>Ga0187893_10005490_pt1 | contig 22707 bp, 17 predicted proteins | sample MA1701074metaG_FD_139574 | JGI IMG/M metagenome (GOLD analysis project Ga0187893, IMG submission 139574) | White microbial mat communities from a basaltic lava cave in the Kipuka Kanohina Cave System on the Island of Hawaii, USA - MA170107-4 metaG ...
AGCAGGGGTGGCTCGGTCGTGACGTGTGCCAGCGCAAACAGCAGCGCTCCGGCGAAGATCCCGCGAGTTGGGCCGAATCTTCCGACGAGGGGTAATGTCACCGCTGCGCGCCATACGAGCTCTTCCGCTGCCGCAACGAGCACGAGCACGACTGGCCATGCCGTGACTGGTGCGAGATGGGTCCAGCCATAGATGATCTGCGTTTGTGCGTAGAGCTCGGGCCACCATCGTCTCATGGCGGCCTCCAACGCGAAAAACACGAGTAGCAGCATCATGGCCGCCATTGCACCTACGGTGACGTTCCGGGCGTTGGGTTGGAGCAGACTTCGCCAGTCCATGCGTACGCAAGTCAGTGCGAGCGGCACACCGAGCAACGAAAGAAGTGCATGGCGGATCCAAGGATTCGGTAACAGCAGACCCGCCAGCAGATAGGCGCACGACAACACGCCTGCGACTACCAAGGCTTTCCCGACCTGGTCGGCGTGTCGAGCCAGCCAGGTGCGGTGCTCGATACCACCCACGATTCTCGAGCTCCACGTCGGCGAAGCGCTGCCAAGGTGGCGCACGATGGTATCCGTATCCAGCACCGTCGGCGACAGGCCCAGCAGCCGCAAGGCCGGTTGGACGTCGCCGTACAGGCCCTCGCGAAGCAGCTCCACTTGCGTGCGGGAAACTGGTGGCTCCCGAAGGACTTTTTCCATGACCGTAGCCGCCAGGCGATGCAAGGCCAGCGGGAGCGGTACGGTGACGATCCACAAGTCGAGAGCCCTGGCGACACGCTGCACGATCTCTCGCAACGACATTTGCTCGGGCCCGACCACATCGATGGTCGCACCAATGGTCACGTCGCGTTCCAACGTGCGCACGATGGCTTCGGCAACGTCTTCTACCGCGATTGGTTGCAGGCGATTGGCAGCGGACAATATTGGGAACAACGGCGATAGGTGAAGCATGCGATGAAGTTGCGTGAGCATGTCGTCGCCGCGTCCGTACACGAGTCCGGGCCGAAGCACGGTGAAAGCCAATCCGCTTGCGCTTACGAGCTGCTGTCCGTGTAGTTTGCTGGCGCGATACGCATGCGTCCCGCTCGTGGGACCAGCCGCGCTCACATGAACAAAGCGATCGACAGCGAGTGTGCGCGCCAATTCGAGCAAACGCGCGACCGCGCGCACATGAGCAGCTTCGAATGTGTTGTTCGCGTGCTCCAGCTTGATGCCCACCAAGTTCACGATCGCACTCGCATGTGCGAGTTGCCCGATCGGGAACGCGTCGCATGTTGCATCACATGCCAGGACAGTCACGTGATCCGTTGCTTTGCGCACGTGTTTCGCCAGGACGACGACGTCATGACCGCGTGCCACGAGCCTCTCGACCACGTGACGGCCGATGAAGCCCGTTCCACCGGCAACGATGACTTTCATGTCGATGACCGATCGTCCACGAGTGCCCCAACTTCCTCGGCGCAGCCCCACGAGAGCGTCACGCCGGCACCGCCGTGTCCGTAGTCGTGCACGACCATACCGCCAGGAAGCCACTCTCGCTCGAGTCGAACGGCAAAACGTGCGGGCCGGAGCCCCACGTCGTCACCCAGCACCCGGCATCCAGCGAGTGCAGGAACCAGCCGAACGCAGCGAGCGATGATACGTTCCGATGTTCGGTGATCGATCACTAGCTCCGCTTCGCCTACATCCGCCGTCGTGCCCAGCACACAGTCTCGTGATCGCGGCACCACGTAGGTCGTTCCGTCGGGCCCATGCTCGTCGATGACTACCCGCGCAAGGCCGGGATTGTGTACCCGCACCACGTGACCACGGATTGGATACACGGACTCGTCGCCGAAAAGCTTGCGCGCACCGAGACCTGTGCAGTTCACGACCACGTCAGCGACTGCAAACGCCTCGTCGACGCTCGTGACGTCGCGAATGGTGAGGCTAGCCCCCGCGGCCACGACGATTTGCTCGAGCCGGGCCAAATAACGCGGCATTTCGACGACCGGTGCCGACGACACCCAACCATCAGCGAATCCATCGGGAAGCTCGCTTGCCTGTGCGCGTCGAAATCCTGGTACCGCGGTCATCCAGGCCGGAGCCTCGGTCGGCTCGCGAAACACTTCGAGCATGTCGAGCATCCGTACGCCCCAACGCGCATCGGATACCAATGCGGCAAAGCTTTGAAAACTCGTCTGCGCCCAGCGAAACACCCGTTCTTCGACGTGGACGCGAAACGGATGCCAGAAGGCGGCCGCCACAGTGGACGTGGTACGTAGCACGGGCTCTCGCGACCAAATCATGACGTCGTGTCCGCCGGTGAGCAGAACACGAGCGCAAGTGAGCCCGGAAACGCCGGATCCCAGCACGACGACGCGCACGACGTGACGATGCATAGTGCCACGCACGTCGTCGGGTCAACGCAAACCTCGCCAGTCGGCGCGGGACCTGCGATCCGGCGCCGTCTGCGAAGCTCGCGCGTCCAAAACGAACGGTCAACGGGATGACTGGATCGAGACCTTCGCGCCCCGAACGTCGATCTGAGCGGGTGGGTGTGTCGCGAGCGTATGCCAGGGCGTGGCAATCGACGAGTGTCGCGTGCGGGCAGGCGAGGGGCTTGGATAACCGAGCTCGCCTGGGGTATCGTCTTTTGGCGCACCGACCCGCCGGGCCGCACAAACGCACATGGGAACGAAGCTCTACGTCGGCAATTTGTCGTACCGTACCTCAGAGGCAGCACTTCGAGCGGCCTTCGAAGCAGATGGTCGCCAAGTCAACTCGGTATTCATCGCAACGGATCGCGAGACTGGAAAACCTCGAGGGTTCGCGTTCATCGAAATGACGTCGGCCGCCGACGCGGAAGCTGCGATCGCAAAACTGGATGGTAAAGATCTCGATGGTCGATCGCTCCGCGTTCGCGAGGCGCAAGATCGTCCCCGACCATCTGGACCATCTGGACCATCTGGACCATCCGGTCCATCCGCTCGGGGCGACCGGCCAGGGGACCGTCGCCCCAACGGTTCGTTCGAGCGCCGTGACGGGGGGAGTCGGGGCCGAGAGTCTGGTGCTCGAGAGCCCGGGCATCGCGAACATCGCGAGCCGAGAGAGGGTCGGGACTCGCGCGGTGGTGACGCATTGCGACGGGAGCCCCCACGCAGAGACGGCCCACCACCTCGGTTTTCTGGCGACCGTCGGCCCGAGCCTCCCAAAGAACCTCGTGACGAGAGCCGTCGCGCTCGTCGCTTCGACGAGGATGACCGTCACAAGCGTCGCAAAGGGTTCGAGGATGAGCCCAAGCCTCGTCGTAACCGGCGCGAGGACGACGAGGATTTTCGTCCGACACGTGGTTTTCGTGGATACGAAGACGATATCGAAGACGAGCGCGTGCGTTCCGAGCAGCCAACCACGCAGACGGTTTCCGACGACGACAACCAAGATCGCTAAGCTCACGGGCCACGCAGAACCGCGATGATTCGTCCGCGTCGCACCAAGCGTGTCGACAAACGTCGCGCGGACCTGTGCTCGATCATTGGGGACGGTGCCGCGTACAGTGTGATGGTAGGTCTCGGCGAGACCTACGTGGCCGCGTTCGTATTGGCGATTGGTCTCGGTCAGGTCGCTGCCGGTCTCGTCGCTGCCGTGCCGATGCTTGCGGGCTCGGTGCTGCAGCTCGTCTCGCCTCGCGCGGTGCAGTGGTTCGGTTCTCACCGTCGATGGGTTGTGATGTGTGCTTCGTTCCAGGCGCTGAGTCTGCTGCCATTGGCGGTGGGGGCGTGGACACACACCATACCCGGCACGGCAGTATTCGCGTGCGTGACGCTGTATTGGGGAGCGGGGATGGCTGCGGCCCCCGCATGGAACACCTGGGTGGGACGACTGGTCCCGGGCGTGTTGCGTGCTCGTTTTTTTGCCCGAAGATCGCGTGTCTCACAAGCAGCGGTATTCATCGGTTTCGCCGCTGGGGGTATCGTGCTCCACCTCGCTGCACAGCGTGGCGATCCGTTGCCTGGATTCATGCTGGTGTTCCTTGCCGCGGCTGGTTTCCGCGCCATCTCGGCGTGGATGTTGGCGCGCCAGAGCGAAGCATCGATGGTCGCAGATACCTATGTGCACGTCGGAGGACTCGAGTTCGTGCGTCGGCTGATGCACGGATCCGACGGACGATTGCTCATATTCATCATTTCTCTGCAGGCAGCGGTGCAGCTTGCTGGGCCGTACTTCACGCCGTTCATGCTCGGCCAGCTCGAATTCTCGTACGTGCAGTACGTCACGCTCATCGCAGCGTCGTTTCTGGCCAAGTTCGTGGCACTGCCAGTATTCGGAAAATTGGCGCAACACCATGGTCCACGTTGGATCTGTACCCTGGGTGCGCTCGGGATCGTGCCGATTTCGGGCCTGTGGACGCTCGCGCACGCGTTCCCCTATTTGCTCGCGTTGCAATGCCTGTCGGGAATGGCCTGGGCGGCCTACGAGCTCGGCAGTTTCCTGCTGCTGTTCGAGACGATCCCGGAGCGCGAACGCACAAGCATGCTGACGCTTTTCAATCTCGTGCACGCGATAGCCACGGTCGTCGGGGCGCTGATCGGTGCAGCTTTGCTTCGCTCGCTCGGTGGCGACCTGCAGGCGTATCTCGTGCTGTTCGCAGCGTCCTCGTTTGCGCGTAGTGGCGCGCTGTTGCTGCTTCGTCGTGTCCCCGAAGGCGTCACGGTCGATCACCCCATTGCGACCCGAGTCGTCGCCGTTCGTCCTGGGGACGGCTCGTTTGGAAAACCGATTCTTCCCAGCGTTCCCGACCTTCCAGCCAGCGGATCTGGCGCGCAGCTACCACGACCATCTCCCACAGGTCGCGCCACCACGACCTCGTCTGCCAAATTGGCAAACAATGGAAGACACGGCGACAATTGAGCAAGATCTCGCGGCGTCCGGCTGACCAACACAGCGCCGATGCTGGAGATCTTCGCCGGCCTTGTTCTTGCTTTCGGCGTGAGACGCACTCATGACCATGCCGCTCTCGCATCCGCCGAGCCCGCCAACCAACGTCCTCGTCGTGGACGACGAAGCGAGTTTGCTCGAGGCGCTGCAAAAGGTGCTCGTGAAGGAAGGTTTTCATGTCGTGACAGCCGCGAACGGTCAGCGTGCACTGGAGATCGTTCGTCGGCAGGCGATTCACGTGATGATCACCGATTTGAGATTGCCAGGTATGGACGGCGAGGATCTGCTACGCGCCGTGAAGGCGCTGGCGCCAGAGATCGAAGTGATCATGATGACGGCTTATGCCACCGTGGAAAACGCGGTCGAGGCCATGAAACAAGGCGCCTATGATTTCATCTCGAAACCGGTCAAGCGCGCCCAGGTAATCTCAGCGGTTCGTAAGGCTCTCGACAAACAAGCTCTCGTGGTGGAAAACCGTGAGCTTCGCGCCCAACTCGCTGCTGCGACAGACCGCACGTTGGTGGGAAACAGCCAGGTCATGCGCGCGACCCTCGAGATTTGCGAGCAAGCGGCCAAAAGCACTGCCACGGTGCTGCTGCTCGGGGAGAGCGGTACGGGCAAGGAGCTGATCGCTCGCTACATCCATGCTCACAGTCCGCGCGCCGCAAAACCGTTCGTGCCAGTCAACTGCGCCGCACTGCCGGAGAGCATCCTCGAATCAGAGTTGTTCGGACACGAGAAAGGAGCCTTTACTGGAGCCATTCGAGCGCGCGAAGGGCGTTTTCAACAGGCGCATGGTGGGACGCTGTTCTTGGACGAAATCGGTGAGATTCCGCCGGCCGTGCAAGTGAAGTTGCTTCGGGCGCTACAGGAAGGCGAGATCGAGCCGGTCGGGGGCAAGACCGTTCGTGTGGATTTTCGTTTGGTCTGCGCCACCAATCGCGATCTCGCAGATGAGATCAAAGCGGGACGCTTCCGTGAGGATTTGTACTATCGCATCAAGGTCATTCCAGTACGTCTGCCTCCTCTTCGCGATCGACTCGAAGACGTTCCGTTGCTGGCCAACCACTTCTTACGCATGTACGGAGCCAAGCATGGAAAGCACGCTCAGGGTTTCAGCGATCGCGCGCTCACGTTGCTCGGATCGTATGTCTGGCCCGGGAACGTTCGTGAGCTCGAGAATGCGGTCGAGCGCGCAGTGGTGTTGAGTCGCAAACCACTGGTCGATATCGAAGATCTACCACCGGAGTTTCGCGACCCACAGGCTGCCGGTGGGCGGCAAGTCACGTTCTCGATTGGTACACCACTCGAGGAAGTCGAGCGGCGCATGATCACGGAAACCTTGAATTTCACACGTGGCGACAAGCGGCTCGCGGCTGACTTGCTCGGCATTGCAACGCGCACCATCTACAGAAAGCTCGAATCCGGGATTGCCACGGAAGAATCATCGGCGCCAGCGACCCCCGCGTCCGGCGAAGGTGGAGACGAGATCCTGCACTGAGGTCCAGCGATGGAAGCGCTGCTCAGAAACCATTTCTGGATCGTCAAGGCACTGGGTCTCGCCGTGATGACCGCATTGGCAGCGAGTGCGGGTTCGACCCAGGTCTGGTCCAGTGTGCTGCTCAACGACGAGGAAAGTGTGGAACAGGAGGATGGCGGCGAAGAAGCGGGCGACGAAGACGATCTCGATATGCCCGACAACCCGTTTTCTTCCACCACGACGCGACGCGTGACCAGCACGACGCGTCAGCTCGTCAAATTGACTCAGGACATCGTGTCGAACAATGTGTTTTGCCCGACATGTGTACCTGCGGCCGCCACTTTGGTGGCCGCCGCGGTGGTCGACGAAACTGGTCTACCGGTAGGGCCGGTAATCCAGCCAGGCGAGGTCAAGTGCTCGTTGCCACTCAGGCTACTCGCTACCATGGAGTCTTCGCACTCGCAGTATTCGTTTGCGACGATTCGTGACGAGCAGCAAGGAACCAGCGGTCTCTACAGTCCGGATGACCTCGTACGACCCGAGGTGCTCGTGTTGTCCATCGAGCGTGGAATCGTGCATCTACGCAACCATGCCGCCCTCGAATATTTGCAGCTCGGTGAAGAGCCACCCAAGGTCGCGGCTGCTCCGGTTCCGCCACCCGAGGGCGAAGACCCCGAAAAGAAGAGTGATCGAGCAATTCCGGGCGCAGAGGAAGCCATCAAATGTCCGAGCGAGCATCAATGCATCATCGAGCGCCAGTTCGTGGAAGCGCTGATGGCCAATCCTGCTGCGCTCGCCAAGCAGGCGCGCATCGTGCCAAACAGTGGTGAGGACGGACAGGCGCGCGGATTCAAGTTCTATGGCGTACGCAAGGACAGCTTGCCGAAGTTGCTTGGACTCAAAAACGGCGATGTGCTGCTCAGCGTCAATGGCCAGGAGCTCAGTGGTGTCGACCAAGCCATGCTGCTCTATCAGAAATTACGACGAGCCTCGAACCTGAGTGTGACAATCGAGCGCAAGGGTGAGGTGATCAACAAGGAGTTCCAGATCCAATGATGCACACAGGCTCCCGCGTGCGAACATGCGTTGCGGCCACACTGGCGTTCGCACTCGCGTTTGCCCCGACACTCGGTCAAGCGGGTCCACCCGCACCCGCCCGCCCGCTTCGTCCTGGCAGCACACCTGGCGCGAGCCCGGCAACGGACTCGGGTGCACCGCCCACGACTCGCTCGATGGAGCTGACTGGAGACGAACGCGGTCTCATGCCCCACAACACCTGCAAGAAGCAGCCCCGTGGCGCGCGCTTTACCATCACACTCCCGCGCGAGACCGAGTTGGAGGATCTCGTCAACTGGATGATGAGTGTGAGCTGTCAGAAGTTCGTATGGGATCGCAAGGTAAGGAGTGGCAAGGTGACGATCTTGTCTCCCGAGACCGTGAATCTCGAGGAGGCCTACGCGGCCTTTTACGCTGCACTCGAGACCATGGGTCTCACAGTCGAGCCATCAGGCGATTATTTCAAGATCGTCGAGAGTACCGATGCCAAGAGTCGGACAGTGCCGGTGTATGGTCCGGAAGGTCGCGCCCCGACCAACGATCGCTATGTCACGCAACTCGTGCGCGTAAAGGGCGGCAATACCAAGGATATCGTCGACTTACTGGGCAAGTTGCGTACCAAACAAGGCAGCATCGATGCCGTCGGAAATCTCGTCATCATCACGGATACCGGCTCGAACGTACGCAGGCTCATGCGCATCGTCAACGAGCTCGACGCTCCCGCCACAGGCGAGAGAATCTTTTTCTATCAGCTCAAGTATGCCGATGCCGAAGAGGTCGCAGCGCTCATTCGCGATATCTTTGGTGAGGGAAAAGGAGCTGCGGCCGGCAAAGGCAAGCGAGGGGGGGAGCCCAGCTTCAGTCGAGTCATTGTCGATGCTCGTACTGGCACGCTCGTGATCGTCGCGTTCGAATCGGACTACGCGGTGATCCGACGTTTGATCGAACAGCTCGACGTGTTGCTACCAGGCGGTGGTGGTCGGCTGCACGTCCACAAACTCAAAAACGCCGATGCTACCGAGGTCGCCCAGGTGCTTTCGCAGCTGGCCGCGGGAGCCAAACAGCAGCGTGATGCTGGCAAGGGAGGGACCGCCAAACCGCCTGGTCCCGTACCAGAAGCCGCGGAGGCAGCAGAGCTGTTCTCGGGTGATATCAAGGTCACGCCCGATCCCGCAACACGCTCGCTCGTGATCGTCGCTTCGCAGACTGACTACAACGCGCTCAAAAGGGTCATCGACGAGCTCGATCGTGAGCGCAAGCAGGTGTTCATGGAGGTTTACCTGCTGGAAGTCAACGTCAAGAAGTCGATCGAAGGTGGTGCCGGCGCGCACTTCGGTGCACCGTTCCCCGTGGATGTCCCGGGTGGTGGTCAGGGGCAAGCGCTCGGGGTGGTCGGCAGCACTCCCTCACCGCAGCTTCAATCGGTGAATCCGGCAGGAATGATCGCACTCACCGGTTTGGTGGGCGGTGTCATCGGACCGCTGATTCCCGGCTCGCAGCAGTTTTTCCCGGGCCTAGGTCGGGATGTGCCGGCCTTCGGTGTGGTCATTCAGGCACTCGAGAGCAACAACGACGTCAACGTCGTGTCGAATCCACATGCGATCACCGCAGACAACAAAGAGGCGTTGATCGAAGTGGGTCGTAACGTGCCGACGCCTGGCGCACTGTCGTTCACTGGTGGAGCCGGTGGAGCCGGTGGCGTCGGGCTCGTGCCACTGCAATCAGTCGATCGTCAAGACGTCACGCTGCGAGTCAAGCTCAAACCCCACATCAACGACGAAAGGACCGTCACTCTCGAGATCGATATGGAGCAGCGCGACATCGAGAGCCAGGACCAACGGCTCGGAGTAACTACATCCAAACGCAAACTGAAGCTCGACAATGTGATCGCTTACGATGATCAACCAGTGGTGCTGGGGGGACTCGTGCACGAGCGCGAATCCGAGACGGTCCAGCAGATCCCCGGTCTCGGATCCATTCCGGTGCTCGGATGGTTGTTCAAACGCAAGGTGCGTGCGCGCGAGAAGATGAATCTGCTCATGATCATCGTTCCCCACATCATCGAGACGCCCGACGATATCCGGCGCGTATTCGATCGACGTACCCGCGAGCGCATGGAGTTTCTCGAGCAACAAACTGCATTCAAACGTAAAGACCTTCCGAGCAACGTAAACTACCGCAAGAAGGCGGGGCTGCTTGCTAGCGTGGATCGAGAAGCACGGCGCATGGAAGATGAAGAGCGCACGCTTCGCCAAGCCGAGCTGGAGCTTCAGCGCGAGAGCATCACTGGTGAGATTGGCATGAGTCCTCGCACGTCGAACGCGAATGCCGAAGACGACGCGGCGGAGGCCAAGCCGGGAGCGCCGCCGAGACCCGCGATGCCGATGCAACCAGCCCCCCCGCCACCACCACCTCCCGCTCCACCGCCCATTCCGTGAGCGCTGCTCGCGAGGAACGCACATGAAGGAATTGGCCATCGATCTTCTGACCGAACGTGTTGCCCCGCCAAGTGGGGGCGGGCGTCCGGATCCGCGCTCGATCGGCGAAATCCTGCTCACGATGGGAGCCGTGTCGGCCGAAGGCCTGGCCGAAGCCCTGTCCAGCCAATATCTCGAGGGCGAACGTGTCGGCGAGGCGCTCGTACGGCTCGAGCACTGCAAACCATGGGACATCTGTCAGGCATTGGCCAAGCAGTATGCGCTTCCGGCACTTGCTTCACTCGATCCTGAGGACGTCGAGGACGAGCTCGTCGAGCGCTTGCCCATCCAGTTCGCGCGCGCCAATCAAGTTTTGCCTTGGCGGTTGGACCAAGACGCGGGTGTGCTCCGTGTCGTTACGGCCGATCCTCTGCGCTTGTTGGACATGGACGACCTCACGCGCTTGTACGACGCAGACCTCGAAGTAACCCTGATGCCGAGCACCGTGGTGCAGGAGTTGATCAACAAGATCTACGCCAAGCGCACCAAAGACGTCAATCTCGAAAAAAAAGAGGAATCGTTCGACGAAGAAGACGAGGACATTTTACACGCTTCCGCCGAAGATGCGCCGATCATCCGATTCGTCAACAGTTTGATCTTCAATGCCGCAAAGGAGCGTGCGAGCGATATTCACATCGAACCTGGTGACAAAGAAGTCATCGTACGAAATCGCGTCGATGGGGTTTTGCGCGAGGTGAAACATGCCCCCAAAGCCCATCTACCCAGCATCATTGCGCGTGTGAAAATCATGGCCGGTTTGAACATCGCAGAGAAGCGTCTCCCACAGGATGGTCGCATTCGTCGCAAAATCGCCGGCAAGGAAGTCGACATGCGCGTTGCCACGGTACCCACCGCGCATGGCGAACGCATCACGATTCGTCTGCTCGATAGATCCAATGTGTTGCTCGACCTCGATAGCATCGGCATCGCTTCGGATCACTTGCGAGTCGTGCGTGATGTCATCAATCGCCCTCATGGCATTTTTCTCGTGACCGGGCCGACCGGTTCGGGGAAAACCACCACGCTCTACTCTGCACTGACAGAGATCAATCACCCCGACATCAATATTCTCACCGTGGAGGATCCCGTGGAGTATCAGCTTCCCGGCATCAGCCAGGTGCAGGTACAGTCGAAGATCAACCTGACGTTCGCGGCCGGGCTGCGCAGCTTCTTGAGGCACGATCCCGACGTGATCATGGTTGGCGAGATTCGCGATCTCGAAACCGCGGAGATCGCCATTCAAGCGTCTCTCACCGGCCACTTGGTGTTGTCGACGATCCACACGAACGATGCGGCGACGGGAATTACGCGTTTGGTCGACATGGGTGTGCAACCGTTTTTGGTGGCTTCTTCTCTGGTGGCCCTCCAGGCGCAACGACTCGTTCGTCGTGTGTGTCCGCTGTGCTGTGAACCGCATGAACCGCTTGCCGCCGAGCTCGAGACACTCGGTATCGATCCTGACAAGTTTTTTCGTGGTCAGCCGCCGCTTCGTGTTCCGGTGAAGGATGCGGAAGGGCACATCCTTCCCGCGATGGCTCCCTCCGGCAGGCGCCTGCCGCCCGCCGGTCACGTGTGGGCAGCCAGTGAACACGGCTGCGACAGATGTCATGCCAGTGGCTATAGCGGCCGAACCGGCATCTACGAAGTCCTACCCATTACCGAAGACATTCGCAGGCTCGCGATTCGCAATGCCGACGCGAGCGAGATCAAACAAGCAGCCGTCGAGCAGGGCATGCGTAGCTTACGTGATGACGGTGCGCACAAAGTGATCTGTGGTGTGACGACCATCGACGAGGTCGTGCGTGTTACAGCGGAGGAGGTGTGAAACGTGCCCGCGTACGCATACACCGGCTTGACGAACACTGGCAAGACCGTGAAGGGTGTCGAGATGGCCGACAACGTGGCCACGCTCAAACAGGTACTCCGACGTGGGGGAGTATATCTGACGGCGGTCAGCGAAACGAGCACTGCGGCCAAGCACAGTGCGACGGGGAGCCGAGAGATCGATCTGTCACATCTGCTCGATCGCATCACACAAAAGATGGTCGGGCAAATCACGAGGTTACTTGCGACCTTGTTGTGCGCTGCCGTGACGCTGCCCGAGTCGCTGCAGGCGCTCACCGACCAAGTCGAAAGTCAGCGCTTCAAGAGCGTGCTCGGCGACGTTGCAGCACGGGTGAACGAAGGCAGCTCGTTGGCGGATTCGCTCGCACGCTTTCCGGACGTGTTCGAGGATCTCTATATCAACATGATTCGTGCGGGTGAGGCGTCTGGTTCGCTCGAGACCGTGCTCATTCGTTTGGCGGAATTCATGGAGAAGCAAGAGGAGCTGAAGAACAAGATCGGCTCGGCCATGGTGTACCCGGTCATCATGGCAGTACTGGGCACGGGCATCGTCACGCTTCTCATGGTCAAAGTCGTCCCGCAAATCACCGGCATGTTCGAGGACATGAATGCCGAGTTGCCGTGGAATACCGTCTTGCTGATTTTTTTCAGTGACGTCATCGCCAACTGGTGGTTCGTACTCGTGCCAGCACTGTTCGGTGTGTTCTGGTTGCTGCGACGGTGGCGGAGGAGTGAGCTGGGCCGAGCCGCGAGCGATCGCATGATGCTCGCAACGCCAGTATTGGGTGAGTTGATACGAAAGATCGCAATCACGCGGTTCGCTCGTACGCTTTCGACCATGCTCGCGAGCGGCGTGCAGGTTCTGCAGGCACTCGACATCGTACGCAGCCTGCTCGGCAACGTCGTGCTCGAAAAGGTCGTTACCGCGGCGCGTGACAACATCCGAGAAGGCGAAGGTATCTCCCCGGCACTGCGCCGTAGTGGCGAGTTTCCGCCGCTCGTCACGCACATGATCGCCGTGGGTGAGCGTTCCGGACAACTCGAGCAGATGCTCAATGAAGTCGCGGGGGCCTACGAGCGCGAAACGAACACCGCAGTCGCACGCCTCACCGCTCTGCTCGAACCGATCATGATTGTCATCATGGGCGGTGCAGTCGGTTTCGTCGTGTTTTCAATCATGCAACCAATCATGATGCTCAACGAGATGGCAGGAAGGTAGCTCATCATGCAGACCAGGAACGTCAACACGTGCAACGACATCGATCCGCCTGTGGCGCACCGTGGCAGGGCACAGCTCGGGATGACGCTCGTAGAGATCCTCGTCGTGCTCGCAATCATCAGTCTCATCATCGGAGGCGTCAGCGCGCTGGCATTCAATCAGTTGGCATCCGCCCGCATCGACAATGCCAAGAATCAAACGGTGCAAATTCAGCAGCTATGCGAACAGTTCATGATCCAGAAGCGGGGAAAGTGCCCGAAAGATCTCGCAGAGCTGAAAGCAGCTGGCATCGCTGGGAAGATCAGCAAAGATCCGTGGGGAAACGACTACGTCATCAAATGTCCAGGTGAGCACGGAACCGTCGACGTGGGCTCGAATGGTCCGGACGGCAAGGCGGGGACCGAAGACGACATCGCGAATTGGCAGGACGATGCAGGAGAAGGAAAGGATGGCGAGCAGCAACAGGGCAAATGAGGTGTGTGCCTGTATGTCGTTCGCGAGCGCAAACATGAGGAATCGTCGACCCAAGCGTGGATTTTCGCTCGTCGAAGTGCTGGTCGTGATCGCAGTCATGGGCCTGATGGTCGGAACATTGGTCATCGGCTTTGGCGCTGGTCGGTCTGCAGAGGTGTCGCGCGCGACCACGCAGCTCGCCAACACCATTCGTTACGGCTTCGACAAAGCACGGGTCACGGGCGACTACTACCGCTTGCTCATCGATATCGACGGAGCAACGTTCGTGTTGCAGCAGGCAGACAATCGCATGTATTTGCCCGCGACCACGCGTGAAGGAAAAATCCTCAAGCTCGATCAGCGCAAGCTCGAGGAACAAGCCGAACGTGACAAGCGCGCTGAGGAAGCTTACAACCGCTCGTTGCAAGCCCAGGTACTCGATCGCACGGGCCCGCCGACGGGAGGCGTTGCCAGCCGTGACGACGACGATGACAAACAGGCGGCCAGCAACGCATTCGATCCCTACGCACCCACACCTCGCAAGGTGCCACGTCGCAAGCCACCGTTGTTCCAGGGCTTCGAAGACGAAAACGCGGTTTCGGGGCTGGCCAAACCCATCGCGTTGCCAGAGGGCATGCGTATCGTGAGTGTGCGGACAGCGGACGATCTCGAGAAGATCACCAAGGGGCAGGCGGGCATCTACATGTTTCCGCAAGGACGTACGCAGCTTGCTCACGTCCAGATCGAAGACGAGCAGAGCAAGTCCTTTTACACCGTCAAGGTGCAGCCTCTCACGGGCCGGGTCACCATCGTCGACGAGCTCGAGGACTTGCGTCTGCCGGACGATCCGCGCGACGAGGAGGACGAGCTCGGCCGCAAGAAGTCGCGCAGGAGCTTCTGATGACGACCCAATGTCCACATCGGGGCGCGCGGACGGGCACGAAGGCGGCAACCACTGGATTCACGCTCCTCGAAGTGATGGTCGCCGTTGGGATCTTGGCGATGTCGTTGACGTCGCTATTGTCGTCACAGATGGCCAGTCTACGTGCCACCCGTTACGCTCGTGATGTGACGATCGCGTCGTTCTTGGCGGAGTATCAGCTCGTCGAGGTCGAATGGCTGATGCGCAAAGACGGCTGGATTCAAGACGACAAGCGTTACGAGGGCGATTTTTCCGACCTCGGTTGGCCAGACATTCGCTACAATTGCTTGGTCGATTTCATCAAGATGCCCGAATTCAGCCAGATTCAAAAGGCCAAGCAACAGGCCGATGGCACTACGGATGGATACAGCGGTACCTACTACCGAAGTGCCAAAGATCAAGCATTCACAGCCATGGGCATGGTGTGGGCCACCGTCAAGCTTGCCATCGAGCAGTCGATTCGCAAGACCAGTTGCACGGTCAAGTGGCGTGATGGCTCGCTCGAACACGATTTCCAGGTCGTGACGTTTTGGGCCGATCCCGAGAAGCTCAAGCTGCTGCCGCAGCTCGGTGAGGAGCAGACCCAGAAGACCGAAGATACCGAACGGCAGCAGAAAGGCGGGAAGGAGTCGGAGGGTGGTGGCGCCAAGGCACCGAGCACGGGTGGACCAAGCACGAGTGCACCCAGTGGACCAGGTTTGGCGGGCACGTCGTTTCCCATGCCAGGAGGGGGGCGATGACGAGTATGCGCTGCGCAGCTCACTCAACGCTCGGCTTCACGTTGGTGGAGATTCTCGTTGCGCTCGCCATCATGTCGATGATGGTTGCGTCGGTGTGGAATGGCTTCAAAGGCACCGTCGATGCCATGCAGAACACCGAGCGCGTTCAGCAGCGCTACTCGATGATTCGCAACGGCTTGAACCGTATGACCAGCGAGATCTCGATGGCATATCTATCGGGTTCGCGGCCCGGCGACGAGACACGACACTTCACGATGTTCGAGGGTCGTGATTCGTCCACGAGCGACAGCTTGACGTTCTCTTCGTTCGCGCATCTTCGCGTGCGTAAAGATGCCGACGAGAGCGACCAGACCGTGATCCAATATTTCCTGGGCAAGGACTCGAAAGATTCGATGCGCACACATCTCTATCGTCGGGAGACACGTAGGCTCATGGGCGATCTTCCCGAGCGTATGGAGGAATATTGGCCGGCATACATCTTGTGCGAGGACGTCGTGAGTCTGGATTTCAAGTACTGGAACGGGCAAGGCGGCGTATGGCTCGACGAGTGGGCAACCATGCGATCAGACGCTCAACCCGACCGCTTGCCGCACCGGGTGAAGATACAGATTGGCGTACGCGAGCCCGACGGTACGATCCTCAAGTTTACCAACCAAACCGTTCCGTTCATGCAGGAGAAGATCGACCTCGGTCTCGGCGGGTAAGCACATGGACGGTCCTGAATACACACCTGTTGGTGCAGCGGCTGGCAAGCCGAGCTCGCGACCTACGCGGACAGGGGCGTTTGGCCAGCGCGGCGTGGCCGTGTTGATGGTGCTGGCGTGTTTGGCCGTGCTGATGCCGTTTACGGCAAGTTACAACTATCAGGCACGCGTGGACTGGCAGTCTGCGGTCAACCTGCGCGACGAAGTCGCGGCGCGTAACCTGCAACGGGGCGCGCTTCGTCTGTCGCTCTTGCTGTTCGAGCTGCAGCGACTCGTGTTCAACGCCAAGCAGTTCAGAGACATGGTGGGTAGCATGGACATCACCCAAGTGGCGCCGTACCTGATGTCAGTGTTCGGCACGAAGGATGGGGGGGAAGGCATGGGTGATTTGCTCGGCATCGACACGACAGCGTTCAAGGACTTATCGATCGAAAACGGTACGTTCGAAGTGCGAGTCGATGCGGAGAGCGGGCGCATCAACGTGAACTGTCTGGCCAAGGAGGAGTCCAACAACGACAATCCTCAGGCGCGTGGCGTCGAAACGCTCGAAGCGTTGATGTTGCCCGTACTGTATGATTCGTTGTTCGAAGAAGAGAAATCTGACGGTCAGCGATACCGCCGCGAGGACGTGGTGCAGGCCATCGTCGACTACGTCGACGAGAATCGACGTCGCTTCGACCCGGTGCGCTTGACGGCGAGCTCGGCAGCCGAAGTTTATCGCTACGAGCAGCTCTACGATAACTACGAAGCCCGAAACGCTCCACTCGACAGCATCGAAGAGTTGCATTTGGTCCAAGGCATCGACGACGATTGGATGCTGGCGTTCGGTTCGGAACTGACTGTATACGGCGGCTGCAAAGTCAATCTCAATTTTGCGAGTGCTGATCAAATCGCGCTCGTGATTCGCCATGCCGTTGCGCAGGAGGATCGCTACAAGACCGAGGGCGACAACTTCATGCTCAAGACCATGCCGTTGGCCAACTTCATCGTACAGCAGCGCACGTTCCATTTGTTCGGCAAAGTCGACGAGTTCAAGGAGATGGTCAAGTCGCCCGACAAGTTCCTCAACCCGCTGATGTTCATGGGTGGAGGAGGGGTGGTTCGACAAGGCAGCACGATGTCGCGTATCCCCGAAGGCATGGCTTTGCGCGTCAAGAGTGGCACGCGAGAGGACGGCACACGCTGGGGTGGAATCTCGGACATCGCCACCGTCGCGCCTGAACGAGTCTATCGGATCGAGGTGATCACCGAAGTCAATGCGGTGAAAAAACGCGTGTCCGCGGTGTATGACATGCAGTCCCCACGCGCCCAGTCTCAAGGCAAAGGCGCGTGGTTGTACTATCGGGAAGACTAAAGAGCGACCATGGCCCAGAAGTTCGTAGGCGTCGATCTCGGGAGTCACACCGTCAAGCTGGTGGTGGTCTCGTCTGGCCTTCGTGGCGTTCAGGTCGTGGATGTGGTCGAGGTTCCGGTGGTTGGCGACGATCGCCACAGCGATGATCTCGAAGCTTCGATTCAAACGGCGCTCGAGTTGCTGCGCAAGCGTGGGCTCACGCACGAGCTGGTCGGAGTGGCGCTTCCGGGTGGGCTCGCGAGCTATCGCGTGTTGCGGTTTCCGTTCAGCGACCCGCGTCGGATCGCCCAGGCGGTACCATTCGAGGCCGAGGGGCAGTTCCCGACACCACTCGACCAGCTCGACTACGATCACGTGGTCGTTCCTGGAACCGAAGTCGGAGGAGCCGCGCTCATCGCCGCAGTACCGCACGATCGCGTGGTCCACGTAGCGTCCTATTTCAAGAGCGCCGGCATCGACCTCAAGGTCATCACTGTCGCCGGCCTCGCCTGCGCCCAGGCGATCGATGTTCAGCCGTTGGAAACCACCTCGAGTGACTCGTCTCGGCCGGTCAAGCCGGTGGCGCTCATCGTGCTCGTCGGTCACAAGAGCACCGATTTCGTGGCGGTGGGCAAAAACGGACCGGTCGCGGCACGTTCCCTGCGTCATGGTGGTCGCAACGTCACGCTCGCATTACAGATGGCCTACCGCTTCGACGAGCGCACGGCCCAACAAGCCAAGCACAGCGATGGGTTTTTATCCCATGGTGGGCTCGACATGTCGCCCGAGCAACAACGGTCGGCCGACATCGTCGCGCATGCCGTCGAGCCGCTCGTACGGGAAATTCAGCAGACCAAGCTGTGGCTGAAGGCAGCGACAGGCTACGAGATCGTACAGCTTCGGCTCGGTGGTGGGGGGGCCAACCTTCACGGGTTCGCCGCTTACTTGGCGGAGCAGACGTCGTTGCCGGTCGAGCTCACCAGTCCACGCGAGAGCGGAAGTCTACGCGGTGTGACCGGGCGCGATTGGACGAGCACCTCGATCGCGCTCGGTACTGCCGTCGCGACTGCAAGGCGTCCGCTCGTGCAGCTTCAAGAGGTGGTGACGAGGCGTAGTGACGGCGCTTGGCTACAAGAGCGCGTTTCGACACTGTCGGCAGTGGGGCTCGGCGTGCTCGCGTTCGGAGCGCTCGATACCATTGCCCAAGTGAAGGCACTCGAGGTAGAGCGTGCTGTCTATCTCGCCGAGCTCGAGGAAACCAGCACGAAGGTGCTCGGCAGTGCACTCACGACGCCGCAAGATGTTCAGGCCAGGCTCGCAGAGGTGGAAGGACAGGACATGGCTAGCCAACTTCCCAACAAGGGTGCGTTGGACGTGCTTGCCATGGTGACTACGGCAACCAAGCCACAGGATCCTCCTACGACGCCTGGAGCAGGGTCGGCAATACCGATGCCGAATGCCGTACCGAACCCCGAGGGCGGTGAAGAGCTGACCGGAGAAGAAGGTGGAGCGGGCTCGGCTTCCGGCCCACTCCAACCATTCTCGGCTTCCGGCCCACTCCTACCGGCAGCTGGTGGAGAAGGTGTGGCACCGGTGGCGCTGCCGCCGGTGACCGATCCGGCACGAGGGATCTTTCGCGACGACGATGTCGTGTTTTCGTCTATCGACATTCGCGAGCACAAGGTCGAGCTCAAGGTCACAGCTACACGCTCGTCGGCACAGGATCGCTTGGCGCTCAAGTTACAAGCGTTGGGCTGCTTGACGAACATCCAAAAGGGAAAGATTCGCGATCAAAACGATCGCAAGACATTCGAGATGAGCATGGACAACACGTGCTACACGAGCACCGGGACGATTGCGAGCACCTTGCCATCCGAGGATGAGGGAGGTGGAGGATGAGTGTACGTCCCCCAGCCGGACGAATCGCGGGTGCGTGGAGCCGATTGACGGCACGTGAGCGCATGCTGGTGCTCGTGCTCGGATTGGTGTTCATCTCGATGGCCAGCATCGTACTGTTCGTGCTGCGTAGCACACGACTCGATCATCGACGAGACGAGATCACGGAAATCAAACAAGCGCTCGATCAACTTCACACCAAAGGAATGGTGTATCGGGAGCGTTTGAAACGCAAGCAGCAGCGGGAATCGACCATTGCGACCGAGCCGTTGTTGTTCAGTACACTGCTGGAGGAGGCCAGCATGCTCTCGGAAGTGCAAATTCCCAGGCAGGAGGAGATGCCGAGCACGGATCTTGGCGTGGGTCTGTACAGACGAAGCATCGAGTTCGAGCTCCGCAATGTGACGCTCGACCAGTTGCTGAAATTCCTCACGGCAGTGGAGTCCAAGCCAGGACACATCATTTTTACGCAGAAACTGGAGTTGCGCTCACCCAGCCCGACGGAGGATCGTCTCAACGTGGAGCTCGAAGTGGCGACCTGGGAACGCGGCAACTTGGCGCCCGAGCCGAGCGCGGAGGGTGGGTCACCATGAGGCTGTCGTTTCGGCTTCCGACGATCGAGTGGCGGCAGCTGCCTACGCTCGGGGTGGAGACCGGCCGCGGTTGGCTTCGACAGTGGCGCAAACAGGCACGTGGTATGGCCGGATGGGCGCTGTTTTGCGCCGTCATGTTCGTATTCTTTACGTGGATGAGCCTACCTGGACGCGCGATCGCGTGGCGAATCAGTCACGAGCTCAAGCAGCGTGGCTATGTCGTCGACGTCGAAGACGTCTCGATTTCGCCATTCGGTGGCTTCACACTCGAGAACGTAAGCTGGACGTTTCAGCCGTCGCGACCCGACGAGGTGCCAAGCAAGTTCGTGGTCGAGGAGCTCGATGTCGATTTCTCGGTACTGTCCTACATGTTTGGTGGGATCGACGTCGAGATTGAAGGCACTCTCGACGAAGGGACATTTTCGGTCAGCTACGACGCCGATGAAGAATCCACCGAGATCGAGGCACACATCACCGACGTTCCACTCTATGCGGTTCCCAAGTTGAGGCAGTCGCTCAATGCTCCAACATTCGGCATATTCGCGCTCGACTTGAACCTGGCGATGCCGGAGAACAAGTTCGAGTCGGCGCATGGGGAGATCGCCATTTCGTGTACCGCCTGTCGTGTCGGCGACGGCGAGACGCCACTCTACATTCCGGGTACGCGTGGTCTCGAAAAGGGCGTCACGATTCCCGAGATCGATCTGGGTACGCTCGCCGGTAAGTTCGTGGTGGAAAACGGTACCGCCAAAGCAGAGGCGTTCGAGACCACCAGCGCAGACTTGTCGTTCAATGCTTCGGGTACGATCAAGCTCAAGGATCCGTTCGCGAAGTCTACGTTCGATCTCATGCTCAAGGTATTGCTCACCGAAGCGTTACAGCAGCGGAGCGAAACGCTGCGATTCATGATGCAGACGGCCTCGAAAACGACCAAGTTGGATCCCCCGGAGGAGGGGTGGCTCGGCTATCGCGTGAGCGGGAGGCTCACCAGTCCCAGATTCGCGGGTGCCAAGAGCAAGACTGCGGATGAGCGTTTGCGAGAGCGACGCGAACGGAGCATGAAGAGCGCCGAGGAGCGCAGACGCAAGCTCGAGGAACGCAAGAAGAAAAAATCCGCCACTGAGACGGTGCCGTCGGAGTCCGCCGATGGCGAGGACAGCCCGGGGATCACGCCGGAGGCGGGCCTACCCCAGCCGAGCGCACCTCCTATGGTGCCCCCACCATTACCGCCACCCGCCGAAGCACCGCCAGTCATTCCTGCGGCTCCACTTCCGGTTCCCACGGGAGAGTTGCCGCCCGCGGTGGATCCCACGGCGATACCTCCCGCTGTGCAATTACCTCCCGTGGAGATCCCCCAGCCAGCTCGAGAGCAACCCGCAGAACTGGGACAGCCACCCGTCGGACAGCCGCCCGTCGAAGGCGAACCTCCGCCGTCACCGTGACGTTTGCGTCCAACTGCTCCCGGCTATGAACCTCGTGCTGCTCGAGCCGGGCGAGGCGGCCCAGTCGGTCGTACATCTCGACGCACGGAGAAGTGATCACATTCGTCGGGTGTTGCGTGCTGGCTCCGGGCAGCAGGTTCGCGTGGGTGTGATCGGTGGAGCCATTGGGCGTGCGACCGTGTTGGTGAACGACGTTGGCGTCGAGTTGGCTGCGTTGGAGCTCGACGAGCAACCGCCGCGGGCCTTATCCGTCACACTCGTGCTTGCGCTACCACGCCCACCCATGTTGCGAAGGATCCTACAGCACGTGAGTGCCATGGGTGTAAAACACATCGTGTTGATTCATACAGCGCGCGTGGAAAAGAGTTACTGGTCCAGCTCCGCCATGCGAGGCGACGCAATTCGCCGCGAATGCCTGCTTGGGCTCGAGCAGGCCGTGGACACCATACTTCCCGTCATCGAAACCAAGCCACACTTTTTGCCGTTCGTCGAAGACGAGTTACCGAGCTGGCGCAAACATGGATCGCTCCTGCTCGCCGAGCTGGTGGCGAGCCGGCCCTGTGCGTCGCAAAGCGGTCATACGAGCTTGGTGATCGGTCCCGAGGGCGGGTTCGTGGCATTCGAACGCGAACGCCTGGAAGTCGCGGGATGCCAACCAGTTTCGCTCGGCCAACGGGTGTTGAGGGTCGAGACGGCGGTGGTCGCTGCTCTGGCCAGGTTGTCCGGGCCCTGATAAGCACAGATCGTGCCCGGCCGGTTCAAGCCAATTTTTTGGGCATTCGCGCTCTTGCTCGCGGCTGCCTGTGCGCAGCTGCTTCGTCGCAGTTTCGTTGGCAGCCTGTTTCACGACGGTGGCGGTGGGGCTGCACCGGAGCTTGCAGGGGTGACCGACGAGGTTGGTCTATCCAAGGTCGAGCGCGTAAGAGTCGTGTTGATCGACGGGCTCGGACGAACACACGCACACGCCCTGCCGGGTTACGACGAGGTGTGTTCCACGGGGCTCGACGTGGGGCTCGACGTGGGCTTTCCCACCGTTTCGCTGCCCGTACAGCACGTGTTGTGGACGGGCCTCACGCAGCAGCAAAGTGGGGTGCTCTACCGCATCGACGCTTTGCCGGCCGTGCCGGAGCAGGCGATTCCTGCTCGGGTCCCCGGCAGCGTGGCGATCGCGGAATCGCATGGCAGCATCGTGGGTAGTTTCGGCTTTGCCTACGTATCATCCGAGCAGGGCGATCTCGGCGACGAGCAAACTCCAGCATGGACCGCCGCCGCGTTCGAAGCTGCGGCACGCTCCGCCATCGTGAGCGATGCCCCGCTGGTGTTCGTGCACGTGTTGCGCGTCGATGAAGCAGGACACGCCCATGGCGCACAATCGCAAGAATACGCGCGGGCGGCAGCCGAGGCAGACCAATGGCTGGCAGATTGGTTCGTCGCCGACCGAAGATCCCTCGTTCACACCCGGTGGTTCGTGCTCTCGGATCACGGCCATCTACCCGGTGGCGGACATGGCGGAGCCGAGCCCGACATTCGCATCGTCCGTGCTTGCATCGTCGGTGGGCTTCCGAACGACCTCGCTGGCGATACCGCGTTCGATGATCGACAGAACAATCTCACTCGTGAGGACGCTA
>Ga0187893_10005491_pt1 | contig 22702 bp, 21 predicted proteins | sample MA1701074metaG_FD_139574 | JGI IMG/M metagenome (GOLD analysis project Ga0187893, IMG submission 139574) | White microbial mat communities from a basaltic lava cave in the Kipuka Kanohina Cave System on the Island of Hawaii, USA - MA170107-4 metaG ...
GATGCCGGGATCGAGATCGCCGGCGCATCCGGCACGCGCCGCATCGCCGCGAAGGATTTCTTCACCGGCTGGTACGAAACGGCGCTGCAGCCGGGCGAAATGGCGGTCGCGGTGCATCTGCCGCCGGCGCCCGCCGGATCGGTCGGCGCCTATCGCAAGCTCGCCCGCATCGCCGGCGATTTCGCGATCGTCTCGGTCGCGCTGATGCTCGGCGCCGAGGGCGACCGCTGCACGACCCTGCGCGTTGCCGTCGGCGCCTGCGGCCCGGCGCCGCTGCGCCTGCCCGAGTTCGAGGCGAAGCTCGTCGGCAGGCCGCTCGATGCGCTCGACATCGGTGCGCTCGGGCGCGCGCTCGCCTGGATTGCCGATCCGGTCGACGACGTGCGCGCCTCGGCCGCCTATCGCCGCCGCGTCGTCCCGCGGCTGGTGACCGACGCCTACGAGCGCGCGCGCCGCAAGCACGAGGCGCGCCGATGAGCGACCGGCCGGCGATTACGCTCACCGTCAACGGCAAGGACTGCACGGTCGCGGTCGACGGCGCCGAGACGCTGCTCGAAACCCTGCGCGACCGGCTTTCGCTGACCGGCGCCAAACGCGGCTGCAACCAGGGCGTCTGCGGCGCCTGCACGGTCATGATCGACGGCCGCCCGATGCGCTCCTGTCTCTCGCTCACCGCCAACTGCACCGGCAGCGATATCGTCACCGTCGAAGGCATCGCGCCCAATGGCAGCCTCGGCCGCATGCAGGCCGCGCTCGAAGAGACCGGCGCGGTGCAATGCGGCTTCTGCACGTCGGGCATGATCGTCACGGCCGAAGCCCTGCTGCGCGACAATCCGCATCCCAGCGCCGCCGACGTGCAGGCCGGATTGTCGGGCAATCTCTGCCGCTGCTCGGGCTATCGCATGATCGTCGAGGCCGTGCTGTTGGCGGCGGCAGGCGGCGGAGAGAGTGCGTGATGGACGACGCGATCGATCCCAACCGCTCGGTCGGGCGCAGCGCGAACCGGCTCGAGCTGCGCGAGAAGCTGACCGGCCAGGCGAAATACATCGCCGACCTCTCGCGTCCCAACATGCTGCATGCCGCGATCCTCGGCAGCCCGCACGCCCATGCGCGCATCCTCGGCTACGACACCAAAGCCGCGAAAGCCGTGCCCGGCGTGCATGCGGTGCTGACCGGCGACGATTTCCCCGACGGACGCATGGGTGCCTTCGTCAAGGACGAGCCGCCCATCGCGCAGGGCAAGGTGCGCTTCATCGGCGAGCCGGTCGCGGTCGTGGCGGCCGACGACGAGGCGACCGCCCGGCGTGCGGCGCAGTTGATCGAGGTCGAGTACGAAGAGCTCGTGCCGGTGCTGACGCCCGAGCAGGGTCTCGCCGAGGGCGCGCCGCTCGTCCACGAGGATCTGCCGAACTATTTCATGGTGTTCGACGCGATCCGCTACGGCAACGTGCTGTCGGAGACGACGCTGTCGGAAGGCGATGTCGCGAAGGGCTTCGCCGAGGCCGACATCGTCGTCGAGGGCGAATACGAGACGCCGGCGCAGGCCCATGTCGCGATCGAGCCCTGCGGCGCGCTGGCCGAGATCGACGAACAGGGCCGCGTCACGCTCTGGTCGGCCAACCAGTCGGTCTTCCGCGTGCAGGCCAATGTCTGCGAATCGCTCAAGCTGCCGATGCCGAAGCTGCGTTCGCTGACGCCGCGCATCGGCGGCGGCTTCGGCAACAAGATGGAGGCGCATGTCCAGCCGCTGGTCGTGCAGCTCGCCATCGTCACGCGCCGGCCGGTGAAACTGATTCTCTCGCGCGAGGAAGACACCGAAACGGTTCGCGTGCGGCACCCGTTCAGGATCCGCATGCGCACGGGCGCCAGGAAGGACGGCACGCTGGTCGCGCGCGAGATCGACACGATCCTCGACGGCGGCGCCTACGGCGACGACAGTCCCGGCGTGCTCGGCTACAGCCTGCTGATGAGCCGCGGGCCCTACAACATCCCGCATGTGAAGGCGCACGGTCGCCTCGTCTACACCAACAAGCTGCGCTCGGGCGCCTTCCGCGGCTTCGGCAACCCGCAAGTCTCGTTTGCCGGCGAAAGCCAGATCGACGAGATCGCGCGCCGGCTCGACATGGACCCGATCGAGCTGCGCCTCAGGAATGCCGTGCGCGGCGAAGGCCCGTGGTTCCTCGGCCAGAAACTCGCCTCCAACGGTTTCGTCGAATGTCTCGAGACGATGCGCGCCGCCGCGCACTGGGACGAGCGCCGCAATTCCTCGCCGACACCCGGCAAGAAACGCGGCTTCGGCGTCGCCGCAGCCGCGCATATCAGCGGCCTGCTCGGCACCGGCGCGATCGTGCGCCTGCTCGAAGACGGCAGCGTGGTGCTCAACACCGGTGCCGTCGATATCGGCCAGGGTTCAGATACGATCCTGGCGCAGATCTGCGCCGAGAGTTTGAAAATCCCGCTCGATCGCGTCGCGGTCGCGAGCCCCGACACCGACGGTTCGCCCTATAATTGGGGCACGACCGCGAGCCGCGTCACCTTCACGACCGGCCGCTCGGTCGCGCTCGCCGCGGCCGAGGTCGCGAAGCAGATCAAGGAGCTCGCCGCCGACATGCTGGAATGCGCGGCCGACGATCTCGAGCTGCGCGACGGCGGCTTCGTCGGCATCAAGGGCGTGCCGGAGAAGCAGCTGCCGCTCTTCCTGGTCTCGATCCAGGCGCATTGGCGGCGCGGCGGCCCGATCGTCGGCCACCACACATGGGTGTTCGACCGGCCGACCGTCGATCCGAAGCGCGCGGTCGTCAGCGGCCTGCCGTTCCGCCAGATCGGCGTCTACAGTTTTGCGGCGCTCGCGGTCGAAGTCGAAGTCGACGCGGTGACCGGCAAGACCGAGGTGGTGAAAGCCTGGCAATCGGTCGATGTCGGCCGCGCCATCAACCCGCGCTCGGTCGAAGGCCAGATGGATGGCGGCTTCGCGCAGGGGCTCGGCTTCGCACTGACAGAGGAAATCGTGTTCGACAACGGGCGCGTCGTGAACCCGACCCTGATGGACTACAAGGTGCCGACCGCCAAGGACGTGCCGTTCCACATGCAGACCATCATCGTGGAATCGCCGGAGCCGGACGGTCCGTTCGGCGCCAAGGGCGTCGGCGAGATCGGGCTGGTGCCGGTGCCGGCCGCCGTCGCCAACGCGATCGCCGACGCAACCGGCGCGCGGCTGCGAAAACTCCCGATGACGCCGGAGCGCGTGCTGACCGAAATGCTGCCGCCGGAGACGGACGACGATGCGGCCTGAGGATTACCCGCTGCAGGAACCGTTCTCCGAGAACGCGCAGCTTTATCACGACACGGTCATGCGGCTCGGCGACGGCATCGTCGGCGAGGACATTTCCTACGGCGACGATCCCTATCAGACGGTTCTGATGTGCCCGGCCGCGGAGCCGGACGGCTCGCTGCTGGCCTTCATGCATGGCGGCGGCTGGACCAACGGCTACAAGGAGTGGCTGGCGTTCATGGCGCCGCCGCTCAACGAAGCGGGAATCTCCTTTGCCTCGATCGGCTACCGGCTCGCGCCGCAACACGTCTACCCGACCGGTTTCGACGACGCCGCGACCGCGATCGCCATGCTGCACGCCAGCGCCGACGAATACGGCATCGATCCGGCGAAGATCTTCGTCGGCGGCCATTCCGCCGGCGGCCACTATGCCAGCCTGCTCGCGGTCCGGCGCGACTGGCGGGTCGAATACGACCTGCCCGACGATGTCGTGCGCGGCTGCCTGCCGATTTCCGGCGTCTACGATTTCGGTCCGGATTCCGGCCTGTCGCAGCGCCCGCGCTTTCTGGGATCCGAGGGCAACGAGCTTCCCGCCAGTCCCCTCTACAACATCGAAGGCACGCCGCCGCCCTTCCTTCTGGCGCACGGCAGCGAGGATTTTCCGCACCTGATGCGCCAGGCCGAGCGGATGGAGCAGGCCTTGCGCGCCCGCGGCGGCGATGCGACAAGAATCGCGCTGGCCGGCCGGAACCATTTCTCGGCCTCGTTTGCGGCCGGCGAACCGGACGGGCCATGGCTCAAAACCGCGCTCGGCTGGATCAAGCGTCGACAGGGAGGAACCTGATGCTCAGAAGGCTCATGGCAGGGCTTGCGGTCTTCGCGGGCCTTGCAACGCTCGGCATCGCGCAGGCGGCCGAGCCGATCCGTATCGGCTTTTCATTGGCGCAGACGGGGCTGTTCGCCGCGGCCGCGCCCTCGCAATTGAACGCTTACGAACTCTGGCGCGAACAGGTGAATGCCGCGGGCGGTCTCAATGTCGCCGGCGAGCGGCACATGGTCGAGTTCGTGATCTACGACGATCGTTCGGACCCGGCAGAAGCGGTGCGCATCTACGAGAAGCTCATCACCGAAGACAAGGTCGACCTGCTGCTGGCGCCGTGGGGCACGCCGCATCATTTCGCGATCGCGGGCGTGCTCGAAAAGCACGGCTTCCCGGTTGTCGGCAACTCGGCCGCCTCCGTGCAGCTCCGCGACATCAACCCCGGCAATATCTGGTTCCCGACCTCGGCGATCCCCGATCGCATGGCAACGGAGCTGGTCGCGCTGATGCAGACGCAGGGCGTCGGCAGCGTCGCGATCGTCACCAACCAGCTGCCCTTCTCGCTCGAAATCAAGCAGTTCCTGGTGCCCGCGCTCGAAGCGGCCGGCATCACGATCGCCGTCAACGACGAGTATCCGCCAGACGTGCAGGACATGACCGCGATGCTGACCGGCATCTCGGCCGCCGAACCGGATGCGATCGTCGCGCTCTCCTATCCGAGCGATTCGGTGCTCTACATGAACCAGGCGCGCGAGCTCGGCGTGAACGCGCCGTTCCACTTCGTGCTGGTCGGCCCGACCATCGACTTCTTCGCCGGCATGTTCGGCCCGGCGCTCGACGGCATCGTCACCATCGGCCACTGGTCGCCCTACAACGCGGCCTGGCCGCGCGCCAAGCCGTTCTTCGACGCCTATGTCGCCAAGTTCGGCACGACGCCGGACTATCTCGACTCCGCGCTGGCCTACATGTCCGTCGAGATCCTCGAGCAGGCGGTGGCCGAGGCGGGGCTCGACCACGACAGGCTGCGCGAGGTGATCTCGACCGAGACCTTCGACACCATCAACGGCCCGGTGAAATTCGAGGGCGTGTCGAACGCCACGACGCCGACCGCCTTCCTGCAGTTCCAGGGCGGCGAAGCGCATCTGGTGTGGCCGGAGTCGATCGCGACCGCGCCGTTCCAGCCGAAGGGCGCCTGGCCGCAGTAAATATCCGCGTCCTTCGCGTTCCGACCAAGGACCGGCGCACCGTGATCGACGCGGTGCGCCGGTTTCCTTTTGAGCAGTCCAGGTTCGTCTTCGTATTGGCATCGCATGCCTGAGATGGTCGCCTTCGCAAAAATGCTCCCTCGCCCCCGCGCGCAGCGTGGGGGAGAGGGAAGTTCACCCCGTCAACGAATCCTATAGACGCCGAGCAATAATGGCCGAGCTGCTCTCGACCCAGCTTCTGTTCGCGGCGCTCGTGACCGGCGCGCTCTACGCGCTGACCGCGCTCGGTCTCAATCTCGTCTACGGCACGATGCGGCTGCTGAACGTCGCGCACGGCGAGTTCGTCATGCTCGGCGCCTACGCGACCTACTGGGCCTTCGCGCTGACCGGCCTGCCGCCGTTGGCCGCCCTGCCCGTCGTCGCGATCGCGACCGGTCTGCTCGGGCTTGCGGCCTATCGCGGCCTGTTCCGCGGCCTGCTGCGCAACCCGACGCTCGCGACGCGCATCGAATCCAACTCGCTGCTGCTGTTCTTCGGCCTCTCGATCGTCCTGCAGAACACGGTCGCCGCGCTGTTCACGCCGACGCCGCGCGGCTACGCCTATCTCGACGCGATCGTCACCATCGGCCCGCTCTCGATGGCGAGCGACCGGCTCGCCGCGCTCGTGATCGCCGCCGGCGTCACGCTCGCGATCGTTCTCTTCCTGCGCTTCAACCTGCTCGGGCTCGCCATCAAGGCTTTGATCCAGAGCCGCGAGGCGACGCAGATCGTCGGCATCGATGTCGGCCGCGTGCAGGCGACCAGCTTCATCGCCGGTTTCGGGCTCGCCGGTCTCGCCGGCGGTCTCGTCAGCATGCTCGGGCAGATCTCGCCCTTCATGGGCTTTCCCTACACGATCTCGGCCTTCGTCGTGATCATCCTCGGCGGGCTCGGCAACCTGACCGGCGGCATTGTCGCGGCGCTGCTGCTCGGCGTGCTCGAGACCTACGGCGTCGCGCTCACCTCGACCAACTATCGCTCGATCCTGATCTACGGCGTGTTCATCCTGATCCTGCTCATCCGGCCGCAGGGGCTGATGGGCAGCCGGCAGGCGGCGCGATGATCGGCGCCCGCAAGATCACGCCGATGTTCTATGTGGCGGCGGCCTTGCTGCTGACGTTGCCGCCTTTCCTCGTCGGCCCGTACTGGCTCGGTGTCGGGCTGCTGCTGCTGTCATGGATCGCACTCGCGCAGAGCTGGGTGCTGCTCTCCGGCATGACCGGCTATATCTCGCTCGGCCATGCGATGTTCTACGGGCTCGGCGGTTATCTGACGGTGCTGACCTGGCAGAGCTGGCCGCTCTGGATCTCGCTGCCCGCCGCCGGCGCGCTCGCCGCCTTCGTGGCCCTCGTTCTCGGCTGGCCGGTCTTAAGGGTGCGCGGCCCCTATTTCGTGATCCTGACCTACGGGCTCGCGGAGCTCGTCAAGTTCGTCGTGATCGACATCGAAGCCAAGCTCGGCAAGTTCGGCCGGCTGCTGATGGGCGCGCCGCCGCTCGAAACCCTCTACTGGCTGATGCTGGCGCTGGCGCTCATCGCGACGCTCGCCACCTGGTACGTGCGCCGCTCGCGCTTCGGCGCGGGACTGCGCGCGATCCGCGAGAACGAAGAGGCCGCCGAGACGCTCGGCGTGCCGGTCGTGCGCTTCAAGCTCTTCGCCTTCGCGGCTTCCGCCTTCATTCCCGGCATCGTCGGCGGGTTGATGGCGCTGCGCTCCGCCTATTTCGAGCCGTTCCAGGCTTTCAGCCCCGTCACCTCCTTCACCATCGTGGTGATCGCGCTGATCGGCGGCAGCGACGATGCGCCGGGCCCGATCCTCGGCGCGCTGTTTTTGATCGTGCTGCAGGAGCTGCTCTGGACCAGCGCGCCCGAGCTTTATCTCATCATCCTCGGCCTGGTGCTGATCGGCTTCGTGCTGTTCGTGCCGGACGGCGTGCACGGGCGCCTGCTGCGCGGGAAGCGCGCGACATGACGCTGCTCGCCCTCAACGGGATCGGCAAACGCTTCGGCGGCCTGAAGGCGCTCGACGACGTATCCTTCGACGTCGCGTCGGGCGAGATCGTCGGCATCATGGGCGCCAACGGCGCCGGCAAGACCACGCTCTTCTCGCTGATCGCCGGCCATCAGAAGCCGGGCAGCGGCACGATCCGATTCGACGGCACCGACATTGCAGGACAGCGCCCCGATGCGATCAACCGGCGCGGCATCGCCCGCACCTTCCAGATCGTCCGCCCGTTCCGCACCATGAGCGTACGCGAGAATGTGACGATCGGGGCCCTGTTCGGCGCCGGCGCCGACGACACACAGACCGCCGAACGCGATGCCGAGCGGATTCTCGGCGAGCTCGCCCTTGCCGCCGACGCCGACAGGCCGGCCGGTTCGTTGACCCTGGCGGGTCAGAAGCGGCTCGAGATGGCGCGCGCGCTCGCGACGCGGCCGCGGCTGCTGCTGCTCGACGAGGTGATGGCCGGGTTGACGCCGACCGAGGTCGCGGCCGCCATCGAGACCATCCGCGCGATCCACCGGAATTACAACCTCACGATCCTGGTCATCGAGCATGTCATGCATGCGCTGATGCAGCTTGCCGTCCGCATCGTCGTGCTGCATCACGGGCTGAAGATCGCCGAAGGCACGCCGGCCGAGATCGCGGTGAGCCCGATCGTGCAGGAAGCCTATCTCGGCAAGGATGCCGCATGAGTGAAGCCGCGCTGCTCGCGATCGAGAATCTCGCAGCCGGCTACGGTGCGGTGACGGTGCTGCGCGGCGTCTCGCTTGCGGCGCCCGAGGGCAGCATCACGGCCCTGGTCGGCGCGAACGGCGCCGGCAAGTCGACCCTGATGCGGGTGCTCGCCGGCCTGCTCGATCCGTCGGAAGGCCGCCTCGCATTCGCCGGCGAGGACATCACCGCATTGCCCGCGCACAGGCGCGTCGGGCGCGGGCTGGTGCTGGTGCCCGAGGGGCGGCTGGTCTTCCCGCATCTGTCGGTCGCGGAGAATCTCCGGCTCGGCGCCTGGGCGCCGCATGCGCGCAGCCACGCCAGCGACACCGTTTTGCAGGTTGAGACTCTGTTCCCGCGCCTCGCCGAACGGCGGGCGCAGCATGCCGGCTCGCTCTCCGGCGGCGAACAGCAGATGCTGGCGCTCGGGCGCGGGCTGATGGCGCGGCCGCGTTTGCTGCTGCTCGACGAGCCGACGCTCGGCCTCGCGCCGCAGATGGCGCGCGCGATCTTCGACACGGTGACGCGCCTGCGCGATGCCGGGCTCACGATCCTGATCGCCGAGCAGGACGTGCGCACGACGCTCGCGATCGCCGACCACGCCTGGGTGCTCGAGAACGGCCGCATCAAGAAGCAGGGGGCGGCGGCCAGCTTGCGCGACGATCCCGAGATCCGCGCCGCCTATCTGGGGCTTTAGCCGCGCTGCGTCAGTTGAACGCGTTAAAGGCCATGATGGTGAACGTGTCGCGCACGCCCTTCAGCGCCTGCACGCGGCCGGTCACGAACCGGCCGATATCGAACCCGTCCGGCAGGTGGAATTTGACCAGCAGATCGTATTGGCCGGAGATGGAATGGACCTCCGCCACCTCTTCGATCGTATCGATGGCCTCGGCCGCCACGTCGTAGGCGGCGCCGGGGTCGCATTTCATCATGACGAAGATCGTCTGCATCGTTTTGTCTCGCTCGAGGCGGGCCGCGCCGGAATCCGGCCGATCCTAGAGCGGATCACGATCAGGTGGAAGCGCGCGCAATTGCACCTGATCGTGTGAATCCGCTCTAATCATTAATGTTCAGAGCAAATTCACACGTTTTGTCGGAATCTCAATCGATTCCGTCAAAACGTGATTTGCTCTAGCATGCCGGCCGCGACTGCGCGGAACCGCTCATGGGGTGCCGCGACGGCGCAGCAGCGGGATCATCCAGACCACGCTGGAGGCGAGCCACACGAAGCTGGCGATGGCGGTCAGCGTGTCGCCGGCGCGTAAGCCCGCCAGCATGAACAGCCCGCCCGATATGGCGAAGCCGATCAGTCCCAGGATGCTGAATTTCCGTTCGTCCATCGTGGCAAATCTCCCCCGTTCCGAAACGGGCGGCAGGATGCCAGATCGGCCCCGGCCGCGAAATCCCGGCGATCCGTTTGGCACCGCCGGCACGAGCGGGCTACGATCGGCCACCGCGTTTCCCTCGCCATTGCACCCGGTCGCCGATGCCGCCCTCAGCGATCCGCACCCAGCGGGAACAAGCGAGATCGGACCGGCGGCGCGCCGGTCGACGCAACCTGTTCGCACTCTACGCCGCGAATCCGGACGCGGCCGACCGCATCGTCTTCGGGCGCATCGCCTGTCCCGACCGTCGCGGCTTCCTCAAGGGCGCCGGCCTCGCGACCATGGGCGCGCTGATCGGCGCATCGATCCCCTTCCACCGCACCATGCCGGCGGGTTTCGTGCCGCTGGCGATCGCCGAAGAGATCGCGGCGATCGAAGGCAAGGACGGGCTCGCGATCCTCAACGAGCTGCCGCTCAACGCGGAAACGCCGGCCCATCTGCTCGACGACCCCGTCACGCCGACCGCGCGCCACTTCGTCCGCAACAACGGCGTGCCGCCCGCCGATGCCGACGCCGCAAGCTGGACGCTGACGATCGACGGGCTGGTCGAAACGCCGCTGACCCTCACGATCGCCGAGCTGCGCGAACGGTTCGAGGTCGTCACCGAGACGCTGTGCATCGAATGCGCCGGCAACGGCCGCGCCTTCTTCGACCCGCCGGTTTCCGGCAATCCATGGACCTACGGCGCGGTCGGCTGCTCGGCCTGGACCGGCGTTCGCCTCGCCGACGTGCTGAAAGCCGCCCGCCCCGCGCCGAATGCCGTCTATACCGGCCATTACGGCGCCGACACGCCTGTCTCGGGCGATACGACCAAAACCGTCATCTCGCGCGGGGTGCCGATCGCGAAAGCGATGGACCCGCACAATCTGGTCGCGTTCGAGCAGAACGGCGCGCCGATCCACCCGATGCAGGGTGCGCCGCTGCGCCTCGCGATTCCGGGCTGGCCGGGCTCCTGCTCGCAGAAATGGCTGACGCGCATCGCGGTGCGCGATGTCGTGCACGATGGCGCGCAGATGACCGGCACCGCCTACAAGCTGCCCGAACGCCCGGTCGCGCCCGGCGAGAAAATCGCCGAGCGGGATTTCGGGATTATCGAAGCGATGCCGGTCAAGTCGCTGATCACGCATCCCGCGAGCGGGCTCACGCACATCGATCGCGCGATTGCGCTGCGCGGCCACGCCTGGGTCGGCGACGATACGGTCGCCGCGGTCGATCTCTCGGTCGATTTCGGCGCGACCTGGATCGCAACCGAGCTCGACCCGCCGGCGAACCCGCAGGCCTGGCAGCACTGGCGCGCCACTGTCGAATTTCCGGGCGATGGCTATTACGAGGTCTGGGCGCGGGCGACCGGCAAAGCCGGCGTCGGCCAGCCCTTTGCGGTCGCCTGGAATCCCAACGGCTACGCCAACAACGCGATGCACCGCATCTCGCTGCGGATCGCAAGCTGACGCGCGCGCCGGTCCTCACACGCCGTCGCGCGGGATTTCGTCCTCCCAGCTCTTCGACCAGATGCGCGCGCTGCCCTTCCAGGCCTGGGCCTGGACCGACAGGCGGAAATTCGTGCGCGTGGCGGTCATGACCGACCTGGTTTCGAGCCGTGTGTCCCATTCGGACCCGCGCTTGAGAACGATCGTGTGGTCGCATTGCGCGCGCGCCGAGAGCGGGTCGCCGTCGCGGATCGAGTAGGTCTCCATGCCGGGTCCGGCAAGCTCCGTCCCGGTCTGCTCGATCCGGTAATGGCCGCGATCCTTGATCATCACGACGGTCGTTTCCCCCGTCACATAGTCGCGCGCCATCCGCCGCGCGCGGTGATAGGGCTTCCACTGCGTGATTTCGAGCGGCGCCGCCGTGCGCGGCTCACCCAGCGATTTCAGCTTGGAGTCCTCCGCGCGCCGCGGCCGCACCGGCAGGTCGAAGACGCTCGTCCCGGTATGGACCGCGATCGTCGCATCCTCCGGCGCGGGCCAGATCAGCGGCCAGGCATGGGTCTGGACGGTGACGCGGATGCGATGACCCGCCGGAAACGCGTGCGCGATATCGTTGAGCTGCACCCGCACCTTGTAGCGCCGGCCCGGCTTGAGCGGTTCGGGCTTCTCGTGTCCGTTGCGGTGCGTGAGATTGAGCGTCCCGAAACTGACGCGGGTCGAGGCGCCGTCCGGTGCTACGTCGCAGAGCCGCACATAGACCTGCGCGTTCGGCTTGTCGCTTGCGATATCGAGCGTCAGCGCCGGCGCGCCGAGCGTCTCGATGCGCCGCGCCAGCGGCTTCGTATCGAAGGCGAGGCTGCGCCCGTCCTCCTCGCGCTGGTCCGACGGCATCTCGGCATCGTGGCCGTAAGGGCACCAGTCGCCGTGCGCGATGCCGGCGATCGCCTCGGCGCGGTGCGCCAGCGCGGTCTCCTTCTTCAACTTCGTGCCGAGCCCGTCCGCGTTGAGATGGAAGCGCCGCCAGTCGATGCGCTTCGAGGGCCAGCTTTCCTCGGCGACCCAACGGCCCGGCCGCTCGGCATAGAAGGTCGCCGGCGGCACGCTCTCCTGCATCCAGACGCGCAGTTTCGGCTCGTCCATCATCCCGGTATCGATGTCCTTGAGCCAGTGATCCCACCAGCGGCAAAGATCGCCGAGCCCGTCGATCTCCGGTCCGGGGATCGCCTTCCACGGATAGCAATGCGACCACGGGCCGATCAGGCCGCGGCAGGGCGATTTGAGACCCGCCATCAGGCGCGGGATTGCGTTCGTATAGCCATCGGCCCAACCGCCGACCGCATAGACCGCGGCCTTGATCGCACCGTAGTTCTCGCACACCGAGCCGTGCTTCCACTGCTTGTCGCGCCGCTGATGCCGCAGCCAGAGCGCGGCGAGATTGGGCGCGTTTTCGAGACGCTCGTGCCAGATTTTTTCCCAGCGCGCGCCGACGATCGCGGGATCGGGCGGCCGCATCGCGAAGATCGTCGCGGTCGCACCCCAGGCGAGATTCTCGTTGAGCAGGCAGCCGCCCTGGTAATGCACGTCGTCGGCATAGCGGTCGTCGGTCGAGCAGACCGAGTAGACCGCCTTCAATGACGGCGGCCGAAGCGCCGCCACCTGAAGGCAGTTAAAGCCGCCCCAGGAGATTCCCATCATGCCGGTGCGGCCGGTGCACCATGTCCGCTTCGCCAGCCACTCCAGCACGTCGCAGCCGTCGTCGAGCTCCTGTTTCGAGTATTCGTCGTCGAACAGCCCCTCGGAATCGCCGTTGCCGCGCAAATCGCAGCGTACCGCGGCATAGCCGTGGCCGGCGATGAACGGATGGTGGCGCGCATCGCCGGTGGCGGTGAAATCGCGTCGTCGGTAGGGAATGAACTCGAGAACCGCCGGCACGGGGTTCTTCTCGGCGTCTTCCGGCAGCCAGATCGTGGCGGCGAGCCTGGTGCCGTCGCGCACCGGAATCCATACCGTCTCGATCTTGCGGACGGCGCGCGGAAAGCGCGTCACGATGGTGCCCATCGGCCCCTCCCCTGATAAACGGCGGCAAGTCTAGCCCTGCGTCTCGGGCGGCGTCTGCACCGGCGCCTCGCCCCAGAGCCAGACGTCGATCGGCTCCTGCCGGCCGCGCAGCATCCGGTCCGGCAGGCGGCGGAATCCGTCCAGCAGGTCGCCGCGGCCGGCGGCCCGCACCGATTCCGCGATCGCTCCGGACGCCACAATCTCGGCGCCGAGCTCGCGGGTTGCGGCCTCGAGGCGGCTGGCGACATTGACCGTATCGCCGGTGGCGGTGATCTCGGCGCGGTTCCGGTCGCCGATCCGCGCCAGCGTGACCGGCCCGTAATGCAGCCCGACATGCATCTGCCAGCGCAGCGTGCGGCCCATCGCATCGATCCCGTTCGGCGCCGCAGCCACCAGGTCGCGCGCGCAGGAAAGCGCCTTGACGGGATCCTGCAGGTCCGGCTCCGGCACGCCGAACAGGATCATCGCGCCGTCGCCGACGAATTTCTCGATGATGCCGCCGTGCCGTTCGACGATGCCTGTCAGGTGGCCGCGGAAGCGCCGCAACAGGTCGGACGCGCCGGCGGAATCGAGCGTCTCGGCAAGGCGCGTGTAGCCGGCCATGTCGACGAACATGATCGCCGCCGGACGCGGCCGGTCGTCGACCGTCTCGGCTTCGGCAAGACCAGCCGTGACGACCGGCGAGACATAGGGCGCCAGCGCCGCCCGCTCGCGTTCGGCGCGCTCGCGCCCGCGATGCTCGTCGGCGAACCAGAGCGCGATCACCAGCGCCGCCGACAGAAATCCTGCGAGGGCCGGGAAGGTCGCATCGAGCCACCAGTTCGCGGTCGCGAAGGCCCCGTAGACCGCGACTTCCCAGCCCGCGATCGGCACGACGAGCGCGAACAGCGCGCCGCGACCGAGCCGCGGCAGCGCGGCCATCAGCAGCGCCAGCGCGACGATTGCGATCAGATCGACCAGCGCCGTGCGCCCGTCGCGCACCAGCGCGCGATCGTAGAGCAGATTGTCCGTTACGGTCGCCAGCGCCTCGACGCCGTGCAGCGCACCGTAGGGCGTCGCATAGGCGTCGCCGACGCCGAGCGCCTCGGCGCCGACGAAGACGATGCGGTCGCGAAACAGCCCGTCCGCCATGCCGCCGGCCAGCAGGTCGCGCAGCGAATAGGTTTCGATCGTGCCGGCGGGCCCGACGAAGTTGATCGGCAGCGCCATGTCGGGCCCGGTCGCGATCAGCCGCGTTCCGAGCCGCACGCCCTTGCCCGGTACGGCGGCGACATCGCCCGGCGGCATTTCCCCGCGCAGCGCCAGCACCCCGACCGGCAGCGACGGAAACCAGAAATCGCCGACGCCGAGCGCATGATACATCGCACGCAGCTGCCCGTCGGGATCGAGCGCGAGATTGGCATGGCCGAGCGTCGCGGCGCTGCGGATCGCCTCATAGGGCGCGAGCGCCGCCCGCGGCACCGGCATCGCGCCGGGCTTGGCACCCGGCGGCCGCTCGATCAGGCGGAACGTGGCGGCTTCGAGCGCATCGAGCGGCAGCGCGCCGGCCGCCGTCTCGCCGTCGAGGATGAGGGCGACCGGCAGCACGAGCCGGCCGTAGGCCCGCGCCGCCTCGATGAGAAGCTGGTCGCCCGGTCCCGGCACGTTGCCGTCGCTGGGCATGGCGAGATCGGTCAGCAGCAGGTCGAGCACGACGATGTCGGCGCCGTTCGCAGCGAGCCGGCCGACCAGTTCGGCCAGCAGGTGACGCGGCAGCGGCCAGCCGCCGGTTTCGGCGAGCGTTTCGTCGTCGATCGCGACGATGGCGATGTCCGCGCCCGGCTCGATCGGGCCGCGCCATTCGAAGCGCAGCGCCAGCGCCTGGCTCTCGATGGCGCGGAACAGCGCCGCATCCCGCCACCCGATATATGCGCCGGCTACAAGCAGGGCGGCGAGCCCCGCTGCAGCAAGTCGATGCAGCAGCGTTGGCGCGGGCGCGCGTTCCTTTGCCATCAGGGCGCGCCGCGTTTCGTCCGGCGCAGCCGGCTTGCGATCACGGGAACTCGGTGCGGAGAACGACGTCGCTGCGCCGTTCGGTGCCCCATTCCTTCGGCTCGGTCGGCGCCGATCCCGCCGCCACATCGGTGCCCTGGCCCGGCGCGAGGATGACCGAGCCGCCGGTGCCGATCACCTGCACCTGGCCGCCGATCGCAAACGCCGCCGTACTGCTCTCGTCGGTTTCGACGATCCATTCGGTGGAGCGCACCGAGGCGACCGCCGTCCGGCCGCGCACCATGAAGCCGCCGACACCGCCTTCTTCCGGCAGCACGGCGCGCACGATGCCGAGCAGCAGGTCGACCACGCCGATCGTGCTCGCGGCCTGTTCCGGAACCACCAGCCGGCTTTCGGGACCGAGGATCAGCCGCGTGCCGCCCTCGAGCTCGATTTCGACCCGCGCATCTTCGCCGGTCATGATGCGGTCGCCGGTCTCGACCGGCTGACCGATCCCGAGCGGCACGGTGCCGCTCGCGCGCTCGATCCTGACCTCGCCGACCAGGCGCGTCACGTACCCCGCCTCGGCCGCCAGCGCCGGCAGCGCCACGATCATCGCAAGCACGAAGCCCAACGCGCGCAGACAATGCCGCATGCCAGTTCCTTTCCGCCCCACAATGTCACTTAAGGGGGCGCATGGGACCGGAGCAAGGGACGACATCCGGGCCGGCTGTAGCCGGCCGGAAATGCAGCCGGACCGCCTTGCCATAGGGCCGCAATCGGCCGATCCGGGGCCGAAACCCGCTTGTTCCGCGGGCCTCCCGGCCGGTTCCGGCGGCAAACCGCCGCGATTTGCCTTATTGCAATGCGGTGCGTTAATTCTATCTCTGTAGGGGCCTGATTCGGCCGCATTTTTTGGAACCTCTTGGGGCGCTTGCATGACACCGTTCGCGATCGCCGGCATCCAGATGTATCTCGGCCATGGCTCCAACCTGGATGCCATGCGGCACCGGCTCGACCTCACCATGCACCTCTACCCGTGGGTGCAGATGGTGATGTTCTCCGAGCTCGCCGTGTTCGGGCCGATGCTGCAGCACGCGCAGCCGCTGCCCGGAACCGTCGAGGAATCGTTCCAGCAGATGGCGCGCCATCACAGGATCTGGCTGATCGACGGCTCGATGTACGAGCGCCGCGATGGCGGCATCTACAACACGACCTCGATCATCGATCCCGCGGGCGAGATCGTCGGCCGCTACAGCAAGATGTTCCCCTTCACGCCGCTCGAGCAGGGCGTGCAGCCGGGCACCGATTTCTTCGTCTGGGACATCGAGGGCGCCGGCCGCTTCGGCCTGCTCAATTGCTACGACATGTGGTTCCCGGAAACCACGCGCACGCTGATGGCGATGGGCGCCGAGGTGATCCTGCACCCGGTGATGACGCACACGATCGACCGCGATCTCGATCTCGCGGTCGCGCACGCCTCGAGCGCGATGATGCAGTGCTACATTTTCGACATTAACGGGCTCGGTGCCGGCGGCAACGGCCAGTCGGCCGTGTTCGATCCGATGGGCCGGAAGCTGCACCAGGCCGATGCAACCGAGCAGATCATCCCGATCGAGGTCGATTTCGAGCAGGTGCGCCGCTCGCGCGAGCGCGGCATTCGCGGCTTCGGCCAGGTCGCCAAGAGCTTCCGCGACCGGCCGGTCGAGTTCCCGGTCTATCAACCGGGCTTCGACAATTCCTATCTCAATTCGCTCGGCCCCGTCGCGATGCCGCGGCGCGAGGAAGGTCCTGGCCCCGCCAACGTCCGCACGCTGCCGGTCCGCCGCTCCTTCGTCGGCTGATCCGATTTTCCTGAATTAGACGCGTGCGTCGTTTGGCGCACGGTTGGCCGCGCGCTCAGAACATTTTGGTGGTTTCGTTCATCGGCGGCGGCGTCGGCGCCGACGAGCCCGAAACCGGCACACCCTGGAACTGCCGGTCGATCGCGGCCACCCATTGCCTGGCGCGGTCGGTGAGCTTGCGGTCGTCGGTCTGGAAGCGCCCGCGCGAGACCAGGATGCCGATATCGGCGCCGTGATAGCGATAGTCGCCGGCCGTGTAGACCCGCAAATAGAACGCCTCGTCCTCGCCCGAGACCAGGAACCAGTCGATCGATTTGCGCACCAGCGCGATGTCGCCGTTCTTGTCCATGCGCCAGATGCCCGAGGCCGGCGCGCGCGTGATCATCTCGACCTTGTCGTGCGGGTATTTCAGTATGAGCTGGCTCCAATTGTCGAACTCGGCCCAGCGCTGCTGCACCGCCGATAGATCGACCTCCCAGTCGACGTCCATGAACTCCAGCATGTGGAACATGTATACCGGGCAGCCGCCATAGGTCGACGTGATCAGGTTCGTCATCGGCGAGGCACCCGAGATTCGCGGGTTGATCTCGCCGAGATAGACCTTGCGCGTGTCGGTATCGATCAGGAAATCCATGCAGAAGGCGCCGCGATAGCCGGCCTTGTAGAGCCGGTCGCCGAGCTTCTGCGCCATCTTCTGAACGGCCTTGCGCTCCACCTCGAGCCCGCCGGTGAAGACGTCGTTGCCACACCAGCCGCCCTTGTAAGGAGTCACCTCGGCGAAGCCGGTTATGTCGGTCTGCAGCGGCCCGACCAGCGTGCCGTGGCGCGTCGCGACCGCCTCGAGCGTACCGGGCAGATGGTTGATGCGCCGCATCACCTTGAGCTGTTCCTTCGCGAGAATGTCCTCGTTCTTCTTCCAGTCGGCTTCGGACCTGATGAAGAAGGTCGTGCGCCCGGAATCGCCGTAGGGCGTCTGCACGACCAGATCCTTGCCGAGCTTCGCCGCCGTCGCCAGCTTCATCAGCTCGTTGAAGCTCTTCGCGCGGCCCATCGTGTTCGGCGCGCTGGCGATGCCGGCCTCGTTGCCGAGTTGCGTGGTGACGATCTTGGAATCGATATGCTTGCGCAGCCTGGCGCGCGGCAGCGCGATCTTCAGGCCGAGTTCTTTCGCGAGCGCCTCGGTCTCCTCGTCGAACATCACCAGCAGGAGATAGCCCGGCCCGCGTTCCTTCAGCTTGGCGCGCACCTCCCTGTGGCGCAGCAGGTAATTGTTGACATCCTCGATCGAGCGGAACTCGTGCGGCCCGTGCTCGCGCGGCACCGCGACCTTCGGGTGCGTGCCGTCGAAACTGTCGAAGTAATTGACGTACTCGAACTTGTTGATCCAGCGGCCGAGCCCGAGGAGATTGTAGGGTGTCGGCGAGAGGAAGGTGATCGGCGTCCGGTTCTTGCGGAAATACGCGTAGACGTCGGTGAGACTCGTGAGTTTCTTCTTCCCGCTGCTGCGCTTGGCCATCCGTGCCTTCCCCGTGCCATGCGGCGTATGCTCGCCGTTCCGGTCCGGCGCTTGCCGCCGGTGCCATTCGAGGATGCTAGCACATTCGATTGCCGCTCCAACCGCCGGCTCAGCCCGGTCGTGCAAATACTACCTGCTGCGCCAATTTGGGCATGGAAGCCAAAACATTCCCTTTATTCGCGCAGTTTCCAAACCTGTTCGATTTGCGGAAAAACTAGGTCGCGTTTGGTGCCAAATACAAGACCAATGGCCTTAGCGAGCAGAATGGCAGCTTGGTCAATATCTGTCCAAGCAACACCTTCTGAAGCGATCTGCTCTGCGGCAACGTCAACATCACCATCCGGATAAATGTAACCTGCATTGGCCAATAATGCGAAACTGATACAGGCCGCTTGCTGATCTAGAGGCATTGATGTGTCGACATAAACTACCGAGTGAGCAATGAACCCCGAACGCTGATACAAAGGCATCGGGCAAGTGTGGCCGTAGTTGTCTGGACTATCTTGCATATTGGCGATGTGATCCACTCGAAACGTTAAAAGAATATCGCCATCATGATCGCGTGGAAGGTAAGCCCAAGGGTCTCGCACGGTATTCCTGGTTGGAAAGGTCTCTATCGGTTCAAAGATCATGTAGTTGTGCGGCGGTAACTCTTGTGCGATGGATGTGAGCTGACTTATGTGAACGAGTCGCACAGAGATTTTAAAGTCGAATTCGTCAGAAAAAATAGTAGTTACTCGCCGAAGCACAGCGAGACTCTCGGATGCGATGTCGCTAATGCCGTATGCGATAAGTTCTTGGTCTAGGATAAAAGGGCGGACATACTCGGCCCCATCAACCTCATACTCAAACGCTTCGTAAAAGCGATGCTCGACATCACCCTCTGAGAATCCCTTATCTTCCATTAGATCAAACAGCTGGGTCGCTGCGACCGCGTCTTGAGCATGCGCCCGATTCTCTGCGATCGGCAGTGTGCACAGAGCTACGACTGGAACGATAAGCAAAGTGCGGCAGCACCTGAAGTTCATTGGCATCAACGATTCAGTGGTTCAATGGCCAAAGAATGCTAGCATATTCGATTGCCGCTCCAACCGCCGCGGATCGACTCCTTCTCCGTTGAATACCATGCCGCGTGCGGGCAGATTGGCGAACCCGGCAGAGCCGGCCCGGTGAAATTCCCCGAACGGTTCATGGTCGATCTGCTCGTCAGCTACATGGAGATGACGAAACCGCCCGCGGGCGCGCCGAGCGCCGCGCCGGTGCCGGACGCCGTCGTCAAGCGCGAGCGCCTCGCGCGTGCCGACTATCTCGCGCTCTATCGCGCGGTCGGCGATTCCGTGCAATGGGACCAGCGGCTGCGCCTGCCCGATGGCGACCTCGATGCGCTGCTCGCCGATCCGGCGACGCATGTCTACGTGCTGCGCTGCGGGGGCAGGCCAAGCGGGCTTGCCGAATTCGAGCGGGTCGGCAGCGACGAGATCGAAATGCTGAATTTCGGCCTGGTGCCTTCGATGCAGGGCAAGAGGCTCGGGCCCTTCCTGCTCGACCGCGCGCTGCGCGCGGTCTGGCAGTCGCGACCGAAACGCGTCTGGCTGCACACCGACACCAACGACCATCCGAAAGCGGTCGCAACCTACGAACGCGCCGGGTTCCGCGTCTACAAGAAGCAGATGGAGAATTTTCCGGACTGAAGGCGCGGCGCAGCGCGTTTCCTTGCCCTACTCCGTCAGCCAGCGATCCGATTCCCGCACCATGATAACCGTCGGGCCCTTGTGTTTCAGCGCGCGGCGGAGCGCCGCGTCGAACGCGTCGGCACTGTCGGTATGGATACCGGGACAGCCGAAAGCATCGGCGAGCTTCATGAAATCCGGGATGCGCGGATCGACGCCGGTCACGGGACAGCCGCGCTCCGGCTGGGCGCGCGGGCGGCCGATGGCGTGGTGCCGGGTTCGGCGACGGCAACCAACCGATACGAACGGAAACGTTGGCGCGACGAATGGGGACGCGACCGACCGCCGGTGCAGCAACGGCAATCGCCGCGTCTCATCGACGATCGCCAGAGCGGATCACGATCGGGTGGAAGCGCTTGCACCCGCACCCGATCGTGCGAATCCGCCCTACCCGTCAATATCGAGAGCGAGGTCACACGTTCTTGCGGAACCGCCGGCGATGCCGCATGAACGCGATTTGCTCTAAGTGCGTGAAACAGAAATGGTGGGCGCGACAGGGATTGAACCTGTGACCCCTACCATGTCAAGGTAGTGCTCTCCCGCTGAGCTACGCGCCCGATGCCGGTTTGCGGCGGAATTTGCCGCGGCATCCGCCGGCTTCGACGAGCCGGTTCCGCGATCGAAGGGGCCGCCAACGTCGCCCGGCCCGCGATCGGGAGCCGCCACTTACCATCCGCCCCCTTGCGAGACAAGCCCCGCCTCTCCGGCGACCCGTCCCGCGCATTCCGGCGCGCCCGCGCCGCCTCGCCCGAACGCAGCGCGACCACGAAAAGACCCTGCCGGCGATCCGGTGACAGGCTGCCGTCGATGGGATAAACCCCAAGGCGATGAACCTCGCCCAACCCGCCCGGATCGCCGACATCGCACCGTTCGAGCTCGTCATGCCGGCGCAGCAGACGCTGCCGCTGGTGGTCGCCTCGCCGCACAGCGGCACGCATTACCCGCCGGATTTTCTCGCGGCCTCGAGGCTCGAGCGCGACCGGCTGCGGCGCTCCGAGGACGCGTTCGTCGACCGGATTTTCGCCGGTGCCGCACGGCTCGGCGCGCCGCTGCTGAAAGCCAGCTTCGCGCGCGCCTTCATCGATCCCAACCGCGAGGCCTACGAGCTCGACCCCGCGATGTTCGAGGAGAAGCTGCCGGCCTGGGTCAACGTGCGCTCGCCGCGCGTCGCCGCCGGGCTCGGCACGATCCCGCGCATCGTCTCGAGCGGCGAGGAAATCTATTGCCGCAAGCTGACGCTGGCCGAGGCGCGCGAACGCATCGAGCATTTCTATCGTCCCTATCACGACGCGCTCGGCGAGCTGGTGACCACGACCAAGCGCAGGTTCGGCTACTGCATCCTGATCGACGCGCATTCGATGCCCTCGACCGACGCGCCAGGCCAGCCGGAGCCGGGGGCGCGCCGTACCGACATCGTGCTCGGCGACTGCTACGGCACCGCCTGCGCCAGCATCGTCTCGGGGCGCGTGCGCGAGACGCTCGAGCCGCTCGGCTATCGCGTGGCGCAGAACGATCCCTACGCCGGCGGCTTCGTCACACAGCACTACGGCAAGCCGCTCGACTTCACGCACGCGCTGCAGATCGAGATCAACCGCGCGCTCTACATGGATGAGGAATCGATCCGTCCCTCGCCCGCCTTGTCGCGGCTCGCCGCCGACATGGACAGGGTGATCGCGGCGCTCGGCGCGATCGAGCGTTCCGCCTTCCTGCCGTGAGCGAGGCCGGCCACCGGACGCTTGCGATCCGGACCGCCGGCCCCGCCGATATCGAAACCATCCGGCGCATCTATGCACATCACGTGCTCGAGGGTTCGGCGAGCTTCGAGGAAGTGCCGCCCGACGGCGACGAGCTCGAACGGCGGCGGCGCGACGTGGTTGCGCGCGGCCTGCCCTATCTCGTCGCCATCAAGGACGATGCGATCGTCGGCTATGCCTATCTGACGCCGTACCGGCCGCGCAGCGCCTATCGCTTCACGGTCGAGGATTCGATCTATCTCGCGCCCGGCCGGGAGCGGCAGGGCATCGGCGGCCGGCTGCTCGCCGACCTGATCGACACCGCGACCGCGCTCGGCATGCGGCAGATGCTGGCGGTGATCGGCGATTCCGCCAATCGCGGATCGATCGAGCTGCACGCTCGTTACGGCTTTGTGCACGCCGGCATCTTCCGCTCGGTCGGTTTCAAGCATGGCGGCTGGCTCGACAGCGTGCTGATGCAGCGCGCGCTCGGGCCGGGCGACACGACGCTGCCCATCGAGCGGCGCTGAACGATATATCGTATATATTCTGCGCTTGAACGGAAGCGCCGCCGCGCATCGTTAATCGCGCGATCAAACGACCGGCAAAAAAATCGGGCCGCACCGGAAGGCGCGGCCCGAGTCTGGGAGGAAACGCCCATTGGGCGTGACGGTATGAAACTTGTCCGGGGGGACATCATTTTTCATACCGCGTCGCCAGCAATACTCGCCCCGCTGCGGAAATCAAGCAGAAGCTGCGACGCCGTTTGCCGCAGCTTGACGGCGGATTCCTGAAAGGCATGGGAAATCGCGATTCCGGCCGGCAATTCGGATCGAAACCGTGGCATCGTTGCATCAGCCGGCGCAACTTTTGCGACGGTCCAGCGGGCGATTCGCGTAACCGGGGTTTCGAGGCGAATCCAAGTACTGGCCGGTATTTCGGCCCGATCGGGGATGTCGCGGCGGTATCGTCAGCCCCAGAGCGCGGC
>Ga0187893_10005492_pt1 | contig 22700 bp, 19 predicted proteins | sample MA1701074metaG_FD_139574 | JGI IMG/M metagenome (GOLD analysis project Ga0187893, IMG submission 139574) | White microbial mat communities from a basaltic lava cave in the Kipuka Kanohina Cave System on the Island of Hawaii, USA - MA170107-4 metaG ...
GTGATCTTCTATCTGGTGTATGCGGCCGGCGGCGTGACAGGGCTCATCTGCTTCAAGTCGGCGGTGATCTTCGCGACCTGCGCGGCGCTGCTCGGCGCGTGCCGGTACCTCCGGTGCCCTCTGACAATCGTGATCCCCGTCATGGCTCTCATGCTGTTCATCGGATCGGCACGGTTCTTCGAGAGGCCGCACATTTTCTCCTATCTCTTCGAGGCGATCTATCTGCTCTGCTACTTCGCATTCCGCGAAGGAGGACGCCGGAGAGCCTGGCTGTACGCGATCCCTCCGCTGCACATCGTGTGGACGAATCTGCATGGAGGCCACCTCCAGGGGCTGTTTCTGCTGGTCATGCTCGCGGCGGCCGAGCTGGTCATCTCCTTTCGGGCACGTTGGCTCGGTCTGAGAACACAGGACGCCCTGGAGGGCCGCGACGTCGGTCTGGTGTGCGCGCTGCCGTTGGGTTGCCTGCTGGCCGCGCTCGTCAATCCATACGGCTACAGGCTCGTGACCTTTCCCTTCGAGCTGACAGGGCAGGAGATCTTCATGAGGGAAATCTACGAGTGGCAGTCGGCGCTGATCCCCTCCTACAACGCGACGGCGATGTTTCTCTACTACATCTTCTGGATCGCGATCCTGTTCGGGTCGTTTCTTCTGGTGCGAGGACACGCCGAGCTTCATGGGCTCGTGCGAGAGATGGCATGGGCGCTGAACCTGGTGCTCGCGGTCCTGTGGGTCGTCTTCGTCTATCAGCTCGCCGGCGTCTACAAGAGCCAGGACATCCCCAGCGTCTTCGAGAGACAGTCTGTCTTCTGGTTCGGTGTCGTCGTCCTGTTCCTCGTGGCGAATCTTCACCGTCTCGAGTTTCCTCACGCGGGGATCGTGGCTCTCTTCTTCGCCCTTTCGATCAGGCACAACCGCGCGGTCACCGACGCCTCGGTGGCCACACTCCCGGTGCTGAGCCACAACCTCACCTGTCTCTTCGAGCGATTCCAGAGCCGCGGGCGCCGCGCTCCCCCCTGGCTCCATCCGCTCCTGATGGCGCTGGTCGGTCTGACCCTGTTCGCGCTGAGCGTTTTCACATTCACCAGCTCCTATTACTTCGCATTTGACCCGCCGGCGGCACGCGAGATGGGGCTGGGGGTCGCCAGCAACATGCCGGCCGGCGCCGTGGATTACATCGGGCGCGCCGGAATCACGGGCAACGGCTTTCCCTCCTACAGCGCCGCGGCGATGCTGATCCAGAGGATGTGGCCCGATGTGAAAGTGGCCATGGACTCGCGAAACGATGTCTACGGCGAGGCGCTCTACCGCGAGTACGTTGGGGCGCTCGCCGGTGGGGCCGCGCTGGAGGCGTATCTCGGGAAATGGCCGGTTGATTTCTTCCTGATCAGCTACCTTCAGGATCGCAACCCGGCGCTCTTCCGGTACCTCGAGTCCTCCCCTGATTGGACGTTGGTGTACTTCGACGATCAGTCGGTGGTCTATCTCAGAGAGTCGCCGCGCTTTCAGGAGATCCTCCGTCGCGACGGATATGAACTGATCAACCCGGCCGTGCCCGGCACCGTGGAGTTCAGGCCCGAGGACGGGCATCGCTGGCTGGCCGAGGCCGAGCGGGCCGTGGCCGCCGCTCCGGGTTCGTGGAGCCCGCTGCAGTACAAGGCCAAGGCGCTGCTGTCGCTGGGCCGCGTCTCGGAGGCCGAGGCGGTCACGCGTCAGATCCTGGATCTCAACCCGGCCGCCTATTTCGCCTGGGGAGATCTGGGGTTCATCCACCTGATGCGGCGCGAGGAGGCCCGTGCCGAGGAGGCGTTCAACCGCTGTCTCTCGCTGAAGGCCGACTACCAGCCCTGCCGGGACGGGCTGAGCAGGCTGGGGGGTCGCCGCCCCTGAGTGGTGAAGAACCGAAGGAGCCGGCCCCCGGTTCAAGACGCGTCGGATCTATCCGTCGTCGGGCCCCGCCTTCGCTCCCTCGCAGGACCGGCCGGCCCGGTCAGGACTTCCCCGCCGGCCTCGCGATTCCCCTGGGCTTCGAGCATCGTCTTGACGACATAGACCGGCTTCTTCTGGGACTCGTAGTATGTCCTCACCGAGATTTCCGCAAGAAGGCCGAGCAGGATGCTCTGCCCCCCCAGTATCACGAACAGCGCCGACAGCAGCAGGAGGGGCGACTGGATGAAGCTCACCCCGGTGGCCAGCTTCAAGTAAGTCAGGATCGCCATGGTGAGGATGCCCATTCCGACAAACGCGAGTCCGATGGCCCCGAAGGCGTGCAGCGGCTTGGTGCCGTGGGCTCCGAGAAACTGCACCGTCAGCAGATCCAGCAGCACTCTATAGACTCGACGCAGGCCGTACTTGGATGTCCCGCGAGTGCGCGGCCGATGGTTGACGGGGATCTCCGAGATGCTCGCGCCAATCCAATGCGCGAGCGCCGGAAGGAAGCGGTGCATCTCGCCGTAGAGCATCATCTGATCCACGATCTCCCGCCTGTAGGCCTTCAGGGTGCAGCCGTAGTCGTGCAAGGGGACTCCTGTCACCAGGCCGACGAGCCAGTTCGCCACCTGCGAAGGGAGCCTCCGCCGCAGAAAGGAGTCGTGACGGTCCCGGCGCCAGCCGCTCACGACATCGAAGCCGCGTTCGATCTCCTGGAGCAAGCGAGGTATGTCCCGCGGGTCGTTCTGGAGGTCGCCGTCGAGCGTGACGATGATTTCGCCCCGGGAGTGATCGAACCCGGCGGCGATCGCGGCGGTCTGTCCAAAGTTCCGCCGCAGCCGGATCACCGAGACCCGGCCCGGAGCCGCATCGTGCGCCGCGATGAGGCGGTCATAAGTTCCGTCCGCGCTGCCGTCGTCAACGTAAAGGGCCTCCCACCTGCGGCCGAGACGCTCCATCGTGGCGACGATCTCGGCGTGAAGCGCCGCGATGTTCTCGCTTTCGTTATAGAAGGGAATGACGATCGAATAGGCCAATTCGCTCATGCGAGATACTCAGGCGACATGGGCTTCACTTCGCCGGACCCTCCCCCAGCTCTCTTCCCAGAGCTGGAGCATCAACAAGGTCCAGAGCTGCTTGCGATTGTCGCGGGTCCCTTCCAGGTGCCCCCGAACGAGCGAGCCGACCGCGGTCGGGTTCAGAAGCCCCTGTCGCCGGAGTCGATCGGGAGACAGAAGGTCCAACATCAACGGACGCAGGGGACCTCGCAGCCAGTCGGCCACGGGAATTCCGAACCCCTTCTTGGCCCGCGTCGCGATCCGAGGAGGAAGCCACGGTTTCATGGCCTGCTTGAGGATGTACTTTGTGGTCATCCCTCGCAGCTTCCAGGTCGTCGGCAGCCGCGCGATCAGCTCCACGAACCGGTAGTCCAGCAGTGGAGCACGGACCTCCAACGAACAAGCCATGCTGGCCCGATCCACCTTCACCAGAATACTGTCCTGAAGGTACATCTTCAGATCCACGTACAGCAACCGTCCGATCAGATCCGGAGCGGGAGCCCTCTTCATGTGTCGTCTGGCGACATCGAAGAGATCCTCGCTCGCCAGGGCCCGCCCCAGGTCGGGGTGCAGCAGCGACAAGGCCTCCTCGCCCGAGAAAGAGCCAAGCCAGATCTGATTGCGAATCTCAGGCAGGTGGCCAACGCCGGCGATGAACCGCTTGGCCTTGAAGTCCAGGCTGATATTGGACGTCGAAACCGGGAGTCTCCTGACCATCGGTTCGAGGACCCCGCGTCGCAGCGGACCCGGCAGCTTCGCGTACCACCCGGCGATCCTGTGGGCCTGATACGTGGGATAACCCGCCAGCAGCTCATCTCCACCCTCTCCCCCCAAGGCGACGGTGACGTGCTCTCTCGTGAATCGAGCGAGCAGGTAAGTGGGGAGGATCGAGGCATCTCCCAGCGGCTCATCGATCATGGCGCTGAGCCTCGGGAGAATCTCGAGGCAGTCATCCGGCGAAAGAGAGCGCTCCTCGTGCTTTGTCCCGAAGTAGCGGGCCACGTTTCTGAAGTGGATCGACTCATCGAAGCTGGGATCCTCGAAGGCGACCGAAAAGGTCCTCACGCTGCCCGGCGCGGCGCGCGACATACAGGCGACGACCGAGGTCGAATCAATGCCTCCCGAGAGAAACACGCCCAACGGGACATCCGACATCAATCTTCGCCTGACGGAATCGAGGAGCGTCTCGCGAATCCTCTCCTCCAGGGCCGGTCCTGAGATCAACGGCTCCTCCCGATCCGGCTCAGGCACATCCCAGTATTTCCTGCATCGGAGGTTGCCCTCCTCGAAGACGATCAGCTCGCCGGGCTCCACCTTGGAGATCCCGGCGAAGATCGTGCGCGGCGCCGGCACGTACTCGTGCACCAGGTAACGCGCGAGGGACCCGACATCCAGCTCGTGTTGCACGGACGGATGTCTGAGAAGCGCCTTGATCTCCGATCCGAACACCAGCGCTTCGGACGTCAGCGCGTAGTGCAACGGCTTCTTGCCGAGCCGGTCCCTCGCCAGGAGAAGGCGCCGTCTCTTGGCGTCCCAGAGCGCCAGCGCCGCCATGGCGTTGATCCTCGTGACGAAGTCCTCTCCCTCCTCCTCGTAGAGATGCACGAGCACCTCGGTGTCGGATTGGGTTGAAAAGCGATGTCCCTTCCCGATTAATTCTTCTCTAAGCTCGACATAATTAAAAATCTCCCCGTTGTAGGTGACCCAGATTGACTTATCTTCATTGTGCATCGGCTGGTGGCCCCCACCCAGATCGATGATACTCAACCTTGCATGGGCCAGTCCGACATGTTTGTCGGTGTAAAAGCCTGCGGCATCGGGACCACGATACCTGATCAGCTCGATCATGTTCTGAAGGATGGTCCGATCGAGCCTCCCATTGCCCCCGCGCAGAATTCCTGCAATCCCACACATATCTTCGTCTAACGCCGCAAAAATAAGTTAATAGTTCTGCTCATAACGACAAGATCGTTGCCCATGCCGGTGTGGAACGTGAAAAGATAGCTTGAATACGTACAGCCGTACAAAGCTGATTGATTGCCGCTCGTCCGTGTGGGCATTACTCAGGGGCGAGGTTGAGCTAAAACCCCTCACAGATACAATGCTGTTGGGAAACTCACATTGATGAAGAGGTAGAGCCCATAAGCCGATCGCTGGCTTTCGAGGACTACAACGGATTTTGTTTCAGCACGACAGAACTAAGCGATAGCGCGAGCTTATATATATTGAGTCGATCAATCAACATTGCGCAGGCTACCGCCGTTCCGGTGCAATGCACCGGTTATGGTGTCCACGTGTGGAATCACCGCTCCCTCACGCGTGTAACTGACCCATCAGGAGGGTCAGTGGAAAAAGCTGCATAACTCGTTACAGCTGACAGCTTCCCTCTGCTGTCTGGCTTTCACTATCTGGCAGACCGGAATAAATCCCTACAAGGTGCCAAGAAGTCCAAAACTTCTCTTACAGATTCACTATGCTTTGAAGATCGACGACCACTCGAGCTTGGTATGCTAATGTCCTTAACAAGAGCATTGCCCGCTGTTGACCGCTCATTTCTCTCTCAAATACTGCTTCAAGGCCGCAAAGTGGTCCTTCCTGAATTCTGACCACTTGGCCCGTCTTGAACATTTGCGGCCTGATGACCACGTGCCCATCTCGAAGTTTCGCCTGAATGTTTTCTATGATGCCCTGATCTACTTTGGCAGGCGTTGATCCAAAAGCCACTACATTGCGAACTCCTCTGGCATACACGACCGTCCGGAACTGTCTGACCACACAGAACTTGGCAAACACGTATCCGGGGAATAACGGATTAATGGTGATTTGACGGCTTCTTCGGATAATGCGACTTTCTCTAAGACGAGGGCAGAAAGTCTCAATGCCAACCTTTTCCAGGTTCGCTTCGACGATATGTTCCTGATGCGGCTTCGTACTCACCGCGTACCAGTGCATATGCTCCTCCTTAAGCCTTCTCCAAACTATGATCGGCTGACGTGAGGCCCGCCGCACACTGAACATCCCGGCGCCAGGATTTAATCCGAAAAGCTGATAGTGTGCCCTGTTCCTGACAGCTCAGACGAACTGCTGGTATAGCTTCCCTTAGGGGAGCGAAGGAAAAGTCATTCAAAAGGCCAGCTAGTCGGCGCTCTGTCTTGTGAAGGTTAACATAGTGCCGAAACTTAGAAAGCAATGGTCCGTTCATCCTGGGTTGCTGGGGATCAAGTTCCCACGGATGCAAGTACAGCACTAATGGATGTCCCTGAGCTTCGACTCTTCGCAACATCCAACGCAGAACTCCATAGGGATAGAGCCGCAAGTATCCTCCTCCTGCAATTGGCAGACGCAGTCCACCGACCTTCAGTGTTGACAGTGGGACTTCCCAGAGGAATCCCGATCGGGTTTCTACCTGATGGCACCACGGGTTTGCATCGGGCATTCCGTATCGATCATGACGGACCGGAAAAACGCTTGAATCATAGAGATAACCCTCTTCCGCTATAATCGGTAGGGCCCATTGAGTTTCCGCAGTGATGGTAAAGCTTGGGGCACGGTAACCATGCACGGGTAATCCTGTCGTGTCCTCTAAAATCTGCTTAGCTTTTCGTATGTCTTCGCGGAAATGTTCAGGGGTCTGGGCCGTAATCACTTCGTGTGCATAGCCATGTGAAGCGATTTCATGTCCCTGCTCCGCAAGCTTTCGTACTAGGAGCGGATGTCGTTCTGCAACCCAACCAAGGATGAAAAAAGTGGCTCGAGCTTTGTACGGCTCAAGCAGTTCTAAAATCTTTGCCGTATTCCGCTCAACCCGGCTTTCGAATTGGTCCCAGTGCCGTCTCCGCATTGGAGACTCAAAGGCAGTCACCTGGAAGTGTTCCTCGACATCAAAAGTCAGGCAATGCATCGGCTTCGTTCCGTTTCCGGACATGGTCATCGTGCCCCTTCTCCAAACACCACGACCCGAGCTGTTTCCGTCAGAATGCGGAAGTCTAAGGCCAAGGAGAGGTTCTTGACGTAATAGAGGTCATACTGCAATTTCGCATGCGCATCTTCGGCCGAGGCTCCATATCCGAAACGGATCTGAGCCCAGCCGGTAATCCCTGGCCTCACCGTATGTCGAATGTCATAGTAGGGAATGCGGTTCCTCAATTCCTGAACGAACACTGGTCGCTCTGGTCTTGGTCCGACCAGGCTCATTTCTCCCTTAAGCACATTGATAAGCTGCGGCAGCTCGTCAATTCTCCATTTCCGCAGCCAGTAGCCGACCCTGGAGATGCGCGGATCGCCCGCCGCAGCCCACCGAGCACCGCTCAGTTCAGCACCCTGGCGCATCGAGCGAAACTTCCAGATCACGTATGGCTGTCCACGCACCCCAACCCGCGTTTGCCTATAGAACACCGGCCCCGAAGAATCGAGCTTGATCAACAGACCTACGAGAGCAAAGAGCGGTGTCAGCAGCAGCAGGCCAACGGCGGAACTCACGAGATCCAGCAGACGCTTGAAACTCATCACGACAGTCCGTCGTCGGAATCCTGTGGAAAAGATCAGAGCGCTGGGCTTGAGGAGATCTATCGACAGACGCCCGGACTCCTCCTCGTACAGATGGTGGCCATCCACGATATCGAGGCCCATCGCCTTAAAGTCAAGCAAGGTCTGCACCGGCAAGACAGCCCGCCGATCTTCTAGGCACACCGCAATGGTCTGGATCTGGCAGCGTTCCACAATCTCAAAGAGCTGCTCAAACGTCCCGATAATCCCCGGGTTCACCAGCCGCTCCCCCACACGGTTCGGCTCCCTGTCGAGGAACCCGACCACGTCGAAAAGACGGCCTCGCTTGGAGATCAGAACTTGGCACAGATCCTTCGCCAACTGCCCGGTACCTAAGATCAGCAGGCGTTTCCTTAAACCAGCAAAGCGAACAGTCGTCGTTGAAAGATGTTGAAATGCCGTCGAAACATTCATGTGCGTGTTTCCATTGAACTCATAAGCGTTTTTCAACGTCGGTGCCAAGATAGTACTCTTGCTGCATATAGTAGGGAGTCGACTCCGCTTCAATTCCGTTTAGGATAATCCCCGCCTGGCTCGTGTCTCTCAGGGTTTTGAACGCCTTCTGTACGACATCGCGACCGGTTGTCGCAGCCAGAACCACGAGTGCGAGGACATCGGATACCTTAGCCAGTACGTTCATGTCCGCCAACGGCAGAATGGGCGGGGCGTCCAGGATAATGTGCTCGAACCTCGACCGAAGTTCAGTAAGGATTTTGTGCAATTCTTGTGTCTTCAACAATCCGATCGACCGGTACCTCATGGAGCCTGCAGGTAATATCCAGAGGGACACTTCCTCCAACCTTTGCAGGCAGGTGTCGAGTGATTTGCCCCCATGCAGAACGTCGGCAAGCCCTGGCTCTAACGGGACGCCAGCATACTTGTGCACTGCAGGCCTCTTGAGATCGCAGTCGATGAGAAGTGTTCTCTTACCCAGGTCTTGTGCCAGGACGTACGCAAGGTTCACAGCACTGGACGACTTCCCCTCTCCCATCACAGCGCTGGTCACGACTATTACGGTGCTACTCCGTTCCGCTCCCATCAGCGCCAGTCGCGTTGCGGCAACTCGGAATTGCTCGGCCACCACAGACATGGGCCTCCACTTGGTGACCAGATTCCATTCAGGCGAGAACCTACCCGCAGCCGTGGGACCGTGTGTGGCTCTTTCGCTTCTGATTATGGATTTGCTGCTATAAGATAGCAGGCGGCCTTCCTTCACGTTCAGAGGCAAGGCTGGTACGCCGGTCTGAAGCGGGAGAGACTTGGCCGCTCCACCAAACGCACTCTGGAAGAACGGGATCGTCGCAAGGACCGGGAGGCCCAACAGAGTCTCGGCCTCTTCAGGGTCGCGAAAACCCCTCTTTAACCATTCGATGCCAACAGCCGTCCCCATGCCGAGCCCGCAACCTAGGGCCAGGCCAGCCAGCATGATGCGCATTTTGTTCGGCTTCTCGGGGTACCCTGGTAAATTGGCAGGATCGATGATACGGAACTGTTCCCCTTTCTGTCGTCTCTCCAAATTCTCCGCGATCCTTGCGCTAAGTTTTTTTTCGAGAAGCGACTGATAATTTTTCTGCATGTTTTCATAATCTCTGACGAGACTCATCAACTTCTGCTCCCGGGCCGGCGTCCGTTCGACTCTTCCTTCGTATTCCTTTATTTGAGCGGCGAGTCGGCTTTGACGATCCTTGTTTGAGGCGATCTCAATCTTGAGTTCGTTCCGTTGCCTCGTCAGTTCGCGAAGGTAAGGATCGACGGGTTTCGCCCCACCGGATTTCCCCTCTTGCATCGGCATGACATCAACCAGCTCGTCATTCTCAGCCTGAGGCTGTGTCTTGAGCTTTGCGATCTCCTCCTTGAGTTGGACGACATCCGGGTAATTCTGTTTATAGATGGCTGAGAGGGTGGCCAAGTTGCGCTCCAGCTCTTTCAGGCGAGGGAAACGACGATCTCCCTTTCTAGAAGATGCGGGCAACTCCGTGGACGTAGTCCCCGTCGTCTCGTATTCTTTGATCGCTTTTTCGATCATTGCGAGCCGAGTATTGAGATTGGACAACGCCTCAGTTTGGGTGAGCACCTCAACTTGAATCCGGTCAAGGGCCCGGAGGTTTGCCTCCATTTGCTGAGGTAATTCACCCATATGCATACGCTTAAACTCACTGACCGCCTTTTCTCGGGCTTCCAGCTCTTCCTTGGCACGGTCGAGTTCGGATGTAAGGATTTGGCTCGCCGTCTCAACCAGTTGCTCTCGCGTCGAGAGATTCTCCTGAATCAGCAGCGAGGCGAGTGTCGAAGTGACCTTCATGGCCATGGCTGGGTTCTCGTGTACGAAGGAAATGGAAAATGTCTGGTCTCTCAACATCACATCTCTGGACGTCGTAATAGTGATGGCCTTGCGCATCCTTTCTATGGCAGCATCTCTGTCTGCACCCTGACTCTCCCCATAGGGCTTGGACATCTCGATGACACGGTCAAGCAGTGTCCGACTCAACAGCATCTGCTGAATCGTATTAAGACGATCATGAACTGTGCCCATGACCACGCCCTTAACGTAGTCCTCCGGAATTTTCTGACTCTCGACTAGAATCAAAGTGGTGGACCTGTAGCTCTTAGGCAACACCTTTCCCCATGCGTAGGCGGCCCCCAGCGAGCAGAGGACGATCCCCAGGATCAGCCATTTTCTACGGATGGCGATCGCTAGGTAATCCTGGAAAGTGAGTACCCGTGCGTGCATTATTGCTTCCTATCAGATCCCGATGCTTCCGGAACCTGGCCAGTTCCCAGGGCTGACGGCGAAAAAATAGATCGGTCTAAAGTCATGGAAATGGCAAACATAACTGTCTGACGATCGAAAACAAAATTCACTCCTGAAACCCGCCCGTCGTAGTTCCCATAACTATGAATGACAGACGCTCGCACAGTTGGTGTGATCAAGTAATTCAAAGCAAGGTTAGTCGCGTATGATTTGAAGGAAAAGTCCCCCTGCGGAGAAGAACTAGTCGAAGTCGCGACGTTACTGGCATAGTTCGCTCCACCTATTACGGTCAACCGATCCGTCAGAGAATGGGAAGCCGAGAGTCCGATCACCTGGCTGAACGCTGGCCCCGCTGCAAGGAAATACATGGGGTAGACCCCAGCAGAGTAATTCAGCAAGAGAGTGGTACCTCCCGGTATCCCTAACCCCCCGGGAAAGCCTGTGCCCAGCGTCTGGACCCCAGGCAAGGCCGGTAAGTTTATACCCACGCTTCCAAGCGTGCTTGAATCCCCACCCGAGCCTCCCCCTGTTTGCAAGCCCGTACTCATGGACCTCCATGTCACAGACAGGCCTCCATTGGGGTAGATCGAGCCAGCCTCTACAATTGTCTGCCTGGTAGGCAAATCCACGAACGGATCCAACAGGGCTGTTGCCCCAACAGATGCCGTCGAACTCAGGGAGGGCGTAAAGGTCCGCGCCCACGATACCGTTCCACTGTGGGTAATAATGTCATCAAACCCTGCCAACTGAGTAAATTGATACTGATAATTAAGACGAATGATGTCGCTGCGTGAAACGCTCCAGCTGGGTCCCGCAACAACCGTCTGGTTCGTTGAATCAAAAACAAGTGATTGGGCACTCTGCCCGATACCCTCCCCAGGTATGCCTCCAAACCTTACCAGCGCATGTGAGTAACTGGCCAAGAAGCTGCTGGTTGGGGAGAGAAGGTAGGACCCTGTCGCAGAACCAAAATTAGAAGTTGTATTCACCCGAAAAGCTTGGATTCCTCTGATCAATGGATTGGAGACCTGACTCGGGTCGCCTCCTGCTAAAAACGATGGTGGCAAAGGGGTGTACAGAAAATTATCCGACACCCGTAACGTTAGTCTTGGCGAAATTCGGTTCACGACCTGCGTGAGATCTAATGTGGTCCCTGCATTGAATCCAACGTAATCCAGATCAGAGTTCCTTACGTAGTGCTCGCCAGTTGCCCCAATGTAGAAAGACCCATTCACTAGCGTTCCTCTGTGTATGACCACTACCTGAGGGACCGCTGAGGTGACATAATCCTCGGGCTGCACGTCCTGGCCGGTAGTATCGAATAAAAACACGTTGCTATCGTACCGCTCACCAACCGCGATCAGAGGTACCACCCGTGTCTCTCCGTAGGCTACGGTCACCGCTCCCACTATTGTTGCCGCCAGTACCCAAACAACATGCTTCTTACCTCTCATGAGATGCTCATGGCACCACAATGACGTCTCCAGACCGTAAGAAGAAATTGCCCGATGAGCCTTTGCCTGACATTATCTCGTTATATTGCACAGGTATTTGGACCTGATGTGGCTGACCAGACCCATTCGTGCTTATACGAAGAACATGCATTTTGTTCTTTGATGCGAAGGGCGTAAAGCCACCGGCCAAAGAAACCCCCTGCATCACCGTTGCATAGGACTTGAGTGGATACTTGCCGGGCCTGACCACCTCACCCAGCACATAGACAAAATAGCTGTTGACCTCTTTCACTTGCACTGAGACGGTCGGAGTTGCCATGAATTCTTTCAATCGGTCGGCAATTCTCTTGGCGAGCTCGTTTGCCGACAGGCCCGCTGCTGGTATGTCCCCGATCAGAGGCATAGAGATCAAGCCGTCTGGCCGAATCACCACGTCCCGGGAGAGATCCTGGTTGCGCCATACCGTCACCACCAACACATCTTCTGGGCCCAATAGGAATTCAGCAGGAGGGGCGTAGTCTACCGGGTAGGTTATCTCGTCGGCAGCGCACCCGACGCTAAGCCATGGCATCACGAACATTAATGCCAGAAGGATCGCGCCCCTAGTTCCTTGATGAACCTTCAACATACCGGGTTTTTGCTTCTCATTTGAGCTACATGTTTGTGCAGTACTGCCATCGTTTTGATGGCGCGGCAATCTTGTCACCGGGCCGGGATGACAACCATCGTCTCTGATGGAACGACAATTGTGTCACCGGGCTTGAGCTCGATGTTCTGATTGGTACCATCACGCAAGACAATGTCGTCGTAGCTGGCCTTGATCTTAGTAAGTGGTTCGCCGTCTTTGCCGAACCGGAACACGACGATCTTGTTGCGGGATGCGACCGGCGTAAAACCACTGGCCAGGGTAATCGCTTGGAGCAATGTCGTCTTGCTCTTGAGTGGGTACTTGCCCGGCTTTGTAACCTCACCAAGGACGTAAATAGAATAACTGTTCACTTCCTTCACCACGATCGAGACCGTCGGATTCTCCATGTACGCCTTAAGCCGCCTCGCGATCTCATCAGTGAGTTGTGCACTGGTGCGGCTAACCGCTGGCACATCCCCAATCAGCGGCAAGGAAATTCTGCCGTCTGGCCTGACCTGAACCGTCTTCGAGAGATCAGCATTCTTCCAGACTGTAATGTCGAGTACATCTTCGGGACCGATGATGTAGTCAGCCGTAACTGTGAGCGAAGATTTCTCTTGGGATGATTCCGGCAAAGCTGGCGTGCCATTCGGGATGCTCTTAGATTCCGCCAGCGCACTTCCGCTCCACAGCCATATCAGAAGACTCAGTCCTAAGTACCACGCGGCCATCAAGGTAGTGACTCCTTCTTGCTTGGTGAGCCCCTTGCGATTCACCCGACTACGTGACTGTCCTGCAGCACCTTTTGTGTTCATGGTTAAAAAGGTTCGACTCCTGCCCTTATAATTCCTTGTAAAAAACCCTTGTACGCCCAGCGATTACTTTCTTGCGAAATCCCAGCGCCTAAACGAGCTCCTCTTAAAACATGAATTTCAGCCCGACGAAGTACAGACCGTTACCGTTCGAGCGACCGAAGGGAATCTTCCGGGTCCATCGCACTTCGGCCAACGTTGGCGTCTCGGCCAAGCTGCTGGGTGTGGGTACATGAACCTTGAGCACCTGCTCCACCGCAGGGGCCTGCTCCATCAGGAGCAACATTCCACCGGAGCTTATATTGACCGAGAGAGCCCTACCCTGTCCGTGGCGAACCACGACCGGCTCCAGCTCGATCGGCGCAGTGAGCTCGTAGGGAATCTGCCTCAATAATGCGACCCGCTCATTGTGCTTCTGATTGCTGGCTGTGATGGGCCAGTCCCAATCGTTCGTTATCGGTGTCACGCTTCCCCTCCCTGGCTTAGTGTGTGGAGCCATTGTGAATGTCTTTCATGGCGTAGATACTGATGCAACTGTTAGATTTGGATGTAGAAAGAACTCGGTAAGTGAGAGCCGAAGGTTGCAAGACCCAGCACCTCGCCATCCATCCCGTTCATCTCGTTCCGCTACGTACGAGCCCCACGCAACCCCAAAGCCAGGGCCTTCTTAACATTGCGTGACTGTAAAAGAACGCCGATCGAACGACAATACCGATGATGTATGCCCCACCATACTAAAGGTGGGTGTTGACTCCCTCGGAAGGGTTAGAGTACCATCCTAAGCCAATTGCTCCATCACGATCGCTGCTCTGCATGCGTAGGTCATTAGGTTATCTTGTTTAACTTAGCAGAAGTCGTCAGGCCATCCAGTTACGTTGGTCACCCAGTAAACAAGGAGTGGGCGTGATGAACGATGCGCTCAATTCCTGTGACCCTGTGGAGACCATTGCCGATCAGCGTGCTGGTCCGGGCATTGTCGTCCTGTCCTCGTCTATGCAATTGTTACATATAAATCGCCAGGCAGCGGAACTGTCAACGCAGATTAACCAGGCCGAGAACGGCAAGGAAATCAAGAAGATCGCGCACGGCGTTCTTCCGGCGGTGCTGACGGAACTCTGTGCCGAAATCTTGAAAGTTCTTCAAGTGCGCACGGAGGCAAAGGACTGGGAACAATTCGAGGTCAAGCGCTTAGCTGGCGACTCAGCGCGACCGATACTGCTTCGCGGGTTCGGGTTACCAGACCGAGGCGGTATTCAGCAGTCACGCATTGTCATCACCATGGAAGAGGTCGGGCGCCGACAACAAACCGGCACGGAGCAGGCCAAGGAGCGATTTCAGCTCACCGACCGCGAGCAGGCTGTGGTCGAACATTTAGCCAAGGGCTGGACGAACAAGGAGATCGCGAACGCGCTCGGGATCACCGAACAGACAGTCAAAGAGCATATCAAGCACATCATGCAGAAAACCAAGTCCACCACCCGCACAGGAATCCTTGCTCAGGTTTTCCGCTCCTAAACTCAATCAACTCTTGGCGTGAGCCAGTCTCTCTCAATCTGAGTATCTCCATGATCAGAAAGTTCTCCCTGTCTGATGGCAAGACACAATATTGGTTCCGCGGGCCCTCATGAATACAGCGGATGAAGAGGAAAAGGAATCGCAGGGAAGTTTTATCGAGTGATCGGAGAAGGAAGGTGTGTCAAAAACACCACAACCGTTGATGATTTAAGACGCTCTAGACGTTTTCCACTGATCGTAGATGAAAATGTCATAATCCTTTCAATGCCTTTTATAGGATAATCATTGGCCTGGAGTTTGCTCCTTTCTATTCTCTGCTTAAGATAATAAGTGCTTTAAACCTGATCTGGCTGCTAAGGCAAAAGGAAGGTAGCGATCCGTGAAGAAATCTCTTGTGCTGCTAAGTCTTCTCCTGTTCCTCGGAGGGTGCCAAGCTTCCAAGCCAATCGAGCGATCAGCAGGCTTGGATAACACCGTGTTCATGAATCTGTGGGGCACCTACAGCCAGTGCCAGTCAAGCACGGACCTTGATGCGATGCGAGGGATCGTCCAGCAACTCAATCAAGCAGCGAATATCCCGACATCCGGCAAAGAGTTCGTCCTCCCTTTACCAGAACGGTTTGAACGCCTCGTGTCAAAACCCACTCCACGCCTTGCGGTTGACCCGATTGCCATGGCTACGGCCTGTACCCTTTATACAGGGCAGGTGGCCTTGAATGCCGGTCGAAACGATGTGGCGGCCGATATGTTTCTTTCCGTTATCCAGAGACATCTGGAAACCGAGTACGCCTATTATGTAGACCAGGCCCGCCTTGGACTAGCCCAGCTCAGCGCTGGCCCGCACGTTTCGATCAAACCATCGTCGCAGGTCATTTCGGACTAACAGTTCCGGCTTCAAGCCCTGCCCCCATGATCCGCTGGTAGAGATCCGTGTAGGACTGCGCCGACCGTGCCCAGGAGACATCGGTATTCATCCCCGCTTCCATGAGAGCTCTCCATTCGCTCCGGTTTTCATAGACATGGAGAGCCAGCAGGAGATCCGTTAAAAGGGCCTCTGGGGTCGCCTCGCCGAAGGTAAATCCTGTGGCGCGGCCCTCGCGCACTGCTGAGGGCGCATAGGGTACAACGGTGTCAGCGAGGCCGCCGGTTCGTCGCACGATCGGCACAGTTCCGTACCGGAGGCTGTGGAGTTGGCTCAACCCACAGGGTTCGTAGCGCGACGGCATCAGGAACATATCAGCTCCAGCCTCAATCCGGTGGGCCAGTACCTCATCGAATCCGATCCGAAGGCCAATCTTTTCTGGATAGCGTGCCCGGAGAGAGCGGAATCGCGCTTCGTCGGACGAATCACCGGTCCCCAGAATCGTGATTTGAAGATCCAGCTCCATCAGTTCGGGCAGAATGTCGGCCACCAAGTCCAGCCCCTTCTGAGCGGTGAGTCGTGACACAACCGCCAGTAGCGGAACATCCCGCACTGGAAGCTTCATCTCGCGCTGTAACTCGGTCTTACAGACCCGCTTGCCAGAGAGATCCAAAACCGAATACCGACAGGGTAAGATCGGATCAGTAGCGGGATTCCAGACCTCGATGTCAATCCCATTCACAATCCCGATCAGCCGGTCCTGCCGTTCCCTGATGACCCCCTCAAGCCCGAATCCATACTCTGCGGTTTGGATCTCGCGACTATATGTTGGGCTCACAGTCGTCAGAAAGTCGGCAAACACCAGCCCGCCTTTGAGCAGGTTCAAAGAACTGAAGAACTCTAACGTGGCAGGCGTAAACAGTTCTGGCCCTAACCCAGTCTTCGGATAGTCCTCAGCGGGGAAGATTCCCTGATATCCGAGATTGTGCACCGTGAACAGACTCCTGAGACCACGAAGCCGGGGACGCCTTGCATACACTGTCCGAAGATAGATGGGGCAGAGTGCAGTCTGCCAATCGTGCGCATGGAGCAGATCGGGGGGGGAGACAGCAGCCTGCCTGAGCAGCACCAGAAGTTCGAGCACCGCACGGCAGAAGAAGGTAAACCGTTCTAAATTGTCTGGATAATCAACGCCGGACTCCTGATAAAGCCCATTTCGACCGAAATAGGGATCATACCGGACCGCCAGGACCGAAACTTGACAGTCAGGTGGAGCTTGGGAGCAAAACAGAACCCCCTGCTCAATAATCGCCTCAATCGGCCCGGATGCAGTCGGCACAGTGATTCGCTTCCATTCCTTGAACCCATGTGCCGCTCCGTCAATCGTGCCATACCGCGGAATGACCAGCCACACCTGATGACCCAGTCGAGCAAGCTCAAGCGGAAGCGCGCCAGCCACATCGGCCAGTCCGCCGGTCTTGGCAAATGGGGTCGCCTCCGACGAAACGAATAGGACTCGTAGGGAATGGGGATCCATCGAAGCGGATGTCTTGCGCGAAACAGGCATGACCGCCTACTGGAGCGACAGTGGCTCCCTCTCCACTCGAGTTTTGAACAGCTCTTCCCTTTTCCAGAGCTTGCCGATCGCATGGATTGTTTCAGAAGGCAACTGCTCTCGATACACCAGTCGGTCTTCCAGAAACCCAAGCAGCTCTCCCCGATCCGCATAGCCCAGAAAACGAGCCTCTCCGGAGACGACCGTGGAATCCCAGCCGGGCGGAGGCTCCCCGGGCGGTGTCCGGAACCGCGGGATGAAGTTTCCGCTTTCAACCGGAAAAAACTGCATCTGCTCTTGGTGCTCATAGGTTGGTATGCCCCAGGTGTCGAGAAAGGCCGCACTGGTCAGGGTATGGAACCGAATTTCATCGCGCTGGATGCGGGCTTTCTGCTCCTCCAGGGATGGCAGAACAAACGCTCCGCATGCACTCACAAGCATCATAAGGACAGGCAGGACTGACGCTAAGCAGGCAGGCAATGTGGAGCCATGTCTCATTTGGAGTGGCCCCTTGCAAATAGGTCCGCGCCTCGGGGAAGTTGTTCACCACGGCCGCCATGGGTCTGTCTGTTTCGAGGTCTCGACGCGGAATGAACGAGAAGGACGCGAGAGGAAATTGGAGACTCTTTCAGCATCCGCCTATAGGAGTCGTCGAGTTTTCGGTTGATCAGGCTTGATCGGCTGACAGATATCACACTGGCACAGCCGACGCAGCAATGTGTAGGAATAGATGCCGGTGTCGTGGCCATCGCTCCATTTAAATTGCAGCGCATACCGGCCCACTGGTTCAACATCCTGGAGCATGACCAACAGCGGAATATCATCCGGCTTGATCCGAAGCTCGCCCGTCCACTCATCGGTGCAGGCCGCGCAGGGACAATGCTGCCGAAGATAGCGGACCGGATAGACGCCCTTGTGCCCGTCGGTCCACTCGATCCCGAGCACCCCCTTGCCGATCCAGTCCATATCTTTGGGTTCGAGAACCGTCGCGCTCATCGCTCCATCACGTTTGGCTTCCACACGGTCACCAGTCACCCAGCGCGTCAATCCGCGCACTCACGGCACACACTATATCGCAACCTGTGACGACTTCATAATGACACCTGAGGCGATCTTGTCAACCCATAGTCTGGCTCTTGTCCCTCTGCTGCCAGGAAATCAACAGGAGGAAGGCGCTTCCCTGCCACGATCGTCACATAGGACTCGATCGCCGCCTCCACTTCGGCACGCACCTGCCCCGTGGCCTTCAGACGAGCGAGGACAGAGGCAGGCAGATGCAGGGCTTGCTGCAAGAATGCGAGGCTCCCTGCCGACATTGGCAGACAGCGATCGGGACGGCGGCTGGCGCAAGGACCGCAGACCAACCCACCGGACACCGGTGAAAACCGCGCCAACCGAACCCCTCGGGCCGCACCACAGGCCGCGCAATGGTCAGTCTGGGGCCGAAAGCCGGTCTGGCCGAGTAGCCGGGTCTGGAACAGCAGCGTGGCCAGCGCGGGATCGTTCGTGCCTTGAAGTGAACGCAAGCCACCCACCAAGGTCTCGAAAATACGTGGCCCTGGATCTCCTTCCGCGGTCACAGCGCTGACGAGATTGACCATGCGAGCTGCTGCAGACATCAAGGCGAGGTCCTCGCGAAGCTGGGGAAACGTCTCTCGGATGTCCACCTGCGTGATGCGATAGAGCGGATCATTGCGCTTTTCGAAAAGATTGAGATCACAGTACACAAACGGCTCCAGGGCGCTGCCGAACCGGCTTTTGATCCGCCGCGCTCCACGGGCGACCCCGCGCAGTTTGCCGTGCCGGAGCGTAAAGAACGTGACGATCCGGTCTGCCTCTCCCCACTTGCGGCTTTTCAGGGTGATAGCGGGCGTTTTGAGCAGCATGAACCGTCAGGCGTCAGGCGTCAGGCGTAAGGAGTAAAGGGCATATCCGGACTTCTGGTCTTTCCATACCCCTCACGCCTCACCCCTCACGTTTCACGGTTACTTCAGGTGTTCCAGCAGCGCCGTCGCCAGGGCGAGGTAAATCGTGATACCTGTGATGTCGTTCGCGGTAGTGACAAAGGGACCGGCCGCCACGGCCGGATCAACCCCCATTCGTTTCAGCACAATCGGCATGATTGTAGCCATGCTGGTCGAAACCAGAAAGGCGATAATAAGCGCGGCGCCGACCACCATGCCCAGGAACCCTTGCCCATGCCACAGCAATCCGGTGAGTGTCAGGAGCACACCGCAGGCAAGTCCAAGGAGAAGCCCGATCCAGACCTCGCGAAAGAAGACCTTCCACACGTCTGTCAGTTCGATCCGTCCTGTCGCGAGTCCTCGAATGATGAGGGTCGAGGACTGCAGGCCCACGTTCCCCCCCATGGCAGCAATGACTGGAATGAAACTGACGATGGCCACTACTTCCTGGATGGTATAGCGGAAATACCATAAGATTGCCCCGGAAAAGAGACTGCCAGCTAAGTTGGTAAACAGCCATGGCAGCCGACGGCGGGCCGCATCCAGGCTGGAAGACTTCATCAACACGTCCTCTTCGGTCGCGCCGGCCATCTTCAGCATGTCCTCTGTGGCCTCCTCACGGATGACGTCCACTACGTCATCCACCGTGATGATGCCCACCAAGGTGTTGTCTTTCTCCACGACAGGGATCGCCAGCAGATTGTAGCGGGCCACCTGCCGGGCTACTTCCTCCTGATCCATATCCACCGAGACGCTCATGACATCTCGCGTCATGATGTTCTTCAACGGCGTATCGGGCGGCACGGTCAGGAGCTGGCGCAGAGACAAGACCCCGACGAGATGATCCTCCTTGTCGGTCACATAAATATAAAACACCATCTCTGCATCGGTCGCACGTTGCAGACGACGGATCGCCTCCTGGGCTGTCGTGTCCTCCGAAAGCGAAAAGAACTCCGTGGTCATGATGCTGCCGGCCGTATCCTTCGGATACTGCAGCAGGTCGGCGATCTCCGTGGAGTCCTCCGTCTTCATCAGTGTGAGGATCTCCTTCGCTTGCTCCTCCGGCAGCACGCCCAGAATATCGGCAACATCGTCTGGTCCGAGATCTTTCAACAGCCACGCCACATCCGGTGGAGGAAGATCAGCGAGCACTTGTTGGATGCTGCCGGCATCCAGTTCGCTCAATACCTGTCCCCGTTGGGCCTCTCCGCGCACCAGCTCGAAGATAGTCCGTTTTTCCTTAGGCGAGGAGAGGTGAGCGATCACTTTGGCAATGTCCGCCGGGTGCAGCCGGGCCAGCATCTTGCCGAGGTTTGTAATTGCACCACGCCGGAGCAGGCGTTGGAACGAAGCCAGGAGAAGGTCAAACTTGGTTTGCCCCTTCTCCATCGGTTCCTTGGAGGAGTCTTTCACGAGATCCTTATCTGCTTGACGCACGCGCTCAGTCGGTTGCACCAGCTTATCCTTAATATCCCAGTTCGGTCAGGAGTTGCTCATCCTCGCGCCAGCCCGAACGGACCTTGACCCAGAGTTGCAAGAACACTTTCATCCCGAACAGCTGTTCCATCTCAATCCGTGCATAGGTTCCGACCGCTTTGAGTCGTTCTCCGCGTTTGCCGATCACGATCGCTTTTTGGGATTCTTTATCCACCACCACCGACGCGGCAATCCGCGCCAATTTGCCTTCCTCAACAAACCGATCAATTTCCACGGCCACAGAGTAGGGAACCTCTTCGCGGGTCTTCTGGAGGATCTTCTCGCGGATGATCTCGGCCGCCAAGGTCCTCATCGGCTGATCCGTCATCACGTCTTCCTCATACAGCGCCTCGCCCTCCGGCAGGACCTTCACGGTCAACTCCAACAACCGATCCACGTTGAGACCCGTTTTAGCCGATAAGGGGACGACCTCCGTCCAGTCCAGCATCTTGCGGTACGACTCGATGAGTGGCAAGACCCTGACCTTGTTCACAAGGTCCACCTTGTTGATCAGCAGAAACGCGGGCTTGCCTCCCTGGCCAATCGCCTCGCGGACCTGTTCTAGAACGGCGCGATCCCCAGGACCAGGCGGGGCCGTCGCCTCCACCATAACGTAAAGGAGGTCTGCATCCCGCATCGTGTCCAATGCGGTTCGCACCATGCGCTTGTTGAGGAGGTGTTGCGGGCGATGCAGCCCTGGAGTGTCCAGAAACACCACCTGCGCGCCTGAGAGATGTGCCACGCCGAGGATGCGCGTACGGGTTGTCTGTGGCTTGTCCGAGACAATCGCAATCTTCTCCTTGAGAATGGCGTTCAGGAGCGTGGACTTCCCTACATTAGGCCGGCCTATGATCGCGACAGTCCCCGATTTCATGACCCCTCACTTGCTCTTCCCTTTTTCCCGAGGCTCCTGCACAAGCTGATAGACCGTTTCCCCCTTTCGGACAAACCCAAGCCGCTCCCGGGCCAACTCTTCAATTCGGGCTGGGTCATGTTGGACCTGGTGAATCTCGGTTCGAAGCCCACCGTTCGTCTGCTCAAGTTCACGGATGTCCTGTTCCAACTGCTGGGCGTGTCTTCGCATCTCAAAATATTTGGGGACGCCCATCTCAGCAAAGAAGAATGAGCCCAATAAGACGATCCCGAACACTAATCCGATCAGCAAGATCCTTCGAGCGACCAGCCTCCGATGCTGAGGACTGCGGCTCCGGTTTCGTCTCGTCATCTATCGCCTCTCGCCACGTGCCTCTTGCCCATCATCTGGCACGGACCGCATGCCGCCCTGGATAGACAGCCTCGGCCCCTAACTCTTCCTCAATCCTCAGCAGCTGGTTGTATTTCGCAACACGGTCGGTCCGCGACAAGGAGCCAGTCTTGATCAGCCCGGTGTTCACCGCGACTGCCACATCGGCGATCGTCGTGTCTTCGGTCTCTCCGGAGCGATGCGAGACCACGGCCGTGTACCCTGAACGTTTGGCCAGCTCGATCGCTTCCAGCGTTTCGGTGAGCGTCCCGATCTGGTTGAGCTTGATCAAGATCGAATTCGCAATACCCTCCCGGATGCCCTGGGCGAAGATCTCCACGTTGGTCACGAAGATGTCGTCCCCGACCAGTTGTACCCGATCGCCCAGGCGCTCCGTCAGCATCCGCCAGCCCTTCCAATCCAACTCGCTCAGCCCATCCTCAATCGAAACAATCGGGTAGCGATCCACCAACCGCGCATAGTACCGGATCATGTCCTCCGACGACCGATCCGATTGCTTCTCGGCTTCCAGCCGATAGTGTCCTTTCTCATAGAACTCGCTGGCGGCCGCGTCAAGGGCCAACGCGATGTCGCGCCCCGACCGATAGCCGGCTCCTTCGATCGCCTCGACAATGAGGCTCAGCGCCTCTTCGTTCGACTGCAGGTCTGGCGCAAACCCACCCTCGTCGCCCACGGCCGTGCTGAGTCCCCGTTGCTTCAGCAAGGCCTTCAGTGTATGGAAGACCTCGGTCGCCATCCGAAGGGCTTCACTGAACCGCTTGGCGCCGACCGGCATGATCATGAACTCTTGCAGGTCGAGACGATTGTCGGCATGGGCTCCGCCGTTAATGATGTTCATCATCGGGACGGGGTGCACCCGAGCGTTCGCGCCGCCCAGATAGCGGTA
>Ga0187893_10005493_pt1 | contig 22698 bp, 18 predicted proteins | sample MA1701074metaG_FD_139574 | JGI IMG/M metagenome (GOLD analysis project Ga0187893, IMG submission 139574) | White microbial mat communities from a basaltic lava cave in the Kipuka Kanohina Cave System on the Island of Hawaii, USA - MA170107-4 metaG ...
CGCCGACAGGATGCGTTACCCGCAGTTCCGCCAACAGGGGCTCTTTGTGGGTTCCGGGGTCGTCGAGGCGGCATGCAAAACAGTCATCGCTGCGCGCCTGAAACGCTCCGGTATGTTCTGGACAGTGCGCGGAGCCAACGCGATCATCGCCCTCCGTTGCTGCCGCCTCAGCGGCAAATTCGAGGACTATTGGGAGTCACGCCGCCCCTGACTCTCACTTTCATGTCGCGCACCCGTCAACGTCGGTGACTGAAATGAGCCAAAGCGATTTGTGTGACCTATTTCTGGCCCCCTAAGTAAGAGTTGGCGTTGACTCTAGAAGGTTGCCCAATCTGAAACTCGATGCGCAGGACTACCCTACAATGTAGTAGATGGTCATGACAGATGCTCCGAGAAGCAAACTCCAGACCGCGAGAGCCAACCATCGCCGTTGCATAGGCACGAGACTAGCGAGCGGGCCGCAAGTAACTCCCGCCAGAAAAGCAACCACTGAGATCCACTGAAAGCTGAGGCGAGGCTGCCCAGTAAAGACATCCCAAAACGAGAACAAAGCTGCCGCCACGAAGCTATAGGATGCCCCGATTGCAGTTCCCAAGGGGGTCGCAAACGGCACAAACAAGGCCATAAAGAAGAGAACAAAGAGCGGTACCATGAATAAGGCACTGGTTTTTACGGCAACCTCCTGGAGGTTACCAGGCACTTTGTCCATCACGGAGCTGGTGAGCACAACAACAACGCCAATGACAAGCGTCAGATATCTCGCGACGGAAACCTGGCTATGAGCGGAGTCCTTGTGCTTTCGAAAATGGCCCAAGAAATCTACGATGAAGACGCTCGATATCGAATTGAGAGCCGAAGAAAGACTTGACATCGCGTCGGCAAAAATCCCTACCAAGACTAACCCGGCGACACCGACAGGTAGATAATTTGCCAGGTAGTGCGGGAAAAGAAAATCGGCGTCTTCGATCAGGCTCCGTCCGTCGAAGATCAGGTGCGGATTGGCGCGGAAGAATCCCAAGAGAGCAAACCCAAGCAGTGCCAGGATGATCAAGACAACGCTACTGGCAATCAGGTTAATCAAGAACGCACGCCGTGCCGCTGCCTCGTTGCGCGTAGCCAGATAGCGCTGGATGGCCATCTGGTCGGAGCCCGCAACGCACGTCCAGAAGACTACGCTGTTCAGGATGGCACCTACGACGGTGGCCCGCACGAATGGGTCGAGGCTGAAGAAAGGCTGGGCGTCCCAACTCGACGCCCAGGATGTCGGAAACCAAGCCTCGACTCCACCTAGCCTTTGATTAATGAGTACAATCGTGAGGATGGCGCCGCCGATTTGAATGAAGAACTGAATTGCGTTAGTCACGACCACGCCCCGCAATCCGCCCATCACGGTGTAGACCACCGTTACTAGGCCCGCAACAGTCACTACGTAAGGAATCATTTCCGGCGCCCAACCTAGAATCACTACCATTGATCTTGCAGTCAGATAAATGAGCAGTGACATCCAGACCAGTCGGGTCAAGGTGAAAATTGTCGAACCCAACAGGCGTATCGAAACGCCCAAGCGATCTTCCAGGATTTCATAAGCACTGGTGATGGGCAGTCTCATAAAGAAAGGGATTAGCCCATACCCCACGACAACATATACGATCGGCAGCGCTATCAACCCACACAACACGACAGGTCCATGTTTAATCATTTCACCTGGGTGTGCCAGGTAAGAGATCGGGCTAAGTATGGCGGAGAATAGAGCGATCCCGATCATGAATGGTTTCATGGTCCGGCCGGCTACAAAGTACTCTTCGCTGCTCTTCTGCCTGCGCGAGGCCATCCAGCCTACGCCCAACATGGCTGCTCCATACAAAGCCATGATCGCCCAATCAAGCCCGCTCAACCCTCGGTGCTGTCGCCTTTCAATCCTCAACAGACCATTTGCTGCACTAATACGGACATCTAGTTCCTCATCCCCTAGAAGCCTCTCCAAAAGAGGGATCTCTGCTTTATTGCCGGCCGCTCCCAGAACAGCACAAAGCTCCACTTTTTGTTCTTTGGCACCATTTGACGCATATTCAACAAGATTTCCCTTAAGGGCTTCCCTTCGGCTGTTGTTCGAGTGGACGTAGAGGGCTCCGAGTTCGTACACCTTGGCTTTGGAGTCTGGAGGTTCTTGGACTACGGCCGTTTCGAGCTTATCCAGGGTCGAACTTTGCAGTCTCTTTAAGTGACGCAAGGCATAGGCCGCGCTGGCGCGAACTCCTGGCTCTGCCGAACCCAGCAGTTCAGCTAGAGTTGCTTCCTCTTTCGAGTTCCCAGAATTGGCTAAGACCCACCGCGCATGGGCGCGAAATGCCCCTTTCCCTTCTCGTGCCACGCGGACGACTTCGAACAGCGGCTCGGAAAATTGCAACTTTGCCAGCGCTTCGAGCGCATAATCACGGTCAGACGCCAAGGGGTCCAGAAAAGCATCCCTGATCCTCTGCGCATAACGTCTCGCGGCAGTCTCGTCGTTCCCCTGGGATTTTGCAAGGACACGCCAGACGCCAATCCGGTATGGCGGAGCCGCAGACGCGAGGTCCGCCTCGAAGGTCGCCTTCACATTCTCAGGGTAACCATTCCAGAGGAGCGCTTCAGCAGCATGCACTTTCTCCCATTGCGAACCTTCCTGGAGTGCATTGCGCAGCACAGCGATCGCTCTTTCGCGTCCTTTAGCCTCTTTGTCTTCCAGCTCAGACGATTCTGCGATCATCTCAAAAGACACAGGAGCAAAGCAGAGGTTCAGGCAAAAGATCCAAACCCGCCATCTTCTCTTAAGGGTGTTCTCGCTCATCGCCCGTTGTCGCTCGTTTTTGTCTCTTGACTCTTCGAAGGAAAAGATTATAAATTATAATGGCCCTGAGAGACAACGATATTTCCCGTTCCTGGATTAACGAGATAGAGGAAGATGAATCCAAGACTTTCACCCTGCATTTTGGCCACCTCATGCATCCCCTGGACCGAGTCTTTTGAGCTGGAAGAATCCATCTTTCGAGAACAGATCAGGGGACAAATTGCCCGAGGCCTCACTAACCTTTACCTGTTTGGCACAGCCGGCGAGGGCCATGCCATCACACTGCCCCAGTTCGAAGGGATTTCGCGGGTGTTTGCGGAAGAGACCGAAGGGCGTGCGCGCTTGCGGCAGTTGGGGATCATTGCCTTGTCGATCCCGCAAGTATGGGAGCGGATCGAGATCGGGCGTTCTTTGGGTATTGACAGCTTTCAACTCTCCTTCCCTTCCTGGGGGAAGCTTAGTGATCGTGAAACGGAATCTTTCTTTGAAAACACCTGCGGCCGCTATCCCGATTGTTCCTTCCTCTTTTACAACGTGTCGAGAGGATTACGTCTGCTCTTGCCTGAAGAATTTGGGTTCTTGGCCGAGCGCTATTCAAACGTGGTGGCTATCAAGTGGGCAACGCGCATGGAGGAAGAGGCAATGAAATCAGCTGTCGAAAGTGCGCCCCAGCTTTGCCACTTCTTTGGCGATATCGGCCATATTCAAGCCAGTCTCGCCGGACTCAAGTGTGGGCTGTTACTGGCGATGGCAGAATCCAATAGCCGCCTGGCTCACCAACTCTTCGAGCTGGGGCAGACACGAGCTGACGACGGCCGCTTAAGGGGTTACCTTGAAGACATCCGTCACCATTCAAGGATTATGAAAGAACTGCCCCTTCATGGCAGCCACATGGATGGAACTTTCGATAAGCTCCTATGCAAACTCCATCAGCCCGAATTTCCGCTCCGATTGCTTCCCCCTTATCAGGGGAGTACTGAGGAGGCTTTCGCCATCTATCGGGCCCGGCTCGAGGCAGAGTTGCCACATTGGATAGAATCCACGCCTCGATAGATACCTGATGCAGACCTGACACAGAATAACGTTTGCAGAGACACCTTCATATTTCAGAAGCATTGTAAGCCTTGCTGGGGCATTTAGCCCGTGTTCAAGCCGAATTCGAGGGTGAAGTACATGATATCTAGTCCACGAAAAATTGACGTCATTTCAGAAGGCTACTTCTTGACGCAACCCGACGAGAAGGGGGGCTGTCCAAGGAATTGCCGGATAACCCTTCTGCCCAACAATACTCTGGTCGTATCAGTCATCTTCAACTTAGGGGTGGGGACGGGCCTAATCTATAGCCGTGTTTTCAGCTCTAAAGATTTTGGCAAAACGTGGAAATCCCTGGGGATGATGTGCGACTGGTCTAAGTCGGAAAAAGAATACAGTGAGCGATTGAATATCAGCCGTACTCCGCACGGGAAACTCCTGGCTCTTGGAATGCTCTACGAAACACCGGCTGCAGGCACAACTTATTACGCCCGCGAAACTGGCGGAGCAGCAGACACTAGTTTATTTTTTACCACCTCAGACGATGAGGGAATCACCTGGAGTCAACCCCAGATCATTGCGATGTGCTATCCAGAACCTCCTGAGGTGGGAGGCGTGATTTGCGCAACCCGACAAGGGCGTTGGCTGGCTCCGTTTGCACCTTGGCTGGATCGCCACGGTAGCTGGCCCAATCGGGGTAAGGCAGCGGTCATGATCAGCTATGACCGAGGAAAAACCTGGACGAGCTCAGCCGCTTTCTTGTCCGACCCCAGCGGAACAGTCAGGTTTCAGGAGGTTTGGGTGGAGGAGCTTTCGGACGGGCGCGTTGTCGGAATAGGCTGGCAGCAGGAGCGGTCTGGGGACAGGGACTACCCCAATGCTTATAGCATTTCTTTGGATGGAGGGGAAAGTTTTGGCCCTACCCTGTCCACAGGATTAATGGGACAAGCAGTTGCGATGCGCGCATTGGAGGGTGGACGCGTGGCAGTGGTTTACAACCGCCGTCATGAGAATCCTGGCGTTGGCCTTGCGATCGCCCGTCCAGACCATCGAGGTTTTAATGTGGAGTTTGATGGCTTGGCCTGGAGTGCGCAAAGCGGCTTTCGCGGTGAGGTGAAAGACGAGGAAGCGATCTTCTGGGCCGACTTTTCATTCGGGGAGCCCGCGGTTGAGGTGCTGCCGGACGGCTCTTTCTTCGTCGTCTTCTGGTGCCATGAAAAGAACGTGCAGGGGAGCCGGTATTGTCACGTCCGCCTGGTCTGAAGGGACATGAAAATCCTGCATCAACAGCTCGGTTATCTTCGATGCTCGTGGCAGTGGTGGAAGCTGCAACCAAGTCGCTGTCACGAACGTATCGGGGGCTGGTCCGGCTCGGCGTGGAAAGGACATGTCGCCGACTTGTCCCTGTCCCTGCTTACTGCGAATGAAGAATGAGGTTATTGCCCTCTCTACAGGTCCGTCTATTACGCTTATAGCTTCCTCACCGATCCTCGCGAAGCTACCTGGCAGGATGTGGACGGTGTCGAGCACCACAACTGGCGGGACCCCCGACTCCTGCTACTACATCGGTTCCTATGGAGTGGACCAGTGGGAGACCGCTTCCTATACCGAACTGAAGGATGTCGCTTTGAATCGCTGCTTTTGGTCTACGACCGGAGGGCTGAGCCGCTCCGGTGGTTTGGAACGACCTTAACCCGTATCTTCGTGCTGCACATACGCGCGCAACGGGAGGAATCTCAAAAACAACCGGGGGGCTCGCCCAATGAGAATCACGGAAGTGAAGTCTGTACTATTGACGGGGCCTTCTACGAATGACCCTTTTCTAAGGGTAGCTCGGAAACGGCGGAGTGCTGCCTTTATTGAGATCTATACGGATACGGAACTCGTAGGTCTCGGAGAAACCTATGCGGGCTATTTCTGCCCTGAGATTGTGCCTGAGGTCGTCGAGTTCTTCAAGCCGATCCTGCTGGGACAAACGGTGGAGAATATTGCCGAGCTTTGGCGTCGGATGTATCACTGTGGCAATTTCTGGTGCCGAGTGGGACTGGGCACCATCGTTCTCAGCGGGATTGAGGCAGCTTTGTGGGACCTCAAAGGTAAAATGACCGGTCTGCCGGTATACGAATTGCTCGGCGGCCGCAAGCACGAGCGCCTGCTTTGTTATGCCACGGGTGGCCCGAGTAACTATCCTAAAGATCGCTTGGCCGCGAAGATGGATTACTATTTGTCGCTGGGCTTTCGGGCATTTAAACTCGGCGCGGGCAGCTCCTCCGAACAATCAGGCCGGTACTTGCCCTCGGCTGCCTGCGAGGCTGCCGATTTCGAAGGCGATAAAATGAACTTTGTCCGTTCCCATGTGGGCAAAGAAATAAAAGTCATGCTGGACGGCCACATGGGTAACCGCTCGGTTCCGACCGAAGCCTGGACTGTACAGACCGCCAAGGCGGTCATGAAGGCAATCGCCCCTTATGATGTGTTTTTCTTTGAGGAGCCTCTGCAGTACACGAACCCCTGGGGCTACTCCGAGCTTTGCGAGAACTCCTCTGTTCCCATTGCCGGCGGGGAATGTCTCACGGCCAGTTATGAGTGGCGAGTTTTTGCCGAGCGGGATGCGTTTGACATCGGCCAACCGGATGCGTCTTTCACCGGGGGGTTGGAAGAATTTATGAAAGTGGCTGCGATGCTAGAGAGCCGCGGGCGCAAGATTGCCACACACTCTTGGGGCGCTGGTGGCTCCTTGATGCAAAACCTGCATTGCGGGTTTGCTTGCGCCAACACCACAATTCTGGAGATTGCACCTGCCTATGGCGGCTTGCACAGCGATATTATTCAGGCGTCATTCGCCATGGAGGACGGGATGGCGCTGCCGCCCGATCAACCGGGATTGGGGATAGTCTTAACGGAAGAAATAAAGAACCGCTATCCCTTCGTTCCCGGGAGCGGGGAATTCAATAGCATGCCCGGGAAGATACTGCAGGATTAGCAAAGTCCTATGAAGAACGTCCTTATTAACGTGGCCATCCACCCAGAAGGGTTGCAGCGCTTGAACACAATACCTGGCATTACGATTAGGATTGCCAATCCTCTGCAAGAACCTTCGACCTTGCCTGAAGAGGTTCTTAAAACGCATGTTCTCTTTTGTGATGTTCCTCCGCCCTACTTTAGCCAAATGAACTCCCTCGAACTAGTTCAAATCGCGGCAGTAGGCTATGAACGGTTCTACGATCTAAGTCTCGCCGAAAAAAAATTGCGTGCCTGCAATAGCCGAGGGGTTTTTGACGTAGCGATAGCCGAATGGAACATTGCTATGGTAGTGAACCTGGCACGCGACCTGCGCGCCATGATCCGCAATCAGGAGTCCGGCACTTGGGATCGGGCAGCTCGGTTCCAGCGAGAAATCCGAGGGTCTGTGGTGGGAATTTGGGGCTACGGTGGTATTGGCCGTGAAACGGCCCGCCTGGCAAAGGCCCTCGGGCTAATCGTCTATGTCTTATCCCGTCATGGTGTGAGTCCGCGTCTCAACACTTACCGCGTGCCGGCTACGGGCGATCCCGAAGGAGTTCTTCCAGACCAGATCTTCACTGCCGGGCAGGAGGCCGATTTCCTGTCCCGACTGGACTTCTTGGTCCTTTCTTTGCCCAAGACAAAATCGACCATCGGGATCGTTGGGGACAAAGAACTCCGAGCACTGCCTCAGACCGCGTTTGTCCTCAATCCTGCTCGAGGGCCTTTGATCCAGGAGAGTGCCCTACTAACGGCCCTTCGCGAAGGCTGGATCGCCGGCGCTGCGTTAGACACTCACTATCATTATCCGATGCCCCAGGACCACCCGCTGTGGCGTTTTCCCAACGTCATCATGACCCCTCACATCTCCGGTTCCACACTAATGCAGCACCACGGTGAACGCATGTGGGAGGTTTTCGTCGAAAACGTCAGGCGATATACCTCAGGAGAGCCGCTGCTCAATGAACTCTCACCCTCAGAACTGAGGGGCGACTGAATGGCACCGTAATCTTGCAGTGGGCGTCCGTCTATTAGGACAAATCCACGACAAGAAAGCCCTTGACCTCACTTGGAACGCCTGTTTTTTCTGGTTTTTTGCCCAAACGAATTCCTGGAGGGGAGCATAGGGGAAGAGGCTGGACGGAGGCAGATCCTGACACTGGCGACGTTGGGATCTTTTCAGGGTCGTACCCCGGCTTTGAATTTAGGACCTACCTGCGTTTTAAGCCTCACTTGCGCCGCATCAATAAAGCGGGAGAGGTAGGGACGAGTTTCCCGGGGGTCGATGATATCCTCCACTGCAAAGGCCTCTGCGGTCAAAAAAGGAGACGCGAACCCCCTAAGTTCTTCTTCAAGCTCGGCTTGTCGTTGCTTCGGGTCTGGGGCATTCTGAATTTCTTTCCGAAAGGCTGCCGCTACTCCCCCTTCTACCGGGAGCGAGCCCCACTCTGCCGATGGCCAAGCTATTTTGAAATCGACATCGTTCTTGCCACAAGTCCCCATTCCTGCCATGCCGTAGCATTTTCGAATCACCACCGTAATGGTCGGAACCGTTGCTTGTAACCCGACGTAGACACATCGCATGCCTTCGCGCAAGGTCGCTGAGGCCTCTGCAGCCGTTCCTACCATAAACCCGGGGACATCAACAAAAAAAATCAATGGAATGTGAAAGCAATCGCAGAGCTCGATAAAGTGAGATTGCTTTCGAGCCGCGGCAACATTCATGGCACCTCCGTAGACTACGGGATTATTCGCGATGATCCCGACTGGTTTGCCGTTTATCCGTGCCAAGGCCGTAATTACGGAACGACCAAAGCTGGATTGGATTTCGAAAACTGAGTTCTGGTCAACGATCAGTTCGACCAGTTTGCGCATGTTATAAGGAGAACGCCTCTCCCTAGGCACAATGCTGAGCAGAGCCTCCTCGCGCCGGTCGACAGGGTCATTACAGTTCAGGACGGACGGAAGCTCCCAGACATTTTGGGGCATGTAACTGAGGAATCGCCGAATCATGCTAAAGCATTCTGACTCGCTGTCGGCCACATTGTCGATCGTCCCGGCCGTGTCCACCGCTATTTGCGATCCTCCCAGCTCTTCTTTTGTCACTTTTTGCCCCAGCGAGCGCTCGACAACTGGAGGCCCTGCCGCGAAGATCTGGCTCGAATTCTTGATCATCACTGACCAGTGGGAAAGGATTGCTCGCCCTGCCGGCCCACCAGCAGCTGTCCCCATTACAGCGCTGACCACAGGGACACGAGCCAAGAGACTGACTGACCTTTCAAACCCGTGGACGCCAGGAAAAATCGTATGACCGCGGTGCTTCGCCGACGCAACGGAACCACCTGAGCCATCGATAAGATTCACCAAAGGGATCAGATACTGATCGGCAAGATCCTCAATAAAACCACCCTGGCCCCCTTTCCGTCGATCGCCACCCCAACTGGTCCCTCCGCGAATTGTGAAGTCCTCCCCTCCGACTGCAACGGGACGCCCCTGGATCGTGGCTAGACCCATGACATAGGGTGCTGAAGTGACTTTGGTCAACTTCCCATCGACGTAATGTCCCTTGCCGGTGAGCTTCCCAACTTCTTGAAACGACCCCGCATCGACCAGGCCTCCAATTCGTTCGCGAACCGTCAGTCGGTTCTGTTCATGATGACGTCGGACAGCTTCCGCCCCCCCCAACTCCTCCGCCCACTTGCGCCTTAGCTGGATCTCATCTACTTCCTGTCGCCATGACATATGTCAGTATTCGTCTCGAACAATTTGTTGTAGATGCGGGAATCAAATCATCCTTCAATAATGGCGACCGTCTGACCCTCGGCCACTACGTCTTCTTCTTTGACCAGAATTTGCCGAATCGTTCCCGTCCCTTCAGACTCGACAGGAATCTCCATCTTCATCGAGTCAACAATCATAAGAACATCTCCCACCGACACCGGCTCACCAGGGTTTCTGAGAATTTTCCAAACCATTCCGGCGACGCTAGTCCTCACCTCAATTGTTGACATTATTTCTCTTCCCTTCTGACGCTCCGTCACCAACTTAGGATAAGACTTGTGCCATGAGTCCCGTATTAAATTCTCCAGCCCTGAATGATTCCGAGCGCAATACCCTCAGCAGCGCCGGTATGTTGTTCTTTACACCTTGAATGGCAAACTCTTCCAGACCCTCAAGCAAAAGATCGAGTGCCTGCGAACGATCGGTGCCCCAGCTAATCATTTTGGCAAGCAAGGGATCGTAATAAGGGGTAACTTCCTGACCTTCCGCGTATCCAGTCTCAATCCGGATTCTTGAGTGGTGCGGGGGGCGGAACACAGTCAGCCTCCCTGGCGATGGCAAGAAGCGTATGGGATCTTCTGCATAAATTCGGGCCTGGATCGCATGTCCCTTGATCATGAGGGCTTCTGGAAGTATCGAATCCAAATGTTCTCCGGCTGCAGAACGAATCTGCGCTACTACCAGATCGATGCCGGTAATCTCCTCAGTAACGCCATGCTCAACCTGCAAGCGGGTATTCATTTCGAGAAAGCTGAACTCGCCCTCAGGGCTCAACAGCATTTCGACAGTCCCGAGATTGTCGTAGCCCATTTTGCCCAGTGCACCAGCAACTGCGTCGGCCTGCTGGTCAACCTTAGATCGCGCGAGCCGTGGCGCTGGCGCCTCTTCTATCACCTTCTGATGGCGACGTTGCACCGTGCAATCTCGCTCGAACAAATGCCGCAGGGCCCCGTGACGATCTCCCAAGACTTGAAACTCAACATGACGAGGGCGTTCAATCTGTTTCTCAAGATACACCTCCGGGTCCGAAAAGCTTTTCGCTGCCAGGGATCGCGCTCGCTCGACTGCTCCCAGAATCTGCGTCTCAGCAGTTACAGAAATCATACCAATACCACCGCCCCCAGCCGCTGGCTTCACTAATACCGGATATCCAATTTCCCTTGCCGCTGCGAGAACGGCTTCAGGAATCTCGCTAAGAGCACCAGAACCTCTTCCAACGGGTAATCCACAGCTGGCTATTAGCTCCCTTGCCTGTACCTTATGACCCAAGATACGAATCCAAGAGTGTGACGGCCCTATGAACGTCGCGCCTGTTTCCTGGACTCGAACGGCAAAGCTAGGACTCTCTGCCAGAAACCCATAGCCGGGGTGAAGTCCGTCAGCCCTTGACTGTCGAATCACTTCCAGCAAGACTTCCTGGTTAAGATAGCTGTCACGGGCAGGACCAGCCCCGATCTCATAGGTTTCGTCCGCCTCTGCTAGATAACACGCTCCCCGGTCAGCTACAGAGTAAACCGCCACCGACCGGATCAGGAGAGAACGAAGAGCCCGCAAAACCCTTACGGCTACAGCGCCGCGGTTCGCCACAACGACCTTATGGAACATAGGATGCTGGTCAATAACCTGTCGGCCAGGTACGCATTAGATGCTGTCCCACGCCATGGGTGAGCCTGAGGTGGTGAGTCTCCAGCATTCGAATAAGGTAATCTCGAGTCTCTTCAGGACGGATTACGGATTGAACTGCATATGTTGACGCCATATCCCAAATGTTGCTGTCACGGCTCATCCGGGCAAACGCTTCTTCATGACCCTCCAGTCCCGGCTCCAAACTGTGAACGATTTGGACTGCAAAATGAGGATCCATGAAACTAACTTCGGCAGTTGGCCAAGCCGAAACGTCGTCCGAATTGCGCCCGCCTCCCATGTTGAGAAAAGCTTGGCCGTAACTTTTCCGCAGGATTACGGAGAGTTTCGGTACCGTACACAAAGACAGAGCGTTCATGAAATTCATGATTTTTCCGGGTGCGCGCCTCCGCTCAGCCTCAGTGCCGATGATAAAGCCGGGAGTGTCCACAAGCATGATGATGGGGATGTTAAAGGAGTCGCACATTACCAAGAAACTGGTAATTTTTTCGCAGGCATCAACATCCAACGCGCCGCCTTTATAAAAGGGATTATTCGCTACAATGCCAACAGTATTCCCGTCGAGACGAGCCAAAGCCGTCACTGCGACTTTACCGAAAAGCGACTTGAGTTCAAAGTAGCTGTCGAGATCCACGATAGTTTGAATCACTTTGCGGACATCATAAACCTGCGTCCGTAGGGGGGGAAGCACATCCAGAATATCTCGCATCCCTTTTCCGGAACCTGCTGGAGCCGAACGTTGAGGCGGCGGTTCGTTATGATGGCTCGGCATATAACTGAGGAAACACTTAATCGCATCGAGTGCTTCCTCATCTGTATCCGTGACTTTGTCAATCAAGCCAGTGCTCTCTGCGTGCAGCCTCCAGCCTCCCAGTGCCTCTTGATCAACCTCTTCCTTGATGGCTAGAGATACCAGCTTTGGACTCGATACGGCCATGACAGCTCCCTTTCGCATGACACTGAAATCCGAGCAACAGGTATACCAAGTAGAGGACCCGAAACAGAACCCCAATACCGCGCCCGCCCAGGGAGTCTCACGCATCCGTTGATACTGCGTGGGATCATTTCCCAACAACATTCCCATACCTCTAGCCCCCATGATATCGGGCATACGAGCACCAGAGGATTCGCCCAGGAATACGATCGGAATACCTCGCTGAGTTGCGACCCGCTTGATCTGCGAGATCTTCTTTCCGTTCGTCAAACTACTGGACGCTCCCATCACCGTGAAATCATTAGAAACGACGGCAATTTCGCGGCCTTCAACCCGGGCATAGCCCGTCACCTTGCCGTCTGCGGGAGTCTTGTCACGGTCAGCCTCGAAAACCGACGAAGTTCCGAAGAGCCCTGATTCAATGAAACTGCCCTCATCTACTAGACGAGCAATGCGTTCGCGAGCATTCAATAGGCCTGACGCGCGCCGCCGCTCGAGTTTTTCCGCATCGCCCATTGAAAGGGCCTTGGCTCGCCGCTCGTCGAATTCCGCAAGCAGTGCTTCAAATGCCATTTTTTGTGCCCTCTATCAATTCATCCCAGTTTGACGTGACTCATCAGCCCTTAAGAGCCGCCGGTCGGGCCCAAGCAGACGACCTTTTGCTCAGCCAAGCGAAGTATCTCAATCTCAGTGAGACCGACCAGTTCAGCGATAACGCGTAGGGTATCTTGTCCGATCCGTCTTCCGCTGTGCTGAATTCTGCCTGGTGTCTCCGATAATTTTGGGACGACAGCAGCGAGTGTCACCGATTCCAAATCGTCATCTGGGACTTTTTCGAGCATTTGACGGGCTTGGTAATGGGGATCTCGAAATATGTCGGCAATGGTGTAAATCCTGGAGGCCGGAATGTCGGCCGCATTCAGTTCTCGGTCAAGCTCTTCGATATCATGCTGGCAGACCCAGCCTGAAATGATATCGTCAAGGTCCTCCGTGTGTTCTGCTCTAGCAGTGGCCGTTCTGAATTGGCTGTTTTCCAGCAACTCAGGACGCCTCATCACCTGTGCCAAGCGTCTAAACACTCCGTCATTGCCCGCTGTGATATGAATGAATTGCCCATCCCCAGTGGCATACAGATTGTTGGGGGCATTGCCGGGGAGCCGTGATCCGGATCGCATTGCCACAACGCCAAGCTTTTCAAAAGCGGGGATGTGAGGCTCCATGAAACTAAATGCGCATTCGTAAAGCGCCGCATCGATGCATTGACCTCTCCCCGTCCGCTCGCGAGCCAATAAGGCCATAAGAGCCCCGAACGCACCATAGAGCCCGGTGATGTAATCGGTCAGGGATACAGCGACCCTCGCGGGAGGTCTGTCTGGATCTCCCGTAATGTGCCGCAAGCCGCTAAAGGCCTCCGCGGTGATGCCGTAGCCCGGACGTTGGCTATGCGGCCCTGATTGACCATAGCCACTGATTCGTACCATCACCAATCGCGGATTGATATCGGACAATTGTGAATAGCCTAGACCCCATTTCTCCATAGTCCCGGGCCTAAAGTTTTCCACCAAGACGTCACATTGGGGCATCATTCTCTTGATGAGGGACTGACCTTCCAGGGTTCGTAGATTGATGGAGACTAGTAATTTATTTCGGAAGATGCTGGCAGCATAAAGGGACTTTCCTTGAGCGCGGCTACCCATCGAGCGCACCGGATCGCCCTCTGGATTTTCTACCTTAATTACCTCAGCTCCAAAATCGGCCAGGAGGCGCCCACAGAAAGGTCCCGCCACTGTGGATCCCATCTCAAGGACTCTAAATCCCGCTAATGGACCGTGTTCAAGACTTGTCATAAGCACTGCGACTCCTGGCGAGTCCGGCGGCTCCGGTTGACGGTTTGAGATCCACTCGACAAACCACTCCTACCATGAATCTCGACGATTCATGAGATTGTCTTCTCAAAGTTGACTCCTCCCGTAACTAGGCTGTACTATCAATACACTTGGAACAGGCTTTTTCTCTTTTGTGCTTAGAACGGCGGCCCCCAATGGACGGTCCGATCACACACCTTACCGTGTCCATCAACAGCGTCCGGGAGGGAGCTAGCGTAGAGACAGCCTCCAAGTTTGCTTGCAATTTGTATTGAACTCAAAGCTGGGAATGGAAGTCAAGAGTTTTTATAAATTATAATTAAACAGTGCCTAGCCTTGCCGATGGGCTTGGCTCGCGCACTCTACAGATAACGTTTAGTCTAAGAACGGTGTTTTCAGGAAGCGCTCGGATTCCAGTTATCAGACCGAGCTGTTAAAGAGGCGGCTAGGGTGGTCAGTCGTCTTGGGGATTTTGCGGCAGATCTTCGAATTCGTTTGGCCCTTGAGGTTCCTCACTGTTGGGATCTGCATAATACCCTCGAACGGGTCAAGCAGATCTTTGGGTTGATGACTTCTCCTAACGTGGGAGCTTTGCTTGACAGCAGTCATTGGACCTTACTTGCATACGATCTGGAGGAATGGCACAGAATTGTCGGCGGCAGACTTCAACGTAAGCGTGCCAGTGCCTCAGGAGTTGGAGAAGACCGCAGGACGGGGCGAATGCGATTTTTCAGCTTTGGATGCCTGGCTCAATGCTCACGAATATCTAGGAGAGGTTTCGATCGAATTTGAGTATCGAGATCCTGAAATGAATTTATCCGATATCCAGGCAGAATACGATTTAGGTCTAGAGTTTCTAATCCAAAATGGGTGGTCCGTTCCTACATCAGTCGCAACCCGACGAGCGCGAAAAATAGACCCTTCCTCCAATGCCCCAATATTTCCATAAGTCGGGACCCAGACAGTTTGGAACGTATTAACTAAGACGAATCGAAACGTAGAAACAGAGAAGTCCTGTCAGGTTATTCGTCGGAGGGAGGGTATGGATCGACGTGTCCAAGTACAAGAGGATTTCTTTCATTATTTCGGGAGTCAATTACGGCATGACCCAGTGGGCATATGACTGTATGCGACGTCTTTCCAGCTTTTTCCTGGAGATTTCATCCATGCAAGATTTCCGCGCAGTCCAGCGGACCTTGAAAGCTGTGGGAGCGGATCGAATCCTGTTTGGCACCGGACTGCATGCAGTGTTGAGAAATTCAGACCCAGGGATGAAAGGAGCACGATTGTCGGCGGAAATTCTCGGGGGTTATTGGCAACGTAATCGGCCTTCTTGCAAGAAGACAAGGCTGTTCTTCAATTTTCTTGACTTTAATTAAATTATAAATTATACAAGTTGGAACAAACACCCCCAGGTTTGGGCTCTATAACTTTCCCAGGAGGATAAGATGGCTACGAAAACTCTTCGGGGCTTTTCAGCTTTGATTTGTCTGTGTGTCGTTAGCCTTGTCCCAAAGTGGGCCGAGGGACAGGCTTCTCTGGCAACACTCGTCGGAACGCTGAGAGACTCATCAGGAGCCTCCCTTCCTCAGGCTAGTGTTACAGTCACAAATGTGGGAACTGGAATCTCGACTTCCACGAAGACCAACTCGACCGGTGACTATGTGATTCCTCTGCTTGCTGCTGGAGAGTACAGTATTTCTGCAGAGCTTGTTGGGTTCAAGAGGCTGACCAGGACCGGTGTGGTCCTAGAAGTGTCTCAGAAAGCCCGAGTAGATTTGAACCTGGAAATTGGCGAGATTACCGATACCGTAAATGTAGAAGGAGAAGCTCCACTCCTGAGTACTGAGAACTCGGAACTGGGCCAAGTCATATCGAACCGCACGGTCACCGAGCTGCCTCTGAACGGCCGAGAGTTCCTACAGTTGGTCCAGCTGGCTCCCGGGGCAAACGCTGGACCTCCAGGCACGCCTTCCGGAACTTCGTTAAGGGGAGGTGGCCAGGCGCATTTGCAGCCCGGCACAGCTTCGTTGAATGGGGCCAATCCAGAAAGCAACGGTTTCTTGCTCGATGGTGTAGAGAATACGGACCACTTTCAGCGCATCGCTGCGATTCGGCCTTCGGTGGACGTCATCCAGGAGTTTAAGGTCCAGGACAAGTTAGCTTCCGCTGAGATTGGGACCACCTCTTCTGGGGTTGTCAGTGTCATTACCAAGAGTGGCACGAATCAATTTCGGGGTACCCTGTGGGAATTTTTCCGTAACGATGTTTTGGACGCGCGCAGTTTCTTTGACACCAAAAAGCCAGGCCTGCGCCGCAACCAGTTCGGTGGGGTTCTGGGTGGTCCCGTGGTTATTCCGGGGATTTACGATGGCAAGAATAAGACTTTTTTCACGTTCAACTACGAAGCCACGCGATACCGTAGTGCTACCACCGCCTTTGGGACCGTGCCCACGCCCGCCATGAAACAGGGCGACTTTTCGGCAGTTGTCCCGTCAGGACAGCTCTTTGATCCCTTCACTGTTGATCCTGCTACTGGGCAAAGGGCGGCATTTGCTGGCAATAGAATCCCTTCAAACCGCATCAACCCGACTTCTTTGAAACTCCTGGAATTTTTCCCTGATCCCAACCTCCCTAGCTCGTCATCTGATCCTAGCCGATTAGTCAATAACTACACGAAATCCCTGAGGCAGGGCCAAAATATTGATCAGTATTTGGCCAAAGTCGATCATAACTTTTCTACCAAGGATCGATTGTTCTCCCGCTTTGGTGCGCAAATTGAAAGTGCTCCTGTAATAGGACTGTTGCCCTTAGATGAGAGAGAAATGCGGGCCAAAGCCTACAACTTTGTAGTGAGCCACACCCACGTTTTTAGCCCCAGCACCATTAGTCAACTTAGTTTCACTGTATTTCGCCGCAATCGCGGGTCTTATCCAGAATCCCTTTCTGATCCGGATTTCAACGAGCGCTATGGATTTGAATCGCGCCAGCCCGGAGCCCCCCCCATCGGCATTCAAGGACTCAGTGGAATAGGCACGGGTGACTTCACTGAAATCCCTGTCACCAGCTTCAACATTGCTTCTAACATTAGCAAGATCATAGGAGCTCACACCATAAAGTTTGGCTTTCTGACTGAGCGGATTGGGTTCAACCTCGAATCCAAGGCTGTCGGTGGCGGTTCGCGTAGTTTCAACGGAAACTTCACGAGACAAACTGGTACTCCCCTGAACTCGCTGGAAGGTCGTGCCTTTGCTGATTTTCTTGTAGGGACGGCATCTTCGATTGGTGGATACAATCTTGATTTCACTGCAGATCGTTATCGGCCGCGCTCCGCTTTCTATCATGGTTTCTTTCAGGATGACTGGAAGGTCTCTCAAAGCCTCACGCTCAACTTAGGCTTACGCTATGATTTGTTCCTTCCACAGGTTCTGACTAATGGCTTGGGGCCTACGTTTTTCGATTTCGGGACTGGAGAGATTGTCTATCCCGAGGACTCTCCGATCCCATCCAATTGTTGTGCCTGGAAGTACCGCAAGCAGACAGGTCGGCGAAACACGACTCCGGACTACACGGATTTCGGCCCTAGGTTTGGATTTGCATATAGGCTGGGGGAGAAGATGGTTCTCCGGGGTGGGTATGGGATTTACTATGATCCAGGAACTTTTAATGCGACATGGAAGAACGCTCCGCCGTTCTTCAAGACCCTGGACCTAAGGACAAGCCCGGACGAAGTTGCGCCAGCCAATTTTCTACTGATAACAAAGGATATAGCCCCCGTCGATGTGCCGCTAACCCTCCCAGTTAGCTTTAATGTTTTTGCGGAAAAGCCGAGCACCGGACTAATGCAGCAATGGACAGTGGCTTTCGAACGCCAATTGAACACTCGCACAGTACTTGGCGCAGCCTATGTGGGCTGGAAGAACGACCACTTCTGGGTCGACCATCCGGTGAATTTCGCTCCCCCCGGTCCAGGGAATCCGCAACTCCGTCGTCCCTTCCCTCAATACAGCAGCTCCTTGGTGCTGATGGATAACGCTTCTGGCAACTATCATGGTCTGAATGTCAAATTGGAACAAAAACTCAGCAGTGGGCTCAGTTATTTGGCGGGGTATAGTTGGGGTCATTCGATGGGTAATAGCCTGACTGAGAACGGAACGGATGCTTGGACCAGGCTCCAACGGGAGGACAATCTGCGCCTAGAAAGGGCTGATATGGAATTCGATGTTCGCCAGCGCCTTACGTTGAGTGCAGTCTATGAGTTGCCTTTCGGAAAATCTCTGGAGGGAGCCGTTCGGCATGTCTTGTCTGGCTGGCAGCTGGGAGGTATTTATATCGCCCAAGGTGGCTGGCCATTTACGGTCACGGCAGGATTTGACAATGTAAATCAGGGCGGTCGAATCGGTTCGTATCCTAATACCGATGGCACGGATTGGAGGCTGTCCGGTTCGCAGCGCACTCCAGATCGGATGTTCAACACAGCCGCCTTTTCGAGACCCGCTCCCTTTGCCTACGGGAATGTTGGACGGAATACCTTGCGCACGGATGGAATCAGTAATGTGGATCTCTCACTGGCAAAGAACTTCATGATCAACGAGACTAGCCGACTTCAGTTCCGTGCCGAGGCTTTTAATTTAGCCAACCACGCTCAATTTGGAGTACCAAACTCGAGCCAAGCCAGTCCCGGTTTCGGTCAAGTCAGAAGTACTTTGAATCGAGGGCGACAGATTCAATTTGCGTTGAAGTATTATTTCTAAACGTCAACGACATAATTTATTGCGCATATATTGAGATGGTGAGATCAAGGGATGAGACCACTCACCATTACCGACTCGGACATCATTTTGGGATTGCAGGATGAAATCCGCCGTTCTGAGAAATCCCGGTACGACCATCGCTTGCATGGGGCACTGCTCGTTGCAGGCATGCGCTGTCCTGATGTAGCTAAGCTTCTCGGCGATGCACCGCCGACCGTGCTGTATTGGATCAAGCGTTTTGAGCAGGATGGCTTGGCGGGATTTAAGAAGCGTATCGAACCCAGCTGGGAATCCGACAGTGCCAGCGACTGTTCCGGCAGCTGGGATTTCGGCTTCGCAAGCCCCGCCCAGCCTGTGGGAGGTCATTTTCCAGCAATTTGGATCCTGCTGCCGCATGTGGATTGCTTCGGAAGTCGTCGACCCCGTCGTTTGGCATCATCCGACGCGCAAATCTGTCGGCTACTTCGGAGCTGTCCGGCTGCGCGATGGCAAGCTAGCTACCGGCGCCAACCCGAGAAACAAAAATTCAATGGGGAAACTTACTTCGACTTTCTCAAGCATCTCAAGCGCTGCGCCGGTCGTTCGGGACGGCGGGTGGTGATGATTGTCGACAGCGCTACCTGTCATCATGCTCGGCTTCACAAGCCTTGGCGCAATCCGCAGTCGACCCAGTTCCAGCTTTACTTCCTGCCGCCATACAGTCCCGAACTCAATCCGATAGAACACGTCTGGAAACTGACACGCGAATTCAACTCTAACGCAACTAAGCGCAATTACTTAAGACGCTACGTTTAAAGAGGCTTTGCGATTTCCAAAAAGGATAACTCATGAGAACAATTATTGCAGTGTCGATCGCGACTCTGCTGGCTACTGCTGTGTTTATCACGGCCACCTTGCGTCAAGACCAAACAATTCGAAACATTGGTTCTCGGCTGGAGTTGTTTGTGGATGACTGGCTAGTTGACTCCATCAAAGGATCACAGCTGGTCCTGCATAGGCCAGTTCCTAGGGAGATTGTTCTCCAAATTGATCAGCCGTGGGAAAAGAACAATTTGAAGCTGCTGGAAACAGAACATATCGGCTCTCCCTTCGGATGTGCCGCTGTCATGAAAGACGGTGATGTATTTCGAATGTACTACACGTGGGATGCAGGCAAAAAACTCTGCCCCACCGGCTACGCCGAAAGCCGAGATGGGATTCGCTGGACGAAGCCAAGCCTTGGGATTATCGAGTTTAATGGATCCATGTCAAACAATCTCATCTGGGCTGAAAGCAGGGTAAGTGACTTCAATGCGTTTCGCGACCCAAATCCGCAAGCCAGCCCGGAGGAGCGCTACAAGGCACTGGCGGGTGATCCTCCGCTCGCCTTTGTTTCCGTCGATGCTTTGCACTGGAAGAAGTTGCGACAAGAGCAGGTGATCACTGATGGTGCCTTTGATTCACAAAACGTGGCCTTCTGGGACAGCGAACACAAGCAGTACGTCGCCTATTATCGTGATTTTTACCCCCTAGGAATTACGAGCTATCGTGGCTCTAAGATGGACGAGAAGAAAGTTAATCGGGACATCAAGCGTGCTACTTCGAAGGATTTTATTCATTGGACCCAAGGGGAGTGGTTGTCTTACGGGGAAGTGCCGCGTGAGCACTTCTATACCAATGCCATTGCGCCTTACTTTCGAGCGCCGCATCTTTACCTGGGTTTTCCTATGCGGTTCTTACCGGATCGTAAGAAGGTTGCGGAACATCCCGATCAGGGGGTCTCGGATCAAGTGTTCATCAGTAGCCGCGACGGGCGGCGTTGGGATCGCCGTTTCATGGAAGCTTTTGTTTATCCTGGGTTAGATCGACAAAACTGGACAGATCGTAACTTTATCGCTGCATGGGGCAGCCCAGTCCCGACGAGTACCACCGAAATGTCTGTGTATTGGGTTGAGCATTTCAGGCACACGACTAATCGAGTACGGCGCGGTACGCTTCGGATTGATGGCATTACCTCTCTCTATGCGGGTTTTGAAGGTGGCGAAGTGATCACTCACCCTCTAATGTTCCAAGGTAATAGTCTGATGTTGAACTATGCAACATCCGCAGTGGGGAGTGTGCGGGTAGAAGTGCTGGAGGCTTCCGGCGAACCGATAGTGGGACTATCAGGCGAAGCAACGACCGAACTCTACGGGGATAGTGTCCTTGAGAGGTATCGTTGGCAGTCCAGTGTAGACCTCGGACAGTGGGCAGGAAAACCGGTGCGTTTGCGCCTTCATTTGAAAGATGCGCATCTCTATTCGCTGCAGTTCCAGCCTTCTCATGCTGGTGAATGACAAGATGGACAAGCGCAGCCATGCATTTCTGAGGACTCGACCAAAACAAGGCTTCGGGAGGACGGAGCTTCTTTTCGGGTGAGTGCGAATCGCTTCGGTAGCGACAACGGCCAGACCGTCCGTGGCTTTAAAAGCACCTATAGACGTCATGGCGCCGCCTGGGCTCTTCATCGACCGACAACGCCAAGGCGTCCTCTGGAGGATTCGATACGGCTCCACCACACGGTGCCTTGGGGGACAAATTTCAGGTCAGTACTGAAGCACCAGCTCCGTTTCAAAGAAATGCGCTCTCGCAACGTTCGCCAGACCGCAAGGACCAAGGGTTCAGGTGTTTTGCCAGGCCCAATCGTCCCGGACCGCTTGACCAGCTGCCTCAAGCGCGACGAGCAACGGCCGAAGTCGTCGTCCATTTTGTCTCTTGACTCTTCGCGTTCTGAGCTCTTTGTTGTCAGGTTCCTGGTTCAGGGACTAATCCCTAAATCAATCGTCTGAGAGGTTTTGTACGAGTGAACCGCGCGTTACATCTCCATATTTTGGGCCCAGACAAAGCTTTGAAGTCTCTTCAGATGACGCAAGGCATAGGCCGCGCTGGCTCGAACGCCTGGCTCTGTCGAACCTCGCAGCTCGGCCAGAGACGATTCCTCTCTTGAGTTTCCCGAATTGGCTAAAAGGTGATGAGTGCAAGACAGGTGGCTAAGACTCTAAATTACCCGCTCTCATCCCTTAGCAAGTGCACAATTATCTCCGCTGCACATCATTCACAGCAAATCCCCGAAGTGAAGATGAGAGTCCTGATGTATCCCAGAGGGGGCATTTCCGAGGCTGGCCTAAGATTCATTAAGCAACTTGGAGTCAATGACGTCGGAATAAGCGCATCGTGGGTACCAGGATACAAAGGGAAGGGACATATTGATCTGGACAGCCTGTTAAGCGTTAAGGACCAGGTTGAACAATTTGACCTTCACCTAGGGAGTGTCTATCTCGGAAAACTCGATACCACTAATCTACTATTGGACACGCCGGGCCGGAAGAGGATCTGGACAATGTTTGTCGGACCATTGATTGCATGGGAAGGACTGCCATTCCGGTACTAATCATAGCCTGTTGGTTTCACGAGTCATCCGAAACACTACTGGCCAGCCCCTGCCCGGGTATTGGACCAATCCCAACGGCCGAGGAGGTGCTCGGCTGTTGAGCTTCGACGAAGAGCGGGCCAAGCAGGTGACCGATGAGCCGGCCGGATCTATATCAGCAGGCCAGATGTGGGAGCGGATCACTCGTTTTCAGCAGCGCTGTGTCCCAGTTGCCCACTGAGTCCAAAGTCCGCTTGGCATGTCACCCGGATGATCCGCCGATTGCTCGTCACTGGGGCGTAACGCAGGTGCTCAATAGTGTGGAGGGACTCGATCGCCTGCTTGCTATTGGACTTGCCCCCAAAAGTGAGACAAACGGCTAAGATGCAGAATTCAGCGAATGGAGGAATGCATCATGGGTTTGTCTCGGAGGCAGTTTAGCAGAGAGTTCAAGCTGGCGGCACTGCAGC
>Ga0187893_10005494_pt1 | contig 22698 bp, 18 predicted proteins | sample MA1701074metaG_FD_139574 | JGI IMG/M metagenome (GOLD analysis project Ga0187893, IMG submission 139574) | White microbial mat communities from a basaltic lava cave in the Kipuka Kanohina Cave System on the Island of Hawaii, USA - MA170107-4 metaG ...
CCCTGAAACGCCCGTTGTCCGGTGACCATCTCGTAGAGCACAGAACCGAAACTGAAAATGTCGGAGCGGGCGTCCACTGGCTTTCCAGCACCCTGCTCCGGCGACATATAGGCCGCTGTGCCCAAAATCGTCCCTTCGTCTGTCCAGGGCGGCATGCTGCCTGTCAACTCATCTTTCCCAACCTCCGGTCTCTCGGTCAGTTTTGCCAGACCGAAGTCCAGCACTTTCACCAAGCCGTTTTCATCAACCATGATGTTTCCCGGCTTCAGATCGCGATGAACGATACCGGCTGCGTGGGCTTTCGCCAGCGCATCGGCGATCTGGCTGGCAACCTTCAGGATCTCCTTCAACTTCAACCCACGGCGCGGAATCATCTGGCCGAGCGTCTTGCCCGCCACATACTCCATGACGACGAAATCGATGCCGTCTTCTCTGCCAATGTCGTGAATGGTGATGATGTTGGGATGATTGAGGGCCGAAGCCGCCCGCGCCTCATGCACGAAGCGGCGCTTGCGCTCTGGATCGCTGGTGTTTTCAGGGGAGAGTACCTTGATGGCGACGGACCGCTTTAGCCGGGTATCTCTGGCCTTATAGACTTCCCCCATGCCTCCGGCACCAAGAGGTGAAAGGATCTGGTAGGCGCCCAGCTTCTTCCCCACCAAGGTCGGTGGACCGGCATCATTCAGAGCCTGTGCAGCCATCGCAAGGGCAGGGGATTCAATAAAGCTTTCGGCCAGGGCGTCGGCAGCCAACAAGGATTCTACTTCGCGACGCAGTTCTGCGTCACCACTGCAGGTCTCTTCCAGAAAAGCCGCGCGCGGGCTCAGTTCAAGCTTTAGCGCGGCGTGGTAGAGTTCTTCGATTTGCTGCCAACGATCGGAAGAGATAAAACCCATGCTCGTCCCGAACTAGCGGGTTGGTGACCGGCCATCACCCCTTCTAACGGTCAGCCTGAAAAATCGAATGAGGTGTTCCGGTTCTCCTAGAACTGCAATTCTCGCCACAGCCATCCTTGGCCAATCGCCAGTCCCGCATCACCGTGTCGGGTGAAACCTTGAGGACCGCAGCTGTTTCCTCCACGCTCAGGCCTCCAAAGAAGCTCAGTTCAACGACCCGGCTTTTGCGTCCATCCACGGCTTCCGGCGCCATCAAAGCATCATCCAGTGCCACCAGATCTGCACCTTTCATCCTGGACATGACCAGCCCTTTATCCAGTGTCACTTTCCGCAACTCTCTTCCCCTCTTCTGGTAATTCTTCGAGCGGGCAAGGTCTACCAGAATGTGCCGCATCAACTGGGCCGAAAAACCAAAGAAATGGGTTCGATTTTGCCAGCCAGCGCGCCTGCGATCGATCAAGCGTAAATAGGCTTCATTGACCAGCGCACTGGTCTGAAGTGTGTTGCCAGGATTCTCCCGCAGCATGTATCGATGTGCCAGATGACGCAACTCCCCGTACACCAGAGAAAACAATTCCTTCTCGGCTGACTTATCTCCGTCACTCCAAGCAACCAGCAGCTCGGTCAGATGTGCTGAAGAGGGGATCATCGTGAAGCCTCAATTTTTCCGCAATGTCGCAATCATACCACTTCTCTTGGCTTGGCTGAGCAATCCATTGAGTTGCGGCTAACGCGTAATGGCTCCGCGACTCCTGTAACTCCAACCTAAGCCACGCCCGCGGAGGGAACAACAGCTTCCTGGGTGAAGACCCTGGCCAGCGCAATCCCCATTCCGGCCTAAACCGAACAAGTCTGGAGGAGACTCAACTAACCCAAAAAGCAGTCGGCTTATAAAAAAGCCCCATGGCGTTTCAAGTTTTTGCCGCCGGTTCTCGCTTCAGGGACAAGGCCAACGAGAACCGGAGGAAACGCCATGACTCAGTCGACCGCTGTGAAGCTTTTCTTCTGCGCTGCCTGTTTCACCACCTGGACACCGACTGCTTCCTTTGCCGAGACAGGACACGCACTGCAAATGACCGTGTTTGTGTATAACCACGCCCAAGTTCCTTCTAAATCCTTAACTCAGGCTCTGAAAGAGGTGACTCGCATCTACCGCCATGCAGGAGTCGAGCTGGCTTGGTTGGATCGACCACTTTCCGCAGCAGTGGCTCAAGGTCCAGCGAACTACCGGCAACTAGGCCAAACCGATTTGGTCCTCCGGCTTCTCCCCGACTCCATGGCCAAGCACTTGACCATCCGCGACGCGGCCTTAGGGTTTGCCCCTCCGTGCGGCAACGAAGAAGCAGGTTGCATGGCCCACATCCTGTACTCCAGGCTAAAGGACCTCGCCAGCAACGGGAATGCCTCTCTATCTCAGGTTCTGGGCTTGACGATTACCCACGAGCTAGGTCATCTACTGCTCGGCTCCAACGCCCACGTTGCGAATGGGCTCATGCGGGCCAGGTGGGGGCAGGAGGAGTGGCGGCAGGCTGCCAAAGGGAGTTTACTGTTCACCGCCGAGCAATCCTCATTGATTCGCAACCAAGTCGTCGGCAGGATCAAAGCACAAGAATCGCATCAGAACGGTGAGTGAGGTTCGACAGGTCTGGCCAAACATATTTGAAATTGTGGACTCGGCGCGCCCTTTTGAGAAATGTTACACTCGTTCTGTAAAGCTTTTTGATGGTAAGAATCTAACAATGATCGATCAAGCCACGGAGGTTGATGGACGGGAGCCGCAACCCTCTGAATTAACAAGGACAGCCCAACCGGTTCCTCACGCTATGTTTCGGTAACTCCCCGTATGTCGCCTCGTTAGCGACTGGTCCGCAGGTCAATTCCGGATTCTGGTCGGTTGACAGCTCAGCCGGAAACTGACCGACTACCCACTTTGCCCCATCCTTGACAGTCCAACTCGATTCTATATAATGGCCGCCTTGTTTGGAAACGCAGGCGCAGAGCAGGTTTGCATCTCTCCACGCGTACGGAGTGTTCATGAAGATTCACGAGTATCAAGCCAAAGCATTGCTGGCAAAGCATGGCGTCCAAGTGCCTCGCGGTGAAGTTGCCTTCTCGAAGGAGGAAGCTCGCGAGATTGCAAAGAAGCTGGGCGGGTTGACCGTGGTGAAGGCGCAGATCCACGCCGGCGGCCGGGGAAAAGGGGGTGGGGTCAAGCTGGCGAAGACTCCTGACGAAGCCGTCGCTCTTGCGGAACAGATGCTCGGCATGAAGCTCGTCACACACCAGACTGGACCCGAGGGCCGGATTGTGAAGCGGCTGCTGATTGAAGAGGGCTTGAAGATCAAGACCGAGTACTACCTGGGCATTGTCGTTGACCGCGCAACCTCGCGTCCCGTCTTTATGGCCAGCCGGGCCGGCGGCATGGAAATCGAGAAAGTTGCCGAAGAGACTCCGGAACTGATTCTTAAAGAAGTCATCGAGCCCGGTCTCGGGTTGACCGCGTTTCAAGCCCGGAAACTGGCGTTCGGTCTCGGGCTTCCGTCGGACCTGGTGAATGCTGCCTGCGGCTTTATGATGAAGCTTTTTCGTTTCTTCGAAAGTAACGATGCCTCGCTGGCTGAGATCAACCCGTTCCTGCTCACCGAAGACGGCAAGTTTTATGCGCTGGACGCAAAGCTGAACTTCGACGATAACGCCCTGTTTCGCCATCCGGACATCAAGGAATTGCGCGATCTGGATGAGGAGGATCCACTCGAGATTGAAGCCAGCAGGCACGGGTTGAACTACATCAAGCTCGATGGTGATGTCGGCTGCATGGTGAATGGAGCGGGCCTCGCCATGGCAACGATGGACATCATCAAATTGGCGGGCAGTGCGCCTGCCAACTTTCTGGACGTGGGTGGCGGAGCCAATGCCGAGCAGGTAAAGAACGCGTTTTCGATCATCCTCTCTGACCCCAACGTGAAAGCCGTGTTGATTAATATTTTCGGAGGCATCATGCGCTGCGATATTGTAGCCCAAGGTGTCGTCGACGCAGCCAAGGCAATGCAGCTGAAAGTTCCTGTGGTGGTTCGCCTTGAGGGGACCAACGTCGACAAGGGTCAGGAGATTCTTCGCAATTCCGGCCTGCCGGTGACGGTTGCCAAGGGGATGAAGGACGCCGCTGAAAAGGTGGTTGCACTCGCGAAAGCAAATTGAGAGTTGTTCGACACCGCCAACAACTGACAAATGACGACAAACCACTGAACGCTGGGAGTTTCCATTGAGCATCTTGGTTGACCAGAATACGCGATTGATTGTGCAGGGCATTACGGGCCGCGAGGGGACATTCCACACTTTGCAATGCAAAGCCTACGGAACGAACGTCGTGGGGGGTGTCACTCCGGGCAAGGGTGGAACCACGCATGAAGCTTTGCCTGTGTTCAATACCGTCGCGGAAGCGCGCCAGAAGACTGCCGCGAATGCGACGATGATTTTTGTCCCACCCCCGTTTGCAGCCGATGCGATTATGGAAGCTGCCGACGCTGGAGTCGAGCTCATCGTCTGCATTACGGAGGGCATTCCAACCTTTGACATGGTGAAAGTGCACCAGTACCTCGCCACTCGTTCCTCCCGCCTGATCGGGCCGAATTGCCCGGGGATCATCTCGCCGGGCAAATGCAAGATCGGCATTATGCCCGGCTCCATCCACAAAGAAGGCCCTGTCGGCGTTGTGTCGCGGAGCGGCACGTTGACTTATGAGGCAGTCGGCCAGCTCAGCGCTCGTGGCATCGGGCAGTCTTCCTGTATTGGAATCGGAGGCGACCCGATTATCGGGACCCATTTCGTCGATGCCCTGAGGCTGTTTCACGAAGACAGCGAAACCGAGGCCATCATCATGATTGGTGAAATCGGGGGCACCGCGGAAGAAGCTGCCGCGGATTTCGTTCGACAGCACGTCAAGAAACCAGTGGTGGGATTTATAGCCGGGCAAACGGCCCCACCGGGTCGCCGCATGGGGCACGCCGGCGCCATTATCAGCGGGGGAAAAGGAACGGCCGACGACAAGATGAAAGCCATGACAGCAGCGGGATTGCATGTTGTGAAGAGCCCGGCTGACATTGGCGAAGCCGTGAAGATGCTGCTAAAGAAGTAAAGCCGGCTCCAGTGGGCCACCACGGAGTCTGGCCCTCAGGCAAGTTGCAATTTTCCTATTATGAACCGGAGGGCAGTTTGAGTTTGGAACATACTCTGACCATTATCAAACCAGATGGGGTCGAACAAGGCAATATCGGAGAAATCATCCAGATCTTTGAGAGAAATCAATTCAAGATCAAGGCCTCGAAGATGCTTCACCTGACCGGCGCTGCAGCCGGCGGTTTCTACGCCGTCCATCGCGAACGATCATTCTACAACGATCTGGTTCGCTATATGAGTTCCGGCCCGGTGCTGGTTCTCGTCCTGGAAGCCGAGAACGCGGTCGGACGATTGCGTGATCTGATGGGTGCCACAGACCCCAAGAAAGCAGCTGAAGGTACCATTCGGAAGCGCTTCGCCACGTCCATCGAAAAGAATGTGATTCATGGCTCTGACAGCACCGAAAATGCCAGGAGCGAAATCGGATATTTCTTCAGTGCTTTGGAGTTGGTGTAGGAACTGCGTGAATGTAGCGTGGACCCGCGCAAGTTGCTCCTCGGCCTTCTCCGGCAAGACCACAGAAAAAAGGCCGCAAACCGGAAAAGGTAAGCCTGCGTTACAGATTCAGTTCCGTTCATCCCGGGATCTACCTCATGTTTCCCCAAGTGGGTAGAGTTCTCATTATTGTTGGAGCAGTTCTTCTGGCCGCCGGACTCTGGCTGACGTTTGCTCCCCACGCCTCGTTTGGTAAATTCGGGCGGCTTCCGGGCGACATTCATATCAAGCGAGACAACTTCACCTTTTACTTTCCGCTTACAACCTGCATCCTGGTTAGCCTGTTGTTAACCTTGATTTTTTCCTTTCTTTCCCGAAAATAGTTGCTTTGCCTCCGGCACTTTGCGCTGCGAGATCGGTTATGAACCTGTTTGCGCCAAGAAAGGTCTACACGGTTTCTGAAATCACCGCCGACCTTAAAGCCTGTCTGGAGAGCGAGTTTTCAGGGATCAGCGTAGAGGGAGAAATCTCGAATCTCGTCGCCGCGGCATCAGGCCATCTTTACTTCGGGCTGAAAGACAAGGGTTCTCAAATACGTTGTGTTTGTTTTCGCAGCAGAGCGCGGTTCCTCAAGTTCCGAGCCGAAGATGGCTTGCAGGTCGTTGTCGCCGGCAACCTCAGCGTGTATGAGCCGCGGGGCGAGTATCAGCTGATTGTCGACTTCATGGAACCGCAGGGTTTCGGCTCCCTGCAACTGGCTTTCGAGCAGCTCAAGGCTAGGCTGCAGGTCGAAGGCTTGTTCGATTCGCAGCGGAAGAAACCGCTGCCGTTGCTGCCACGCTGCATTGGCATCGTTACGTCACCCGCCGGAGCCGCGATTCAGGATATCCTGCGCATCTTGCGCAGGCGACATGAGAACGCGCGGGTCTTGATCTACCCGGCGCGAGTCCAGGGACAGGAAGCAGCCGCAGAGATTGCCGCCGGGATTCGTGCGCTGAACAGGATTGAAGAGGTCGACGTCATGATCGTCGGGCGAGGTGGCGGCTCGCTCGAAGACCTTTGGGCCTTCAATGAGGAAGTTGTGGCGCGCGCGATCTTCGAGTCGCGCATCCCGGTCATCTCGGCTGTCGGTCACGAAACCGATTTCACAATCGCCGACTTCGTCGCCGATCTGCGAGCGCCAACGCCTTCGGCCGCCGCCGAACTGGTGGTGGCGCAAAAGAATGCGATGCTGGAACAAGTGGCCGTGCTGGAGAATCGGCTGCAACAACTGTTTCAGTATAGACTCAGCCAGCTGCGCAACCAGGTCTTGGCGTTATCCGCGGATCGGGTGCTCGCCTCCACCGAGGGTCGGCTTGCATTTTTTCGTCAGCGCCTTGATGAGCTTGCCTTTCGGTATGAGGACCGATTCCGGGGCCGGTTCCGAGAATTGCAGGGCCGCGAGCGGCTCCTCGCTGCCGGCCTGGAACGCTTTGACCTTTTGCGGATAATAGGGCTAAAGCGTGAGACCCTAAACAGCGAATTCTCCAGCCTCCAAGCTGGGGTTCGATTCTTCCTGCAGTCGGCCCGCGGCAAGGCGCAGGCGCTGGACAATTCTTTGCAGGCTCTGAATCCCTTGGCCGTGCTCGACCGCGGCTACGCCATCTGTCGCGATGGTCGTGGAAACATTGTCAAGGATGCAACCGCTCTCCAGCTGGGTGACCCGTTCTCTGTTCGATTGGCCAAAGGACGGGTTGAGGCCGAGGTGCAAAGAATTCAGCCTGTGGAAGACTGATGTCGCGCATCTCAAGGTGACTAAACCTTCACTAAGCGTCGACTTAAATCGTTCATTGGTCCTCGACTCTTGAGCCGTGCGGCAAGATGCCCTCATCGTAGGGCGTGTGGGAAAGTAGAAACTATGTCCAAACCCAAAGACTTCGAATCCGCGTTGCGCCGGCTGGAAGAAATCGTGAGAAAACTCGATAGTGGCGACTTGCCGCTGGCCACACTACTTGAGGTCTATGAGGAGGGAGTAGTCCTTTCGCGGTTTTGCCAGACAAAGCTCGAAGAAGCCGAGCGAAAGGTGGAGATTTTGAAGAAAAAGGCCGATGGAACGCTGGAGAAAACACCGTTCGAAGAGCCTGACCCCACAGTGCGAGACCCAGACTGATGCGCCGCTTGCTTCCGTCTGGCTGCCCGATGTGTGGCACATTTTTGCCAATACAACCTTCACACTAGAGAGACAACCAATAACATGTACCCGCGCAAACTCAACCAGCTCATCTGCTTCGTCGCCCTGATCCTGTCGGTGCAAGACAATCGGCTCGTCTTCGCTGGCGATCTCGCAGTTTTTAATGTCAAAGATTATGGTGCAACAGGAAGAAAGGCCGACGACGCGCACGCTGCGATCCAGAAAGCTGTTGATGCCTGTGCCGCCGCCGGAGGCGGCATGGTTTATCTTCCGCCCGGCGAATACAGCTCGGGCACAATCAAGCTCAAGAGCCACGTTCGGTTTCACATTGAAGCCGGCGCCACTCTTTTTGCGTCGTTGAATCGGGCCAGCTTTGACAAAGGGGGGCTGTTCTACGGAGAAGATCTGGAAAACATCACGCTGGAAGGCCGCGGACTCGTGGACGGTCAGTCCAGCTACGATTGGCGGCTGAACGACCATGAGGACGATTTCATCCGCCCAAACCTTGTTTTGATGGAGGCTTTGCGCAAGCCCCTGATGCGCCCCTTCCCCAAGGACCACCCGAAAGAGACCAACTTTCCCCGCATGGTGCTGTTGGTCCGCTGCAAGGATGTCCGCATCACCGGCCTCTCCTTTGTGCGATCGCCCAGTTGGAATATTCATCCATACGGATGCGAGCGCGTCGTCATCGATGGCGTCTACATTCAATCCAGCCTGAGGGAAGGAGTTTGGGCTGACGGCATCGATCCGGACGGTTGCAAGGATGTCCGGATCTCGAACAGCACGATTGAAACCGGTGATGACGCGATCGTGTTTTACTCAGTCGACGCCTACGGTCCAGCGCTGCCGTGTGAAAACATCACGGTCACGAACTGCCGCATTTCGTCTGCTTCGAGCGCTTTGAAGTTCTGCGATGGAAACCGCAATTCGATCCGAAGAGTCACGGTGGATAATTGTGTCATCGCCACCTCCAATCGGGGCGTCGCTTTCATGAATTTCGACCACGGCTATGTGAGCGATGTCGTTTTGTCGAACCTGACCATTGAAACCAAGCTCCACGATTGGTTCTGGTGGGGCGACGGCGAACCTCTGCACTTCAACATCAAACGCCGCAGTGAGATCCACGCCAGTGTGCCCAAATTTCCCGTGCAACCCATCGGTGCTATCCGCAACGTACTTCTTCGCAACATCATTGCTCGTGGCAATGGTTCCAGTGTGATCCTGGGACACCCTGAAAGCTACCTAGAAAATGTGACTCTCGAGAATATTCGGATCTTCCTTTCGGCGAATCCTGAGCATCCCATGCAGAAAGCCGAACATGCCCTCAGGTTTCGTTGGGCACGCAATCTCAAGCTGCGCGATGTGGAGGTGCATTGGGAGAAGCCGGCTTCAGACAAGTGGCAGAGCGCACTCTACCTTGAAGACATTGAGGGTTTGGAGCTCGATGGCTTTTCGGGACGGCCGGCATCTGCCCAGTTTCCAGCCGTTGTCTTCAACCAGGTCAAGGATGCGACGATTCGGAACACGAAAGTTGAACCTGGAACCACCGTGTTCCTGGACCTCAAAGGGGACAAGACTCGCAGCGTCGGGCTGGTTGGTAACGATTTCCGAAAAGCCAAGACGCCTTATCAAGTTTCTTCGGGTGCCAGGAGGACCGAAGTCGTTGCCGTCAACAACCTCGGCACATCCAAGTAGGGCTGGGTTGTGGTAAATTGTCCTGCCGACCATATCGGTCCCGGCGTCAACGAAAGGAATCTCAAACTCATGGGTGAAGAAGTCATGGACTTCTCGTTGCTTTCAAAGATTGACAGCCCCGCCGACATCAAGAAGCTGGATCGCCAGCAGCTGGGCCAGCTCGCAGATGAATTGCGAAGCTTCATGATCCACACCATCTCGAAGACCGGGGGCCACCTTGCATCCAGCCTGGGTACGGTTGAGCTGACCGTGGCATTGCACTATGTGTTCAGCGCCCCTGAAGATCAATTGGTATGGGACGTTGGACACCAGGCTTATGGCCACAAGATTCTTACGGGACGGCGGGATCAGTTTCATACGCTGCGGCAGTATGAAGGAATCTCAGGTTTCCCCCGGCGTGAAGAGAGTGTTTATGACGCCTTCAACGTGGCCCACGCTTCGACGTCGATTTCCGCAGCGTTGGGCATGGCTGTCGCTAGGGATCTGGACAAGAAAGATTTTCATGTTGTCGCGATCATTGGCGATGGCGGTCTCACGGGCGGCATCGCGTTGGAAGGCATCAACCAGGCCGGTCACCTTCAGAGGAAACTGTTAATTATCCTGAACGACAACGAGATGTCGATCTCGCCAAACGTCGGCGCTATCGCAGGCTATTTGAACCGTATCGTCACAGGCCAGGTTTACAACCGCTTCAAAAAGGAAGTTGAAAGCATGCTGCTTTCGGTGCCGCACATCGGCAAGCGACTGGTCAAGATTGCCAAAGATATGGTGGATGCCATGAAGACCTTCATGGTGCCCGGCTTGCTGTTCCACGAACTAGGTTTCGACTACGTCGGTCCCATCAATGGCCATCACCTGGAAACGCTGGTTGATACCCTGGAGAAACTGAAACAGAATTCGGCGCCGACCATTCTCCACATTGTCACCAAGAAAGGGAAAGGCTGGTCCGTAGCCGAGTCCGCACCTATCAAGTACCATGGACCCACCGCCTACGACCCGAAAACCGGCGTTTTCTATCCCACACCGCCGGCGCCGCCGTCCTACACGTCGGTTTTCGGAAAAACGATGATCAAACTCGCCCAGCAAGATCCCAAGATCGTGGCCATCACGGCTGCCATGCTGGAAGGAACGGGTCTGGTGCCGTTCAGCAAGGAGTTTCCGGAGCGATGTTTTGATGTCGGGATCGCCGAGCAGCACGGGGTCACGTTCGCCGCGGGACTGGCAACTCAAGGATTTAAGCCGGTTGCGGCCATCTATTCCACATTCCTGCAGAGGGCTTATGACCAGGTGATCCACGACGTCTGCCTGATGGATCTCCCTGTGACGTTTGCGATCGATCGTGCGGGCATTGTGGGTGCTGACGGTCCAACTCATAACGGGCTTTACGACGTCGCCTACCTGCGTGCGGTGCCAAATATGATTGTCATGGCGCCGAAGGACGAGAACGAACTGCAACACATGATCTACACGGCCGTCCAGACTGCCCGTCCTGCGGCGGTGCGCTATCCGCGGGGCAATGGCACTGGAGTGAAGATGGATGAGGAGTTCCGAATGCTGGAAGTTGGCAAAGCAGAGATCCTCCAGGACGGTGAGGACTGCGCGATTCTCGCCCTTGGCACGCTGGTTCATCCTTCGATCAAGGCAGCCGAGAATCTTGCTGCGCACGGAATTTCAGCCTCAGTGGTAAACGTTCGCTTCGTGAAACCGCTGGATGAAGAGCTGATCGTTTGCTTGGCCAACGAGAAGTCGTTCCTCATTACTGTGGAAGAGGCCGCCTTGATGGGAGGGTTTGGCAGCGCCGTTATGGAGCTGCTTGAATCCAGAAATCTTCATGGCTGCAAGCTGTTGCGCATCGGTGTCCCCGACCGGCTTATTCCTCATGGCAGTCCCAATCTGCTGCACGCCAAGTACGGAATTGATGCAGATGGCATCTACGAAAGAATCAAGACCTTCATCCAGGATCATTACTCTCCCAAACCCGTCCGGGCCAAAAAAACAAGCTTGAAGACGGCTCCAACTCGTGAACAATGAGATAGTCCCCGAGGGAGATTGGTCGATGGGACCTGCTTCCAAGCTTCTTGCCCGCGGGGCTTCTGAGCTTCCGGCCAGGCATGAAAGAACGCATCGACAAGCTGTTGCTTGACCGCGGACTGGCAAGGAGCCGTCAGCAAGCCCAAGCGCTGATCCTAGGCGGTAGTGTGTTGGCTGGCGATCAGCGGATCGACAAGCCGGGAGCCAAGATCGAGAGCACGGCACAGATTCGTCTCAAGTCGGCACCCGTCCCTTATGTGTCGCGCGGCGGACTGAAACTGGAGAAAGCACTCGAAGTTTTCGCCCCTGACATCCGGAACTGGGTTTGCCTGGACATTGGCGCCTCTACCGGTGGCTTCACCGACTGTCTGTTACAGAAAGGTGCGGCCCAGGTCTACACGATTGACGTCGGCCGCAATCAGCTGGATTGGAAGCTGCGTAGCGATCCCCGCGTTGTTTGGAAGGAGGGCCTCAATGCGCGCCATCTGAGATTCGAGGACGTGGGCAGAACTGTGGAGCTGATTTCGATCGACCTTTCTTTCATCTCTCTGACACTGATCCTTCCAGCCCTCAAGCCCTTCACGCACCCGATGACACGCATCCTGTGTCTGGTGAAACCCCAGTTCGAGGTCGGCAAAGGACACGTCGAAAAGGGGGGGCTCGTCACCGATCCGATCAAGCATCAAGAAGTTATCCGGAAAGTCCGGTCCGCCGCCGAATCGCTCGGATACACGGCTCTCGGCGTCATCGACTCTCCCATCCTGGGCGCGGAAGGCAACAAGGAATTTTTCCTGGGACTCACTGTGGGCGACCGGCAATCAGCGGCCAGCAGCTAGTTTTTGACTAGGTTAAGCCCCCTTTAGTGGGAGCCCTGTTCTACGGCAACTCCTTCTAACCATTAAACCTTACTCCCTGTCATTCCGAAAACACTCTCAAGTGCAGCCCGGCAGATCTGCGGAGCTGGAGTTCGGAGCTGGAGTTCAAGGATAGATTCATCATTGGCAAATAGCTTCTCCATACTCAACGAGAGCGAGTCTTCGCGGGTATCGCCGTTTGTGCAACTGGCGCTTTGTACTTTCGGAGTTCTGGTGCTTGAGCTGGCAATCATTCGATGGATGGGTTCTGAGATTTGCTCACGGGACGCCGCTTGACTTACAAGTATTCCTGATCGGGGCGGCCTTCATGCTATTAAAGACCCGCATGGTCACCGAGCTCAGTCTTCTGTTCGGATCAACCTGGTCGTGAACTCGGTTGTTTTTATAGGAATACTCTCCATGGTTCTGCCCGCAAACTGTTTCGTCGCCCTGTGGGAGCCTAGGCATCCTGAGAGATACTATGCCTGCTGGTAACCTGGTTCACCGGAGCCGGAATCCTGAACCGGCTTGCACTATTCGAACGCGGCCTGGTCAGCGGGTTGTTATACTCGCTACCGATCGCCTTTGCCGGCCTGATCTTCTCATCCTTATTGAAAAATCCAAGGATCCCGCGGCACTTGGTTCGAATCTTCTCGGCGCCGTCCTTGGCGGTGTATTGGAGTATTCATCGATAGTGCTGGGGCTAAAGGCAATGGCGCTTGCTGTGCTGGGATTCTATTTAGCGTCTGACCTCGAAGGCTTCAGATGGAGCCACGTCGTCTTGAGTCCCCCATCCTGAAGCACTGGCTATGGGTTTAGCAACGGTCTCCAAGGCAACCAGTTAACTTTGCCCGCGTGCTCGAAGTTACTCAGTAGTTCATCAGCTCATCTTGAGCCATCGACCAAAGAGGTGAGTGGGTGCGAACGTCATCAAAATTTCTTCGAGTACATCAACACAGACCAGTCGAATTCGTTCGGCAATTAAACGCGACACCCTATCATCGCAAGTGCCTTGCTTCCCAGGCACAGACCATGCTTCCCGTCCCACCATTCGAATGACCTGGCGCGCTTTCTCCAAAGACTGGCATTGGGCTGTCCTTTTGGTTCTGCTGAACCTGCTCTTCTTCGGAGATGCCCTGTTCACGGATCAAACGTTCTACTTCAGAGACGTTTCCTTCTTCCACTATCCGCTGAAGAAACTGGTCACCGAAGCCTATGCCAGCGGAGAGTGGCCGCTTTGGAACCCATACATTCAGTTGGGACAGCCGCTCCTGGCAAATCCCAACTCCATGGCGCTTTATCCCACACAAATCCTCTTTCATATCCTTCCCTTTCAAGTCGCGTTCGAGGTGCATTTCGTTCTGCACTGCATCCTTGGCGGAATTTCGACCTACTACCTGGCAAGAAACCTCGAGTTTTGCCGCAGTTCAGCGTTCATCGCGGCTGCTATCTACAACTTCAGCGGTGTGACTCTTTCGTTCGTGAATCTTTTTAATATTCTCCCGGTGGTGGCATTTTTGCCCTTGCTGACGCTAGTTCTGATCAAGCTGCTGCAAGGTGTTACGGTGATCCGGCTAATCTCGGCCAGCATTGTGTTCGGCACTTTTGGCTTGTTGCTGGAACCCTTGTCTTGTCTGGCCATAGCGCTTTTCCTGTTGTTTTTCCTGGCCGCCTATTTTTTCTTCTCGGGAAGAGTGACGCTGCGGGCCCCTGCGGCATTGGGTTGGATTGCCCTGGTGACAGTCTCAGGCATTCTTCTGGCGGCGATCCAAATCCTACCAACGCTGGAGCTAATTCGATCTTCGGGCCGGCGAGGTGGGCTGGATTTTCAGACCGTCTCGGGCTGGTCTCTGCATCCCATCAACTTGTTGCAACTGATTTTTCCCAGAGTGTTTGGAGATTTCTTCAGGCTGACGAAGACCGGTTCCTGGGCGTCAATGTTTTTTGAGGATCGCGAGCCCTATTTGCTCTCGTGCTATTTCGGTGCGTTCTCGCTGCTGTTGGCAGTGTTTGGGCTGCTACTCTCCGAGCGCCGCTGGATGTCAAGAACCCTCGCGATTGTGGCATTGGTGGCACTTCTGCTGGCTTCCGGGAAGTATGGACCAGTCTACGAGCAGCTCTTTGAAATTTGTCCACTGTTCCGTTACGGCCGTTATCCGGTGAAGTATCTGCTCGCCTTCAACTTCTCCCTGGCACTGCTGGCGGGCTATGGCATGAACCGGATATTGGCGCTACGAGAAACCGGACAATGGATGCGTTATCTGAAACGGCCGTGGATCGTCGGTTGCCTGGTCTTCATGGGTATCGCGCTGTTTGCAAGCATCATTGCGGAACAGAGAACTCTGGCTCAAAGTAACGATTCCGAAATAGCGCTTCAGGTTTCGTATCAAGAGAAAATGCTGGAAGTTCCATGGACGATCATTGTGTCGGCCCTTCAGAGCATGCAACTGCAATTGGGCGCGCTGGCTGTCTTTCTTGCGTTGTCCTGGGTTGGGAAGGTCAGAGCTGGCATCGTAAAGGTGTCTGCCTTGTCGTTGCTCCTGTTTGACTTTGGAATTCATAACTACTGGATCAATCCGCTGATTCACTCGGAACTCTACGAGGCTTCTCCGGCTGCAGCTTATCTTCAGGATCGGGAATCATCGAGCTCCCAGTTCCGAATCTACAAGCTAGAGAACGACGGACCACAAGAAGACACAATGACACTGGGAGAAACGAATTCGATTGTTTGGAGCTACTTTTATCGAAAACTCACCTTGGCACAGTTCTTAGCGGCCAAAGACCACATATCATTCGCTGTCTTTCAGCCCGTCGACCGTTTGGAGACTCTTCCGAGCCAGCGAATTTATCAAGAGCTGGCTGCGGTCAAGACGCAGGAGGAGAAGCTGCGGTTTCTGGCGGGTCTAAATGTGAAATATGTTGTTGCAACCCACCAAGTTGAGAGCCCCCTACTTGCATTAGACTCGACGTTTCCTGTGAACAGTCCCGAGTCGCTCCGCATCTATCGGCTATTGAGTCATCTTCCAAGGGTCTTTCTGACGGACTCGCAAGGGCCTGCCGATGGGCGGCTCTCTTTCCGAAACCAGCTGTCGGTTGGCCCTGGAGCAGAAAGCCAGAGGAACAACAGTCTGGAGCGTGCCGAGATTGTCAGCTATCGTCCCAACCAAATCGAGATTGAAACTGAATCTTCTCGAAGCCGCCTGCTCGTCCTACTGGATAGCTACTATCCAGGCTGGAAGGCCAGCATTGATGGCGAATCGGCACCCGTCATCGCCGCAAATTTCGTCTACCGGGCAATTGACCTGCCCCCCGGTCAGCACCGCGTGACGTTCCGCTACGAGGCTCGGTCCTTTGTCCGTGGTGCCTGGATCACCGGATGCTGGGCCCTATTCTGGGGCGCCGTTTGCCTAGTTCTTGGCTACTGCAGACGTCCTCGCGCAGTGTCCGGTCATGATCATGTATAGCGCTCGGCTAAGCACGCTCTACCTCTATTGGGTCGGCTTCCCGCTCTTGGCTGCTGTAACCATCGGAGTCCCGGCTTGCATCATGACCGGGAAGTCAGCCACGTTTGATGAAGTTGCCCACCTGCCTGCCGGCTATTCCTATTTGATTGAACGCTCAATTCATTTCAACCCACAACATCCTCCATTGATCAAGGAGATCTGTGCGCTCCCGTTGTTGCTTCTGGACCTGCGCTATCCAGAAACTCCCTCGGAAAACGAGTGGGAATTTGGCAAGGAGTTTCTCTTTCGTCAGGATGCTGAACGCATCCTGTTTTGGGGCCGTATACCTGCTCTGCTTTTGTCGTTGGGTATGGCGACTTTGGTGGCGCTATGGGCCAAGCATCTGTGGGGATGCGCCGGAGGATTGCTTGCTCTGTTCCTGTACGCCTTCGACCCGACAATTACTGCCCACTCTCAGTTGGTGACCACCGACGTTGGTGTCGCTTGCTTCTCGTTGCTCTATTTGTGGACCCTGCGGTCCTATCTATTAGATCCTACATGGAAAATGTTGCTGTTTTCAGGCTTGGCTCTCGGACTGGCGATGGGCTCCAAGTTCTCAGCTGTTGTCTTGATTCCGATTTCGATCACCCTCATGGGCGTGGCGGCATTTCGCAGCCAACTCAGCAGGGAGGCAACTGAACGCTCTGAGAAGATCGAGGCTGAAAACCTACCCGTTCGAGTTTCTTTCGGTAAAAATCTGTCTGCGCTGGCTCTCATGATGCTCGTAGCTGCGGTTTTGGTCTGGGCTTTGTACTTTTTCCCTAAGGACCCTCTGTTCTACTGGAAAGGCGTTCAAGCCGTGAATCGCGATCGGGGTGCGGAGCCTTATTTCTATTTGATGGGCATGCTTAAGCAGGGGGGCTGGAAGTCGTACTTGCTTATCGCGTGGCTGGTAAAGACACCGATTCCTTCGCTATTGCTCATGTTCGCGGCCGTTGTGATGTTGTTCAAAGGTTGCAGGACAACCTGGCTAGACGAAGCCTTTCTGATCGTTCCCGTCGCGGGGTACTTTCTCTTTTACTCGTTCTTGGCAGACAACCTCGGAGTCCGGTATCTGATTCCGTGTTTTCCATTCTTGTTCATCTTCACAGGCAGGCTTGTGCACGGTCTGTATGCCGCTGGACGGCTTCACAGACTCTTGTTCTGTGCATTGCTGGCCTGGAACCTATCAGAGTATGTAGCCATCAATCCGGACCATCTCTCCTACTTTAACCAGATAGCAGGAGGTCCCGATAATGGAATCGAATGGCTCAGTGATTCCAATGTTGACTGGGGGCAGGGACTAATTCAGTTGAGGCAATTCATTGACGACCATAAGATCACTGACTACGCCTACTTTTATTTTGGTACGGCAGATCCGGCCTACTATGGCATCCAAGGACGTCGCATTGAAGACTTCGACTATGTCATCCGGCCCACCCGAGGTGTGGTTATCATGAGCTCGCATCTGGTAACGAGGGCTCGAGACGTTTTGGATCGGGTATTCGGAAACGGCCCGCTCAACTGGTTGCGCCACCAACATCCGGTCCAGATCGTTGGCCACGCCTACCACGTCTACGAGATCCGCTAGCCTGATGCCCGAATTCCTGCAAAGCGGCATGCCAACGACATCCACCCCGTTGAGGTGGTCGCGCTTGCGATCATACGACACTATTTGCCTGGTCGCGATTGCTTGCCTGAACATCGCCTTCTTTTCTGAGGTCTTGTTTACCGACAGAACCTTCTTCGTACGAGACGTTTCAACCTTTCACTATCCACTTAAGAAACTGGTGACCGAAGCCTACGCTCGTGGAGAATGGCCGCTCTGGAATCCTTTCATTCAAATGGGACAGCCCTTGCTGGCTAATCCCAACTGCATGGCAGTGTATCCTGGACAACTGCTCTTCCAGTTGTTGTCCTTCGAGACGGCTTTCGAGCTTCATTTTGTCATCCATTGTGTGTTGGCAGGAATGGGAACGTTTTGTCTGGCAAGAATGCTTGGGTTGTCGCTGCAGGGTGCCCTTCTGTCAGCGGTGATCTACAATTTCAGCGGTTTGACACTCTCTGCCGTCAACTTGTTCAATATCCTTCCGGTCGTTGCGTTCCTGCCTTGGCTGAGCGCGAGCCTGTTATGGTTGGCATCGTGGCCGTCGGCCGCGCGTGCCAGTCTCGCTGCCCTATTGTTCGGAAGTTTTTTCTTGCTGCTCGAACCCCTTTCTACATTGGCCACTGCGCTATTCTGCTTTGTGTTGGTTGGCGCGTTTGTCTGGCAATCCGGACAGGCAACTTCGTCTGTGTTGCGATTGTCGAGGATCGCTGCAATTGTGCTGTTGGCCGCGATATCGGTCGCTGCCATTCAGATCGTTCCGACGCTGGAACTGATGCAACTCTCCGGACGCAAAGCAGGGCTGAGCCTTTCTGAAGCCACGTTCTGGTCCCTGCATCCGGTGCAGCTCATTCAGACATTGTGCCCGGAGATCCTGGGGGATTACTTTCGTCTCGAGGCACCGGTTCCGTGGCCCGCTCGATTCTTCGATCAACGAGAACCTTACCTCCTGTCTTGCTACCTCGGCGGGATGACCCTGCTATTAGCTGCCTGCGGTGCCTGGTCGTCAAGGGACCATTGGAGAACGCGGGCGCTGGCAGTTGCACTGGTGGCCTCAGTTTTGCTAGCCCTTGGGCTGCACACGCCTCTCTACTCGGAGCTTTTTAAGTGGATTCCGATTTTCCGCTATGGGCGCTTTCCAGTGAAGTTTCTGTTTGTAGCCAACCTCTGCTTGGCGCTATTGGCCGGAACAGGATGGGCGAGTCTTCAAAAGTCGGAGGAGGCATCATACTCTCCGAGAATTCGACTGCTTACCATTGTACTCTTGGTGACACTGTCAGCTGGGTTGGCAGTGCTTTACGGAGAGGCTGCGTGGAAACAGTTGGGGGTGACCCGGAACGCGATGGGCGAATTTCAGTTCCCCGCTCCTTCAGAGCCCGTGCGGGTCGGCGCGAACCTCATCTTCGCAGGCCTCCGTCATGTTCATCTGCATCTTGGTATGTTCCTGACTCTTCTGTTGCTTAGGAGTTGGCCCGCAGTTCGCCCCAATTTATTGGGCGTGGCACTCCTATTGCTAGTCCTCCTGGACTTATGGAGCAGCAACCTTTGGATCAACCCGGTCGGGAATTCACGCTTGTACGAGGCTGCCCCAGCTGCGCTGTATTTGCAGGAACGGAGCCAGGCAGACGGTCCGTTTCGCATCTATCGATTCGAGCCGTCGCGGCTCAGTGAGCATCCTTCCATCCGTTACGAGACGGACTCAGTCATCTGGATCAGCCTCTACCGCAAACTCTCCCTTTTCCCGTTCCTCGCTGCAAAGGACCACATCGCCTACTCGGTATTTCCTTCCGTCGACAGACTCGAAACGCAGTCTATTCAGCAGCTCAGCCGCGACATCGAGAAATCCGAACGGCTCGACGAACGACTGGAACTTCTTTCTGAACTAAACGTTCGATATATCGTTAGCCCAGTTGAGCTTTCAAATGATCGACTCAGACTGGAAGCCCTCTTCAAGGCAAACAGTGATCAACCGGTGCGACTGTATGCCCTGCAGGGCTTTACTCCTCGGGCCTTCATAGTGAGTAACCCACTGGCTATGGCAGCTGCAAGCGCGGGCCAGAGAACCTCTAAGTTCTCGATAGCTCCGGATGGTGCGCTTCGCCGGGAACTTCTCGCAACCAGCGCCCCGCTCAGCGGGGCTTCCGCCAGAGTCATTCGGTATTCCAGTGGTAAAGTCGATCTCGAAACGGTTAGTGGGCAGCAGGGGGTTCTGGTGCTGATGGATAGCAACTATCCGGGATGGGTGGCCCGCGTGGATTCCAAAACTTGCCCCATCCAATCGATCCAACCCGCCGGCCGTGCAGTCGAGATTTCAGCAGGGAAACATCAGATTACCTTCAGCTATGAGCCTTCCGGCTTTCGGCGTGGTCTGGTCACCAGCACAGTTGCGCTTCTCCTGATCTTGGCAACATTGGGAACCCTTGGGCGCAGACAGGTCAAAATCGTCTCACCTTGCTTTCAGGAGACAATTGCACCTTCCGAGTCTGGGGATCGTAAGAGTACGTGAAACCTTTCGGATCCAGCGGAAGCTGTTTTAGAAGACCCAACCTGAAGAGTTCTTCGATCGACTGGACCGGCCGTCCAGACCGGGCTTCCACCTTGCCGATGAATTCCTGCAGTAGGTCTATTTCATCGAGGGCCTGGAGTCGAAGGAGATTTTCCTTGGCATTCTGCTTCATCTGCTCATTGTCTGCAGTGTCATAAAATTGCTGCCAGAGAAACCTTGCGGAGTCTCGGCTACCGCCTTTGGCGAGCAATTCAGCAGCAAAAGTCTTCATCCATGCCGCCGACTTCGGATTTTTGCTGCCTTCGAGGAACGCGTCGGCCGCCATCTTATAGTCTTGAAGATACCAGTAGTAAACAAATCCTAAATCCCGATATAGCTGCCATTCAATCGGGTTTTGCTCGATCCCTCGCTTCAGCAGAGCCACGGCTTTCTCCGGTTGCTCAGCGCCCACTGGGCTCTTTTCTGACAGGAAAATAGCACCGAATCGATATGCATGAATCAATTGAGGGTCAAGCGTTGTGGCGATGCCGATCAAGGGATCAAGCAGGTCGTAACGCTTTTGATTCTTCAGCCGCTTCCCTCCGTAGTACTGAACCGCGCGCATCCAGTAAATATCGGCCAAGAGTCCGTTGTGCCCCAGAGAAAGAGTTTTGATGACTTTCCCTGAAGGCAGGTAGAGCACTTCTTCGGTGCTCCGAAAGTGTCCGGCTCGCGAGTCGATCGCCCTCTGGCTCCAGTAGACACTGCTGCCAGCGAGCACCAGAAGCATCAGCGCAACTGTGTTCATTTGAAATCCCGTCGTTCGAAAATCCACATGGTGATGAGCAGGAGTCCAAGCGAATAGGTCAGCCCGTAGATTGCTGCGAAAAGATAGAGGTCACTCGGTATGGATTGGCCGTGTGCAGTCCTAGAGATGATGTCGAAGTTTCCAAAGTTGGGTAACAGATAATACAGCCACTTGGCTACTTCCTTGGTCATCCAGGAGTCGCTCGAGACGCCATACTGGCGGATGTCGGTATTGAAGTGTCCAATGACGTAGAGACAGAAAGCAAATAGAGCCGACAGGGCTGGTGTCGAAAAGGTTGAAAACAAGAGGGCGATCGCGACAACCAACAGCAGCTCTATGAAAATCAGGGCCCCAGCCAGCAGGATCTGCAAGTCTGATGCCTGAAAAGAGTGTCGAAGATAAAGCACTGCTGCATAGACGCCCAAGATCATCACCGAAACATTGACGGCAAGTGTCATGCTCAAGCCGAGGTATTTCCCCAAGATAAACTCGTGGCGTGCCACTGGCTTTGAGAGCAAACTGTAGACCGTTTTCTTGTCAATCTCCTTGTGAACAAGCTGGATGCCAATGAAGATGGCGATCAAGGTCCCAAAGAGAGAGATCGTGCTCAACCCGAGGTTGATAATGATTTGTTTAACATCTCCGATGGTAATTGTGCCAAGAATCAGAGAGCTCACGATGATGAGAATCGCGAAGATGACAAGATTGTAGAGTATCTTGTCCCGAACGCATTCGCGGAAAGTGTTGCTGGCGATGTGCAGAACCTTCATAGGTCGAGAATCAGTTTCTGGCTCTGGGAGCGGCTTGCCGCTCGGGTTTTCCAACCAACTTCAGAAAATAGTCTTCCATGGTCTGACGCACAGGGTTAATTGAAATGATTCTGCCTTCGGCCAGCTCGATGTTAGCAATAATTCCACCCAGAGAGGCCTGAGCTGGCAACTCCACGCGCGATGTGGTTCCACTTTCGCTTACGAGCGCGTCTGGACTCACTAGCTCTCGAAGTCTTTGCATCGGGATCCCTGAAATAACCACTTCGAGGTGTGATACTTCCTGGTCGAAAAGCTCGTTCAGGGTTCCGGAGCCGATAATTTCTCCCCGATTTAGAATAGCGATGCGGTCACAGAGGGTTTCGACATCATTCAAGATGTGGGTCGAAAAGAAGATCGTTTTACCTTCACGCTTGAGCTGGAGAATTAAGTTCCTAACCTCGCGTCGGCCGATCGGGTCCAGCCCGGACATGGGTTCATCTAGAAAAACAACTTTGGGATCACTAATGATGGCTTGAGCGATTCCAACCCGCTGGAGCATTCCCTTCGAGAACTTCCTTAGCTGAAGCTTACGGGCATGAAAGACATCGGTGAGTTTGAGGAAGTGGTCTACTCGTGATCTGAGCTCAGATCTGGAATAACCAAACAACGTTCCGTAATAAGCAAGGAACTCTTCGGCAGTCAGGTATTCATAAAAATAGGGATTCTCGGGAAGATAACCGATGTGACGCCGGGCTTCGAGATCGAGGACCGACTTGCCGAGAATCTCAGCGCGCCCTGCTGTTGGGTAAATCAACGACATCAAGAGCTTGAGCGTTGTCGATTTCCCGGCGCCGTTCGGACCGAGGCAACCGAATATCTCATTCTCGAATACCCGAAGATTGAGATTGGTGAGAGCAACAACAGTTTTTGTTTTCCAGAACCCGGCTTTATAGGTTTTGCTGAGACCTTCAGTGAGGACGACAACCTGCGGCATAGCGCGAGATCGAGTTTGTGGTATGTCTGAGCCTTGCCGTCGTGACGGCTGATGTAACCCAACAAAAAGAAGGCAGACTGATGTTCCGCCTTATTCTTTTGCTTTTGGAACGCTTGCTTCTAGTTGCCGATAGCGCTGGAACCAGAGGTTGCAGCGGCACCCACGGCGAATCGGACCACCTGGGTTTCGTCGGTGAAGAACTGGCGCGCGCCAGTCTGGGTCGCTCCAGTGGATACCGAGGGTGTGCCAGTGGCGGTGAATTGCAGGTCAGTCGAGGTTCCTGCAGCCGCGGCAAAAGCATAACCGCTCTTGGTGCC
>Ga0187893_10005495_pt1 | contig 22696 bp, 20 predicted proteins | sample MA1701074metaG_FD_139574 | JGI IMG/M metagenome (GOLD analysis project Ga0187893, IMG submission 139574) | White microbial mat communities from a basaltic lava cave in the Kipuka Kanohina Cave System on the Island of Hawaii, USA - MA170107-4 metaG ...
AACTCGAAGACGCTGGACGCGATCCAGAAGCTGCCGCACGAGGAGCACACGCTCTGGGCGGCGAGCATGGCGAAGCTCTACCTCGACCACGGCTGGACGATGTGCGTCGGCGCGGCGACGCCGAAGCCGCGGCAGGACTGCATCATCAAGCACGCGATCAACTCGGGGATGATCCCCGGCCCGCGCTACCTCGCCGCGAGCCAGGAGATCACCGTCACCGGCTCGCTCGGCGACGACATGCTGCCCCACCTGCCGTTCCCCGAAATGTCGTTCGGGCAGGTCGTCGACGGGCCCGAGGAGATGCGGAAGGCCGTGCGCATGTACCTCAAGTACGGCGTGGACACGGTCAAGCTCAACCTCTCCGGCGACAACCTCGTCCCCGGGGCGGACGCCACCACCAACTGGATGAGCGACGAGGAGGTGGCGATCGCGGTCAAGGAGGCCAAGGTTCGCGGCAAGCGCGTCTCCTGCCACGCGCGCTCGACCGGCTCGATCAAGCAGGCGATGCGCCACGGCCTCGACATCGTCTACCACGCGAGCTTCGCGGACGAGGAGGCGCTCGATCTCCTCGAGGCGGCGAAGGACCGCGTCTTCGTCGCGCCGGGCATCTCGGTGCAGATCCGCCTGCTCAACGAAGGCGAGGTGGTGGGCATCAGCAACGCGCAGGCGCGGCAGATGGGCTACGAGCGGGAGCTCGAGGCGACCGTCGCCAGCATGAAGGCGATGCTGAAGCGCGGCATCCGCGTACTGCCCGGCGGCGACTACGGCTTCGCCTGGGCGCCGCACGGCGAGAACGCGAAAGACCTCGAGTACTTCGTGAAATACCTCGGCATGACGCCGATGGAGACGATCGTCTCGTGCACGAAGTGGGGCGGCCAGATGATGATGCAGGGCGGCGAGCTCGGCGAGATCAAGGAAGGCTACCTCGCCGACCTGCTGCTGGTGGACGGCGACCCGATCAGCAACATCGCGATCCTGCAGGACCGCGCGAAGTTCCTCGCGATCATGAAGGACGGCGTGTTCCACAAGGACCCGGCGATCCGCTCGGCGCGGACGCGGTGGGGCCAGACGGCGGCGTAGGAAAAGACTCCGGCGCGGAGACGCGAGCGGGCGCAGAGAACGCAGAGATGGCATGAGAACTGCTGCATTCTCTTTGCGGTTTCTGCGTCCGCCGCGCTTCCTGCGCCTTTGCGTCGGGATCCTTTGCGCATGAGCCGCTTCTGGAAGTGGTTCTGGGGCATCGCGATCGGGGGCCCGATCGCGGTGTTCGTCGTTTGGGCGCTCGCGAGCAACGAGCGGCTCTTCCTCGTCACGCTCCTGAACGGCCTCACGCTCGCCTCGCTCTACTTCATCGTTGCCGCCGGCTTCACGCTCGTGTTCGGGCTGATGCGCAACGTCAACCTCGCGCACGGGTCGCTCTACATCCTCGGCGGCTACCTCGGCTACGTGGTCGCCGAGCAGACCGGGTTCTGGCTGGTCGCGCTCGCGGCGGGGTTCCTCGTGGCCGCGATCGTGGGCCTCGCGATGCAGGTCTCGATCTTCCGCTTCATGCAGGGCGAGGACCTGCGCCAGACGATGGTCACGATCGGGCTCTCGATCGTGATCGCCGACCTGCTCCTGTGGACCTTCGGCGGGCAGGTGCACCAGCTCTCGCCGCCTGCCTGGCTCGACGGGCCCCTGCGCGGCATCCCGGTGATCAACGCCTACTCGAAGTACCGCCTCGCGCTGCTGCCGCTCGGCATCGCGATCGGGGTCCTGCTCTGGCTCTTCCTCAACCGCACGCGAGTCGGCATGCTGATCCGGGCCGGCGTCGACGACCGCGGCATGCTCTCGGCCTCGGGCGTGAACGTGAACCTCGTGTTCGCGATCACGTTCGCGATCGGCGCCGGGCTCGCCGGCTTCGGCGGGGTGATCGGCGCGGTCGAGCTGTCGATGGTGCCGGGCGAGGACGTGCGCCTGCTGCTCGCCTCGCTCGTGGTCGTGATCGTCGGCGGGATGGGCAGCGTCGTCGGCGCCGCGATCGGCGCCGCGATCCTCGGCGTGGCCGAGACGTTCGGCCTCGCGTATGCGCCTACCTATAGTGTGGTGTTCACCTTCGTGATCCTCGTGCTGGTGCTCGCGTTCCGGCCGCGCGGGATCCTCGGGCGGCCGGCATGAGCACGCGCAGATGAGCGCTGCCCAGTGGCGCAAGGCGATGAACGCCGGCGCGGCGGCGCAGGGCTGGCCGCGGCAGCGGCGCGCCGCGAGCGCGCCGGCCGGGGCCGCGCGTGCCGAAGCGCCCGCGCCGTACGCGGACCAGGACGCGCCGCGCTGGCTGAAATGGATCTGGGAGCGGGTCGCGGCGCGGCACGTGTTCGTCCTCGCGTTCGTGCTCGTCTACCCGCTGGTGGCGACGCCGTTCTTCACCTTCCAGATCGGCGCGCAGTCGCTTGCGCTCGGCCTGATCGCGCTCTCGCTCACGTTCCTCAGCGGCTACGGCGGGATGATCTCGCTCGCGCAGATGACGGTTGCCGGCATCGCCGGCTACATGGTCGCGATCCTCGGCGTCAGCGGCACCGCCGAGATCAGCCTCGGATGGCCGTGGTGGGTGGTGGTGCCGCTCGCGATCGCAATCGCGACCGTGTGCGGGACGCTGATCGGCTGGCTCTCGGTGCGCACCGAGGGCATCTACACCATCATGATCACGCTCGCGATCGGCGTCGCCTTCCACTACCTCGCGCTGCAGAACTACAGTGTGTTCAACGGCTTCCAGGGGCTGCAGAAGGTCTACGCGCCGACCGTGCTCGGCGTGAACTGGGGCGAGCCGCTGCCGTTCTACTTCCTCGCGCTCGCCTGCGCGCTCGGCGGCTACTTCCTCGTGCAGTACCTCGTCCGCACGCCGTTCGGGATCGCACTCCAGGGCGTGCGCGACAACCCGCGCCGCATGAACGCGCTCGGGTTCAACGTCACCGCGCACCGCGTCGCGGCCTACGCCGTCGCCGGCTTCATCGCCGCGGTCGGCGGCGTGCTCTTCGTCTGGTACAACTCGCTCATCACGCCCGGCTCGATCGGCACGAGCTGGCTCATCAACATCCTGATCATCGCGGTGCTCGGCGGCATGCGCCACCCGATCGGGCCGTTCCTCGGCGCGATCGTGTTCGTGCTGCTGCAGAACTTCGCGATCGACGTGTTCGCGCGCGAGCGCTTCAACCTGGTGATCGGCGGGGTGTTCCTCGCGATCGTGCTGTTCTCTCCGGACGGGCTCCTCGGCCTGTGGGCCGCCTTTCGGGCGCGCTTCGCGAACGCGGACGCCCGTTCCCGGATTTCACCCCCGCGGCCGTCGGGTCGCACCTAGCCAAAGGAGGACGTAGACCATGAGACCAAGCAAGAGACTGTTCGTGCGGACGCTCGCGGGCGCGGCGGTGTTCGCCGCTTTCGCCGGCGCCGCGTCGGCGCAGCAGGTCGTGAAGATCGGCCTGCTCGCCACCCTCGAAGGCCCGTTCGCCGCCGGCGGCGCGGACGGCATGCGCGGCGCCGACATGGCAGTGCGGGAGCGCGGCGGCATGGTGGCCGGCAAGAAGATCGAGGTCATCAAGGCGTCCTCCGACGCGAAGCCGGACGTCGCCGTCAACGCCACCCGCAAGCTCGTCGAGCAGGACAAGGTCGACATCATGGTCGGCCCGCTGTCGGGCTCCGAGGGCATCGCGGTCAAGGACTATTCCAAGACCCAGCCGAACATCACCTTCATCAACGGCTCCTCGGGCGCGCAGGCGACCACGCTCGTCAACCCGTCGCCGAACTTCTTCCGCTTCAACACCGAGGGCGCGCAGTGGATGGTGGGGCTCGGCAAGGCCGCGCTCGACAAGGGCTACAAGCGGGTGATGGTGATCGCCGAGGACTACGCCTTCCCGTACTCGCAGGTGCAGGGCTTCATGGTCGAGTACTGCCGGCTCGGCGGCAAGGTCCCGGTCAAGGCCTGGGTGCCGCTCGGCGGGAAGGACTACGCCTCGGTGATCGCGCGCATCCCGAAGGACGTCGACGCGCTGGTGGTCGTGCTCGGCGGCGCGGACGCGGTGAACTTCCTCAACCAGTACGAGCAGGCGGGCGGCGACAAGCCGCTCGTCGGCGGCTCGATCACGGTGAGCCAGGACATCCTCAACTACAAGGGCAAGCGGCGCGACTCGCTGGTGGGCACGATCGCCGGCGCGCCGGTCGCGGAAGCCTTCGACGGCGCCGACTGGAAGAAGTTCGTCGCCGACTACCAGAAGGCCTACCCGGTGTCCGCTGGTGGCTATCCGAGCCCGTCGCTCTTCGCGTTCGTCTACTACGTCAACATGAAGGCGGCGCTCCAGGGGCTCGACGAGGTCAAGGGCGATCTGTCCGACGGCCAGAAGAAGTACCGCGAGGCGCTCGCGAAGATGGTGCTGAAGACCCCGACCGGCGAGGTGCGGCTCGACTCGAACCGGCAGGCGATCGGCACGAGCTTCGTCACCGAGGTCGCGAAGGACTCGAAGGGCGAGCTGTACAACAAGGTGCTGCGCAAGGTGGACAACGTCGACCAGATGCTCGGGATGAAGAAGGAAGAGTTCAAGATCGGCTCGCGAGACGAGCCCAATTGCCCCTGATCGACGCGTTGCAGGCCGCCGGGCGGGCGCATTGGAGCGGCGGCAAAGAACGCCGCCGCGCAATGCCTGCCAGCGGGCGGCGGTGAGTTGCTGAGGCAGTAGCGAAAGAAGCTATGGCAACCGTTTCTACGTTGCGTGCACCGCCCTCCCGGGCGGTGCCGCTCGCCTCCGGCGACGCCCTCGTGCTCGAGGGCGTCACCCGGCGGTTCGGCGCGCTGACGGCGATCGACGACGTGTCGTTGTCGGTCGCCGCCGGCGAGCGCCGGGCGGTGATCGGCGCGAACGGCGCGGGCAAGACGACGCTCTTCAACGTCATCACCGGCGACTACCCGGCGAACGCCGGCCGGGTGCTGTTCTTCAACGACGACATCACCGGCTTCCCGCCGTACGAGCGCATCCGCATGGGGCTGCGGCGGACCTACCAGTCGTCGCTGCTCTTCCGCGACCTCACGGTGCGGGACAACCTCTTTCTCGCCGTGCGCGGCGTCGCGCGCGGCCGGTTCAGCGTGCTCAGGCCGCGCCGCTCCAGCACCACGCGCGCGGCGGCGAACGATCTCCTCGAGCGCGTGCGGCTCGCGCACCTCGCCGACCAGCCGGTCTCCTCGCTCGCCCACGGCCAGCAGCGCCAGCTCGAGATCGGCATGGCGCTCGCCGGCGCGCCGCGCCTCATCCTCTTCGACGAGCCGGCGGCAGGGCTCTCGCCGGCCGAGCGGCGCGAGCTGGTCGCGCTGCTCGCCGCGCTGCCGGCGCACATGGGCTTCGTCCTGATCGAGCACGACCTCGAGATCGCGCTGCGGGTGGTCGGGCGCGTCACGGTCCTGCACAACGGCCGTGTGCTGAAGGAAGGCACGCCGGCGGAGGTCGAGGGCGATCCCGAGGTGCAGGCGATCTATATGGGAGTGACGCACTAGTGGCGTGGTTCTCGCGCAACCGCACCCGTGCCGGCTCGGGCCCGATCCTCGAAATCGAGCGGCTCGACGTCTACTACGGCCGTGCGCACGCGCTGCAGGAAGTGTCGCTCGCGCTCGACCACGGCGTGCTCGCGGTCGTCGGCCGCAACGGGATGGGCAAGACGACGCTGTGCAACGCCGTCACCGGCCTCCTCCAGGGGATCGGCACCACGAGCGGGAGCATCCGGCTCGCGGGCGAGGAGATCCTGGGTCTCGCGCCGAACGCGATCACCGACCGGGGCGTCGGCTACGTGCCGCAGGGACGGCGGGTGTGGCCGTCGCTCTCGGTGGACGAGCACCTGCGCCTCGCGGTCAAGGCTCGCGGCAGAGATGCGCGCGGTCCGTGGACCGTCGAGCGCGCCTACCAGACCTTCCCGCGCCTCGCCGAGCGCAAGGGCAACGGCGGCGCCGAGCTCTCGGGCGGCGAGCAGCAGATGCTGGCGATCGCGCGCGCGCTGCTCTTCAACCCCCGGCTCCTGGTGATGGACGAGCCGACCGAGGGCCTCGCGCCGGTGATCGTCCGCCAGGTCGCCGACATGCTGAAGCGTCTCGCCGCCGACGGCGAGATCGCGGTGCTGCTGATCGAGCAGAACCTCGGCGTCGCGATCGAGGTCGCCGACACCGTCGACGTGATGGTGAACGGCCGGATCGCGCGCTCGATGCCCGCGGCCGAGCTCGCCGCCGACCGCGACCTGCAGCAGCGGCTGCTCGGCGTGCGCGCCGCGGCCGAGGAGGAGGACGGCGACGCCGAACCGCCGGAGGCAGCGGCCGCGGCGGATCTCGCGCCGGACGACGCCGCGCCCCGGCCGGATTCCGGCGCGGTGCAGATCCTCACCGTCCGCCGCGCCGGGGACGACGCCGGCCCGGCGCTCGCCTCCGCGCCGCGCGAAGAGCGCGCGGTGCGCGGCTTCACGCGCTGGAACGCCGCCGATCCGCAGTCGCGGCCGCGCGACCGGCCGACCGGGACGGGCGACCACCTCGTCGAGGCGCGTGCCCGGCCGGCGGCCGAGCCGCCGTCGCTCGCCGAGGCCGCGTCCGCGCTCCAGGACAGCGGCCGCGACGCGCGCGTGCTCGAGTTTCCGGTCGCCGCGACGGTCGGGCGCGCCGCCTACGTCGCCGGCACGTTCGACACCAAGGGCCGCGAGCTCTTCTACCTGCGGAACTGCCTGGAGAAGCTCGGGCTGCGCACGGTCACCGTCGACCTCGCCACCTCCGGCAAGCCCTCGCCGGCGATGGTCCACCCGCGCGAGGTCGCGCGCCACCATCCGCGCGGCGAGCGCGCCGTCTTCACCGGCGACCGCGGCAGCGCGGTGACCGAGATGGCGGTCGCGTTCGAGCACTTCGTCCTGCGCCGCCGCGATCTCGGCGGGCTCGTCTCGGCCGGCGGCTCCGGCGGCACCGCGCTCGCGACCCAGGCGATGCGGCGCCTCCCGGTCGGCACGCCGAAGGTGATGGTGTCGAGCGTCGCCTCCGGCGACGTGCGCCCGTACGTCGGGCCGTCGGACATCTGCATGATGTACTCCGTCACCGACGTGTCGGGCATCAACCGCATCTCCGAGCGCGTGCTCGCGAACGCGGCGCACGCGCTCGCCGGCATGATCGCCTACGGGCGCGGCGAGGGCACGCCGTCGGAAGCGAAGCCGGCCATCGGGCTCACGATGTTCGGTCTCACCACGACGTGCGTGCAGGCCGTGACGAAAGAGCTCGAGGAGCGCTACGACTGCCTCGTGTTCCACGCCACCGGCACCGGTGGCCAGTCGATGGAGAAGCTCGCCGACTCGGGCCTTCTCGCCGGCGTGATCGACGTCACCACCACCGAGATCGCGGACGAGCTCGTCGGCGGCGTGCTTTCCGCCGGGCCGGAGCGGCTCGATGCGATCGTCCGCGCGCGCCTTCCCTACGTCGGCTCGTGCGGCGCGCTCGACATGGTCAACTTCTGGGCGATGGACACGGTGCCGGAGCGCTTCCGCGCCCGCAAGCTCCATCGCCACAACCAGAACGTGACCCTGATGCGCACGACGCCCGAGGAGTGCGCGCGCATCGGGCGGTTCATCGTCGAGAAGCTGAACCGGATGGAAGGCCCGGTCCGCTTCCTGATCCCCGAAGGCGGCGTGTCCGGCATCGACGCGCCCAACCGGCCGTTCTGGGACCCGGCTGCGGACAAGGCGCTGTTCGACGCGATCGCCGGCGGCTTTCGCGCCGGCGGCGACCGCAGGCTCGTCCGCCTGCCGCACCACATCAACGACCCGGCGTTCGCCGACGCGCTGGTCGCCGCGTTCCACGAGGTCGTGCGCGCGCCCGGCGGCGCGCGGGCGCTGCGAGGCTAGCGACGATGCCCCGGATCGCACGCAGGGAGATCCTCGCCAGGTTCCGCGACATGATCGCGCACCGCGTGCCGATCATCGGCGGCGGCGCCGGCACCGGCCTCTCGGCGAAGTGCGAGGAGGCGGGCGGCATCGACCTCATCGTGATCTACAACTCGGGCCGCTACCGCATGGCCGGCCGCGGCTCGCTCGCCGGGCTGATGGCCTACGGCAACGCGAACGACATCGTGGTCGAGATGGCGCGCGAGGTGCTGCCGGTGGTGAAGAAGACCCCGGTGCTCGCCGGCGTGAACGGCACCGATCCGTTCCTGCTCGCCGACCCCTTCCTGCGGCGCCTCGCCGACCTCGGGTTCTCCGGCATCCAGAACTTCCCGACGGTGGGCCTCTTCGACGGCGTGATCCGCGCGCAGCTCGAGGAGACCGGCATGGGCTACGGCCTCGAGGTCGACGTGATCCGCGCGGCGCACGCACTCGACCTGCTGACCACGCCGTACGTCTTCTCGGAGCAGAACGCCGCCGACATGGCCCGCGCCGGCGCCGACGTCGTCGTCTGCCACCTCGGGCTCACCACCGGCGGCGCGATCGGCGCGGAGACCGCGGTGAAGCTCGACGACTGCGTGGCATCGATCGGCCGCTGGGGCGCGGCGGCGTTGCAGGTCAACCCGGACGTGATCGTGCTCTGCCACGGCGGGCCGATCGCGCGTCCGGAGGACGCCGCCTACGTCTTGAGCCGCTGCGCGGACTGCCACGGCTTCTACGGCGCGTCCAGCATGGAGCGCCTGCCGACCGAGGTGGCGCTGACCGAGACCACCCGCCAGTTCAAGGCAATCAGGCGATGAGCGAAACAGCACGGAGGAGAACACCATGACCGGCGCCCAATTCGGAACCTTCATCCTGGGCCTGATCGTCGTCGCGATCGTCGTCGCGATCGTGGTCTGGCTGCTGCACTGGCTGTACCTCCGCTCCTCCAAGGAGCGGGCGTTCGTGCGCACCGGCCTCGGCGGGCAGAAGGTGGTGATGAACGGCGGCGCGTTCGTGCTGCCGATCGTCCACGAGGTGATTCCGGTCAACATGAACACGCTCCGGCTCGAGGTCGCGCGCGGCCGCGACCGCGCGCTGATCACCCGGGACCGGATGCGGGTCGACGTGCAGGCGGAGTTCTACGTGCGGGTGCAGGCGGCGGTCGACTCGATCGCCGCCGCGGCGCAGACGCTCGGCCAGCGCACGATGCAGCCCGAGGCGCTCGGCGAGCTGGTCGAGGGCAAGTTCGTCGACGCGCTGCGCACCGTCGCCGCCGAGATGACGATGGAGGAGATGCACGAGAAGCGCGGCGAGTACGTGAAGCGCGTGCGCCACGTCGTCGCCGCCGACCTGCTGCAGAACGGCCTCGAGCTCGAGACGGTGTCGCTCACCCAGCTCGACCAGACGGCGATGGAGTTCTTCAATCCCTCGAACGCGTTCGACGCCGAGGGACTGACGCAGCTCACCGAGCAGATCGAGCGCCGCAAGAAGGTGCGCAACGACATCGAGCAGGACACGATGATCCAGATCCGCAACAAGAACCTCGAGACCGAGCGCCAGGCGCTCGACATCGACCGCGACCTCGAATACGCACGGCTCGAGCAGGAGCGCGAGCTCGAGATCACGCGCGCGGCGCAGCGCGCCGAGGTGGCGCGGGAGCGCGCGTCGAAGGAGCAGGAAGCCGAGCGCGCGCAGATCAGCTCGCGCGAGTCGATCGACCGGGCCCGCATCGTATCCGAGCGCGCGGTCGAGGAGGAGCGGATCGCGCGCGAGCGCGACATCCAGGAGCTCGAGATCGAGCGCCGGAAGACGATCGAGCTCGCCGACCAGCACCGCGCGATCGCGGTGGCCCAGCAGTCGAAGGCGCAGTCGGAGGCGCAGGCCGCCGCCGACAAGGCGCGGGCGCTCGCGGCGGCGGAGGAGGAGCGCGTGTTCACCGCGCGCGAGACCGAGATGGCGGAGCGGCGCAAGACGATCGAGCTGATCAACGCGTCGCAGGAAGCCGAGCGCGAGGCGCTGCGGCTGAAAGTGGCGGCGCAGGCCGAGAACGCGGCCTCCGCCGACCGCGGCGCCGCGGTGCGCGCTGAAGCCGAGGCCGAAGCCGACTCGGAGAAGATCCGCGCCCTGGCGGCGCGCATCCGGCACGAAGTCGAGGCGGAGGGCCAGCGCCTCATGAACCAGGCCGCGAACATCCTGACGCCGGAGGCGCGCACGTCGGCGATGCGGCTCAAGCTGATCGACAACCTCGAGGCGATCATCCGCGAGTCGGCGCGGCCGCTCGAGCGGATCGAGGGCATCAAGATCCTGCAGGTCGACGGCCTGGGCGGCGGCGGGGGCGGCCGCGCCGAGGGGTACGACGGCAACGGCGGAGGATTCGCCGACAGCGTCGTCAACTCCGCGCTGCGGTTCCGGGCGCAGGCGCCGCTCGTCGACCAGCTCCTGCGCGAGATCGGGGTCGAGGGCGGCGACGTCGGCAAGCTCGCCCGGGGCCTCCTCGAGCGCCAGGGCGGCGGCGCGCCGGCGCTCGCCGAGGCGCCGGCGGGCGGGACCCGGCGCGAATAGCGGCCGGCGAATCGATGATCAAGGTCTACACGTCGAGCATCATCGAAGCCCCGGCCGATGCCGTCTGGGCGCAGGTCCGCGACTTCAACGGCCTGCCGAAGTGGACGCCGTTCGTCGCCGAGTCGCGGATCGAGGGCGGCGAGCCCGCCGACAAGGTCGGCTGCATTCGCAACTTCCGCCTCAAGGACGGCGGCGTCATCCGCGAGCAGCTGCTCACGCTCTCGGACTACGACTTCCAGTGCACCTACTCGATCCTGGAAAGCCCGATGGGCGTCGAGAACTACGTGGCGACGCTGAAGCTCACGCCGGTGACCGACGGCAACCGCACCTTCGCCGAGTGGTCGGCCGAGTTCGACTGCGTGCCGGAGCGCGAGCAGGCGCTCGCCCAGAATATCGGGCAGGGGGTGTTCCAGGCGGCGTTCAACTCCCTCAAGCAGCTCGTCCGCTGAAGAGAGGAAAGCCACCGCGCCATGATCAAGGTCACGCGGAGCAGCGTCATCGACGCGCCGATCGAGCGCGTCTGGGCGGTACTGCGCGATTTCAACAGCCACACCGCGTGGCACGCGATCGTCGCCGAGTCGGCGATCGAGAACGGCGAGCCGTCCGACCAGGTCGGCTGCGTGCGCAACTTCACGCTGAAGGACGGCAACCACATCCGCGAGCAGCTCCTCGCGCTGTCCGACGAGGACCACGTCTCGACCTACTGCATCCTCGATGCGACGCTGCCGATGCAGCGCTACGTCGCGACGGTGCGATTGAAGAAAGTCACCGACGGCAACCGCACGTTCTGGCACTGGGAGTCGACCTTCGACGTCCCGCGCGGGCGCGAGCGGGAGTTCGCCGAGCTGGTCGGCAAGGGCGTCTACGAGGCGGGCTTCGAGGGGCTGCGCAGCTACCTGCGGCAATCCCGCGCGGCGCCCGCACCGGCGCCGCGCCGCTCGGCGCGCGGCGCGATCCGGTCGAGCGCGATCGTGATCGGCCGGCACGGCGGCGCCGACGAGCTGAAGCTCGCCGAGATCGACGTCTTCCCGCCCGGACCCGGCGAGGCCCGGCTGCGGCAGACCGCGATCGGCGTGAACTACATCGACCTGTACGTGCGCACCGGGCACTACCCCCTTGTCTCCCTGCCCGGCGTGCCGGGCATGGAAGCGGCCGGCGAGGTGATCGACGTCGGCGAGGGCGTCACCGGGATCCTGCCCGGCGACCGCGTCGCCTACGCCTGCCCGCCGCCCGGCGCGTACGCGCAGTACCGCACGCTGAAGGCGGCCGAGCTCGTCGTGCTGCCGGAGGCGATCGGCGACGAAGCGGCCGCCGCGCTGATGCTGAAGGGCATGAGCGCCGAGTACCTCGTCCGCCGCAGCTACCGCGTCGAGGGCGGCGACTTCGTGCTGGTGCACTCGGCCGCCGGCGGCGTCGGGCTGCTGCTCTGCCAGTGGGCGAAGCACCTCGGCGCAACGGTGATCGGCACGGTGTCGACCGAAGCCAAGGCCCGCGCTGCGCGCGCGGCGGGCTGCGATCATCCGATCGTCACCACGCAGGACGACTTCGTCGCGCGCACGCGCGAGATCACCGGCGGCCGCGGCGTGGTCGTCGCCTACGACGGCGTCGGCCGGGACACGCTCGCCGGTTCGCTCGAGGCACTCGCCGCGCCCGGCCATCTCGTGAGCTACGGCCAGTCGTCGGGCGCGCCCGAGCCGCCACCGCTCGCCGCGCTCTCGGCGAAGTCGGTCACGTTCTCGCGGCCGGTTCTCTTCCACTACACCGCCGACCCGGCGCGACTGCGCGAGATGGCCGGCAACGTGTTCGACCTCGTCGCGCGCGGCGCGCTGCGGGCCGGGATCGGCCAGCGCTTCCCGCTCGCCGACGCGGCGCGCGCGCACCGCGAGCTCGAGGCGCGGCGGACGATCGGCGCGAGCGTCCTCGCCCCCTGACGGCTCAGCCCCCGAGCCGCCCCTCCGCCACCGCGTGGCACGCGACCGCGCCGCCGTCGCGCACGACGAGCTGCGGGCGCTCGGCGCGGCAGCGATCGTTCGCGTGCGGGCAGCGCGGGTGGAACGCGCAACCCGCGGGCGGCGCGAGCGGGTTCGGTACCTCGCCCGCCACCGGCGTGCGCGGCCGGCCGCTCATCTCGAGGTCGGGGACCGCGTCCATCAGCATCCGCGTGTAGGGGTGGCGCGGCACGGCGAAGAGGCGCGCGGAGTCCGCGAGCTCGACCACGCGCCCGAGGTACATGACGCCGACCCGGTCGGCGACGTGCGACACCACCGCGAGATTGTGGGAAATGAAGAGATAGGTGAGGCCGAGCCGCTGCTGCAGCTCGCCCATCAGGTTGAGGATCTGCGCCTGCACCGACACGTCGAGCGCGGAGGTCGGCTCGTCGCACACCAGGAACTCCGGGTTGCCCGAGAGGGCGCGCGCGATCGAAATGCGCTGGCGCTGTCCGCCCGAGAACTCGTGCGGGTACTTCTCTCCGTCCTCGGGCGCGAGCCGCACCTGGCGCAAGAGCTCCCCGACGCGCTCGCGCTCCTCCGCCGGCGAGCGCGCGAGCCCGAGCGCGCGGATCGGCTCGGCCACGATGTCGCGCACGTGCCAGCGCGGGTTCAGGCTCGCATAGGGATCCTGAAAGATCATCTGCATGCGCCGGCGCAGCCGCGGCACGTCCACCCCGGGCGCCGCGAGGTCGACGCCGTCGAACTCGATGCGGCCGCGCGAGAGCGCGTGCAGGCCGACGATCAGGCGCGCGACGGTCGACTTGCCGCAGCCCGACTCGCCGACGAGCGCGAGCGTCTCGCCCGTGCGCACCCCGAACGACACGCCGTCCACCGCGCGCAGCAGCGCGCGCGGTGCGCCCTCGAGCACGCGGTTGAGCCACGGCCGCGACACGTCGAAGTCGCGGCCGACGTCGGTGAGCCGCAGGAGCGGAGCGGTGCTGCCGGACGGCGCGGTGCTGCCGGACGGCGCGGCCTTGCCGGACGGCACGGCGGTCGGCGCGGCGCTAGCGGGCGCCATAGAGCCAGCAGGCGACGAGCGCCTCCCCGACCGGCACCGGCTCCGGCCGCTCGGCGAGGCAGCGCTCGAAGCGCTTCGGGCAGCGCGGGTTGAACGCGCAGCCCGCGGGAATCGCGTTGAGCCGCGGCATCGCGCCTTCGATCTGCACGAGCGCGGTGGCACGCGCCGCCGCTCCCGCGGCGAGCTTCGGGATCGAGCCCATCAGCCCCTCGGTATACGGATGGCGCGGCGCCTGCAGCACCCCGCGCACCGGTCCGATCTCGGCGAGCCGCCCGGCGTACATCACCGCCACGCGGTCGGCGGTCTCCGCGATCACGCCCATGTCGTGCGTGATCAGCATCACCGCGGTCCCGCGCTCGCGGGCGAGGCGCCTGAGGAGCGCGATGATCTGCGCCTGGATCGACACGTCGAGCGCGGTCGTCGGTTCGTCGGCGATCACGAGCCGCGGCTCCGCGCAGAGCGCGAGCGCGATCACCACGCGCTGGCGCATGCCGCCCGAGAACTGGTGCGGGTAGTGGCCGATGCGCGCCTCCGGCGCCGGGATGCCGACCTCGGCGAGGAGCCGGAGCGCACGCGCGTGCGCCTCGTCGCGGCCGACGTCGAGGTGCGTGAGGATGGTCTCGGTGAGCTGCCGGCCGATCGTGTAGAGCGGGTTGAGCGACGTGAGCGGGTCCTGGAAGATCGCGCCGATGCGCCGCCCGCGCACGCGGCGCATCCGGTCGTGCGGGAGGTCGTCGATGCGCTCGCCCTCGAGGCGGATCTCGCCGGCGGCGATCCGGCCGGGCGGCTCCAGGAGGCCGATGATCGCCATGCCGGTGAGCGACTTGCCGGCGCCCGACTCGCCGACGACGCCGAGGATCTCTCCGGGCGCGATCGCGAACGAGACGCCGTCGACCGCGACGAGCGTCCCGCGGCGCGTCGGGAACTCCACGCGCAGGCCGCGCACTTCGAGGAGCGGGCTCGCCATCGGCGCGGGGTTTCAGCGCAGCTTCGGGTTGAGCGCGTCGCGCAGCCAGTCGCCGAGGAGATTCACCGACAGCACCAGCACGACGAGCGCGAGCCCGGGAAAGAGCGCGATCCACCACTCGCCCGAGATCAGGAACTCGTTGCCGATGCGCACCAGCGTGCCGAGCGAGGGCTCGGTCGGCGGCACGCCGACGCCGAGGAAGGAGAGCGTCGCCTCGGTGATGATCGCGGTGGCGATGTGGATGGTCCCGATCACCAGCACCGGCCCGGTGACGTTGGGCAGCACGTGGGCGAGCATGATCGCGAACGGGTGGCGGCCGATGACCCGCGCCGCCTGCACGTACTCCTTGCCCTTCTCGACCAGGGTCGAGCCGCGCACGGTGCGCGCGTACTGGACCCAGCCGGACACGCCGATCGCGAGCACCAGCACGTAGATCGCGAGCGCGTCGTGCAGGTCGCGCGGCAGCGCCACCCGCGCCACGCCGTCGATGAGCAGCGCGATCAGGATCGCCGGGAACGAGAGCTGAATGTCGGCGACGCGCATGATGAACGCGTCGATGCGCCCGCCGAGGTAGCCGGCGAGGAGGCCGAGCGTGACCCCGAGCACGAGCGCGAACGCGACCGCGGCGAGCCCGACGCCGAGCGAGACGCGCGCCCCGTACAGGATGGTCGAGAGCACGTCGCGCCCCTGGTCGTCGGTGCCGAGGAGATAGCGCGCCCGACCGCCTTCCACCCAGGCGGGCGGGGTGAAGCCGTCGTTGAGGTTGAGGGTCGCGCTGTCGAACGGGCTGTGCGGCGCGATCCAGGGCGCAAAGACCGCGCCGCCGACGCAGAGCACGGTGAGCAGCGCGGCGACGATGGTGACCGGGGAGCGGCGAAAGCTCCAGGCGAGGTCGTGCTCCCAGCCGCGGCGCAGCCAGCCGGGCGGCGCCGGCATCGCCGCCGCCACCGCCCCGCTTCCGTGACCCGGGTCGATCACGCCGCCGCCGCGTCCCGGATCGATCACGCCGCCGCGTCCCGGATCGATCACGCCGCCGCGCCCGTCGTCGACCATGCCGCCGCCGGCCTCGCCGCCGTGCCGCCCGCGCCCGCTTGCCGCCCGGTGCTTCAGTCGACGCGGGTGAAGCGCGCCTCGTGCCGGTCGTCGGCCTTGTGGACCGTCGCCACGCCCTTCTTCATCGCCCACGGGCGGAGCTGATGGTGGAGCGTCGTGTAGTAGTAGTTGTCGCGCGTCAGCACGAGCGCCTCGCGGATCATCGCGTCGCGCTTCTTCACGTCGGTCTCGGTCTTGATCGCGTCGATCAGCGCGTCGAGCTTCGCGTCGCTGATCCGTCCGAGGTTGAAGCTGCCGTCCGCGCCGGTCGTTTTCGTCCGCATGAGCGACTGCAGGGTGTAGAGACCGTCGAACGTCGCCACCCCCCAGCCGAGCATGTAGGCGCTGTGGTCGAAGCGCTGGATCTTGGCGATGAAGGTCGACATCGGCTGGGCGTTCAGCTTTACCCTGAGCCCGATCTTCGCCCACATGCCGACGAGCGCCTGGCAGATCTCCTCGTCGTTCACGTAGCGGTTGTTCGGGCAGTCGAGCCCGAACTCGAACCCGTTCGGGTAGCCGGCCTCGGCGAGGAGCTTCTTCGCGCCCTCGACGTCGACCGGCGCGACCTTGTCGAGCTCGGGCGAGTGGCCGTTCACCCCCGGCGCGACCATGATCGCCGCCGGGATCGACAGGCCGCGCATGGTGATGCGCCGGATCGCGTCGCGGTCGACCGCGATGCTGAGCGCCTTGCGCACGCGCACGTCCTTGAACGGGTTCTTGCCCTTCACGTTCGAGTACAGCAGCTCGTCGGAGTGCTGGTCGAAGCCGATGAAGATCGTGCGCACCTCGTGGCCGTCGAGCACTTTGAGCTTCGGGTCGGTTCGCAGTCGCGTGACGTCCTGGGTCGGGAGGTCGGTCACGAGGTCGACGTCGCCCGAGAGCAGCGCAGCGACCCGCGTCGCGTCGGCCTTGATCGGCGTGTAGACGATCTCGGTGACGTTGCCGTCGAGCTTGTCCCACCACGCCGGGTTGACGGCGAACACCACCCGCTTGTCCGGCTCCCAGCCCTTGATCACGTACGGGCCGGTGCCGTTCGCGTTGCGCGAGGCGAAGGTCTCCTCCTTCGCCTTGTAGTCCTGCACGTTCTGCGACTTCGTCTTCTCCGCCCAGGCCTTGCTCATGATGCGGAAGTCGACGAGGTTGCGGAGCATCACCGGGTTCGGGCCGGTGAGGATGAGATCGACGGTGAAGTCGTCGACCTTTCTCACCTCCTTCACCCCGGCGACGTAGATCTGCATCGTCCCCTGCGGCTGCATGATCCGGCCGTAGGAGAACACCACGTCGTCGGCGGTGAACGGCGAGCCGTCGTGGAACTTGATGCCCTTGCGCAGGTTGAAGCGCCACTGCGTGGGCGAGATCTCCTGCCAGCTCGTCGCGAGCGAGGGCTCGACCTTGAAGTCCTTGGTGTAGCGGGTCAGCCCCTCGTAGGTGTGCTGCATGATCGCGTTCGTGACCGCGTGGTTCTGCGAGTGCGGATCGAGCGTCAGGATGTCGTTCTGCGCCGCCCACTTGAGCGTGGTCGCGCCGGCGCTAGCGGCCCCGGCCACGAGCGCCGCCGCGAGCAGCGCCCGCGCTTTCGCCATCGTCATCGTCATCGTCATCGTCGTCATCGTCGTCTCCTCGGTGTCTTCGCGTTGCCGTGCCGTTCGTGCATCCCCGTTGCGCAAATGCCGCCACGGCTTCCGGGCGGCGCACTTGCGCCGACCGCAGCCTCTTCTAGTGAGCCATCACCGCCCGGTCGATCCGCAGGCGCGGGTCGACCGCGTAGTAGAGCAGGTCCACCACCAGGTTGATCACCACGAAAAAGAGCGCGATCAGGCAGAGGTAGGCCGCCATCACCGGGATGTCGGCGAAGCCGACCGCCTGGATGAAGAGGAGCCCCATCCCCGGCCACTGGAACACCGTCTCGGTGATGATCGCGAACGCGATGATCGCGCCGATCTGCAGCCCGGCGATCGTGATCACCGGCACCAGCGTGTTCTTGAGCGCGTGACCGAAGTGGACCGCGCGGTCGGTGAGCCCCCGCGCGCGCGCGAACTTGATGTAGTCGGTGCGCAGCACCTCGAGCATCTCGGAGCGCACGAGGCGCTGGATGAGCGTCATCTGGAAGAGGCCGAGCGTGATCGCCGGGAGGATGAGCGACTTGAGCCCGCTCGGGGTGAGAAAGCCGGTCGTCCACCAGCCGATCGCGACCGTCTCGCCGCGCCCGAAGGAGGGCAGCCAGCCGAGAAAAACGGCGAAGACGAGGATGAGGAGGATCCCGATCAGGAAGGTCGGCAGCGATACCCCGATGAGCGAGACCGCGAGCAGCACCTGCGTGAGCCAGGTGTCGCGCCGCAGCGCGGTGTAGACCCCGAGCGCGATCCCGCACGCGAGCGCGAACGAGGCGGCGACGAAGGCGAGCTCGAGGGTCGCCGGCAGGCGCTCGACGATCAGGGCCGACACCGGCCGCACCTGGCGCAGGCTCAGGCCGAAGTCGCCCTGCACCGCGCGCGCGACGAAGCCCGCGTACTGGACGTAGAACGGCTGGTCGAGGCCGAGGAGCCGGGTGATGCGCTCGCGGTCCTCCGGCGTCGCGTCCTGCCCGAGCATGAAGAGCACCGGGTCGCCGACGAAGCGGAAGAGCGAGAACGCGATCAGCCCCACGGCGAGCATGACGAGGACGGCCTGACCGAGGCGGCGGACGATGAAGGCGAGCATGCGGCGCGATCATACAATGTGGATTACACGCGACGGGGCCAGGCGCCGGAAATCGCCGCGCCGGCCAAACCTCGGGCGCCGCCGGCCAACCTTCGAGCGCCGCCGGCCGGCCGGGAGCCGCCGTCCCGGCGCTATACTCGCCGCCTCCGCCCGAGAGGAATCCGCGCATGAACCAGCTCGAGTTCAGGGGCCGCACGGCCATCGTCACCGGCGGCGCCGCCGGCATCGGCCTCGCGATCGCGAAGCGCCTGCTCGACTCCGGCGCGACGGTGCGGATCTGGGACCGCGACCGCAAGCAGCTCGACCAGGCGGTCGCCTCGCTCCCCGGGCCGGTGAGCGGCGCGCCGGTCGACGTCACCGAAGCGCCGGTCGTCACGAAGGCAGTGGACGACGCGGTCCGGGACCTCGGGCAGATCGACGTGCTCGTCAACAACGCCGGCGTCGCCGGCCTCAACGTGCCGACCGTCGACTACCCGGTCGAAGAATGGGAGCGCGTGCTCAAGGTCAACCTCACGAGCCAGTTCCTCTGCTGCCGGTCGGTCGCCCCGCACATGGTGAAACGGAAATACGGCCGCATCGTGAACATCGCTTCGATCGCCGGCAAGGAAGGCAACCCGAACGCGGTCGCGTACTCGGCCTCCAAGGCCGGCGTCATCTCGCTCACCAAGTCGCTCGGCAAGGAGCTCGCGCAGACCGGCGTGCTGGTGAACTGCGTGACCCCGGCGGCGGCGAAGACCGCGATCTTCGACCAGATGACCCAGCAACACATCGACTACATGCTGTCGAAGATCCCGCTGAACCGCTTTGTGCTGGTCGAGGAGGTCGCGTCGCTGGTCTGCTGGCTCGCCTCCGAGGACTGCTCGTTCTCGACCGGCGGCGTGTTCGACATCTCCGGCGGCCGCGCGACGTACTAGCCATGACCCGCCTCTACATCCACGAAGTCGTCACCCGCGACGGGTTCCAGATCGAGCCGCGCTTCATCCCGACCGAAGAGAAGATCCGGGTCGTCGACGCGCTGTCCGAAGCGGGTCTGCACAAGATCGAGGTGACCTCGTTCGTCTCGCCCAAGGCGGTGCCGGCGCTCGCCGACGCCGACGCCGTGATGGCCGGGATCAGGCGCAATCCGAAGGTGAAGTACGTGGCGCTCGTCGCCAACCCGCGCGGCGCCGAGCGCGCGCTCGCGGCGAAGGTGGACGAGATCGTGATGGTGATCTCGGTGTCGGAGAGCCACAACCGCGCGAACGTGCGCCGCTCGACCGAGGAGTCGTTCGCCGGCTTCGCCGAGATCATGCACATCCTCCGCGGCACCGGCGTGGGGACCGCGTGCGGGATGGCGACGACGTTCGGCTGCCCGTTCGAGGGTTTCCAGAAGCCCGAGCGGATCTACGCATTCGCGCAGCGCCTCGCCGACCTCGGCATCGGCGGGATCGCGCTCGCCGACACCGTCGGCATGGGTAATCCGAAGCAGATCGGCGACATCTCACGCGAGGTGGTGAAGCGCCTGCCGAAGGTGGAAATCGCGCTCCACCTCCACAACACGCGCGGCATGGGGCTCGCGAACGTCGTCGCCGGCCTCGACGCCGGCGTTACGCATTACGAGTCGTCGCTCGGCGGTCTCGGCGGCTGCCCGTTCGCGCCCGGCGCGACCGGCAACATCTGCACCGAGGACCTGGTGCACATGCTGGAGAGCATGGGCCACGACACCGGCGTCGATCTCGACCGTCTGATCCGCGCCGCGCGCGGGCTGCCGGACCTGGTGGGCCACGACGTGCCCGGCCAGGTGATGAAGGCCGGGAAGAGCACCGACCTCCACCCGCTGCCGGCGGAGGTGCGCTGAGGGGGCGCTGCGCGGCGCCGATCCGGCGCCATGGCGCGGCTGTATAGCTCGCCAGCATTTCTACCGTCACAATGCCGGCGATGTTTACACGCCGGCTGCCTTTGCCCGCACGCTCGTTCCTGCTGCTCGGCCCCCGCGGCACGGGCAAGACCACCTGGCTGCGCGCGCAGCTGCCCGGCGCGCGCTGGTACAACCTGCTGCTCGACCGCGAGCTCCTGTGCCTGATGTGCGATCCCGGGACGCTGCGTCGCGAGATCGAGGCGCTGCCGCGCGGCTCGTGGGTCGTGGTCGACGAGGTGCAGAAGCTGCCGGCGCTGCTGAACGAGGTGCACGACGCGCTCGCGACCTCGCCGCGGCGCTGGTATCCGCATCGCCGCGAAACATTCGCCGCCGCAAGCGAGGAATTCCCGGATAACGCCGCAAGGTTCATATTGCCACCCGTCGCATTGTCCAGACTTCGCTCACTGAGGGACGAGCCGGTCCGTCAGCGATGGCAGACGAAACCAGGCGGTGTCTCCATCGTCCTTGCTAAGCCGGGACTGTGCCCCGCACGGCCAGAGCCCTGCCTTGCAACGTGAACGGGCCGTCGGGCCGATCGCCCAGGACGCGCCGGTACAGCGCTCGTCGCAGAGTTTCGCGACGGTCCTCCGAAAGCGTTGCGACGTAAGTGCCCTGCGGCGCTACGCCCCTCAGATGCGGGTCCCAGAAATCGTTGAACGAGGTGAACGGCAGCTGCATCGTGAGCGACGTTTCCTTTCCGGGCAACTCCGGTCGCGTTCATCGCGAGGCATTCTATGCCGCGCCACGGCAGCAGACCGGCCGAAACGAAAAGCCCCGCGCGCGCGGGGCCGGGCGGAAGAGAGGCGCCGCCGTTACGCGTTCGCGGGTCGTCTGCGGGCGGCGAGCAGAGCGAGCGCCGCGCCGAGCAGCGCGAGCGAGCCGGGTTCCGGCACGGCTTGCACGCCGAGCGTGTCGGTGTCCTGGCGGAACGTGAAGTCGCTGCTCGGGCTGGTCGGGACGCCGTTCTGTTCGAACCGGATTTCCATCGACTGCCACAGGTCGCCGATCGGAGCGAGCAGGCCGATCCCCACCTGATGGTCGTAGAGCACGGTCGCCGGTTCGCAGTCGCTGGTCGGCTCGCACGTCCAGTCGAGGCCGATGTCGGATCCGGCCGTACCAGGACTGGGGGCAGCACGGTCGAACGCGGTCGTCGTGCCGACCGCATTGAGTTGAACGACGTGCAGATCGCCGTGATTGAACGCTGGGCTATTGCTGTCCAGCGTGAAGAGCCAGGGCGTGCTGAAGGTGTTGCCTGAAACGGACAGCGACCAGCCGAGCTGAAAGACGCCGCCCGATTCGGGCCCGGTCATCACCCAGACCCCGCCGTCCGTGAAGCCGTCCACGAACATTACGTCGACCCTCAATCCGACCATCTCGGCGCCGGTCGTCATAGTGGAGACCCCCAGCGCCGATACGACATTCCCGCCGGTCAAGTAGGTCGGCACCGCATGGGCCGGCGCCCACACCGCGCTCGCGGCAAAGCCGAGCGCGATCCCCTCCCTCACCCAGTTCCGCATGGCATGTCCCCGTTCCGCGCCCCCAGCCGTGCCCTCGACCTGACACCCGGCGCCGGGGTTCGCCGAGTTTGCCGTTGAAAGCATCCCTTGTGCCGCCGGTCCAAAGCCATTGATCGTGCTGCGATTTTGGCCTGCGCTCCAGGACGGCTCCCGGCTTGCTGTAAAGCCGTCCGACGGTCGAGGGCACGGGGAAGTCCCGCATGAAACCGCGGCCGCGTTCGTGCTCCAATCCCGCCGCGATGGAGCACCCCGCTTGGCTGTGGATTCCGATCACGCTCTGGGCAGCGGCGGCCCAGACGCTGCGCAACGCCGCGCAGCGCGAGCTCCCCGGCGAGCTCGGCACGCTCGGCGCGACGCTGGTGCGCTTCCTCTACGGCCTGCCGTTCGCGCTCGCCTGGCTCGCGGTGGTCTTCGCGTGGCGCGGCGGGCCGCTGCCTGCCGCCACCGCCGGCTTCTATGCGTGGGTCGCGCTGGGCGCGGTCGCGCAGATCGCCGCCACCGCGTTCCTGCTCCGCGTGATCCAGGAGCGCAACTTCGCGCTCGGCGTGGCGTACTCGAAGACCGAGCTGATCCAGATCGCGATCTTCGGCCTCCTCGTGCTCGGCGTTCCGGTAAGCGCCATGACCGCGTTCGCGGTCATAGTGCCGGCGATGTAAGCACACCCGCGCGCTCGCGGATCTCCACGGCGCAGGCGTCCTCCCCCCTTCCCGGTACCTTCCGTCCTGTCTTGTGCAAAGAGCGGGGCAGCACCGGTGAGCATGGCCAGCGCAGCGATGAGAGCAATTCCAGAATGTGTGGCTCCTTGAATGTGGCAGGTTACGTCAGCGGCTACCGGCGCGCGCCGATTTCGCGCGCGTCCGTGTGGGCCGCTTTGTTAGACCTCGCTTCTTGCTCGGGGCCCGTATCAGCTTGCGTAGCGCCTCGTTCACCGCCGCCGTGCTCTTGAATATCTCGTGAACATCCGGAGCAATCACAACGACATTGCTGGTTTCGACATAGCGCTTGTGGTACTTGCCTCTTGTGGCCCTGGAGAAATCGTACTCGGGACGCATT
>Ga0187893_10005496_pt1 | contig 22695 bp, 19 predicted proteins | sample MA1701074metaG_FD_139574 | JGI IMG/M metagenome (GOLD analysis project Ga0187893, IMG submission 139574) | White microbial mat communities from a basaltic lava cave in the Kipuka Kanohina Cave System on the Island of Hawaii, USA - MA170107-4 metaG ...
CATCCAGCGCCGAGCGTACGGCCTGCGCGACGAGGAATATCTGCGACTCAAGATCCTCACTTGCATGCTCCCCGAGCTCTAGAATGCCCCAGAATCACCCACTCGATTTCCTGAAGAGCCTGAAAACGAGGGGAATCCGTTCCCCCTACACCGCCGCCATCACCCGCTCGAGCTGGGCGCGCACCTCGCTGCCCAGCGCGTCGACCTCGGGGCGCCGCACCAGCTCCAGCACCGCGTGCGGGTCTTCGGGGTGGCGGCGACGTCGATCTCCGTCAGCACGCCGAAACCCTCGCCGGCCAGCGCCTGGGTTACGCGCTGCACCGCCTGGTCGAAGCCCCTCTGCACCTGTTTGCCGAAATCGTATGCCACCATGGAGATCTCCTCGCAAACCCAACTATCACCCGCCGGGCGCTCTGCGGTCTGTGACCGCGGTCGCATTCCTTGTCGCGGGCGCGTGCCTCAGCGTCGGACCGCTGCCGGCCGCCAGCGCTTGAGCAACAGGGCGTTGCCTACCACGCTCACGCTGGACAGCGCCATGGCCGCCCCGGCGATCACCGGGCTGAGCAGACCGAACGCCGCCAGCGGAATGCCGACGACGTTGTAGACGAAGGCCCAGAACAGGTTCTGGCGGATCTTCGCGTAGGTGTGGCGCGACACGTCGATCGCATCGCGCACCAGCACGGGGTCACCACGCATCAGCGTGATGCCGGCCGTGTGCATGGCCACATCGGTGCCGGTGGACATGGCGACGCCCACATCCGCCGCGGCGAGCGCTGGCGCGTCGTTGACGCCGTCGCCCACCATCGCCACTTTCCCGCCCGGCCCGCGCAGCCCCTCGACGATGCGCGCCTTGTCGGCCGGGAGCACCTCCGCCTCGACAGCGTCCACCTTCAGCCGCCTTGCCACGGCCTGGGCCGCACGCCGATTGTCGCCGCTCACCAGAACGGTGCGTACGCCCAGTTCGCGCAGCCGCTCGATCGCAGCCGGCGCCGAGGGCTTGAGCGCATCGCCGAAGCCGAGCAGGGCGATCGGCCGCACGCCATCGGCATCGGCGAGATAGGAGACGCTGCGCCCCTCGCTTTCCAGTTCGCCCGCGCGGGCCGCCAGCGAAGCCAGGTCGACGCCGATCTCCCGCATCAGGCGGGCGCTGCCGAGCGCCAGCTTGCGCTGCCCGACCGATCCCTCGATGCCGCGGCCGGGCAGCGCTCGCACATCGACGGCGGCCGGAACCGCAATCCCGCGCTGCGCAGCCGCCGCCAGGACCGCCTTTGCCAGCGGGTGCTCACTGCCCTGCTGAAGCCCAGCCGCCCATGCAAGCGCCTCTTGCTCTGCGGCACCAGGCGCGGTCGCCAGCGCCACCAACCCGGGCCGGCCTTCGGTCAGCGTGCCGGTCTTGTCGAACGCGACGGTGCGTACGCCGTGCGCGACCTCCAGCGCCTCGGCGTCCTTGATCAGGATGCCGGCGCGCGCCGCCACCCCGGTGCCGGCCAGGATGGCCGTGGGCGTGGCGAGCCCCAGTGCGCAGGGGCAGGCGATCACCAGCACGGCGACGGCGTTGAGCGTAGCCTGCGTCCAGTCGCCGGTCGCGAACCCCCACCCGAGCAACGCGAGAATGGCGATTCCCATCACCACCGGTACGAACACCGCGCTCACCCGGTCCACCAGCCGCTGGATCGGCGCCTTGCGCGCTTGCGCCGACTCCACCAGGCGGATGATGCGCGCGAGCGTGGTCTCCGCGCCGACCGCCGTGGCACGTACCGCGAGCAGTCCCTCGGCGTTGACCGAGCCGCCGGTCACGCGGTCGCCGGGCGCCTTCGCCACCGGCAGGCTCTCGCCGGTGATCAGCGATTCGTCGGCATGGCTGCGGCCCTCCAGCACTTCGCCGTCCACCGGAATGCGCTCGCCGGGGCGCACGATCACCTCGTCGCCGATGCGAACGGCTTCCACCGGTACCTCGCGTTCTCGGCCGTCGCGCCGCACGCGCGCGCGCTCCGGACGCAGAGCCTGAAGTGCGCGAATCGCCTCGGTGGTCTGGCGCTTGGCCCTCGCCTCGAGCCACTTGCCGAGCAGCACCAGCGTGATCACCACCGCCGAGGCTTCGAAGTAGAGGTGACCCATCTGGTCCTGGCCGGCGGCAAACAGGTGATACACGCTGAGCCCATAGCCCGCACTCGTGCCGATCGCGACCAGCAGGTCCATGTTCCCGGTGCCCGCCCGCAGCGCCTTCCAGCCGGCGCGATAGAAACGCGCGCCGAGCCAGAACTGCACCGGGGTTGCGAGCAGCCACTGCATCCACCCGGGCGGCATCCAGTGCACACCGAACGGCGCGGCCAGCATCGGAATCATGAGCGGCAGCGACAGCAGCGCCGCCAGCGCTACCGGCCACCAGTCGTAACGCTGCTTCGCTGCAGCGCTCGCGGCCGGCGCCGGCTCTGCGCTCGCCGGCGCGCCCCGGTAGCCGGCTTTCTCCACTGCGGTCAGGAGCGCGTCCACCGGCACGCCGCCTGTGGTTTGCACCTGCGCCCGCTCGGTGGCGAGGTTCACCGAGGCGTTCAGGACACCGGGTACCGCGTGCAGCGCCTTCTCCACGCGTCCCACGCAGGACGCGCAAGTCATGCCCTCGATGCCGAGCGCGACCTCCTCGCGCGGCACGCCATAGCCCGCCTCCTCCACCGCCTTGACCAGCGCCTCGCGCGGCGTGTCGGCCCCGGCGGCGACGGTCGCCGACTCGGTGGCCAGGTTGACGTTGGCCTCCAGCACGCCGGGCACGCGCTGCAGCGCCTTCTCGACGCGGGCCACGCACGAGGCGCAGGTCATGCCCTCCACGGGAAACGTCCACTCCCGGGTCTTGCGGGCCGTCGCTGGGGGCGTCAGAGTATCGGCGCTGCTCACTGGACTATCCTCGGACCCTATAGCTTGCGGCAAGTTTGGAGTTTCCAATAGCCCACCACCACGCTCAACCCGAAGCGCACGTGCCCGCCTCGGCGCGGTCGGGCGCCCACGCACACCACGACCATGCGGAGATGGTGGCGGCGTTCCGGACGCGGTTCTGGATCTGTCTGATCCTCACCGTGCCGGTACTGCTGCTGTCCCCGCCGGGCGAGCACGCGGTCGGGCCGATCGGTGCGCTCGCCTTCCCGGGGTCGCAGTGGCTGCTGCTGGCGCTGGGCAGCGTCGTCTACTTCTACGGCGGCTGGCCGTTCCTGAGCGGGCTGGCCGGCGAGCTGGCCAAGCGCCGGCCCGGGATGATGACCCTGATCGCACTCGCGATCAGCGTCGCCTATCTGTATTCCGCGGCGGTGGTGCTGGGGCTGCGGGGGAACCTGCTGTTCTGGGAGCTCGCCACGCTGATCGACATCATGTTGCTCGGCCACTGGATCGAGATGAAGTCGGTGCTGGGCGCCTCGGGCGCACTGCGCGCGCTGGTGGAGCTGCTGCCCAAGACCGCGCACCGGGTCGCCGCCGATGGGGCGCTGCTGGACGTGCCGATCGAGTCGCTGCAACCGGGCGATCGGGTGCTGGTCAAGCCCGGGGAGCGCGTGCCCACCGACGGGGTCATCGTGGACGGCAGGACCAGCGTCGACGAATCCATGCTCACCGGCGAGTCCAAGCCGGTGCCGCGCGGCCCCGGCGAGCGGCTCATCGGCGGCGCCGTCAACGCGGAGGGTGCGGTCACCGTGCAGGTGGATCGCACCGGGGCACAGACCTACCTGGCGCAGGTGATCGATATGGTGAGCAAGGCGCAGGCGTCGCGCTCGCGCACGCAGGATCTCGCCAATCGGGCCGCCCTGTGGCTGACCTATGTCGCCGTCGGGGTGGGGTTGGCCACGCTGCTCACGTGGATCGCGCTCGGCACACCGCTGTCCTTCGCCGTGGAGCGCATGGTCGCGGTGATGGTCATCTCCTGCCCGCACGCGCTCGGCCTGGCGGTGCCGCTGGTGGTCGCGGTCAGCACCACGCTGGCCGCCCGGCACGGCCTGCTGATCCGCGATCGCGCCGCCTTCGAGCGCGCCCGCAAGCTGGACGCGGCGGTGTTCGACAAGACCGGCACGCTGACCGAGGGGCGCTTCGGCGTGACCGACGTGGTTCCCTTCGCGCAGACCGACGCGCGCGAGCTGATCGCGGTGGCCGCCGCGCTCGAGTCGCAGTCGGAACATCCGATCGCGAAAGGCATCGTGGAGCACGCGCAGGCGTTGGGCGTCGAGTATCGGCGCGCCACCGACTTCCGCAACATCACCGGCCAGGGCGCGGTCGCCCGGCTCGACGGCCAACCCATCGCCGTGGTGAGCCCCGCATACGTCCAGCAGCGCGGGCTCACGGTGGATGATCCGCGCCTGGAGCGCTTGCAAGCGGAAGCGAAGACCCTGGTGTTCGTGCTGCGCGCAGACCGGCCGCTTGGCGCCATCGGGCTCGCAGACATCGTCCGGCCGGAGTCGCGCGACGCGATCCGGGACCTGAAACGCATGGGGATCGCCTGTCTCATGCTGACCGGGGACAACCGCAGCGTCGCCGCCGCGGTCGCGCGCGAGCTGGAGCTCGACGATTACTTCGCGGAGGTGCTGCCCGCGGACAAGGCCGGCAAGATCCGGGAGGTGAAGCAGCGCGGTCTGACGGTGGCGATGGTGGGCGACGGCGTCAACGACGCGCCAGCGCTGGTGGAATCCGATCTCGGCGTCGCCGTGGGGGCGGGAACCAACGTCGCGATCGAGTCCGCGGACGTGGTGCTGGTGCGCAGCAACCCGTACGACGTGGTTGCGATCCTGTCGCTGTCGCGCCGCACCTACCGCAAGATGGTGCAGAACCTGTGGTGGGCCACCGGCTACAACACCGTGGCCATCCCGCTGGCCGCGGGCGTGACCGCAGGGCTGGGGTTCGTCCTTTCGCCCGCGGTGGGTGCGGTGTTCATGGCGGCGAGCACGGTGATCGTCGCGATCAACGCGCAGCTGCTGCGCGGCTAGCGCCCGAACACCTGCGCCGGCGCGTCCGGCACCACCGGACACGCCTCCGCTTTGGTGCGCTCCTCCCAGGTCTTGCGCGCCGTGTCGTAATCCATTCCCGGCGGGCAGTTGACGCAAGTCGCCTGCGCGACCTGGTAGGTGAGCTGAACCACGTCGGAGGCCTCGCCGTCGGTTTCGGCCAGACGCCACACGCGGCAGGCCGCGAGCCCGACGCAGCCGCTGCGCTCCGGGGCCTCGGGCGGAGAGAACTCGTACACGCCGCAGCGCAGCCCGGCGGGACAGCGATGCCATCCTGCGCCGCTCGACAGGGCGGTGACGATCCCGAGGATGACGGCGCCGTCCGGCGTCGGGCGCACGTCGGCGGCATACACGCGGCAGGTGGGACAGCCCCTCCCGAGATAGACCGCCTTGAAGTCGCGCGTGCGATGCAACGAGATCACTTCCGAGATCGGCTTGGACAGTTGTTCCTGCTTCACCGGCTCGGGGATGGGTTTGCCGGCCGGCAGCGCCGGCAGCTGGACCCGAATCGCCTCGGCCGTGTCGGACAGCAGTTCGGCGCCGAAATCGCCGTTGCCGCTGCGCCTACATTCCACGCTGTCGCCCGACTTCGACAGGGGTTTCTCGGGCCAGGGCGAGCAGCGGCCTCCCCGCACCGAAAAGCGCGTCGGGCGCGCCGGTGGAGCGGGCGCCGCCCCCGGCTGCAGGCCGGCGCGCAGCTCGAAGCGGCAGGCGTCGATCGGGTTGAGCGCGCTCCAGGTCTCGGTTCGCAGGCAGCTTGCGAGCAACCACTGCACCGCGGCGCGGTCGAGTGTCAGCGGGTCGGCGAGCGCGCCCAGCGCGCGACGCAGCTCGGCGCGGGCGGGCGAGCGGGAATGGTTCCGCTTCCAGTCCGCCGTGGCCTGCGGATCGAAGCGTCCGTCCTTGCGCAGGATGCTGCCGTATACCGCATCACCATAACGGAAGCCGGATGCGACCGCCTCGTCATGCAGTGCCCACCGGTTGCGGAACGCGTGCTCGTCCAGCGCCGTGCGCAAGCCGGCGCGGGGCAGTTTCGCCAAGGCCCGGTACAGCGGGGGACTGTCGGGCGAGGGCGGAACGCAGGATTGCGCCCTCGCGGCCGTCACGCAACCGGCGAGCAGCGCAGCGAGAACGAGTTTCCACATGGGCGGGCGGATGGCTCGAGCCAAGAGCGCATTATCCGCGAAGCGGGATTTGATGATCTAACTCGACCGGCGCCGCAGCGATACCGCTAGACTGCACCGATCCCTCCCGAGGAGCGATGCCATGAAGCATGAAGATAGTGCCGGCGATGTTGGTGTAGCTGACCGCAGCGTTCTACGCGTAGGCGCAGGACGATCCCCACGCCATCGCGCTGACAGCGTGGGCAAGCAGCGGTGCGCTGTAGTATGCTGTGCGCCTACCCGCTCATGCCGTGGGAGGCTCGCATGTCACGATTCGTCGAACTCGCCCTCGCGTTGCTGGTGCTCGGTGCTTCCGTTTCCGTTACACACGCCGCCGTATGCACGACGCCTGGCGGCGACGACGGGCTTGCGCTGCTCGCGCAGCAGCACGCGCAGCCGCCGCAGCTGCTGGCCGACTGCCCCGAAAAGTGCGCTTCCGGCGGGCAGCGCGAGCTGATGTTGCTGGTAGATGACATTCCCTCCCCGCGTCACCTTCCGCTGGTGTCCGGCGCTGACGAAGTCGCGTCCTGGCATGCCGAGATCTTCGAGGTGCTGAGCGTCCGGCGGGAGGACGCGCAGACGCTGGAGTATTGCCAGCTGATGCTGTAAGCGCCCGTCGGGGTTGCATCTCGCCGAATCCGAGCCGCACCGCGTCCGGCGCGGGGTCCTTCTCGCCTAGCTTCGAAAGCGTGCCCGCAGGTCCGGCCGCCGCACGTCGAAATCGAGGAACAGGAACTGCAGGGCCTCGTCGCGCACCGGGCCGTGGTTGCTTTCGTAGGGGTGCTCCTCGGCGGTGAGGCCCGCGGGCACCAGCGCGTGCTTGGCGCGCGGGTCGAGCAGGATGATGTCGCCCGGCCGGTGCGCGACGGCGCGGCGCTGCGCATCGACCAGGCCGAGGCGGCCGGCGTGCGCCACCACGATCGCGAAGTAGACGTAGGGGAAGCGGAAGAAGTCGTCGTGCAGCCCCACCGGCCCGCAACCGTGGATCGAGAAGCGATCGCGCTGGAAGATCTCCGGCGGCAGGTCGAGCTGGTGCGCGAGCTCCGCGCGCAGGCTGTCGATCAACCCCAGGGACACGTGGGGATAGAGCGCCTTCAGCTCGCGCGTCTCCTCGGCGACGAACTCGTCGGGACACAGTTCGCGCGCCAGGCGATAGAGCCGATCGAGCTGGCCGAGGCCCTGCTCGACGCGCCGGCCGGTGAGGACGAAGCTCGGACGGGGACGGGTCAATCCGGCTTGAACCGCAGTGCCAGGCCGTTGTTGCAGTAGCGCTGGCCGGTGGGCTGCGGGCCGTCGTCGAACACGTGACCCTGGTGCCCGCCGCAGCGCGCACAGTGGTATTCGGTGCGCGCCATGAACAGCGAGTTGTCGGGCCTGGTTTCCAGGGCGCCGGGCAGCGGCCGGTAGAAGCTCGGCCAGCCGGTGCCGCTGTCGAACTTGGTGTCGGAGCCGAACAGGGGCGCACCACAACCGGCGCACAGGTAGCGGCCGTTGCGCTTTTCCTGGTTGAGCGGGCTGGTGCCCGCGCGCTCGGTACCTTCCTTGCGCAGCACCTTGTACTGCTCGGGCGTGAGCAGCTTGCGCCACTCCTCGTCGGGGCGGTCGATCTTGTCCATGGCCGAAACCGAAGGTCGAAAACCTAGATTTTCCTCCATTGGCGCGGTCGGGTGAAGGGCGGTTTCCGGCCCCCTGCCGTGGGGCTGGCCGCCGTGATCCGGGCGTGAAGGTTGCATGTCATGACTGGCCCGGGGGGGGTGGGGGGGAGATCGCACACCCGCCTTGCAATCCGCCCGGACACGCCCCAACGTATAATGCAGCGAAGCGGAGTGGGATTCGTGCACAAGGGCAGATCGCGGTGTTGGCTTTCGGGCTGGATGATCTTGGCGCTGCTGTTCGCGCAGCTCGCCACGGCCGCGTACGCCTGCCCCGAGCTCGGGCCAGTAGACCGGCAGGCCCGGGTTGCGCTCGCTTCCGACTGCGACGCACAACACGCCGTCTCACGCAGCGACGAGGAAGATGGATTGCTGTGCAAGGCGAGCTGCGACCAAGGGGCGCAGGTCGTCAAGGCTGCAGCCGGCTTCGACGCGCCCCAGGCTGCGGTCGTGCTCTACCTCGCCCCTTCCGGTTCGAACCGCGACCTCGTTTCATCCGCCGTCGCACCCACCCAGCCGGCGTTCGACCGGCGCCCGCCCGGCTGGCCGCCGGTCTACCTGTTCCATCGCGTTCTCCGCAACTAGCCTCTGAAGGCTTGGCGCCGCGCTAAGGCGCCAGAGTGCATCGGGGTTGCGCGCTCGGGCGCGCACCCTTGCTTCGGTTGCTTTGTCACGTTAGCGGAGGACGCGCCATGCAGTATCGCCTTTGTTCCCCTCGGCCCAAGCTGAACCTGCCTGCGGCCGCAACCCTGGTTGCGCTGGCCGGGCTGGCGTTCGCCGGCGCGAGCTGGGCCGAACCGCGGCCGGGTCTGTCCTTCAAGGAGGCGCTCGACGCCGCCGTCGCGCGGGCGCCCACGCTCGCCGCGCGCCGGGCAACCGCGGAAGGCGCCGCGACCGCCCGGGTCAGCGCCGGACGACTGCCCGATCCCAGGCTCGCTGTCGGAGTCGACAACCTGCCGGTCACCGGAGATGAGGCCTTCAGCCTGACCGACGACTTCATGACCATGACCAAGATCGGCTGGATGCAGGAAGTGCCCAACCGGGACAAGCGCAAGGCCCGCGCCGATGTCGCAAGCGCGCTGGCGGACCGCGAGCACGCGCTGCTGACCGCCGAAGCGCAGGCGGTGAAGCGGGAAACCGCGCTCGCCTGGCTGAAGCGTTACTTCGCGGAGAAGCGGCTCACGCTGTTCGCGCCCCTGGAGTCCGAGAATCGGGTGTTGCAGGAAACCGTCAACGCCCGGATCGCCGCCGGCCGGGCTTTGCCGGTGGAAGCGACCCAGGCGCGGCAGGAGGCGGTGCTGCTCGCCGACCGGCGCGACGAGCTGACCCGCGACCGGGCACAGGCGCAGGCCGCGCTCAAGCGCTGGGTGGGCGAGCGGGCGGACGCGCAGCTTTCCGGCGAGCCGCCGAGTCTGGCGGTCGATCCCGCGCACCTACTCCATAACCTGGAACGCCACGTCGAGCTGGCGGCGTTCGATCCGATGGCGCGCATGGCTGCCGCCGAGGCGCGCGAGGCGCAAGCCGGCAAGAAAGGCGACTGGGGCTGGGAGGTGAGCTACGCGCAGCGCGGCCCGGCTTTTAGCGAAATGGTGTCGTTCCAGGTGAGCTTCGAGCTGCCGCTGTTCGCCTCGAAGCGGCGCGACCCGGAGATCTTCGCCAAGCGCAAAGAGGTCGACCGCATCACGGCCGAGCGCCAGGAGGTGCTGCGTAAGCACGCGGAAGAGATCGAGGCGGAGCTTGCCGAACAGGCCCAGCTCGCGCGCCAGCTCGCGCGGCTGCGCGACAGCGCCCTGCCCCTGGCGGAAGAGCGCGTGCGCCTGCTGATGGCCAGCTATCAGGCCGGACGGACGGACTTGGGCTTGGTGCTGATCGCGCGCCAGGAGCGCAATGAAACGCGGTTGAAGGCGGTCGAGCTGGAGAGCGCGCTCGCCGCGCTGCACGCGCGCCTCGCGTACCTGATCGTGGAGCACGCATCATGAATGCGATTCGAGCGCTGAGCATCGTCGCGATAATCGGCGCGGTAGTCCTGGCCGGCGCGGCCGCCCTGGGTGTAACCAAATGGCGCGGCGAGCACGGCGCCAACGAGGACAGCGCGCAGCGCCCGGGCGGCGGCGCGGCTCCGAGCGCGGCCAAGGAAGGCGAGCGCCAGGTGCTGTACTGGTACGACCCCATGTACCCGCAGCAGAAGTTCGACCAGCCCGGGAAGTCTCCCTTCATGGACATGCAGCTGATACCGAAGTATGCGGACCAGGCCGGCGGCGCGGGCGTGAGGATCGACCCTGCCCTCGCGCAGAGCCTCGGCATGCGGCTGGCGACGGTGGAGCGGCAGACGATGTCCACGGGAGTGAGCGCGGTGGCTACCGTCGGCTTCAACGAGCGTGACGTCGCCATTGTGCAGGCGCGCACCGGCGGTTTCGTCGAGCGCGTGTATGCGCGCGCCCCCGGTGATGTCGTGCGCGAGGGCGCTGCGCTTGCCGACGTGCTCGTCAGCGAGTGGGCCGGGGCGCAGGCCGAGTTCCTGGCGGTCAAGGCCACCGGCGACGCCGAGCTGACGGCGGCTGCGCGCGAGCGCCTGCGGCTGCTCGGCATGACCGAGGCGCAGATCGCCCAGGTCGAGCGATCCGGGCAGCTCAGCGCCGTGATGACCATCACCGTCCCGATCGCGGGCGTGATACAGGAGCTCGGAATCCGGGCAGGGATGTCGGTGACGCCGGGCATGACGCTCGCGCGCATCAACGGGTTGCGCACCGTATGGTTGGAGGCGGCCGTGCCCGAAGTGCATGCGGCCATGCTCGTCGCCGGCCGCCGGGTCGAGGCTCGTTTCTCCGCTTACCCGGGCGAAGTGTTCGAAGGCAAGATCGCGGCGGTGCTGCCGGAGGCCGACCGTGATACACGCACGCTGCGCGTGCGCATGGAATTCCCCAATCGCGGCCAGCGGCTGAAGGCCGGCATGTTCGCCCAGGTCACCATCGCCGGCGAAACCAAGGAAGCCTTGGTGGTGCCGGCCGACGCGATCATCCGCACCGGCAAGCGGGCGCTTGCTTTCGTCTCCGAGCAGCCGGGACAGTTCACGCCGGTGGAGGTGGAGGTCGGGCAGGAGATGGACGGCAAGCTCACTGTGCTGAGCGGCCTCGAAGAGGGACAGCAGGTGGCGGTATCGGGCCAGTTCCTGATCGATTCCGAGGCGAGCTTGTCGGGGCTGACGGAGCGCCTGGGCGGAGGCTCCACGGCCGTCAGCGACGCCGGGACGCAACCGGCTGCAGGGCCGCTACACGAAGGCAGCGGCACGGTGGAGGAGCTGTCGGACACCGCCGTGACGCTGAAACACGGCCCCATCGCGAGCCTGCAGTGGGGCCCGATGACCATGCCGTTCAGCCTGTCGAGCCCGGACGTGGCGAAGGACCTGAAGACGGGCGACAGCGTGCGCTTCCGCTTCCGGCAAGCCGACGGCAACTTCATCATCGAGAGCATCGAGAAGACCGGAGGCGGCCGATGATCGAGAATCTCATCCACTGGTCGGTGCACAACCGTTTTCTGGTGCTGCTCGCGACCGCGTTCTTCACCGCCTGGGGCGTATGGGCGCTGCGCACCACGCCGATCGACGCGCTGCCCGATCTGTCGGACGTGCAGGTCATCATCCGCACCACTTATCCGGGGCAGGCGCCACAGATCGTGGAGAACCAGGTGACCTATCCGCTCGCCACCACGATGCTGTCGGTGCCGGGCGCGAAGACCGTGCGCGGCTACTCGTTCTTCGGCGATTCTTTCGTGTACGTGCTGTTCGAGGACGGGACCGACTTATACTGGGCGCGCTCACGCGTGCTCGAGTACCTGAACCAGGTGCAGGGACGGCTGCCGGCAACCGCCAAGACCGCGCTGGGGCCGGACGCGACCGGTGTGGGCTGGATCTACCAGTACGCGCTGGTGGACCGCACCGGGCGCCACGATCTTGCGCAGCTGCGGGCGCTGCAGGACTGGTTCCTGCGCTTCGAGCTGAAGAGCTTGCCCAACGTCGCCGAGGTCGCGAGCGTGGGCGGCATGGTAAAGCAGTACCAAGTGGTGCTCGACCCGTTCAAGCTCGCCGCCTTCGGCATCAGCCACACCCGAGTGCGCGAGGCGTTGGACGAAGCCAACCGCGAAACGGGCGGCTCGGTGCTCGAGCTGGCCGAGGCGGAGTACATGGTGCGTGCGAGCGGTTACCTGCGCTCTCTCGACGATTTCCGCGCCGTGCCGTTGGCCGTCGTGGGCGGGGTACCGGTCAAGCTGGGCGACGTGGCCATCGTCCAGCTCGGGCCCGAGATGCGACGCGGCATCGCCGAGCTGGACGGCGAAGGCGAGGTCGCCGGCGGGGTGGTGCTGCTGCGCTCGGGCAAGAACGCGCAGGAAACGATCACCGCGGTAAAGACCAGGCTCGCCGAGCTGCAGCGCAGCCTACCCAAGGGCGTGGAGATCGTGACCACGTACGACCGCAGCGGACTGATCCAGCGCGCCGTCGAGAACCTGTCGCACAAGCTCATCGAGGAGTTCGCGGTGGTCGCACTGGTGTGCGTGCTGTTCCTGTGGCACCTGCGCTCGGCGCTGGTGGCGATCATCTCGCTGCCGATCGGAGTGCTGATCGCCTTCGTGGTGATGCGGCACCAGGGCATCAACGCCAACATCATGTCGCTGGGCGGCATCGCCATCGCCATCGGCGCGATGGTGGACGCCGCCGTGGTGATGATCGAGAACGCACACAAGAAGGTCGAGGCCTGGCAGCACGCGCACCCTGACGAGCGGCTGCGCGGCGAGGCGCACTGGAAGGTCATGACGGAGGCCGCGGCCGAAGTGGGCCCGGCGCTGTTCTTCAGCCTGCTGATCATCACCTTGTCCTTCATCCCGGTGTTCACCCTGCAGGCCCAGGAGGGTCGTTTGTTCGGGCCGCTCGCCTTCACCAAGACCTACGCGATGGCGGCGGCGGCGGGACTCGCCGTTACCCTGATTCCCGTGCTGATGGGCTACTGGATACGCGGCCGCATCCCCGAGGAGACGAAAAACCCGCTGAACCGAGTGTTGATCGCGGCCTATCGGCCGTTGCTCGACGCCGTGCTGCGCTTTCCCAAGGTGACCCTTGTCATCGCCGTAGCGCTGTTCGCGAGCATGCTGTGGCCGCTCGCGCGCCTGGGCGGGGAGTTCCTGCCGCCGCTCGACGAAGGCGATCTGCTGTACATGCCCTCCGCCTTGCCCGGCCTGTCGGCTGCCAAGGCGAGTCAGCTGCTCCAGCAAACCGATCGCATGATCAAGACCGTGCCCGAAGTCGAGCGGGTGTTCGGCAAGGCCGGCCGCGCGGAGACGGCCACCGATCCCGCGCCGCTGGAGATGTTCGAGACCACGATCCAGCTCAAGCCGCGCAGCGAGTGGCGGCCGGGCATGACCCCGGAGCAGCTCGCTGAAGAGCTGGATCGGGCGGTGAGGGTGCCGGGGCTCGCCAACATCTGGATCCCGCCGATCCGCAACCGCATCGACATGCTCGCCACCGGCATCAAGAGCCCGATCGGCGTGAAGGTGTCGGGCACCGACCTGGCGGCGATCGACCGCGTCGCGGCGCAGGTGGAGCAGGCGGCGAAAAGCGTCCCCGGCGTGAGCTCCGCGCTGGCCGAGCGCCTCGCCGGGGGCCGTTATATCGACGTGCAGATCGACCGCCAGGCGGCGGCGCGCTACGGCCTGAATATCGCCGACGTGCAGTCGGTGGTCGCCTCCGCCATCGGTGGGGAGAACATCGGCGAAACGGTCGAGGGCTTGGCGCGCTTCCCGATCAACCTGCGCTACCCGCGCGAGCTTCGGGATTCACCCGAGAAGCTGCGCCAGCTGCCCATCGTCACGCCGATGGGACAGCAGATCACGCTGGGCACCGTGGCGCGCGTGGAGACGACCGACGGTCCGCCGATGCTCAAGAGCGAGAATGCGCGCCTGTCGGGCTGGGTCTACATCGATGTCAGGGGTCGCGATCTCGCCTCGGTGGTCGCCGGCCTGCGCCAGGCGGTCGCACGCCAGGTGACGCCCGGGCCTGGGATCAGCATCGCTTACTCCGGGCAGTTCGAGTTCCTGGAGCGGGCCAACGCCAGGCTGAAAGTGGTTGTGCCCGCCACCCTGCTGATCATCTTAGTACTGCTGTATCTGACGTTCAAGCGCTTCGACGAGGCGCTGCTGATCATGGTCGCCCTGCCCTTCGCCCTGACCGGAGGGGTGTGGTTCCTCTACCTGCTCGGTTACAACCTGTCGATCGCTACCGGTGTGGGCTTCATCGCGCTGGCGGGTGTGGCGGCCGAGTTCGGTGTGGTGATGCTGCTGTATCTCAAACACGCGCTCCAGGCGCGCACCGGATCGGACGGAGCGGCGCCGATCGAGGTGCTGGACGACGCCATTCGTGAGGGTGCCGTGCTGCGTGTGCGCCCGAAGGCGATGACGGTTGCAGTCATCCTGGCCGGGCTGTTGCCCATCGTCTGGGGCGGGGGCACCGGGTCGGAGGTCATGAGCCGCATCGCGGCCCCCATGCTCGGCGGCATGGTCACGGCGCCGCTGCTGTCGATGTTCGTCATCCCGGCGGCATACAAGCTGATGCGCCGACAACGGCTGGGCGCACAGGCCGAGGCGGCGGAGCCGGCGCCCGCGCGGCCGCTGCGCATAGCGGCGCGCCGCTAGCGCCGCCGCTTGCCATGTTGAGCGCTGTCCCCTCCGCCCCCGGTCAGGCTAGGGTGATGGAGAGCGCGCCAACATCGGGGGCGCCGAGTCGCGCTCGGGCGACTGCACTCCCAATCCGCCAGATGCAGGGGGCTGCGGAAAGTCGAGGACGAACGAGGTGCGCTCGCCGGGCACGCTGTGGGCCGTGACCGACCCCCCGTGCAGTCGCATGATCGATTGGACGATCGCCAACCCCAGGCCCGAGCCTTTGTCCGAATTCGCACGCGCCGCGTCGGCCCGGAAGAAGCGGTCGAAGAGATGCGGCAAGGCTTCCGCCGGGATCCCGGCCCCGGGATTGCTGACTTCGATGCGTACGCCGCCGTCTTTGTCTTGGGCGAGCGCAACCTCGATCTCGCCGCCCGCCGGCGTGTGTGCGATCGCATTCGAGATCAAGTTAGACAGCGCGCGTCGCAGCAAATCGGGGTCGGCCCACAGCGCCGCCTTACCCACCACCTTCAACGCCACCCCGCGCTCTGCGAGCAAGCCCTCATAGTACTCCACAACCCGGTCGACTTCGGCGCCCATTTCGAGTGCAGCGCGATGCAACGCCGCCTGAGCGTTGTCGGCACGCGCCAGGAACAGCATGTCCTCGATCATGCGATTGAGTCGCTCATACTCCTCCACCGCCGAAGCGAGCACCGCCTGGTACTCCCCGGCCGTGCGCGCGCGGCGCAGCGTCACCTGGGCCTCGCCCATGAGGTTGCCGATCGGCGTACGCAGGTCGTGCGCGAGGTCGGACGAGAACTGCGACAGGCGCCGGAAAGAATCCTCGAGACGCTCCAGGGTCTGATTGAAGGCGGCCGACAACCCCTGCAGCTCGCGTGGTACACCTTCCTCGGGTAAGCGCTCGCCGAGCCGCGCTGCCGAGACCGCGCCCGCGCGCCGGGCCATCAGGGTCAGAGGAGCAAGCGCCGTACGCACCAGCGGCAGGCCGACCAGGCCCGCGGCGGCGACCGCCACCACCGCGGCAATTGCGAGCCGGGAGCGATAACGTCTGACGAAATACTCTCGCTCGGTGACATCCACCCCCACCACCACGGCGAGCGGCGTTCGCGCCTCGTCGCCCAGGCTGACCTCCGACAGCAACACCCGCCACACCCGCTCGCCGCGCACGACTGTTCTCAGGAGGTCCGACGCCCGGCCCGACGCCGACTTGGCGGCGGCGGCCGCGTCGATCAACGAGCCGGCGTTGTATGACGACTCGACCATCCGCCCCTGCGCGTCGCGCAGGGCGAAGCTGAGGCGGGGATGGAGATCCCTCACCTCGAGCAGACGGGGATCGGCCTGCACCTCGCGCAGAGAGCGGCCGTCGGCCACCACACGACGAACAAACAGGGCTTGATTGCTCAGCTCGCGGCGGTCCACGCCCAGGAACTCCGCCTGCAACGTGTAATCGAGATAGACGCAGATGCCGACATGAGCCACCGCGAGCAGCGCGACGAACCCCACCGTAAGCCGCGCCGTGAGCGAGATCGCCGCCTTACTGGGTCTCATCGCCATCCCGCTCTTCCAGCACGTACCCCATGCCGCGCAGGGTATGGATGAGCTTGCGCGGATAGGGGTCGTCTATCTTGGCGCGTAGTCGCCGTACGGCCACGTCCACCACGTTGGTGTCGCTGTCGAAGTTCATGTCCCACACCTGGGAGCCGATGTAGGCTCGGGACAGCACCTCACCGCGGCGCTGCATGAACAGCGCGAGCAGCGCGAACTCCCTGCCTGTGAGATTGATCCGGTCCTCCCCGCGGCGAGCCCTGCGCCGCCGCAGATCGAGCTCGAGATCGGCCACTTCCAGCACTTCCGGCTCGCGCCCCGCGCCTCTGCGGAGGACCGACCGTACGCGCGCGAGCAGCTCGGTAAAAGCGAAGGGCTTGACGAGGTAATCGTCGGCACCCAGCTCGAGTCCTCGCACCCGGTCGTGGACCTGATCTCGCGCGGTCAAGAACAGCACGGGCGTCGCCTTACGCGCACGCAAGGCTTCCAGCACCTGCCATCCGTTGGCCCGCGGAAGCATCACGTCGAGCACCAACAGGTCGTACTCGCCGGTGAGCGCCAAGTGCAAGCCGTCGAGCCCGTCGGCGGCGGTGTCCACCACGAAACCTTCCTCGGTCAGGCCCCGCCGCAGGTACTCGCGCGTCTTGGGTTCGTCCTCGACCACCAACAACCGCATATTGGCTCCTCGAGACGTTCCATTGTCCCGCAACGCCTGAGCGGGCGCCATTACGAAGCTGTAATCCGGGCGTCAGTCAAGGGTCGGGATGCCGCTCCTAACATGGGCTTTATCCGCAGCGGTAAGGCGCGCACGAGAGGACACGTATGCAGGCGCTGTCTTCTCATTCGCGGAAAGCGCGCGCCAACCGTGCATCGATAACTCATCCTGCTTAGGAGGTGCCCATGAACGCTACCCGCACCACTCGCCGCCGCTTGGCGCTTGTGGCAGGCTTTGCCCTGACCACAGGCATCGCCATCTCCGGGATTCAAGTCGTCGCTGCCGATGCGCCCATCGGCTCGCGCGATGCGGATGCACGAACCGATGTCGGCAGGGGCACCTATTACGCGTCCCAGGGCGCCGCACCCGTCGATATGGTGCGCGCCAGAACCAACACCAACTTGGATAGCAACGCCGGCTACGGCCGGTCCAGCGTTTACGGCGCCGGGTCGGCGCATAGCGGGATGATCATCGGCGCCGCCGATCCCGGCCGGGCCGTGTTCTCCAGACCCGACCCAACGCGGCCGGGCCGGCAGTGACGCAACGGCGCCTGCGTACGCTGCCCAGTCGAGCGGGGTTGCGGGCGGATCTGTCGGCGGGTCCTAGTGCTCGGCTCGTGCCGGCTGCAGTCCGATCGCCCCGTTGCGGCGTGACGGGCACATTTCCGCGCGTCTGCGGGCTGCGGCCGCTTCCGCATGCCGATTGAGCCGTTGGAAGGCGTTGCTCAAGGCGAGCCAGGAGTGCGGGTTTTCGGCCTCCGCCACGACCCAGCGCTCGGCGATGCCGCGCAGGCTCGCCCACTTCCCGCTCGCCTCGAAGGACGCGGCGCGCAGGAAGAACGGTTGGAATTCGGGCGACTGTTCCCAGAAGGCGCCTGCATGATCGCCTGTCAGGACTTCGGACGGCGAGCCCGTCAGCGCATGCAGCGGAATCCAGTCGACCGGTAGCGAAAAGTGGAAATGGCGTCCGGCCAGGGCTTTGAAGCCGAGGACGCCGACCAGGCGGCCGTGCCGGTCGAACAGTGCGCCGCCGCTCTGCCCCTGGTCGAAAGCAGCCGAGGCTTGAATGATCTCCGATCCGCCGAAAGAGTGAAGCGCGGTGATCACGCCGCTCTTCACCGCCATGGACCCGCCCCACGGGTAGCCGACTGCGAAAACCGGCTGCCCCACTTCGGGGAGATCGGCCTGGGGCAGCGCAGCCACGACGCCTGCCACACCCGGGGCCGACAGGATACAAAGATCTCGCTCGATGTCGCTCAGGTGCGGCCGGGCGGTCCACCGCATGGGGTCTTGAACCACTTCGATGCGCTGCGCCCTGCGGGTCACGTGGCAGGCAGTAACCAGCTTTCCGGGCGCCACCAGGACTGCAGTGCCGTTGGAGGGTTTGCCTTTCGCGTCGATGGCGCGCACCTTGAAGACGGTCTTGGCCAACGCCGCCGCATCAGGAAGGCGTAACTCGCTTGCCCCGCTGTTCAGGGAGATTAGTCCCAGCCCCAAGACACCGATCCAAGTCACACCAGCGGTCGTGCGCAGTCGCATGCAAAACCTCAACGCCAGTTCAAGGAACAGCCAGCCCAGGAGCGATATCAACGTATCGACCGCGAATAACTGGTGCCCGGGCCGCATGGCTCGTTGCCGGCTCCCGGTTTTGTTCGAGGCAAACATTCCCCACGTCAGCGCCGCCGCCCTAGGAGTTGGAGCGGCGCCCGCCGCGCTGCGTCGGTGCCAGGGACGGAGCGGGCGCTCGGCCTTAACTTCTTGCTTACCGGCCACTTCTCAACCCAACGCAAAAGTGTAGCACGCTTCGGGAACGCTCCTGCGAACCCGTTCGGTGTGTCGCGACTACAGACTTGTAATCTTCGCGTAATCGTGCGGTAGTCCGCCTGTCGCTCTAATTCCACCGACCCGAGCGATCTTGTTTGCCCCAATGCAGCGACTCCGCTTCTCAGCCTTGGTGGAGGTGTGCAAAATCGCCGGACGGGACCGACAAATCGGTTGAGCGCATTGCGCTCGCCCGTCAGAGTGCCCCTGTCTTATCGCCTCATCGGGGGGCGGGAAGTTGAAGTCGGGCGTTAGTGACGAGCGAGACGGCGCCGGCGCGAGAGGAGCCTAGGTTGAGCTTCAAATCGACCGATTTCCCGACACGATCGGCTGATCTCCCGACAGACAAGCGGATGAGCAGGTCGAAGGGCTTTGATGCCGAGGCGTTCTACCGCGCGGTCACGCAAGTGGTGCGAGACCGGAAGGTGACATGGAGGCGGGTGGCAAGGGAAACCGGGGTCAGCTCATCGACGCTCACTCACATGTCGCAAGGTCGGGGGCCGAACGCTGCGAGCCTTGCAGCGCTATCTGCGTGGGCCGGCCTCGATCCGGCCGACTTTGTCGAGACGTCGATCGAGCGGATCGTGAAGCGGCGCATAGGATCACGCCCCGACCCGCTGACTGCGATTTCGGATCTTGTCAGGGCCGATCCGGATCTGCAGCCGGAGGCGGCTGAGGCTCTGGAGCAGATCATACGCCTGGCCTATACGAGATTTAAGCAACCCCGCGCATAGAGAGCACCACTCCGCTTCGATCCCGGTCGGCCAGTGGATCGAGCGAGCCGGCTCGGGACCGTCCCCGATGGGACGCAAAGCTCTTCAGCCGAGCCCCCAACATGCCGCATGAGCGGGCATGCCGTATCAGTGGCGCTGCCTGAAGCCGGCGTACGCCAAGTAAACGATCGTCTCGAGATCGCGTGCCGCTGCCCGCTCGAGTTTGGGGTCAGATTGCAGCACAGACGCGATCGCGGCCAGCGTCGGCAACCGGTTCGGGGCCGGAACGACGAAGTCGGCCGGGTTCAAGTTCGCCCAGGCGGACAAGGCCGCGAGCGCCGTCGCGTCTGGACATCCGCCCCGGGCCAGTCGCCTGAGCGTCCCTTCAGGGACCTCCGTTTCACGCGCCAGCGATCGCCACGTAGTCTTTCGGCTCGCCATCACCGCAGCTAACACCTCGTAGAACGCGCTCACGTTGAAGCCGTTCGAAAGGTGGGCTCGGCCGTCGGCGAATCTGCAGGAGCTCATCGATGATGAAAAATCCAACGCGCAACAGCGCATCTCGAGGATAGTCACGCATCGCGGCCGTTGCAATACGGCCTGCACAAGCGACCGTTACTTTTTTCCTTAATGCAGCAGCTCCGCTTCGCAGCTCTACGCGTTGTGGTGGAGATCACGCGAAAACGGCCGACACTTCGCCTTTCGGACTGATATCCCTTGAGCCGCATCACGCCCGCTGGCCAGAATGCCAGTGTCCTCTCACCTCAGCGAGAGGTCAGCGAGTTCGGGCTGCAGCGCGAATCACAAGCGCGACAGCCCGCATCGGTAGGCGTAGCCAAGCGTGCGTAACTTGGGAGATCACCATGAACAAGAGTTTGATCGCACTGTCGGTAATCGGCGCCTGCGTCGCGCCGATACCGGCCATCGCCGAGGTTACTCTCAGCGGAGCCGTCAATTTCGGTCCTGTATATGGAGACTCGGACGATGGGGCCGTCGGTCCCACCAACGATATCAAAGGCGTCATCGCACCCGCGGCTCAGGCAAGGGGCCAGACCGGCTCTTTCCTGCACGGCAGCTACTCACACTTCGACATCGAGTCGGTAGACGACATCGGTGGCGGCAACAAGGTCGTAGTCCATATCCAATTGGGCATCGGGGGTACCGAGAATCTGCCGGGTGAATCGGACGCCGTGCGCAACCGCAACAGTCACGTAGGGTTGATCGGCAACTGGGGCGCGTTGAGGTTCGGTACCAACGAAAACGTCTACGAGCGCTTCATGTACGAAGCCGATCCGCTGGATGGCGCAGCGGGCGTGGGCGGCAACCTGCTCATTCTCGGTACGCCCGGCGGCGCCGTGTTTGAAAGCGGTTTTGCTGCTAATGGTCCGACTGAGTTTCTGCAGTGTTCGGTCAGCGGGATTCCAGGGAGTGGTTGCGTCGAATTCTACCGGCGCACGGAACATACTATCTGGTACATCAGCCCGAGCTTCGGCGGTTTCTCCTTCGAGGTCGATTACACGCTTCCCGCGTTCAAAGCGACGAACCCTGCCGGCGCCACCATCAATCCGCAGATCTTTTCGATCGGTGGAAAGTACAAGCCGGAGGCTTTCCCGATCACCGTCGATCTCGCCTACGAGAGGCACAACGACCTGTTCGGTCTGCAGGCCATTGCCGGCAACGTGAATGGGGCCACCGCCACGGATTCGTCGGATACGGGCATCCAGGTCGGCGCCAGTTACACCTTGGGCAACCTCAGCTTCCAAGCGCGCTTCGAGAGGTTGGAGTACGAGCTTGACGGCATGGGAGCGGCGGATGTGAACCAGTATGAGCGCGACGCCTATTGGCTCGCTCTGAAGTGGAACCTGGCGTCGGGTTACGTGGGAGCTGAGTACGGGTTCGCGGATGAGGCGGACTGCGAAAGGGTCGGAACCTCCTGCAGCGCCAGGGAAAGTGGCGCGCAACTGCTCGCGGCCGGTTATTGGCATACTCTGAGCAAACAGACCCAGGTCGCTGGCGTGGTGAGCGTTCTGCAGAACGATGATTTTGCCAACTACGTGAACATCGGCGGAGGCGGCGGGATCGGCCAGGACAGCTGGGCGGCTGCTCTTTATTTCAGACACTTCTTCTGAGTCACGCTGTCGCGTGTCTTGGGCGGGCGCCTGTCGCGGGCGCCCGTTCTTTCGTTTTCCCGAACGCACACGTCCACGGCCGGCGCCGCGCCGAGCACACGCCGCTGTATCGAGCTGTTTAGGGTGTAGGATTTGAAGTTCAATCACGCTGGTTCAGCACGAGCCGGCAGCCTGAAGTGAGTCTTTCGTGATGCCTACTCCTTGTCATCGGATTCGCCGACGGTCACACGCTTGCGGTCCCGCCCCGCGGGTCATGCGGCAGCGGTCCGGCTACGCCGCCCTTGCCGTTGCAGGCCTTCTGGGCGCCTGCGCTGGCGTGGGTCCGCAGCCCCCGCTGCCCGTTTCCGAGGTGGTGACCCTCAGCAAGGCCGGCAGCCCGCCCGCCCAGATCCTGTCCAGGCTGCAGGCCGCTCGCACGACCTATGCCCTGCGCGGCTCGGACTTCGGCAAGCTCGCCGACCTCGGGCTGAAACCCGAGGTGCTGGATTCGCTCCAGGCAGAGTTCGTGAGAGACGTGGATCTGCTCACCCGCAACTCGGCGCTGGGCGCCTCGCTGGGGGGTTGTGCCTCCTGCTATCCCCAGCCCCTGGAGCTGTCCAACCTCGCGACGGGAGGCAACGGCATGTCGGCCGCCCGTCCCAGCGGAAACTACGAGGGCGGCGGTCGCCCGCCGGGCGTCCCCGGGTGGGTGCCGGCGTCACCGGGTACGGCCTTCAAGGGGGCCGGGGTCACCGTTGATCGGATCGCCGAGCAGGCGAGGGCCGGTGCGTCGTCGGAGGAACTGGTGCGGAGGATCCGCGAGACCCCTCTGGATCGGGTGATCGCGCAAGGGGACATCGGCGTCGTCAGCACCAGGTTGTCTGTCGGGCTGCCCGGATCGCAGCTCGCCGCCTTGCACCAGCAGGGCGTACCGGATCCGGTCCTGGATGCGCTCCAGGAGAAGTACTTGGCTGAGTTCGTCGAGTTCCAGCGTCAACGCTACCAGACCTGGGGCAAGGGCGGCGGGGGACGCCCATGAGGCTGAGTCGTGGCTCAGCAAACCCGGATTGAGGCGCTCCATCATCGAACAGAGGACGCCCACGTTGTTCCGTTGTTCTCCACCTGGGCGCGATAAAGTGCCGCGCGAGTGCGACGCCGGGTCAAGAATGTCCTAAGAACTCAGCAAGCCCGTTCTAGAGCGGCGTCCGCCCAGGTCGCTAAGCTCCGGATCGCAACGTTAGCCACTTTAGCGAGCTAGGCCGGATCAGCGCGCGCCGGCGGGCGTCTGCTCGCGCACGTTCTGCCGGCGAGCGTCTCTGAGACGTATGACTAAACGGATA
>Ga0187893_10005500_pt1 | contig 22684 bp, 19 predicted proteins | sample MA1701074metaG_FD_139574 | JGI IMG/M metagenome (GOLD analysis project Ga0187893, IMG submission 139574) | White microbial mat communities from a basaltic lava cave in the Kipuka Kanohina Cave System on the Island of Hawaii, USA - MA170107-4 metaG ...
CAGCCCTCCGCGGCTGCCGGCGCGCGGAGCGCGCCGCTGGCTTGCGTTGCGGCGCGCTTCGCGCGCCGACAGGCACGGAGGCCTGTCAGCACGGGTGGTGTTGGGGCAAAGTCAGTTGCGTGTGCAATCGTTCCCGCACCAGTCGGCGTCGTTCGCGTTGCCGTCGTCGCATTCCTCGCGCGGCTCCATGACGCCGTTGCCGCAGGTGGGCGGTCCGCACACCAGCGTGTCCTGCGCGTAGACGATGCCGGTCAGACATTCGCCGCATCCGGCCAATGCATCGACCAGGACGTCGACGGCACGGTGGTACACGCGGTCGAACTCGTCGGACGGGCAGGCGGCGCTTGCCCGCGCAATGAACTTGTCGATGGCGCGGCGGATCCGCTGCCGGGCGCGGTTGACGTGGGCGAGCTTGGCGTCGCCCGTCATCGGTTGGTCGGCGATCAGATCGAGCGCGGCGCGATGGGCGCGCGCCACGAAGCGCGCGATGTGCCCGAGCGTGACCGCGCCGACCCGCAGGCAGGCACGGGTGGGCTCGTCGACCGGGACGACCGCCGTATCGACGAGCGCCGGGCCGTAGGCGGCGGACACCAGCGCCGTCTCGATCTCCCGGCATCCCGTCGTCACGTCGGCCAGCGCGTCAGCGCTGCCGACGAATCGCAGCGACACCAGATCGGCCGCCGACGAGCAGTATCGTTCGACCTTGTCGAGCGCATGCTGGCGGGCGGCGACTACGGCAGCCTCGGTGGCCTCCACGTCGCAGCGGCCGCCGGCCAGCTGCGGTTCGATGCAGGCGCGGCGGGCCGCCCAGGCCTCGAAGCCGCAGCGGGCGGCGGCACTGCCCAGGGCGCGTTGGCAGCGTGCCGCGGTGGTGCCGAATGGCCCCCACTCGTCGAGCTCCAGCGGCCGCTGATGCGCGACTCCAACGCGCGCGCCGGCGAGCCCGACGACCGCAACGACGAGCGCCAGCCGCCGGGCCGCGCGACGCGTCACTCGCATCCGTTCAGCGCGCCGCGGATGGCGCGCAGCAGCTCGTCGATGTTCACCGCGCCGTCCCCATTGGGATCGCCGACGACGCAGAGCGCCAGTGACGACGTGCCGAGGCTGGTGTTGATGCTGGTGATGAGCTCGCTGACTTCGACGGCACCGTCGAAATTGCAGTCGCTCGGACACGACACCGGGCCGAAGGGGTTGGCAAAGCGCGGGTTGTTGAGGAACTCGTCGTCGGTCAGGCTCTTCAGAAATTCGATGAGGTCGGTCTTGTCGCGCTCGCTGAGCTCGAAGCCGGCGAGAAATCCGCCTTTGTTGGGATTGGCACTGCCGTCGCCGGCGTAGGGGCCGTCGGTGAGGGTACGACCCCCGGCCGCGTAGTGGTCGATCACCTCCTCGAGCGTGGCGATGCTGCCGTCGTGCATGTATGGCGCGGTCACGCCGATGTTGCGCAGCGTCGGTGCTTTGAACCGGCCCATGTCGTTGTCTTCGTCGGTGCTGGCATACTTGCCGGTGTTTGGCGGCGGGTAGCACCCCATTGCCTGGGGCCCTGAGCCCTCGCACAGCGGCGAGCTCGGCGGATCCGTCGAGCATTGCGTCAGCTCGAGCGGCGGCAGGCCGACGTCGGCGCAGCGAAGGTTGTAGAGCGCGTTGTTGCGGAACGGCCGCTCGGCCACCTGGTTCTGATGATCGATGGACGCCGTGAAGTTGAAGCCGCCGTGACAGTGGTTGCACTCGCGTTTGATGAGCGACGGAGGCTCATCGAAGAACAGCGACTCGCCGCGCTTGGCGGCCGATGAGATGGCATCATCGTCCTCGCCGTAGCGGTAGCGATCGTACGGCGATCGCCCGGAGAGCAGGATCCGCTCGAAGGACGCGATGGAACGGGTGATGCTGGCGAGATTGACCGGATCCGCATCGTCCGGGAACGCCTCGGCGAACAGGCGCTGATAGCGCGGGTCGGCACGCAAGCGGGCGAACAGCTCCTCTTCCTTCCCGGACAGACCCAGCTCGACCGGCTCGGTCCCGAACATCGGCGTGAGCATCTGGTGCTCGAGGGTATGGGGTGGGCTCGGGTTGGCCCATGCCATGGTGGACGCGTAGGCCACATTGGCGAGGCTCATGGAGCCACGCGGATGGATTTCGTGGGTCGAGCCCTCGGCCTGCGCGCGGCCGTCGGTGAACGCCAAGGCCTGCTGATGACAGTGCGCGCAGGACTGTGCGCCGTTTCCCGACAGACGGGTGTCGTAGAACAGAAACCGACCCAGCTCGATTTTCTCCCAGGTGAGCGGATTGTCTTCGGGGATCTCGGGCGGTGGAAAGCCGCGCGGAAGCGTGAGGTCGAACGGCGTGTCTGCGAGCGCCAATGTGGGTGCGGTCAAGGCCGCCAGCGCCACACCCAGCAGAACCAGCAAGGCTTTCTGTGCGCGATGTACGATTTTCATGGACGCCGCGGTCGAGCGCGCCAGCAATCTAAGGCGGGTCCGGCGGGTGCGAAAGGCCCCCTGTGTGTGCATCACGGCTGCGCCCCTTCGGCAATCCATTGCCGGATCAGGGCGACCTCCGCGTTGGTGAGCGGCGGCCCGGTTTGGGGCATGCGGCTGCCCTGATCGGGGGGCGGGCCCTGCAGCTTCACCAGCAGGAAGCTGTTGTCCGGGTCGAAGGGGTCGACGCGCAGCAGGCCCGCGTCGCGTGCCGTGTCGATCGTGGGCGCAACACCGACGAGTTGTGCATGCGCCTGTCCCTCGGTCAGGTGCAGCATGCCGGCGGGGACCGCGGCGTCGTCGTGGCAGGTGGGGAGCGCGCAGCGCGGAGAGAAGATCGTCGCTTGGATGACGTCGAACATCGCGGGCATCGTCGCCGTGGGGGTCGGGGTTGCGGGGCAACCGATGAGCGCGGCGTTGACCGCAGTGATGAGCTCGTTCATGGCGATCGTACCGCTGTGGTCGAGATCGAACGCGGTGCAAGTGGTCGGAGTGCCGAGCGCGCCGCTGACGCCGAGCACGAGCTCGTCGATCGTGACCGAGCCGCGGTCGTCGCAGTCGCCCGGGCAGGCGGGCGGCGCGGGGGTCGGCGTTGCCGTGGGGGTCGCTGCGCTGGTCGGCTCGCTCGGCGTGGCAGTGGGCAGATTGGTGAGAATGACCGGGAATTCCGCCGAGTCGGCGTAGAGCGGCGAATCGGTCGTGAGCTTGAACGTCACGGTGAAGTCGTCGCGCACGCCTTCCGCCACTCTGAGCTGCCACGACGGATGCACATGCAGATCCGGGGTAGTGCCGAGCTCCGCCGCGTCGGGCGCCTCGCGCAACGGCTCGCCGTTGATGCGCAGCGTCGCCGCCGGATTGCCGGTGACGATCTCGAGGCGCACGTCGGTACCATCAGCCAGGGTGTGAAAGCCCTCGCGAGGGGGCTCGCCGGTGAAGAGAAAACCGGGATCGATGGCGCTGTAGAGGCATTCACCGGCCGCGCAGAGGACGCGAAAGGTCTGCACCTTCTGCTGCGCGAAGTCCCAATCGATGGTCAGCGCCCCGCCGCCGTCCTCGGTCGACCAGACGGTCATGCATTCCTCGATGCCGACACAGGCGTAGCTCGGCGCGGCGCCCAGCGCGGCGAGGATGACGAAGGCGTGGAAGAGCCGTCGCATATTGTGCCGACCTCCGGGTAGCCGCGGGGCTTGTACCCGCGCCCCACCGCCGACCGGAGCAACGAGGGGGCGGTGGGGGGCGGCCACAAGGGCCGCCGCTACCCAGAGACGGAGTGCACTATTCGCTGTTCTGGGCGTCTTACTCCTCCTCGTGCCCGCCCTCGGGCTCGAACGTCACCGTGACCGTGTTGGAGCTCTGATACTGCGAGCTGGTCGTGGTGAGCTTGAATGTAGCCGAGTACGTGCCGCTTGGCTCACCACCCCCGGGCAGAAGGAGCTGCGCTTCGAGATCGGCATGAAACTCGGGCGCGTTGCCGAGCAGCGCCGTCGCGCCGACCTGATCGAGGGCGGTCTCTCCGAGGCGGAAGGTCAGGCCGTCGGCAAGTGCGGTGACTTCGACCGAGACCGGAGTGCCGTCGGTCACCGGGTAGAGCGACTCCTCGGGCTCCGCTTCCTCGAGCGGGTTGAAGCCCGGATTGGCGGTGGTGAACACGCGCGTGCCGCCGCTGCAGTCCTCGCCGGTGCCACCCAGGCACTCGCTGAAGTGAATCGGCAGCGCCTCGCTGGTGTCGAACTCCGGATGCGCGACCAGCGCGCCGCCGCCGTCGGCATCCGATGCCACCACGATCTCGACGTGCTCGGGCTCGCTGTGTTCCGTTGCCAGCCGAATGAACGTCTGCGGTGTCGAGCCCACGGTTCCCTCGGGGAAGTTCAGACCGAGATTGTTGAAGACCGGCGTGCAGTCCAGATCGTCGGCGTCGGACTGGCAGCCCGGCACGGTGCCGGTCTGATTCATTTCGATATTGCTGTTGGCGAGCAGTGAGCCGATGTCGGCCTCGATCAGATTGTGGGTCGGATTGAACCCGGTCAGGGTGATGGTGGCGAGGTTCAGCCGGGAACACGAGGTCGGTGGACGCGACGGCGAGGGGCCGTTGCAGCCGGTGCTGCCGAGGTGAAAGCGAAACGTATCGTCGCCAGTGTCGATCCGCAGAAACTTGTAGCCGGAGTTCCAGGTCCAGAACATGGCAGAGAAGTTGAGCGGCGAGGGGGCGACGTTGACGTCGCCGTGGTTCAAGTCGAAGGGCACGCCGAGGTCGAATCGGACGCCGTTGTACACGCCGGCTGGAACCGTACCGCGGACCGTGGTGTTGGTGGCCGTGTTGCCCTCGATGCATCCGTCGTCCGGCCCGGTCTCGAAGTCGAGCAGGGCGACGTTCTGGTACTGCCACACCCCGTCCTGTTCGAGCTCGAGCGGCACTTCTTGACCGCCCGACATGAGGCGCACGTTGGAAATGTAGAAGCGGAAGTCCGACGCCAGGAACTGCGATTCGCCGCTGCCGACGTCGTGGAACACGGTCCCGCAGGCGAATGGCTCGTGGCCGACCACCCCGCGGAAGTTGAGCGTGATCGGCAATCGGGGGCAACCGCCCAGGGCGTTGTTGACGGCCGTGATGAGCTCGTTGATTGCGACGACGGCGTTGCTGTCGGCGTCGCCGACGCACTGGCCGTTGTTGTCCGCCCCCGGCACCTCGAAGTGCGCCGCGGCGGGAGAAGCGGCCAACATGGCCGCGAGCATCAAGGTGGGGCGACGCATGTGTCGCAACAGGTAGGGGCGACGCATGCGTCGCCCTTTCGAACGAAGGCTCTGTCTCATCGATTCCTCCAATCCACTAGGCTGTCTGCGTAAAATGGTTGAGTCAAACTCAAAACGGGGGCTCAGAAACGCCAGGTGATTCCGCCGCGCAGCCGGTAGTCCGGCACGATCTGTAGGCCGGTGTTGTTCTGCAGCACAGGCAGATCGGCGGCGATCTCGGCGCCGAGCGACTTGCCCCAGCCGAAGCGGAATGCCGGCCCGAGGTAGAGGGACGTGATACCGCTCCCGGTCTCCGTTTCTCCATCGATCGTGTCGTTGCCCTTGGTCTCACCGGTGAGGAGCGCTTGGATCCCGAACGTGTACGGCTCCCCCCAGAGGTGGTCGCCGGCGAACAGATAGGCGCCGGGTCCGGTGCCGAAGAGCAGATCGTTGGCGTATTGGTAGTCGAACGCGCCGACTGTACGCGCCGCGTACTGGATCGCCGCGGTTGCGAACAGGCGGCGCCAGGCGCCGAAGAGCTGGGCGCCGACGATGCCGTCGACCGAGCCGCTGCCGAGCGCGAGGTCGTGACCGTGGATGCCACTCGGCGGACCGGTCTCGTGGTGCGGCCGGTCGTCGACCGGCATTCGGAGATGCGCCCGTGCAGCGTTGCAGCTGGTCGGGTCCGGAAAGGGAATGCAGGGTGCTGGCTCGACTTCCTGGCCGAGGGCGTCGGGGTCGCCGGTGGGAAACTTGAGACCGCCGAAGACATGGACGTGGGCGATGTACTCGATGTCGATCCAGCTGAACGCCCGGAAGATGCCGATCAGGCTCATGTCGCCGACGCCGGTCTTGTCGCCGTCGACCACGCCGCTGCTGAGCACCCGGCGAAAGGTGCGCGAGATGATCGGCAGGTTGAGCTGCAGTCCGAAGCGGGGCACGAAGTTGTAGCCGACGACGAGTTGGGTGATCGAGCTGCGCAGGCGCTCGCCGAACGGATTCGACACGGTCTCGCCGTTGTTCTTCTCGGTGGCGAAGTAGGTGTACTGCTCGGCCACCCCGAGCAGCAGGCCGGTTCGCTCCTCCCGCGCCTCGGTGGTCGTATAGATGGCGCACAGGTCGCACGCGCCGGCGAGTCGAGGCGCGAGCAGCAGCGCCGCGATGATCGCCGCCCGTGCGATGGTGCCGCGCCCGGTGCGCCTGCGTGCGTACCGCGTGCGTATGTGGTCGTGGATCAAACGCGTCTCCGCGACCTGCTCGCCCGGAAATGCATCGCGTAGGGGCGACGCATGCGTCGCCCCTACCCACGAGCGAGGTCGCTACGTCAGATAGAAGGTGTCCGCGCTGTTTGCGCGTGCAGGGTGCGCGACGCCGATCAGGCGAAGCGCGACACAGTCGAGGGGGGTACCCCCTCCTGGCCTCCCCCGTTCGCGAAGACGCTCACGGGGGAGGAACCTTGCTCGCGTGGCTGGCGCGGACTGTCTTTCGGGCCGCTCAGGCGGCGGCGATGGGGGGCGGTGTGTCGGGAGGGTCGGCCAGCCGGCCGTGCAGAACTGTGTCGAGCCGCAGGGCGCGGCGGACGGCGACCAGGGATGGCAGCCGATGTGCGGTGGGCAGGATGACTGGGGGCAGGAGCGTGCCGGGCATGACAGCGTGGTTTCCGCACGCGGCGCGCCCGACGACGGGCCCAGGTTCGCGCTTGGCCGGCTTCGTGTCATGCATGCCCGCCGGCGCCGCATGACAATGGCGCGGTGGACGCTTCGCCTGTTCCGGTTCGTGGTCGCGGTGCATCGGACAGGTCCGCGGGCACAGGGCGCACTCGCTACGTAGCGCGCTCGCTGCCGGCCCGCCCACCAGTGCAATGACGAGCGTGACGATCAACGCCACGGAGCTCGACCGCATCGCCAGCCCGTTCCGCGGTCCCCGCGCCGAAGAGAGCATCCGACCGGCAGCGTCGCGGAGCGGCGGAATAAAGTCAACGCGGTGGAGGGCCCCCCACAGAGAGAGGGTCAGGGTGAAGGGTGAAGGGATGGGATAGGCAACCAAATCACCACGTCGACGGGCGGATCATCTCAGCTGAAACCGCATGGGCTGCTCGACGATGACGCGGACGAGCTGTCCGCTCTCGTCGCGGCCGGGGCGGAATTTCCAACGGCGGAATGCCGCCAGGGCGGCGTCATCGAACGGAGGTTGAGACTGAACAACGCGCAATGCGTCGGGTTCCACCTCGCCGTCTCGGTCGATGATCGCCTGCACCACCACGATCCCCTCTTGCCCGCGAGCCCGTGCGACCGGCGGATACTGCGGCCGCACGGTCTCGACCACGCTGGGGGGAACCGCCACCTGGTCGGCGCGCCAGACCTCGTCTCCGGTCCCGCCGCGCCGCCCACCCACGACGCCGCCGGGCTCCCCTCCGCGCACCCCGCCCACGATTCCCGCCGCACCGGCGGGGTTGGCGGCCGGGGGCGCCGCGGCCATTTCGGTCGTTGCTGGGCTCGTAGTCGCCGGTGTGGGGCGCGGCGCTGCGGCTTGCAGCTTCGGTTTGGGTTGCGCGGCGATCTTGGGCTTCACGATTGACTTCGGCTGGATCGTAGGGGCGGGCATTTCTACTGGCTTGGGCGGCTCGACGGGCGCGACCACTGCTGCCGGAGCCGCTGCAGGTGCGCCCGGCGGCGGGGGTGGCGGCGCGGGATTGAGGATGACGAGCGGAATGATGCTGCGATCCTCCGAGGCGATGCGGAACGATGTGGCCGCAAGCGTGATCAACACCGCGGCGTGAATCGCCGCCGACAGCAACGCCGACAACGTTCCCCGATACGGCGTTCGCATCGCCATTCCGTCGGTCATTGCGCCTCGCTGGAGGGCGCCGACGGCGCGGCGCCCTCCAGTTGGAGTTGCGTTCGCATTCTAGAAGAACACCTGCAGGCCGCCCCGCACGCCGAACGGTGTGCCTGGGGTGAAGGTGATCCCTTCGATCCCTTCAGCGGAGAAGTCGTCGGCCGGCCGGCTGCCGGATGGCGGGCAGGCCGGGTTCGGCGGATCGCCGTCGAAGTCCCTGCCGGGGATCTGGTTGACGCAGGTCGACTCGACGAACTGCGACTGGCGCCAGGCTTCGTTGGTCATGTTGATGAACGCCAGGGACGCCTCGAAGTTGCGCCAGCGGTAACGCAGCAGCAGGTCGAGCAAGGCGAAGCCCTCGGCAGTGAACGTGCGCTGCTCGTTGGCCGGCCGGTCGGCGAGGTAGCGGAAGCGCAGTGCAGCGGCGAAGCCATTGTCGAATTCGGCGGTCAAACCGGCGTTCATGAGCAGCGTCGGCGCCAAGGGAACGGCGCCGCCGTCGTCGAAGCGCGGGTCGTCCCAGGTCAGGTCGTAGTCGGCGAACAGCCAGTCGGCGGCTTGATAGCGGGTTTCGAAGTCGATGCCCCAGCGCTTCGAGGGAGGCCCGGCCACGAAGCTGTTGGTCGTTTCGTCGAACTCGTTGTCGACGTTGCCGCAGTCGCCGCAGAACACGAGCTCACTGTCGAGGTCGATCACCCACAGCGCGGCCGCCACGTCGAGGCGGTCGAACTGACGCGTGCGTGAGCCGAGCTCGTACCCGAGCGCCTGCACCAACCCGTCGGTGCCGGTGAGGACGACGCTGCGCGCGTCATTGGAGTGGAACCCGTAGCCGAAGTTCAGGTACGCCTCGCTGTTGTGCCAGGGGCCGAGCACGAGGTTGGCCTTGGGGCTCACCAGGAAGTCGGTTTCACTGCCGTTGATCGGCACCGCCTCGAAGTTGGTGTCTTCGGCCTGGGCGGGCAAGCGGTTGCGGACGTCGAAGAAGAAGATGTCGCCGCGCAGGCCGCCTTCGAGGCGGGCCCAGTCGGTGAGGAAGATCTGTTGGGCCCAGTACGGGCTCACCGACTGCTCCTGGACCGCGACCTTGTTGGTGGCGAAGAAGCGGTTGCGCCGCACCTGGTGCCAGAGGGCGACGTCGATGTCGTCGCGTCGGGTCTGCACACCGAGCTTGGTATGCATCGGCACATCGCCGAGGCCCGGCATCTCGGCGAGTGTCCAGAAGCGCGCCCACTGAACGAAGCCGCCGAACAGCAGGCGCGTGTCGTCCTGCTCGATGCCGTCGCCCGGAATGAACTGGTCGAGCGGGATGGACGGATCGGGATTGTCGGGACAGTCGGGCCCGAGACCGGCGCAGCGATCGATGAATCCGCCGCCCGAGGTGGGCGCATAGAAGCGCAGGCCGGAGTTCAGGAAGAAGGTGAAGTCGGAGTAGAGACGCAGGTGGTAGCGGCTGCCCCAGAGCTGGGCCGACCACTCCTCGGTCGCGCTCGGCTTGTAGCTCCACTGGATGCTCAGGTTCTCGCGGTCCGAATCGCCGCCCTCGCTCGGGTCGAGCGAAGCGAAGCGGTTGATGTCGCCGGGTTGGTTGCCGACGATCCGCTGCGGAATCTGTCCCGAGCCGTCCCAGTCGCCGGAATAGACCGAGCCGAGCAGCGAGATCTTCTGGTCGACGAAGGGGTTGAACGTGAGCTTGGCGAAGACGTTGTAGCGCGCGTAGTGCTCCGGATTGTCGAACGGGCCGTTGGTGAAGTAGGCCTCGGCGGCGAGCAGGTTCGTGCCCCACGTGAGTGGCACCGAGCCGCCGAGGACGTAGCGCTGGGTATCGAACGATCCGCCTTCGGCCAGAGCGAAATTCTCGCGGAACTCGTCCTTGGTGGTGAACTGCAGCGCGCCGGCGGTGTCGAAATCGCCGAGCTCGGCAAAATAGGGGCCCTTGAAGAGCTGCAACGTGTCGACCGTCTCGGGGATCAGGTAGTTGATGTCGGCGTACCCTTGGCCGTGGGCGTGGGTCACCATGTTCACCGGAATGCCGTCGGTGGTCAGCAGGAGATCGGTCCCGTGGTCGATGTCGAAACCGCGCAGGAAGTACTGCACGGCTTTCCCGCCGCCGGCGTGCTGGACCACCATCAGTCCCGGCACGTTGTTGAGAATCTCCTGCGTGGTCGAATGCGGGCGCAGCGCATAGTCGCGGGTCCGGATGACCTGCGACGAGGCGGCGGTGAGCGGCCGGTCGGCCTCCACCACGATCTCGTCGAGCTGGGTCAGCCTCGGACTGCGGCTCTCCACAGCCCCGCCCTCCACGTCGCGGCTGTCCGTAGCCCCGGCCTCCGTGCCGGGTGGCGGCGCCGAGCGCCGCCCAGACCCGCTGCGCGGGTTCACAGGTTGCGTGTCCTGCTGCTGACGTTGCTCATCTCGTATCGCCTTGTTCACGTCTGGGTCGGTGTCGGTCTCGTTTGGTGTTCCGATCTTTGTGCCCGCGGGCGGCTGCGCCATGGTGACTGCGTGCGAAAGCAGCACCAGAACGAAGCTCGCCCCCACGAGCGTCGTCCGCGACGGCATGTCTCCTCCTCCCGGCCCCGATCTCGAACGGCCCGGTCGGCGGTGCCGCCCGAGGGTCGGGCAGTTGAGATGCGCTCAGAGGGTCAGGTGGTCAGGAGACGGTGCGGTGAGGCGGTGCGCGGGCCTGTCGAATCGGCGCCGATGCGTGCCAGCCGCGCGCCGGTGCTGCGGCCGGCGCGGCGCCGGCGGGTGCAACGGTATCAACCTGCGGTGCGACGACGGGCACGGCGCGCTGAAAGCGCTGTTGCTGGTGCCAGTGGCCGGACGCCGATCCGTCGTCGGACTGGAGCGCTGGCGCCGACGATGTTGCGGACGTGTGGGCGGCCGCATGACCGTGCCGACGGTCACCGTGGCGGTGATGAGCGCGGTGCTCGTGACCGTCCCAGGCGTCCTCGAGCAACGCGGTCAGCGTCGGGTCGCCGTCGGCATGGGTATGAGCGCGCTCGGCGCCGGCGTGCTGGTGATAGACGAAGGCCGCGCGGGGGACGGACGTGGCCAGGGCGAAAAGCGCAGCGACGACCGGACCGAAGACAGTCAGTTGAGCGCGCGTGCAGCGCATGCCAGCCCCGTGCCTAGCACGCCGGCTGCCGATCTTGCACGCGCCGAATGCAGCCATCACCTAGCTGTACGCCTGCCGCCGCCGATCGGATGCAGATGCCAGCCCGCTATTCCTCATCCGGCTTCGTGTACCACCAGGCCCATAGGATGAACACGGCCTGGAACGGCAGGCGCACCCAGTTCCAGATGCCGGCGCCCTCGGCGTTGCCGAACACCGGCACGTTGTACAGGGCGATGTGCACATTCGCGGGGAATATGGCGATCAGTAACAGGATGATGCCCCAGGCGGCGATTGGGCGCAGGAACGGCACCAGCACCGCCATGCCGAGACCGAGCTCGGCGACGCCGGAGAGGAACACCAGCGCGGCGTGCCAGGGCAGATAGGGCGGCATCATCGGCATGTAGAACTCGGGCCGTCGCAGATGCAGAACGCCGCCCAGGATGTAGAACGCCGCCATGATCCAGAGGAGGACGCGCTTCGGAGTGCTCATGGGCAGGCTGTAGCGAAGGCGCGGTCTAAAGGAAAACTGTCCCATGCTGTGGAGGGCGGCGCGCCGTCGCCGCCCTCCACAGGAACAACTCACGGCGCTTCAGCGCCGTGGCCTTCGTTGAGGCCCTGGTGGGGCAGGGCGAGGAACGGGAACTCGGTCAGGTAGTCCTTGTCGTTGCTGTTCACGCCGTCACCGACCGCGCCCGGCGCGCCGGCGACGATCAGGCCGATGAGCACGTCGCTCACGTCGACCTGTTCCTGGTTGGGCGCCGCGCCGCCGGCGAGCGAGCGGCCGTTGGGGAACTGGGAATCGGTGGCGATGTCGATGCGCAGAACGTCGCCGGTCTTGCCCGGTTCGATCGGCACGTGGTGCACGACCTGACACGAGGCGGGATCATTCGGATCGCTGAGCACGCATGGGATCTTGTCGAGGTTGATGGTCTGCAGGATGTCGACCCGATTGGTCTTCAGCGAAGCCACCGTCGCATCGGGCACTCCCAGCGCCCGGTAACCCCCGAGGGCCTCGACGTCGCGCACCAGCACCGGGTTGAGGAACGACGTGGCGAAGTTCTCGACGTCGGTGCGCGGCGTGGTGCGGAGGAACTTCGACTGGTCGATCACGCCGATCAGCCCGGCGTTGACCAGCGGCAGCCCCTGGCGGCTCACCTGCACCCACGGGCCGCACTCGGTGACGTCGCCGTTCGCTTCCAGCCGGCGATCGCGCCGGCGGCTGGCCGAGGTCCAAATGCCGAGCAGCGTGTCGTCGCCGGGCGTGCCGTTGTGCGCCGGCGGGTTGCCCGTGCCGGTCACCTTGCTGGTGGGAATCTCCAGCGCGATCACGTTGAGATTGAAGCCGGCGAACACATCCTCACCGGGTGTGCGCCGCCCGCCGGGCAGCCCGGTCAGGTTGATGAGATCGAAGATGCCCTTCTCGTCGAGGTAGAACCCGTCGTCGCGGGTACCCGCCCAGGCGCGCCCTTCCGAGCCGCTGCTGCCGAGGGGATGGATGAAGGTTGCGGCGAACTCGTCGTCGTACAAACCCTCTTCATGGCTGGCCGGGTCGTTCGCGTCGTACGGCTTGAACTCGCCGAGACCGTAGATGAGGCGATCGGTGTGCGGGCCGACGTTGGGCGGGGCGACCGGCAGGTTGCTGCCGATCACGGTCGAGGTTCCATTCTCGACCTTGGTGATGGTGTACGTCTGCTTGACGCCGCCTTGCTGGATGAGCAGCTCGTCGCCGCCGAGCGGCGTATCCGGATCGGGCGGGTCGGGCGGCGTCGAGCTGAACTTGAACTGATACGTCACCGCATCGTCGAGCACGCCGACACCGCGGGCGATGTGGAACTCGTACAGCACGTTGTCGCACAGACGGGTCTGCTGATTGCCCTGGCCAGGCTCGTGCAGCCCGTTGTAGCCGGCGATCAGATAGAGCCTGTCGTGCGTGCCGGGTGTCACCCAGGCGTACAGGTCGGTGTTGTCGACACACGGATCGTTGACGATGGCCAACGCCTCGCGGTGGCTCGAGGCGCCGGCCGGTGGCGTCGCGGCGACCGCAGCCAGCATGGCGGCCGCGATGCCGAGTAGCGAGATGCGTTTCTTCATGGTGCCTGCTCCTTTCCTCTGGGTCACGGGGAATTTCGATGTGTCGTCGTCGGGGCGGATGGGCGCGCGGCTCATTCGCACTCTCCGGTCGGATCGGTGCCGTCGCATCCGGGGAAGAGGCAGTCGCCGAGCATGTCCGGCGGGCAACCGCTCGCGGCGTTGATGCAGATGGCGACGTCGGCAGCCAGACGCGCCGCGCAGTCCGCCGTGCTGATGCACTGGCCGGTGCTGTTGCTGAAGCATTGCTGGCAGCCAGCCAGCTTCTCGCACGCCGCGTTGGCGCCCGCGTTCGGCGTCGGCACGGGCGTGGCGGTGCCGGTGGGCGCGCGCGTCGCCGTGCGGGTGACGGTGACGGTTGGCGTCGGGGCCTTCGGTCCCGAGTCGTCGTCGCTGCAGCCCGCGGCCAGCGCCACGACGAGCAGCGCGAGCCACTTGGCGATCGGAGCACGCCGGCTCCGATGGTTCGGGTTGTGTCCTATCATAGAAGAGGCCTCCTCCTGCGATGGGCTCGAGTGACTCCAGCTTCGTTCCCTGCACTACGCACGGGCGCGGCGGTTGGATTTCCCCGGTTCGCGACCTCGTTCGCGCGGACGCTCACGGGGTCCCCTCCTGGCCTCCCCCCGTGGCCGGACATCCGGAGATGGCCACGGGGGAGGAACATGGAATGAAATCCGTTTTCGTGCGGGGGACGTACTGCACTCAGAATGGGGCGTGTTCGGGTTACCGTCGCGGCTGCGCTGATTGCCTTGGCGGTTCCCGGCATCGCCGGAGCAGAGCCGTTTGTTCCGTCAGCCGACGCGGAAGTGCTGGAGCAGTTGCCGCTCTCGCCGCTCGATCCCGAGGCCCGGCGGTTGCGGGCGCTGAGCGCGGAGCTTGCACGCCAGCCCGATAATCTGGCCCTCGCGACGCGGGTGGCCTGGCTCTACGTCGAACAGGGCAGGGCGCTGTCCGATCCGCGCTACTACGGCTACGCGCAGGGAGTGCTGGCGCCCTGGTGGTACGCGGCCGACCCGCCGGTGCCAGTGCTGATCCTGCGCGCCACCATTCGCCAGCGCGACCATGACTTCGCGCCCGCGCTCGACGACTTGGCCCGGGCGCTGCGCGCCGACCCGACCAACGCGCAGGCGTGGCTGACGCAGGCGATCGTACTGCAGGTGCAAGGCGAGTACTCGGCGGCCAAGCGCAGTTGTCTCGAGGTGGTGCAGTTCTCCAGCCCGTTGGTGGCGGTCACCTGCTTGAGCAGCGTGGACAGCCTGAGCGGCGACGCCGAGCAGAGCTATGCCCGGCTGCAGCGGGCGCTGGCGCAGGCGCCGGGGGCCGACCCCGCCATGCGTCGCTGGGCGCTCACTGCGCTGGCCGAGATGGCGGCCCGCCGCGGCCGTCCCGACGCGGCCGAAGCGCATTTCCAGCAGGCGCTGGCGCTCGGCGGGACCGACGACTACCTGCTGGCGGCCTACGCCGATTTCCTGCTCGATCTCGGCCGGCCGGCCGTCGTGCGCGAGCTCCTGCAGGAGCGCACGCGCGTCGATGCGCTGCTGCTCCGTCTGGCACTGGCCGAGCGGGCCCTCGGTTCGGCGACGGCGGAGGAGCACGTGCAGGCGCTGCGCGATCGGTTCGCTGCCGCGCGGCTGCGCGGCGACGCGGCCCATCGCCGCGAGGAAGCGCGGGCAGCGTTGTCGCTCGATGTCCAACCGGCCGAGGCCTTACGCTTGGCGCGCGAGAACTGGGATGCGCAGCGCGAGCCGGCCGACGCACGGATCCTGCTCGAAGCCGCGCTCGTCTGCGGCGATCCGGCCGCCGCCCAACCCGTCCTCGAATTTCTGACCCGCACCCGCTTGGAGGACGTCACCCTGGCGCGCCTCGCGGCGCAACTGCGGTCGTAGCGATGATGCTGAAGAAGACCCTGCTCACCGCGCTCATCCTGGCGTGCGCCGCAACCGCGCAGGCGCACAAGGCGAGCGACAGCTATCTGACCCTGCGCACCGACGGCGCCGGGTTGGCGGCACGCTGGGATCTGGCGCTGCGCGATCTCGATCAGGCGATCGGCCTCGACGGCGACGGCAACGGCGCGATCACCTGGGGTGAGGTGCGGTCGCGGTGGGACGCTATCGACGTCTATGCACTGGCCCGGCTGCACATCGCCGCCGGCGAGGTCGCCTGCGCCACCCGGTCGGTCGAGCACCTGATCGACCGCCATTCCGACGGGGCCTACGCGGTGCTCCGCTTCGGCGTCGACTGCCCAGGCGGAGCCGGCGCGCTCGACGTGCGCTACGGCCTCTTCTTCGATTTCGACCCGCAGCATCGTGGCCTGCTGCAGTTCGTCGGCGCCGAGGCGACGCGGACGCTGCTGTTCAGCGCTGACCAGCGCCTACAGCACCTCGATCTCGCCGCCGCGGGAGCATGGGAGAGCCTGCGGGCTTTCTGGCTGGACGGGGTCTGGCACATCTGGGCCGGCTTCGACCACATCCTGTTCCTGCTGGCCCTGCTGATGCCGGCGGTCCTGCGCCGCGAGAACGGCCGCTGGCACAGCGTTGGATTGCGCGACGCGCTGATCGGAACGCTCAAAGTGGTGACGGCGTTCACGGTGGCGCATTCCATCACGCTCAGCTTGGCGGCGCTGGGGGTCGTGCAGCTGCCGTCGCGGCTGGTGGAGGCGGGCATTGCTGCCTCGGTCGCCGTCGCAGCGTTGAACAACGCCTATCCCCTCTTCGGCGACGGCCGCTGGCTGGTTGGGTTCTGCTTTGGCCTGCTGCACGGTTTCGGCTTTGCGAGCGTCCTCGCCGATCCGGCCTTGCCGCTCGGCGCGATGCTCGTGGCCCTGCTGGGGTTCAACGCCGGCGTCGAGAGCGGACAGCTGGTGATCGTCGCCGCCTTCGTGCCGCTGGCGTATCTGGTCCGCCGGTCGTGGATGTACCAGCGGGTCACGCTGGTGGCGGGGTCGTCGGCGATCGCCGTCCTAGCCGCGGTGTGGTTCGTCGAGCGGGCGTTGGATTTACACCTGCTGCCGGTGTGACCGGTGGGCCGCCCTCCAGGCGGCACGGGCGCGCCAAGGCGCGCCCCTCCGAGGATGAGTACCGCCGCTGTTTTCTGCCAAGCGCATTGGAGGGGCCGCCCGTGGGCGGCCCGTAGGCGCGCCTGAAATCGTCGCAATCCGAACGGCGGTCGGGAGCGTAGGGTAAAAGGTGGGCACCTCATCGCCACTCCGCTCGGTTGCGCCCCCGACGCCGCAGGTGCTAGCGGGGCGCCGAGCTTCGATGCACGCGCAGCGGCAGGACTCTACCCGCGGCGAAGCCAGCCGCGAGATGCTGGTGCGCCGGATGGCCGTGGGCGACCAGTCGGCGATGGGAGAGTTCTACGACCAGACCAGCCCGCTCGTGTTCGGCCTGGCGATGCGCATCCTCGGCGATCCGAGCGTTGCGGAAGAGGTCGTGCTGGATGTGTACGCGCAGGCGTGGCGACAGGCGGCGGGATTCGATGCGTCGCGCGGCACGCCCTCGGCATGGTTGCTGACGCTGACGCGCAGCCGGGCCATCGACCAGCGCCGTACCCGTCGGCGTGATCCGGCCACCGAGCCGCTCGAGTCCGCCGGCGAAGTCAGCGCCCCCGCGCCGGGTCCCGAAGCGCTCAGTGTGGCGGCCGAACGCCACCGGTTCGTGCAGAAGGCGCTCGCTGCGCTCAGCGCCGAGCTGCGCGAGGTCATCCATCTGGCATATTTTGGCGGACTCAGTCACAGTGAGATCTCCACGCAGCTGAAGCAGCCGCTCGGAACCGTGAAGACCCGCATTCGCAGTGCGATGATGCAACTCCGCGACTCACTTGCGCCGCTCAACGCGCCGCTGCCGACGCTGAAGGACGACCGATGAGCGACAAGACCAGCGACGACGCACGGCGCGAGCGCGCCGCGCTCTATGCTCTGGGGGCGCTGCCCGAGGCGGAAGCCCGCGACGTCGCCACGGAGCTCGCCGGCGACGGCCCGGCAGCCGATGCCGAGCTGTCGGCGTTCCGTTCGGTGGTCGACGACCTCGCCTACGCGGCGGCTCCCATGGCGCCGCCCCCGCCGCTGCGCAAGCGCCTGCTGGAACAGATCGCGGCCGGCGAGGCACCCGTCGTCGAGCGCGATGGCATCCGCTTCGTGCGCAGCGCCCAACTCGGCTGGGAAGCGGGTGTGGCTGACGGGATCGAGGTCAAGCCGCTGTTTACCGACCCTGCCACCGGTCGCCGCACCGTCCTCGTGCGCATGCAGCCAGGGACGACCTATCCCGCTCATCGCCACGCCGACAACGAGGAGACCTTTCTCCTGGAGGGAGACCTGCTCGTCGGCGGCGTGCTGATGCGCCCCGGCGACTACTGTCTTGCTCCGGCCGACACCATGCACGAGGGCATCCAGACCACCGGCGGGTGCCTGTTCATCACCAGCGCCGCCCAGCGCAGCCTGTTCCTCGACTGACCGGCCGGATCCATCCGATCCGGCCGCGCTCGCGTATCTTGTGATGCCACGAGCGGAACCAGACGTGCTTGAGAGCGAGCAATTGGGCGCGGCCCTGCGCCAGCGCGATGAGCACGCCCTGGCCGAGGTGTACGATCGGTACGGCCGGACGGTGTACGCGCTGGCGTTGCGCATCACCGGCGACGCGGGCGCGGCCGAGGAGATCAGCATCGACTCCTTCTGGCAGCTCTGGCAGCAGGCGGAACGATTCGATGTCGCGCAAGGGTCGCTGCTCAACTGGCTGCTCACCATCGCCCGCAGCCGCGCCATCGATCGGGTGCGGGCGCGCGGGGCGCGCAAGCGCGTCCAGGCGCTGGACCCGACCGACGTGAACCACGCCCGCCCGCCCGATGAAGCCGCCGAGCTCAGCCAACGGCGCCTCCTCGTCCGTCAGGCCATGGAGACCCTGCCGCCGGCGCAGCGCACCGCGTTGTCGCTGGCATACTATGAGGGCCTGTCGCACTCACAGATCGCCGAGCGCCTGCAGGAGCCGCTCGGCACGGTGAAAACACGCATCCGCCAGGCCATGGGCGTGCTGCGCCGCAGCCTCGCCCCGGTGTTGACGACGTCGCAATGAAGAACCACGAAGACATCCAGGCCGATCTGCCGCTCTATGCGCTCGGTTCGCTCGATGCCGACGAGCGCCAGGCGATCGACCAGCATCTCACCGAGGGGTGCGACTCGTGCGCCCGCGAGCTGCAGACGTGGCGCGACGTCGTCGGCATGGTGCCGCTCGAAATTCCCGAAGTGGCGCCGTCGGGCTTGAAGGCGAAGTTGCTCGCGCGCGTGCGCGCGGAAACCGCGACCAGCGCCGCGCCGGCGCACCGCCCACGCACGGTGGCGCGCCGCCGCATCGGCTGGGCCGCTCCGTTCGCGCTGGCCGCATTGGCGCTCCTCGCCTTGGCGACATACCAGGAGATCGGCTGGCGCGCCGAACGCGAGCGCGATGCGCAGGTGGTCGCGAATCTCGAGGCCGAGCGCACCCGTCAGGCGACGGTGGTCGCCGAGCTGCAGCGCGAGCTCGAAGCCGCCCGCGGGAACCTGGCGACGGTGTCGGCGGCGCTCGCCGCGCGCGAAAACGATGTGGCGTCGCTGCGCGCCGCGCTGGCCAACGCCGAGCAGTCGCTCTCCATCCTGCAAGCGCGCGGGCTCAGTCTGGTGGCGCTGAAGGAAACCAAAGACGCGCCGCCCGCGGCCGGGCATGTGTTGCTCAGCGCTCCCACCGGCCGGGCGCTGTTCTACGCCTTTGACCTGCCACAGGTCCCGGCGGACAAGACCTATGAGCTGTGGTGGATCACCGAGAAGCAGGGTCCGGTGCAGGCGGGGCTCTTCCAGCCCGACGCGCGCGGTCTCGGCCGCGTCGAAGCGACCGTGCCGGAGGACGCCGGCGCCATCCAGGCCGCCGCCGTGACCATCGAAGCCGCCGGCGGCGTGCCGAAGCCGCAGGGCCCCATGGTGCTGATCGGCACCGTCGGCAGCTCGCCGAGCTGACACTGCGGGGCCGCTGGGTCAGGCCCCCATCTGGAGGGCCGCGCTTCCGCGCGGCCATGGCGCCGCGGAAGCGGCGCCCTCCAGCGACACGCCGCAGATGCGGTACTTTCCGCTACAATGTGGCGCCGAGCGCCGATCATCGCGTCTCGTGTTGATCAACGATTCCGGACGCGATAGCCGGAGAGGGTACGCGAGCCGCGCTTGAGTCGTTCGATTGTCCCCGCCATGTGCTGGGCCGCCGTGGCGGCCGCGGCCATTCTCGTTCCCGGCCCGGGCCGCGCGGCGTGTCCGGGCGACTGCGACGGCAACGGCACCGTCACCATCGATGAGCTCGTCACCCTGGTGGACATCGCTCTGGACGGGACCGGAACGGAGCGCTGTCCGGCCGGCGACATCAACGGCAACGGCGCGATCACCATCGACGAGCTGATCGCCGCGGTGTCGGCCGCGCTGGTCGGCTGTCCGCCCACGCCGACCCCAACCGTGGCGAGCGTGACACCGACCGCCGCCATCACGCCGAGCTCGACTCCGAGCGATTCGGTGACATCGACGCCCGTACACTCGGCCACGCCGACCGCGACCGCGTCCGGCAGCGCAACTGTAAGCGAGGAGCCGACTGCCACAGTGACCGCGGAGCCCACGATGACCGGGACGCCGGGTGCGACCGTTTCGGCCTCCGTGACCGTCACGTCCACCGCAACCTCGCCGGCCGGTTCCGCCACGGTCACGCCCACGCGCACGGCCAGCCCGAACGCCTCGCCGTCGCGCACGCCCACGCCCGAGCCACAGCCCTCGACGACCGTGACAGCAACCGCGCCGCCGAGCGTCACGCCCACTCAGAGTCCTGCTGACTCGCCCACCGACACGCCAGTCACCACGCCGAGCGGCACCAGCAGCACGCCCACTACAACGGCCACCGTCACGGCGACCGGGCCGGCGACCCACACGACGACAGCCACCGAAGCACCCACCAGCAGTGGCACGCCCACGCCGAGCCGCACCCACACGGCGGCGGCCAGCCACACAGTCACCGCGACGCGCTCGCATTCGCCCACCGCGACGGTGCCGTTCACCGTCACTGGCAGTCCAACCCGCAGCGGCACGCCGACGCGGACCGCGTCGAGGACAGCCACCGCCAGTGCGACGGCTCCCGTGCCCGCCACCGCAACGGCGACCCGTACCCGGACGCTGACACAGACCCGCACGGCGACGCGCACGCCCAGCCGAACCGCGACCCAGAGCCCCTCGGTCACTCCGACCCCTGGCCTCGGCCTGCGTCACTTCTCGCTGAATCCAGCCTCCAGCTCGCTGCGCGTGCTGCCCGAGCTCGCCACCTTCAGCGGATTCAGCGGCTCACTCGACCTCGCCGCCGGCGTGCCCGATCCGGTGACCGGGATCGCGTCGGTGGACATCGTCGGCGCATCCGAGTTTCTCTCGGTGCCGATCGGCAATCTCACGTTCTGCATCAAGCCGATCGTGCCGGTCAGCAGCGCCGGTGTGCTCGCCTGCATCGGCGGGGTCGATCTGGGGGTCAACTCGTCGCAGGACCATCGCATCGGGGTGGTCGGGATGAACGGGTTCACGGCGGACGATTGCACCGACGCCGGCGGGATCGTGGAAAGCGCGCTGGAACCGCATCCAGGCGTCTGCAACGGTCCGGTCGAGATCATCGCCTCGCCCGAACCTGACTCCGGCATCGGCGCCCTGCTCATTGCGCCGGATGCTCGCTTCGGGACGCAGGGGTTGCCGGCGGAGGTCACGATCGACGAGGGGCCGTGCGCCCAGCACGGACCAGGCGATCCGACCGTCTTCGGCTTCGTCAGCGGGCTGTCGCGCGCCGCGATCCTCGATGCGAACGACGTCAGCGGCGCCGTGCTGACGCACGACGAGCACGGCGAGAACTTCTCCTGCCCGCTGTGGATGCACGAGAACGGCCCTGGTCGTCTGGTGCTGAGCGTGCCAGCCGTGCACGGCGCCACCAACGGCGACGCGATCACGGTGTTCGTGCTCGACGATTGAGCGAAGGCCCCGCCCAAGTAGGGGCGACGCATGCGTCGCCCCTACGCACGGATCCCGGATTCACGGATGCGTCAACAGAAACGCGCGATCTTCTCCGCCAGCTCCGCCGCGCGGGCTCGGTCGAGCGCGCCCGGCTGCCAGCCGATGCCCAGGCCGGAGCCGTCGTCGTACTTCGGGATGATGTGGAAGTGCACATGCATGACCGTTTGGTGCGCGGCGGCGCCGTTGTTCTGCAGGATGTTGTAGGCGACCGCGCCGGTGGCGCGCAGCACGGCCTGGCACAGCCGTGGCAGCACCCGTCCGATTGCGGCGGCCGACTCATCTGATAGCTCTGCCACGGTGACGGCGGGTTCCTTCGGAATGATCAACGTGTGCCCGAGACTGAGCGGCGCGATGTCGAGGAACGACAGCACCCGCTCGTCTTCGTACACGCGGTGACAGGGAATCTCGCCCCGCAGGATCTTGCTGAAGATGGTCTCTGCCATGGGTGCAGCTTAGGAGCAGCACGCGCGTCCGATCAAGCCATGTCCACCGCGATCCCCCCCCTCGAGCCACCGCGTCTGTCGTCGGGCCTCAAGCTTGCCTACGGTACCGGCCAGCTCGCCGAAGGCGTGAAGACGACATCGTTCCACGTCTTCCTGCTGTTCTACTACAACCAGGTCCTCGGCCTGCCGGCGTGGTGGACGGGGCTGGCCCTCGGCATCGCCACCGTGATCGATGCCATCGTCGACCCGCTCATGGGCTCGATCTCCGACGCGACCCGCCACCGCTGGGGACGCCGCCATCCGTACATGTATGCGTCGGCAATCCCCATGGGCGTTGGCCTCGCCTTGCTCTTCCGCCCCCCGCCAGAGCTCAGCGGCGCATCGTTGTTCGCCTGGTTGATCGGCTGCACCATCATCGTGCGCTTGGCGGTGTCGGGCTATTCCGTTCCGCATCTCGCGCTGGGCGCCGAGCTGTCCAGCGACTACCGCGAGCGCACCGCGATCGTCGCCTATCGCAACTTCCTCGCGTACATCGGCGCCGTGCTGGTCGTCGTCGGCGGTTGGGGGTACTTCTTCCGCTCCGCGCCGGGCCTCACCGACGGGCAGTTCAACCAAGCTGCCTATCCGGCCTTCGGACTGTTCTGCGGGGTAGCGGCATCGGTGACCGCGTTGCTCTCGGCCGCCGGGACGCATGCGCGGATCCCGTTCCTCGTCGCCCCGCACGGCGCCCACGAGCCGCTCAGCCTGCGCCGCCTGGCGGCGGAGATGCGCGGCACGTTGGCCAACGCGTCGTTTCGCGCCCTGTTCTTCGGGATTGTGCTCTTCTTCATCACGCGCGGCGTCGCCGAGGGGCTCGGCATCTACATGGTCACGCACTTCTGGGAGATCCCACCCAGCGCGATTCTGCAGGTGCAGGCGATCGGGCTCGTCGGCGTGCTGATCGGCACCGTGC
>Ga0187893_10005501_pt1 | contig 22684 bp, 25 predicted proteins | sample MA1701074metaG_FD_139574 | JGI IMG/M metagenome (GOLD analysis project Ga0187893, IMG submission 139574) | White microbial mat communities from a basaltic lava cave in the Kipuka Kanohina Cave System on the Island of Hawaii, USA - MA170107-4 metaG ...
CCCTTCGGCGGAGCCGGCACCGACCAGCGTGTGCAGCTCATCGATGAACACGATGATGTTCGGGTTCTCGGTGAGCTCCTTCATGATCGCCTTGAGGCGCTCCTCGAACTGTCCACGGTACTTGGTGCCAGCCACGATGAGCGAGATGTCGAGCGCGAGAAGACGCTTGTCGGCGAGGAAGTGCGGCACGTCGCCGTAGACGATCTTCTGCGCGAGCCCTTCGACGATCGCGGTCTTGCCGACGCCCGGCTCGCCGATGAGCACGGCGTTGTTCTTGGTACGGCGGCAGAGCACCTGCTGGACGCGCTCGAGCTCGTAGTCGCGGCCGACGAGCGGGTCGAGCTGGTTCTTCATCGCCGCTTCGGTCAGGTCGCGGCTGAATTCCGCCAGGAGCGGCGTCTCTTTGACCCGCGTCAGCGTTGTCTTCTCGTTGAGGAGCTGGACGATGTCCTCGCGGACGGTGTGGAGCCGCATCCCCTTTTCCATGAGGATCGACGCAGCAACGGATCGCTCCTCGCGGAGGATGCCGAGCAGCAGATGCTCGGTGCCGATGTAGTTGTGGAGGAGGCGGTCGGCCTCTTCGGCCGCAAACTGCAGCACGCGCTTGGTTTCCGCGCTGAATGGAATCTCCACGGACGTGGAGACCTTCTCACGGAAGACGGTGCGCCCTTCGATTTCTTTCCGGATGTTCTCGAGCGACAGGTGCGAGCGCGCGAAGATGCGGCTGGTGAGCCCCTTCCCCTCCCGAATCAAGCCAAGAAGCAGGTGCTCGGTCTCAATCGAAATGCTGCCGAGCTGGCTGGCCTCGTAGCGGGCGAAGAAGAGAACCCGTCGCGCTCGTTCCGTGTACCGTTCGAACATCAGCCCGCCTGACCGTTTAGAAGTTGATGGCGAGAAGCGTGGCCTCTTGTCATCATTATAAGGCAAAGCTCTGGCGTCACCAACGTTCGATCCCCCCTAACTCGCTCGCTCGATTAGGGTTCCCCGAACCGATCGGGCGAATGCCTGCCACTGCACATATACTTCGCCGCATGGCTGACACAGTTGGGTTCATTGGACTCGGCGTCATGGGACGTCCGATGGCGAAGAATCTTCTCAAGGCGGGCTTTCCGCTCGTCGTCCACAGCCGCAGTCAGCGGCCTGTCGACGATCTCGTCTCCGCCGGCGCGATGCGCGCGGCGTCACCCGCGGACGTGGCGCGCCAGACGACGCGAATCATCACCATGCTGCCCGATTCGCCCGACGTGGCGCAGGTGATGGAGGGCGAGAACGGCGTCTTCACATCGCTCCAGCGCGGATCGATCGTCATCGACATGAGTACCATCGCACCGGCGACCGCGCAGCGCCTTGCCGCGCGCGCCGCCGCCCTCGGCGCCATCATGCTGGACGCGCCGGTCAGCGGCGGCGAGATCGGCGCGATCAACGGGACGCTGTCCATCATGGTGGGCGGCGATGCGCAGGCATTCGCGGCGGTGAAGCCGATTCTCGAAGGAATGGGCAACCCGGACAAAATCATTCTCATCGGCGAGTCGGGCGCGGGACAACTCTGCAAGGTCTGCAACCAGATGGTGATCGGCGGGGCGCTCGCCGTCGTCAGTGAGGCGTTCGCACTGGCGCGGAAGGCAGGCGTCGACGCCGCCAAGGTGCGGCAAGCGCTGCTTGGCGGGTTCGCGGCCAGTCGGGTACTCGAGGTTCACGGTGAGCGGATTCTCACCGGCAACTACAAACCCGGGTTCCGAACGGCGCTGTATGCGAAAGACTTTCGCATCGTTGCCGCGACGCTTGCCGAACATCACAGTCCCGCGCCGGTCAGCGCCGTCATCCAGCAGCTCGTCGAGGCGCTCATGGCCGCCGGGCGCGGCGACGACGATTATGCGGCGCTCGCCACGGTGCTGTTCCAGCTGGCGGGGGTCAGCGCCGAAGCGGCAGGTGTCTGAACTCGTGCGACGGTGCGGACGCACCTTCGCACCGTCGCATCGTCGCACATCGCGCCTACATTGGATGTAGCGCGCCTTGTTCGAGTCGGAGCACGCGATCACATGCGGCCGCCAGCCGCGGGTTGTGCGTCGCGATGACCGACGTCAACCCGTGCTCCGCGTGCATCTCGCGCAGCAACCGGTGGAGCGACTCAGCGGTGTTCTCGTCGAGGTCGCCGGTCGGCTCGTCGGCGAGGAGCAGCGCCGGCTTCATCACGAGCGCCCGGGCCACCGCGACTCGCTGCTGCTCGCCGCCCGACATCATCGACGGCCGGTGCACGAGCCGCTCGCCTAACCCGACACGAGCCAGGAGCGCCGTCGCCCGCTGCTCCGCTTCCCCTCTCGGAATCCGCGCGATTCGCATCGGCATCGCCACGTTCTCGGAGGCGTCGAACTCCGGCAGCAAGTGGTGAAATTGGAAGACAAAACCGACGTTCCGGTTCCGAAACTCGACAAGCGCGGCGTCGGGCATCGCCGCCATGTCGGCATCGCCGACCACGACCACACCGGTATCCGACCGATCGAGTCCGCCCAGCAGGTGCAACAGCGTGCTCTTGCCGACGCCTGACGCGCCGACAATCGCGAGCATCTCTCCCGCCGGAACCTCCAAATCGAGATCCCGGAGCACGTGAATCCGCTGGCTCCCGACGACGTACGACTTGTTCAGCCCGCGAACGGAAACGAATGGCATCGCTACGTGCGAGGGTGCGAGGGTGCCGGGGTGCGACGGTTGGTTCGATGGTGCACCGGGTGTGTGAACCGTCGTACTCTCGCACTGTCGGACCCACCCTCGCGCCCTCGCACCCTCGCACCCCTATTCGAAACGAAGGGCCTGAACGGGATCCAGCCGCGATGCCTGGCGCGAGGGATAGATCGTCGCGAGGAAGCAGATGATCACGGCCGAGACGACGACCACGACGAAATCCAACGGCTGCACCACAAACGGCACGTACGCCACCTGATAGACGTCCATCGGTATTTGGATCAACTGGTAGCGGTCGAACACCCAGCAGAGCACGAGGCCCAGGCTCGAGCCGACAGTGGTGCCGACCACACCGATGATGAGCCCTTGGAGCATGAAGATCCGCATCACCCGCGGGGACGAGGTGCCCATCGTCTTCAGAATCGCGATGTCGCGGCTCTTCTCCATGACCAGGAGGATGAGGGAGGCGACAATCTGCAGCGCCGCAACCAGGACGATCAAGCCGATCGCAATCGAGATGGCCATCTTCTCGAGCCACAGCGCCGAGAAGAGCGCCTGATTCATGTCGGCCCAGTCCTGGCTGACGTACTCCTCGCCAAGCTCGTCAGGCACGCGCTCGGAGATAGCGGGCGCGGCCTCGATGTCGACCACGCGCAACTCAATGAGGTCCGGGATGGCCTTCCCCAGCAGCCGCTCCGCGAATTCGAGCGACACGAAGCCGTGCGCAGCATCGAACTCGTACAGGCCGAGCGCGTAGATGCCCGCGATGCGTACGCGCCGCGTCCGTGGAATCATGCCCATGGGCGAGAGCGTGCCCTGCGGCGTGAGGAGCGACGCGGTGTCGCCGACCGTCACGCCGAGCTGCTCGGCAAGATTGCGGCCGATCAGGATGCCGGGCATTACATCCTCGCCCTCCGCGGCGAGCGCGTCGACGCTCCCCTGCCGCATGGCGCGCGCGATGTCGGTGACGCTCGGCTCGAGTGCCGGGTCGACGCCTTTCAGGCTGATGAACGCATCGGCCTGATCGGTCGAGATGAGCGCCTTGCCGAGGACCGCCGGGCCGGCGCCGGAGACCCCCTCCATCGCTTGGAGCCTCTCCACCTCGGCGCGGTAATCGTCGATGCCGCCCTTCTTCCACACGTAGACGTGCGCCGTCGATCCGAGAATGCGATCGCGCAGCTCCCGCTGGAGCCCCGTCATCAGGGCGAGGGCGATGACGAGCGCCATCACGCCGACGGCGACGCCAATCGTCGAGATCAGCGAGATCACAGAGATGAACGCCTGCCTCCGGCGCGCCAGCAGGTAGCGGAGCGCGACAAACAGCTCGAAGGTCACCTCGGCCTCATCAGCGGAAACAGAATGACGTCGCGGATCGAGTGGCTATCGGTCAGCAGCATCACGAGTCGGTCGATGCCGATCCCTTCGCCTGCGGCCGGCGGCATGCCGTACTCGAGCGCGCGAACGTAGTCTTCGTCGAGTGCGTGGGCCTCTTCGTTGCCGGCCGCACGCGCCTGCAGCTGCGCCTCGAACCGGCGGCGCTGCTCGGCCGGGTCGTTCAGCTCGCTGAAGGCGTTGGCGATTTCCATCCCCGCGACATACAGCTCGAACCGCTCGACCGTCTCCGGATCGTTCGGCTTCTGCTTCGAGAGCGGCGACACGTCGGTCGGAAAGTCGTACACGAAGGTTGGCTGCACCAAGTCGGCCTCACAGAGGCTCTCGAAGAGGTTGGCGGCGATGACGCCCGCGCTGGCCCCCGCCTCCACCTCGATCCCAAGCGCGTGTGCGACGCCGGCGGCCCGTTCCCGCGACCGCAGGTCGTCGAGCGTCACGTCGCGGCCAAGCCGCTGTGACGCCGCGTCGCGCACGGCTTCTCGCAGGGACAGCCGCCGGAACGGCGCCGTGAAGGAAATCGTGTGGTCCCCGTAGTGCACGTCCTCACCGCCCGTCGCGCTCCTCGCCACCTCGCCGAGGAGCGACTCGGTGAACGGCATCAGATCCTGGTAGTCGGCGTACGCCCAGTAGAACTCGAGCATCGTGAACTCAGGGTTGTGGTGCGCGGACATCCCTTCGTTGCGAAAGTTCCGGGCAATCTCGAAGACGCGCTCGATGCCACCCACGGTCAGGCGCTTGAGGTACAGCTCTGGCGCCACACGCATATACAGCGGGAGATCCAAGGCGTTGTGATGTGTGACAAATGGACGGGCAAGCGCTCCTCCCGGAATCGACTGCATCACCGGCGTTTCGACCTCCAGGAAGCCTCGCACCGTCAGGAACTCGCGGACCGTGGACTCCACCCGGCTGCGGATCTCGAAGACGCGTCGGACGTCGGGATTGACGACAAGATCGAGATAGCGCTGGCGGAACCGCGTTTCCACGTCCTGAAGGCCGTGCCACTTTTCCGGCAGCGGCAGCAGACACTTGGCGAGGAATTCGAGCTGCGACGCCCAAATCGTGAATTCCTTCGTCTTGGTGCGAAACAGACGCCCGTCGACGCCGATCCAATCGCCATAGTCGAGCAGCTTGTAGATCTGGAAATCGCGCGCGGAGAGCGAGTCCTCTCGGATGTATACCTGGAGGCGCGCCTTGCCATCGGTCAGCACCAGGAAATTCGCCTTGCCGAAGGCGCGGATGGCCAGAATACGTCCGGCCGTACGTGTGGTCATGCGCGCGGTCTCGAGCTCCTCTCCGCTCTTGCCGCCGTGCGCCTGAACGATCTCCTCGATCGACGCCTGGGAATCGAATCGATTCGGATACGGATCCACGCCGAGCCGGCGCAAGTCCTCCAGGTTGGCCCGCCGTTGCAGCACCTGATCGGATTCCTGGGTCGTCGTCATTCGCGTGAGAGCCGGCGCCGGATCGCGTCGAGCAGCCCGTTGATGAATCGTACTGCCTCGTCGTGGCTGAACGTGCGGGCCAGCTCGAGCGCCTCGTTGATAATGACCCGCGCGGGGGTTTCCGGCTCGTGGAGGAACTCGTAGACGGCGAGGCGGAGAATCAGGCGATCCATGACGTTCATCCGCTCGAGGCGCCAGTGCTCGGCTGCCTCGGCGATAAGCGGATCGAGGTTGCCCACCTGGTCGGTCACACCCGTGGCGAGCGCCTCGGCAAACGCGCGGTGCTCGTCCGGCAGGTCGCTGGCCGGCGGTTCGTCGTGCAGCCAGAAGGTGCGCAACACGTCGGCCATCGACGCGCGCCCGACCTCCCACTGATAGAGCATCTGCAGCGCCGCCTCGCGCGCCTGATGACGCGCATGCCTCGGGATCCGCGGCGCCGAGCGCCGTTCCGCGGGCGCGGTCATCGCGTGCCGGCCTCGTGCAATCGCTGAAACAGCGTGGCCATTTCCACCGCGGCGAGAGCCGCCTCGCGCCCCTTGTTGTCGGGACCGTCGGCGGCGCGTGCCTGCGCCTGCTCCTCCGTCAGCGCCGTCAGCACACCAAATGCCATCGGCACACCCGTGTCGGCCGCCGCGCCGGCAATCCACAGGCAGGTCGCCTCGGCGAGGTACTCGAAGTGCATCGTCTCGCCCTTGATGAGACACCCGAGGCAGATAATCGCGTCGAACTGCCCCGTCCGCGCCAGACGCAGCGCCGTCACCGGAATCTCGAACGACCCCGGCACACGCACGACCGTGACGTGATCGTCGGCCACCTTCGCTTCCAGCAGCGCCCGGCGCGCGCCGGCGAGCAGCCCTTCAGTAATCTCCTCGTTGAAGCGCGAGACGATCACGGCAAAGCGGCAACCGGCGGCAGTGCGCGCTCCCTGCAGCTGCATCGTGCCGCTCACCTCCCCTTGAAGTCGGCCTTCCGCTTCTCGAGGAATGCCGCGGTGCCCTCGCGCATGTCGTCGGTCGACGCGACCAGCCCAAAGAGCGTGGCTTCGAGGAACTGTCCCTTGTCGAACGGCATCTCGAGGCCGCGGTTGACCGCTTCGATGATGTATCGCATCGCGATGGGCGGCTTGGCCGCCAGCTCCAATGCCAGCTTCTTCGCCTCGTTCATCAGCTCGGCGGCAGGGACGATACGATTCACAAGTCCCATCTGCTGCGCGTCGGCGGCGGTGATGTGCCGCCCGGAGAGGAGCATGTCGAGAGCCGCGCCCTTGCCGACGAGGCGCGCGAGCCGCTGTGTCCCTGCATAGCCGGGGATGATGCCGAGGTTGATCTCGGGCTGCCCGAGGCGCGCGGTGTCGGCGGCGAGGCGGAGCGTGCACGCCATCGCCAGCTCGCAGCCGCCGCCGAGCGCATAGCCGTTGATGGCGGCGATAACCGGCTTGCCCAGGTTCTCGATCAAATCGAAGACGTGCTGGCCCCGGAGCGCGTGCTCCGTGCCGTCGACCGGTCGCTGAACCGCGAGCTCGTTGATATCTGCACCCGCGACGAACGCCTTTTCGCCGGCGCCCGTGAGAATGACGACGCGGATCGCGGGATCGTGCTTCAACTCGAGAATGGCACGGCGAAGAGCATCGATGGTCGGGGCGTTGAGCGCATTGAGCACCGGTGGGCGGTTGATGGTGAGAACGGCAACCGCGCCATCGCGCTCGAGAAGAAGATTGTCAAAGCTCATCGCGCGAGGTTAGCGCGATTATACCCCACGCCCAGCACGCGGCCGTGCCGCCACACACACCTATCGTGTCGGCGATCAGATCGGCAACCTCGGCGGATCGTCCCGGCACGAACATCTGATGGATCTCGTCGGTGACGGCGTACGTCACCGCGATGGCAATCGTCAGGCCTGCGGTGCGCCCGAGAATGCGGCGGGGCAGTCCGCCGGCGATCGCCCGCACCACGACGATTGCGAGGCCGAAGTACGCGACCGCGTGCCAAGGCTTGTCGCCGCCTGCTGGAATCGACAGCTGTGACAGCGACGAGACGTAGAAGATCGCCGCCATGTAGACGACAACCGGCGCCCAGAGGAGTACTCGTGTCAGAACGGTAGAGGGTACTGGAGCCAGCCGGCAAGGATGCCGCCGCCGACGAGCCCGGCGAACAACTGCACCCCGAACCGGAGCTGCTCGCGCGGCTCGTCGCGCATCAACGTTGCAAACACGATCGACACGAACAGTGCGAAAACGACCATCGACGCGAGATGCGAGGTCATTTGCGCCCCTGCGCCACGTCGAAGGCGTCGAGCACGACGAGCATGTTAAGGAGGCCGGCGACGATGAGAAACGCGTTGCCGTACTCGAACGTGGCGGCAATGGCGCGGCCGGCGCCCTGATTCATCGCCTTGGCAACGAAGTACGGAATGCCGATGCCGATGTCGGCGAACGCCGCCAGCGCGACGAGCGGCTGCGACAGCTCGAACGGGAATAGCCGTCCTTCGAGCCAGAGCCCGCACGCGAACATGAGGGGTAGCGTGATCAGGAAAATAAGCCCCTTCCGCTGGCGCCCGAGCAGCAGATGGCCGGCGCCGGGAACCAACCACGCGGCCGCGCACATCAAATACGTGATTCCGGGAGAGCGGACCGAGGCCGCCGCGGCAACGGGCATCGTTCGTAGTTTATTGTATCGGCGCCCTTTCGTGTTCTGCGTGGGCGTCGTGGCTACGCCTTCTCTGGAGCGCCTGCCGGATCGCAAATGCCACCGCGACGCCGAGCGCCACGCCGCCAGCCGCGCGCATCGCGTTCGACACGTGCCAGAGATCGCTCCACTCGACGGCAAACGTGAACCCATTGAGCGCCAGCGCTCCGAGCAGCGCTGGCTGCGGGAGCGACCGCATCGGGTTCGCGCGGAACCCGCCTGCAAGCCGCGCCCGATTGGTATAGATCAAGGGGACAACTGCTCCCGCGTACGTTCCCAGACATCGCGCGCACACCGGCAGCTGCGCGCCATCGAGAAAAAACGATCGCTCCGCAATCTGATGGCAGACACGCCCGCCGAACAGGTAGACGATGCCCGCCAGCGGCACCGGCAGCCACGGCGCGAGCAGCACGAGTGTCACCCAGCCAGATGCGAGTACGGCGAGAATCACCACCCCTCGACTGCGCTCGGGGTGGCCCTGAGCCTGTCGCCCCTCGACCCTGCTCGGGGCGACCCCGAGTTCATCCGAGGATCGAAGGGCCACCCGTTGATTATCGGTCAGCGCATCGCAAGGGGCGACGGCCTCCGCCGTCGCGCAACACGCGTCTGGCAGTAGGCTGCTAGCTAGACTCCGGGCGTGGCGACCTTCGCAGGTGTCGGCGCTGTCTCGACCGCCATCCTCATGACCGAGCTCGCGCTGACGCGCATCTTCTCGGTCACGATGTACTACCACTTCGCCTTTCTCGCTATCTCGATCGCACTTCTTGGGCGTGGCCCCTGCCAACCCGCATCGCTGCTGCCGGCGCGCTGCTTTTGCCGATCGGGGTCGTACTCGGGATTCCGCTGCCCGCGGGGATGCGGCTACTCGCGGCGGCGCGCCCCACGCTCATCCCGTGGGGGTGGGGGATGAACGGCGCACTCTCCGTGGTAGGCGCAACGCTTGCAGTATTTGTCGCAAGGAACTGGGGATTCTCCAGCACCTTGGCGATCGCAGGACTCGTCTACGCCGTGGCATTCCTCGCGATTCCTCGCACCTGACTATTCGATTGCAAGTCGTGTAGGCTCACAGCCCTTTCTGGGCCCGCGTACGGCTGCCGGTTTGCGACATCCGCGGGGTCTGACACCATAAGAACAGGTGGCGCTCGCCAACGCCGACCTGAAGCCGATTGGAAGACGGCGTGGACCGTCTCTTCGGCAACTCGACCGCAGCTCGCAGATCGGCTTTGGTTCTGGGCTCACAGTTTTTGCGCTTCGAGTTTTGCATTTTCAGTTTGAGTTGAGAGTATCCTCACCCGGATGACGGATCTCCTGACTCTGGTTCGCGGCGCGACCTTCGACGACTTCCTCTTCACTCCGCAGTACAGCGTCGTCGAGCGCCGCGACCCAGCGCTCATCGATCTCACGTCGCGCTTTTCGCGCGCCCTGGCGCTCAGGCGGCCGATCGTCTCTGCCAATATGGACACCATCACGCGCTCGGGGATGGCCATTGCCGTCGCCGAGGAGGGCGGTCTCGGCGTGATCGATCGCGGCTTCCGCACCGGCGAGATCGAGCCGCAGGTCCGGGAGGTCCAGATCGTCAAACGCAAGCAGCACGGCATCATCGGCGACCCGTACACGATTGGCCCAGACGCGACGCTGTCGGAGGCCGAGGCGCGCATGCGCGCTACCGGTGTCGGGACGCTCGTCGTCGTCGACGCCGACCGCCATGTGCGCGGCTTGTTGACGACGCGGGATCTGCGCTTTGCCGATGACGGCATCGTCTCCTCGCGCATGACGCCGCGCGAGCGGCTCGTGACCCACACGGGCGATCTCGAGCCGGGCGCCGCCGAGGCGCTGTTGCGCACGCACAAGATCAAGAAGCTGCCGCTCCTGAATCCCGACGGCACGCTGCGCGGCCTCATCACGGCGAAGGATCTCATCGTGCAGCGGCAGCTCCCCGTCGCCACGCGCGACAGCCAGGGCCGCCTGCGGGTCGGCGCCGCCATCGGCGCCAAGGGCGACTTCCTGGAGCGCGCCGCGGAACTGATTCGCGCCGAGGTCGACGTCATCGTGATCGACATCGCGCACGGCCATTCCGTCGTGATGGCGCGCGCGATCGAGGCATTCCGCAAGCGGTTCGGCGACGTCCAGCTCGTCGCCGGCAACGTCGCCACCGCCGAGGGCACGCGGTTCCTGCTCGAGCGCGGCGTCGACGGCATCAAGGTGGGCATCGGACCGGGCGGCGGATGCACGACGCGGCTGAACACCAACTACGGCGTGCCGCAGGTGCAGGCGCTCGTCGAATGTTGCGCGGCAGCAGGGGGCCGCGTCCCGCTCATCGCCGATGGCGGCGTCCGCCGGCATGGCGCGTTCGTGCAGGCGCTGACCTTCGGCGGCGACACCGTCATGCTCGGCGGCCTGCTCGCGGGCACGCTCGAGACGCCTGGCGAGACTGTCCAAAAGCCGGTCGTCCTCCCCGAGTCCAACAAAACGGTGCACGTTCCCTTCAAGGTGTTCCGCGGGATGGCTTCGCTCGAGGCCATCATCGATCGCCTCGACATCGAGGACGCCGAGGCGGCGGATGTGGAGGCGCTCGGGGCCGAAGGGATGGAAGTGAGCGTGCCGGCGCGCGGGTCGGTCCGGCCGCTGCTGCGCGATCTCGTCAGGCACCTCTGCTCGGCGATCAGCTACAGCAGCGCGCGCAGCTTGGCGGAGATGCAGGAGCTCTTCCGGAGCGATCCTGAGCGATACGTGATCAAGCTGACCGAATCGGGGCGACGTGAGTCCTTTGACCGGTAAGACCGCCTATCGCGGTGCCTCGGTCAGGCAGCGTCGTCGGGCGCCCACTGCGCCCGCGCTCACATCGGAGCCGCATCGAAATGCTCCTCGTACCTGGTGCGGAATTCCGCGATCGTATACGCATGGCTCAAACCGCCGAGGTGCTCGAGCGCGTATGTGGCGGCGACGCTCCCAAGCTGCGCGCAGACCCGAAGTGGCACACCTAAGGCCATGCCCTTCATGAAGCCGCCCCGGAAGGCGTCGCCCACACCCGTCGGGTCGACGATGCGTTGCGGTGGTACCGCCTCGACGTCGGTACGATCGCTACGCTCGTGAATCGAACAACCTTCCGCGCCCCGCGTGATGACCAGCGCGCCGGCCGTCGCGAGCACATCCCCTTCGGTCATTCCCGTTTTCTGACGAATCAACTCGAATTCGTAGTCGTTGCAGACGACCAGCCGGGCCCCGGTGAGCCCGTCGCGCAACTCAATCCCAGACATCCGGGCACACTGCTGACCCGGATCGAAGATGAACGGGACGCGCAACGCGCGGCACTCTTCCGCGTACTGAATCATCGCGTCCGGATCGTTGGGCGAGATGATGGCGAGCCCCGGCTCGTCGATGGTGCGAAACGACAGCTCGGCTGCGTGCGCCATCGCACCCGTATAAAACGACGCGATCTGATTGTTCTCCCGGTCGGTGCTGCAGAAAAACGACGCGGTGAACTTGTCGGGCACCTGCCGGACCAGCGACGTATCGATTCCGGCTGCCTCCAGCCAGTCGCGGTACTCGCCGAAGTCCCGGCCAGCCGCTCCCATCAGACAGGGGCGCTCCCCGAGCAGTGCCAGCGTGTAGGCGATGTTCGGCGCGCAGCCACCGCGCCGCTTGTCCATCGAGTCGACCAGAAAGCTCAAGCTGACGCGCTGAAAGTGCTCCGGCAGGAAGTGCTCGGTGAACTTCCCCGGAAACGACATCAGGTAGTCGTACGCAATGGATCCCGTGACGATCAGTTTCATGTGCCGGCGCTCTGGAGGTACTTGCCGATAATCGGTGCCAGGTCCTTCTTGACCTGGCCGGGAATCGCATCGGGGCGCGTGACGAGCGCGTACTTCAGCGCCGACGCGCATTCACACGTGCGCTCGTACGGCAGCTGTGCGACGGCGCCGGCGATGATCTGCTCGGCCGTCTTCGCGTTCTGCGTCAGGTTCGCGAGGATCATCTCGACGGTCACCGAATCGTGGTCGGGGTGCCAGCAGTCGTAATCGGTGACGAGCGCGATCGTCGCATAGCAGATCTCGGCCTCGCGGGCGAGCTTCGCCTCCTGCAGGTTCGTCATGCCGATGATGTCCATCGCCCACGAGCGATAGAGCTTCGACTCAGCCAGCGTAGAGAACTGCGGCCCCTCCATGCAGACATAGGTGCCGCCTTTATGGATTGTGGCGCCGGCGGCGCGGCCGCTGTCATACGCGATGCCGCTCAGGAGCCGGCAGAACGGGTGCGCAAACGCAACGTGGGCCGCCAGACCGCGTCCAAAGAAGGTGCTCACTCGCCCGCGAGTCCGATCGAAGAACTGATCGGGAATGACGATGTCGAGCGGCTTGTACTGCTCCTTGAGGCTGCCGACGGCGCTCGCCGCCAGGATGTACTCGACGCCCAGCAGTTTCATGCCGAAGATATTGGCGCGGAAGTTGATTTCCGACGGCAGGATGCGGTGGCCGACCGCGTGCCGCGCGAGAAAGGCGACGCGCCGTCCGCGCAGCGTGCCGGTCACGTAGGGGCCCGATGGAGCGCCGAACGGGGTCGTCAGCGTCACGTCCTGCCGATCCGTAACGCCCGCCATGTCGTACAGGCCGCTGCCGCCGATGATCCCAATTTGGATGTGTTCCATAACTCGTGGATGGTCGGTGGTCGATGGTCAGGCCACCGATCCAGACATCTACAGGGTGCTCCGACCGACGCCGACGCGCTTCCGCAGGAAGTTCGTCCGCCGCTCCGGCGGCAGCGCCAGACGGCGCCGAATCAGCTCGATGAGGGCACGTTCACTTTCGCGCCGGACCGCGGCCAGCCTTGCCCTGCGACTTCGTGGCTTCTTCACGGGTCTTCTCCAACACGTCCAGCACGGCCAGATCACGCGGCCGCCGCGCCGCACGCTTGCTTCTGATGATATCGTCCAGCGCCGCCACCAGCACCGCTGTGCCGTCGATCTCTATGCGTGTCGCTCGGCTTTTCAGCCCTTCGAACGACCGGACACCGTGGATCGTCACCATGAAATCGACCTGCAGCCCATCGTCGTCACGAACCACGCGGTAGAGATCCGAGGCCGGATAGTACGGCCTGAGGATCGTCGCCCGCAAGGCGATGGCCACCGCCTTCAGCTTGGACAGGTTGCGCACCGTCGGGCGGAACATGAAATCGAAGTCGACTGTCGTCACCGGCGCGCCCTGCAGCGCCGCGGCGGCGTTCCCGATCAGCACGGCATCGAGTTTCGCGTCGTTCACGCGGCCCGCGACCTCGGCGAGCAGCGGAGCCCCATCCATGCCGGCAGTATAGACCGTCGAACCCTACAACACCTGCTCGACGTAACGTCGCCCGTCCCGCTCGCGGATGTAGCCGGCGGCCACGAGCGGATCGTGCTCGAAGAAGACCAGGTACTCGCGCTCGATCGCCTCGCGGATGAACCGCTGCTTGAATGCCAGCGTCTCCATCGGAAACAGGTCGTAGCCCATGATCCACGCGTCGCGGATATGCGCGGTCGTCGGGATCAGATCGGCGACGAAGACGGCCGTCCTTCCCGTCGACTCGATGAAGACGATCTGATGCTGGCCGGTGTGGCCACCGGTGCGGACGACGCGCACTCCGGGCCGGATCGACCGGTCATCCTCGAACAACTCGACAACGCTGGCCGCCTGCAGCGGCAGAAAATCGTCCGGGATGTAGCTCGCACGGTTGCGCTCGTGGGTGTGCGTCGCGTCGTCCCACTCGGCCGCGCGGATGACGTAGCGCGCCCGCTGGAATCGCGGGACCACCTCAGCGCCCTGCCGCGTCGTCGCGCCACCGAAGTGATCCCAATGCAGGTGCGTGGCGAGCACCAGGTCGATGGCATCGGCGTCGAGCCCGACGTCTGCCAACGCGTGATCGAGGTGGCGCGTGCGTTCGAGCGCGTAGATATCGCGCTGCTTCCCGTTCATCTTGTCGCCGGCCCCGCAATCGATGATCATCCGGCCCCATTCCGCCTCGACGACGAGCGGGCGCATCGCGAGCAGAATGCGGTTGCGATCGTCGGGCGGCGCGTGCGCCTCCCACAGCGGGCGCGGGACGACGCCGAACATCGCGCCACCGTCCAGTCCAAACAGCCCATCGTGGACCGATGCCAGCGCGAGGTCGCCCCACGCGAACCGCTTCGGCACGAGCGCCGATCGCGGCCGGGCTGCCTGCTTCAGCTCGACGAGCACGCCGTGCGCGGCCGACGGGTGGACGAAGACGACAAGCGAGCCGCCGGCGCCCTGGCGCGGCTGCTCGTTGACCAGCCTCACCCCCCGGGCGCGCAGATGCGCCACAACGCCGGCGATGTCGTCGACGCGCAGCGTGATGTGGTGCACGCCGGGGCCGCGGCGCTCGAGGTATTTGGCGATGGCGGAGTCCGAACCGGTCGGCTCGAGCAGTTCCAGCGCCGACGGCCCCACCGGCACCGCCCGCGCCCGCACGCGCTCGGATGGCACCTCCTGGGGCGCCTCGATTTCGAGGCCGAGGGCGTCGCGATAAAACGCCAGCGCTTCGTCGATGTTCTGCACCGCGATGCCGACGTGATCGAGGACCGCTCTCATCGACGGGGTCGGGGATTCGGGATCCGGGATCCGGGATCCGGGACGTGGGAGCCGGTGGGTGCGATGGTACGGGATATCAGGTCGGCGGCGGCCGTGTACGGATCGATCTCGCCAGACGTGACGCGATCGACCGCGCGATCCAGCTCGCCGGCCGGCAGCGTGCGCTCGAGGTGCTGCAGGAAGCGCGCGGCGACGAGCTCTCGCAGCCGCTGTTCGTGGCGCGCCCGACGGCGCCGGTCGCGGGCGGGCTGCTGCGCGCGGTATTGGGCGACCGCGCGCCAGAGCTCCGTCACGCCGTCACCGGTCGTCGCCACGGACGTGAGAACGGGCGGCTGCCATTCGTTGGGGGCGTAGGACTGGAGCGCCTGGTTGGCCGCGATCGCCTGCACGAGTCGGTCGGCACCCTCGCGGTCGGCCTTGTTGACGACGAAGATATCCGCGATCTCCATGATGCCGGCCTTCAGCGTCTGCACCTCGTCGCCCGTGCCGGGCACGAACACGACGACCGTCACGTCGGCGGTGCGGGCGATTTCGACTTCGTCCTGCCCGACGCCGACCGTCTCCACGAAGATCCACTCCGTACCGGCGGCGTCGAGAATCGAGGCCACGTCGGATGTCGCCCGCGCCACGCCGCCGAGGTGACCGCGCGTCGCCATGCTGCGGATGAACACCCCGGCGTCTCCGGCGTGGCGTCCCATCCGCACGCGATCGCCCAGCACGGCGCCGCCGGTGAACGGGCTCGTCGGATCGACCGCAATCACCCCGACGCGCTTCCCCTCGCCTCGCGCCTGCACGGTCAGCCGATCGACCAGCGTGCTCTTGCCGGCACCCGGCGGCCCCGTCACGCCGACGAGACACGCGCCGCCGGTGCGCCCGTGGAGCGCCCGCAGCAGCTCGACGCCGGCCGGCGATTCGTCCTCGACGAGCGACATGGCGCGCGCGACCGCCCGCGGGTCTGCGGCCAGCACGCCCTCGACCAGCGTGATCTCAGGCGGCAAGGAGCTGACGCGCGATGACCAGCCGCTGAATCTCGCTGGTCCCCTCGCCGATGGTGGTGAGCTTCACGTCGCGGAAGAATTTCTCGGCCGGATAGTCCTTGATGAAGCCGTAGCCGCCGAAGATCTGCACGCCGTCCTCGGCCACGCGCACGGCCGTCTCGCTCGAATAGAGCTTCGCCATCGCCGCCTGGAGCGTCGTGGGCTGTCCCCGGTCGCGCATCGACGCGGCGCGGCACGTCAGCAGCCGCGCCGCGTCGATGCGGCCGGCGTTGTCGAGGAGTTTGGCGCGGATGCTCTGAAACGCGCCGATCGGCTGCCCGAACTGCCGCCGCTCGAACGCGTACGCGCGCGCGGCGTCCCAGGCGCCCTGCGCCAGGCCCACGGCAAGCGCCGCGATTCCGATCCGGCCGGCGTCGAGCACCTGCATCGCGTTGACGAACCCCTGCCCTTCGGCGCCGAGCATCTGCGAATGCGGAATACGGCAGTTCTCGAAGAGGACCTCGCTCGTTTCGCTTGCGCGCATGCCGAGCTTGTCTTCTTTCTTCCCCGCGCGAAACCCTGGCGTCCCGCGCTCGATGATGAACGCCGAAATGCCGCGGCTCCCGCGCTCTCGGCTGGTCACGGCCATGACCACGATGACGTCGCCGGATTGGCCGTGCGTGATGAACTGCTTGGCGCCGTTGATCACCCAGCAGCCGCCGTCGCGCACCGCGGTAGTCCGGATGGCCGCGGCATCGCTCCCCGCCGACGCCTCGGTCAACGCCCACGCGGCCAGCTGCTCGCCGCGCGCCAGCGGGACGAGGTATGTCTGCTTCTGCTCCTCGGTGCCGAACGCCGCGATGTGCGCCGCGCCCAGCCCGTTGTGCGCGGCCACCGACAGGCAGATCGAGGGATCGACGCGCGCCAGCTCCTCGATGCACATGCAGTAATCGACAGCCGACATCGCCGCGCCACCGTACTGCTCCGGAAACTGGATGCCCATCAACCCGAGTTCGGCGAGTTTCGGCAGGAGCTCGGGGGGGATATGCTGGGCTTCGTCCCATTCACGGACGTGCGGACGGATTTCGCGCTCGGCGAACTCCCGGATGCTGCGGCGCAGCAGCGCCTGCTCATCGGTGAACCGCAGATCCATTCGAGTGATCGTATCATTCAGTATGCGTCGCTTCTTCGCCGCCGTCGCGCTCCTCCTTCTCACGTCAACACCGGCCTTCGCGGATGCCACCCTTTTCGTCGGCAGCACCACGACGCCAGCCAACCGTCTTGCCAAGGGCCTCGCGCTCGGCGTCGGTCTGCTCATCGTCGGGTTCGAGTTCGAGTTTGCGGACACGAGTGAATCGCTCGAGGACGCGGCGCCGTCACTCCGCACCGGCATGGGGAACGTGTTGGTGCAGACGCCCATTCCTATCGCCGGCATGCAGTTCTATTTGACGACGGGCGCGGGGCTGTACCGCGAGCGGTTCGGCGTACGGCAGGAAACGCATGCCGGATTCAACACCGGCGGGGGTGCCAAGATTACCGTGGTGGGTCCGATCCGCGTGCGGGTGGACTATCGCGTGTTCAATCTCCGCGGCGAGCCGCTCCATTCCACGGTGCACCGCGTCTACGCGGGATTGAATCTGGCGTTTTGAGCGTTACGGTGAAGGTGTCGTTCCGACTGTCGGTATCGTCCCGGCGGGCGGCGGCTCGGCTGCACCGGCCGGCGGCAGCGGCGGCGGCATCACCGGTGTGAGATTGAGCAGCGACTGACTGCCGGCGCCGGCCAGCGCGCCTTGATAGAGCTTCCAGATCTGCTCGATCTGATCCGGGTACGCATCGCTCAGAATCGGCCCCAGCGCGTAGTCGGCGCCGACAACAGTCGGATCGAACCAGAACACATACAGGACGGTGTTGTTCGGACCCGGCTCGGTCGCCTTGTACGCGCGCCAGCCTGCTGCCTGCGCGCGCAGCTGCGGATTCGTCGATGTGGCGAACGCCGCCTGCAGGTATCCGACGACCAACTCGAAATCGACGGTGCGCTCCGGGCGGACGGCGTTGAGGATCATGCCGGCCGGCGCGGTGAACGCGCGCGCCGTCGGCGGAGCCACCGCGGCGGGCGGCGTGGTGCCGGCCGGAGCCGCGGCTCCGGGGGCAGTCGGGGCCGGCTGTTGCGGCGCACCCGACTGCGGCGGCTGCGTCGTGGGCGGCGGCGCCACCTGCGCAAACGCGGCGGCGGCCGCAACGAACGCGACGGCAATCACCAAGAGTGCGATTCGCATGAAACCTACTCTACAGCACCGGTTCAAAAAAAAGAGCCACGAACAGCGGAGGCTGTCCGTGGCTCATCATGTCCGGCGCGCCGCGCGCGCCGCTACTCGCACCCCAACGCGCAAAGTCCGTGCGTTGGGGGCCCCGCTACTGCTTCGCCAGATCGAGGGCGATGGTTCCGGCGCTGGCGCCCAGGTTGGCGTTGAAAGCGCCTCGGTAGAGATCGTAGAGATTCCGCTGCTCCATCGGATCGGCGTTGGCTTCGTACAGGATCGCCAGGATTGTGTAGTCGGCGCCTTTGACCACCGGGTGAATCACGTGGGTGTAAACGATGCTGCCATCCTTGAGCGGCTCGGTCCGCTTGATAACCTTCCAGCCCGCCGCCTGCTGTTTGCGCTCGGGCTTCTCCGACTTCATCAGCGCGTCGCGGACCTTCGACATGATCGACTCGAAGTCGGCCGTCTTGTCCGGCTTGATGGCGATGTTCCACAGCACAAGATCGCCCTCAAAGGTCAGCGCCTGCGCTGCCTGCGCGTACGCAGCGCCATGGCCCTGCGAAAACGCGGGCAGCAGCACACCAGCTACGAGTAACCCGGCCAGTCGTCGCATCGTCAAGCCTCCTGAAAGGCGGGAAAGGTCGATACTCTACCTCAAAGTTCAACGGATGAAAACGGTCATTATCTCGTGAGCAATGAGCATTCCGCCCCTCGTCAGCCGCACGGCACGGCCATCATAGAGCAGAATCCCCTGATCCACGAAGGGACGGAGCGCTTCGCCGAAACGGCCCCAAAGATCCACCCCATAGCGACTTTTGACTGCCTCGACGTCAATGCCGTTGCTCAGTCGAAGCGCCGTAAAGAGGGCGTCTTCGAGTCGTTCCTCCGCCGAGAGCACCCGTCGGTCCACGGCCGTCGATTGTCCTCCCGTGACCGCTGAGATGTACGCCTCCGTCGACGATGCGTTCCGCCAGCGGACGCCGGCGCGGGTCGAATGCGCTCCGCACCCGAGACCAAGCCACTCGCCGTCGGTCCAGTATTTCAGGTTGTGGCGCGACTGGCGCCCGGGGCGCGCCGTGTTCGAGATCTCGTACTGCACGTACCCAGCGCTGTCCATCCGGTCGAGACCCGTCAGATACATGTCCGCGGCGTCCTCGTCGGGGGCGACCGACCAGCGGCCGCGCGCCATCGCGTCGCCGAGCGGCGCGTTCGGGTAGATCTCCAGGAGATACAGCGACGCGTGCTCCGGTTCGAGCGCAATCAGCGCGTCAACCGAAGCCAGCCAGTCCGCCACCGATTGCTGTGGCAGCCACATCATGAGATCGAGCGAGATGTTGTCGAAGCCCGCGGCCCGTGCCGCTCGGAAGGCGTCAACGGCGCGCGAGGCCGAGTGCAGCCGGCTGAGGCGCCACAGCTCTTCGTCGCGAAACGACTGAACGCCCATACTCAGTCGATTGACGCCGGCGGCTCGGAAGCCGGCCAGACGCTCCTGCGTGACGGTTTCGGGATTGGCCTCGAGGGTGACCTCGGCGTCGGCAGTGAGGGTCCAGGCGCGCGCGCAGGCGTCCATGAGCGCGCCGACCTCCGCCGGCTCCAGGAGCGACGGCGTGCCGCCGCCGAAGTACACCGTGTCCGCCGCAGCTCCGTCGCCGTCGCTGGCGATCTCGGCCAGCAGCGCCGCCATATACCGTTCTTTCAGCGCGGCGTCGAACAGGCCGCGGTTGAAGTTGCAGTAGTTGCAGATGGCCGCGCAGAACGGGATGTGGAGGTAGAGCCCGAGCACTCTACTCAGTCTAAGGCCTCACGCCTCGGGCCCCAGGCCTCAGGCCTCAGGCTGTCTCAGGATCAGGATTGAGGCCTCAGGATCCGGCCCGGCCACCGGACCATTTCAGATCGGTGCGCGCATCGGGCTTGTCGCGGTCGCGGAGTTGCGCGCGCGCCTGACCGGCCGAGCGCGACGGGAGCGACGCCTTGCGCGATGCCTTCGTCCGGAGCTTCCAGAGCGTCACGAGGTCGTCGACGCCGCCGTTCGGCGGCAGCTCGCGGAAGTCGGCCCCATCGAGGTCGATGAACTCACACATCTCGTGGAGCCGAGACCTCATGCGGTAGCCGATGCGGAAGAGCAGCGAATCAGGGTCTGTCGTATCCGGCTTGTCTTCGTAGTTCGACGTGAACACCGTCGTCCGCTGGGCGCTGTACCGCGCATTGACGATGAGATTCAGCGTCTCGTCGACCCATTCAGAGGCCTTCTCGGCCCCGAGATCGTCGAGAACGAGCAGGTCGGCTTCCATCACGGGGCGGAGCACGTCCATTTCCGCCGTCTGATTCACGGGATCGTAGGTGCTGCGGATGACGCGCAGCAGATCGCGGGTGTCGTAGAACAGCCCGCGCGCGCCGCGGGTGCGGACCACCTGCCCCAATACCGCAACGGCGAGATGGGTCTTGCCCACGCCGGGCGGGCCGAGCAGGAACAGGCCCCGCTCGACCACGGGAAAGCCTTCGGCCAGGCGAGTGGCATGCTGCAGCGCTTTCGTCAGCAGCTCGTTGTATGCGACGTAGTTGGAGAGATCGCAGTGCTGATAGCGACGCGGGATCCGCGCCTCGCCGAGTAGCGTGCTCGCCAGCGCCTCGCGACGACAATCACACCGCGTGACCCGCGCGATACTGTCGACCTCGATCGTCTTCCATCCGGTGTCGTCGCAGATCGCACAGGGCACACGAAATACTAACTCGAAAGGGCAAGGTTCAAAGTGGAAAGTTCAACGCAACTTCACAGTTCGCGCAGCAACCCTTCCACTTATTTTTTACTTTGAACTTTCGACTTTCCACTTTCGGCGTCAGCACTCTTGGTCGTGTGCCTTACGAGATCGGTGGGCGACGATTTGACGAGGGCCGTGCTCAGGCGCTGCTCCCAGTCGTCGATGCCGCGCGCGAGCTCACGCTTGACGTAATCCATGAACTCGTTGACCTCGCCCTGCATCTGCTCCATCTTGCGGCGCATGTTGAGGATGATTTCGACGCCCGCGAGGTTCACGCCGAGATCGCGCGTGAGCGCCAGAATCGTTTCGAGCTGCTCCAGGTCCTCTTCCGAATAGAGCCGGGTGTTGCCCTCCGTCCGCGACGGCTTGAGCAGCCCCTCGCGCTCGTACAGACGCAGCGTCTGCGGATGGATGTTGTACTTCTGCGACACCGCGCTGATCATGTAGTACGCCTTGCCCCGCTCAGCGCGCTTCGCCATGGCTTACCCCCACAGGGCCACACAGACACCGAGACACGGAGGCAAGCCATTTCATCGCCGTGTCTCGGTGTCTCTGTGGCCCGTCTCCGCGAGCGGCTCCCGGACATTGTCGCCGCCGTTGATCCGGCCGAATTCCCGCAGCAGCTCCTTGGACCGCTCGTCGAGCACTTTCGGCAGTATCAACCGCGCCTCCACGATCAGATCGCCGCGCCGCCCGTCGCGCGTCGATGCCGCGCCGCGTTCGCGGAGCCTGAACCGCTGGCCCGACTGCGTCCCCGGCGGCACCCGAAGGCGGGCGGAGCCTCCGTCCGGCGTCGGCACCTCGATCCGCGCGCCGAGCGCCGCTTCGTGGATCGCAATCGGCAGTACCAGATGCAGATCGTCGCCTTCGCGCCGGAAGACCGGGTGCGGTGCGACCTGCGCGGTCAGGTAGAGGTCGCCCGGCGGCCCGCCATTCAGCCCCGCGTTCCCACGTGCCGGCACGCGGACACGCTCGCCGTCACTCGTGCCCGCGGGAATCGACACCTGGATCGTTTCGGTGCGCGTCTCCTGCCCGATCCCGCCACACGGTTCGCACGGGCGCGGCCGCTGCTCTCCCGTCCCGCCACACGTGGGGCAGCTGCGCGTGAAGACCATGTGTCCCCGCACCGACCGCACGGCGCCCGACCCCTGGCAGGCGAGGCAGGGGCCGGGGTGGACGCGCGTCCGGCCGGTGCCGGCGCAGCTCCGGCACGTCTCGCGCCGCGTCACCGTGATGGGGCGCGTCACGCCGGTGAACGCCTCCTGGAAGGTCAGCGCCACGGGCTGATGCAGGTCGGCGCCGCGCTCGAGTGCACCTCGCCGCACGCCGCGATCGATGAGCACTTCGGCGAATAGATCGCCGAATGTGACCGAGTAGTCGGTGCCGCGCGCCGAAAAGTCGAACCCCTCGAATCCGCTCGTCGGCGGTGCATCGGACTCCTCGGCCGTGTGGCCGGCGTCGTAGCGCGTCCGGCGCTCCGGATCGATCAGCGTCTCGTAGGCGTCGAGGATCTGCTGGAAGCGTGCCTCGGCCATCCGGTCGCCGGGGTTGATGTCCGGGTGGAACCGGCGTGCAAGACGCCGGTAGGCGCGCTTGATCTCCGCCTCCGACGCGCCGTGCGACAGCCCGAGAACGACGTAGAAATCCAAACCTATTTCTTCTCCTCGTCCACCACTTCCGCGTCGATCACATTCCCCTGCTCGCCACCGCCGCCTGCCGACGCGCCACCCGCCGCACCACCCGCCGCACCACCGTCCGTACCGGCACCGGCGCCCGCCGTGCCCGACTGCCGGTAGAGCGCCTCGGCCGCCCGGTGCTGTGCCTGCGTCAGCTGCTCCATCGCGCGGGTCATCGCCGCCGTGTCGCTGGCCGACATCGCGCTCTTCAGCGCCTCGATCGCCGCTTCGAC
>Ga0187893_10005502_pt1 | contig 22678 bp, 17 predicted proteins | sample MA1701074metaG_FD_139574 | JGI IMG/M metagenome (GOLD analysis project Ga0187893, IMG submission 139574) | White microbial mat communities from a basaltic lava cave in the Kipuka Kanohina Cave System on the Island of Hawaii, USA - MA170107-4 metaG ...
AAAACACCACTGACATTCCGGCCTACTTCCGCTGCCCGAACTCCTCCAGTGTGAGGCAATCCGCCGACTCATGCCAAGTTCCTTCTCACTTGGTCCCGCCTCGCGGGCGCACCGCTTCTAAGATGCAGGGCCGTAGCTTCCTGAACCTGTTGCGCGGCGGATCGTATGAGTCGCGGCGCGCCGTTTTCTCGGAGCGCAACTGGCACGATAACTTCGATCCAATCCGGTCGATTCGCACGGACCGTTACAAGCTCATTTTCAACGCCGCCCCGCATTTTCCGTACCGTCCTGCCTGGGACCTGGAAGGGTCGCCTACGTGGAAGTCGTATTTGGAGGAATCCCGTCGCGGGAAGCTTCGGCCGGAGCATATGCGTCTTCTACAGCCGAGCCGTCCGGTCGTGGAGCTATATGACTTAACGGCCGACCCGGATGAATTTCATAACCTCGCTTCCAGTCCAGCACATCAGGAGTTGAAGACCACGCTGATGAGCGATCTGAGCAACTGGATGCACGACACCTATGATTACCTTCCCCCCGCACGGCCGCGACCCGGCGAGCCGGGCGGACGGGAGTGGCCGGTTTCGCTGTAGCTCGAGTTAGTGTGATTTTTTGTGCATCCGGGTTTCATTTGGCAATGCCCCCGGATTGCTCTGACTTCTCAAGGATGTCCGCGAGGGCGCGATTGCGCATCTTCGCACATTCCAGCTCGGTTTCCATGATGAAGTAGTCGATTTGATCCGGTGGACGGCGGGACAGGGGAGTTCGTTTTGTCAATTTGTCGATCTGAGTCAACGGAGGCGCCTCATGGGTGATGGCGGGGGAAGTCTGGTCGCGGAGAGCGCGATTGGTTTGTAAGGTTGTCAACTCGCGCAGAGCCTTATAGAAGGCACGCTCGAAGCGGGCTTCGTGGCGGGCATAACGATCGTAGGCCTTGGCGGTTTCGGGGTCGGCGAGCGGGTCCTTGCCATCGGTGGAGAGATCGGTGATGAGGAGTTGGACCCTGCGGCGGTTGAATGAACTTTCGACGAGCAACCGGAAGACTTCTTCTTCGAGGGCGCCTTGGGGTTTGAGTTCCTCCAGCATGAGGGTGACGAGTTCCTGGTAGTCAGTCTGAAGATCTGGGGGAATGTAGAAGGCTTTGGCGAACAGACGATGCTTGCAAGCGTTCTGCGACGAGATAGCTTTGCCTTCCGGGGTACGAGGACCGGTGGAATGGCCGGGGGAAGATTCGAGGTTGAGATTCATGATTGTCTCCCTGATGGGGTTGTAACAGAGGGGGAGGCGGGAACCACCTTGATAGCGAATGCACTGCAAGCGATGAAATTGCGGGAAGTGATTCAGGACGAAGGGGATGTTGATGGCGCGGATTTTTTCATTTGATCTGTGACCGGGTTCATCGAGTGGCTGATTTTTGACGATCGGGATAATATCCTCGTCAAAATGAATAGCTTCCGGAGAATAGAAAGCTTCGTGGCGGTTTCAGACTTTGAGGTGGCGCCATTATGAAATTCGTCCATGGTGACGACATGGGCGAGGGTCACTCACCACAAATAGAATCCCAGCCGCATACGAGGAAGGCTTTCCTTGCCGAGAGAAAGGTATGTCCTGCGAGTAATGCGCACTGGCGGGCTCGGTCCGTAGGCGTTGATCAACGTCGGTCTCCGGGTGGAGTCCTCCAACCACCGAATCCGGGATTTCTTGAGTAACTGTCACAACCTCAAGGCAGCGTGAATCGCGGTGACCGCCAATCTCTGTCAAGGGAGTTTTGGGGAGATTGTGACGCCGAATGTACGTCAGCAACTTGAGCACGCTGGACTACGGAACTGCTGTCCCACACGGACCATGAGCCGGATGAATTCCATAACCTCGCCCAGTTTGCCCACCCCCACGCGTGCGAGCCACGACTAGCTGATTCTGGCAGCCGGGAGTGGCCGGTTTCGTCATAGCTTATTTCAGTGGAAGCAGGTCGAAGCCCTGGAGTTTCTGATAGTCGCGGAACCATTTCGTGGTGCGATAGCGAGTTGACAGCATTCGGTGCGCCGTCTGTAATCCAGGGTGTGGCAAGTCGTAATCCGGTCTCTGCCCCCACCAGCCTACACGACCAGCAGTCAGGATCCGATAGAGCAGCTCCGCTGCGTCCGCTCGTTTAGGATCGGATCGCAGGGCGGCTGTGATGCGAACGGCAATCCAGTTCAACCCTCGCTCGCCAGTTTTTCGCAGGATCGCAAGCTCCTCGGCAGCCTCGGACGTTTCCGTGGTTGAAAGGAACGGCAATTCCGGCAACAACGCCGGCGATGAGGGGATTTCGGCGCTCATGTGCCCTGAATTGTAGGGCAAATCAATACCGTGCATATCGGCCCCATTAAACCGGAACCACCAGTTGCGGCCAAAGTCGTCGTGCTCGGTGATCGGCAGGTTTCGGCCGTAGCCCCGGCTGACGTAGGGGCGAGCGCCGGGTAACTTCAGCAGAACGATAGCTGCTGTTTCTTCGGACGGCGCAGCGAGGAAACGTTTCATCTCATCTTCAACACCGGGTACAATCTTCGCAACCGCCGGCCCGGTTGAAATGGTGACGTCAGTTCGATTGAGAAGGACCGATCGAATCCAGGTGGCGACGACCAGCTCATTCTGCAGATGGGGAGGTAAGAGCTGACTCGCAGTCATCGCATTGAGAGATCGCAACGGAATCCGCTCGTTCAAGATATCGGCGGTAGTGTCATCAAACCGGGGTAACGACATCAGCTTGGCTGCCTTTGCAGCGGCCTCCATCGGTTCCCGGCGCATCTGCTCCCGAAACTTTGGAAGCTGGTGTTCGACCCACCTCAAGTCTGGCTTGTCCTGCGATTCCCACTCTCGCATGTCCATCTCGCTGGCCGCGTAGATGACCTTCCGAGGCGCGAGCTTCAGGAACTCCTCGTGGTTCGCTGCCAACTGCATTCGCAATTGTGCGGCCCGGTTCAGCGATGACGGAAACCCAGCCAGGCTGGCTATGACCTCGTCAGTGATTCGCTGTGCGTCGTCGAACTGCCGGTTCCGCGCAATTTGACGGGCGGCGACGTAACGCAACGCTGATGCAACGCTTTCTTCCGCTCCGACGGACAGCGCAGCGTCGAGCAGTTCGTCGGGCGAGTTGGTTGTCGCATGCCAGAGTGCCGCGTATAGCCAGGCTCGGGACTTGCCTTGCCTCCAGGTAGCGGTGGCGATCTTTGCTTCGGTATCGCCCTGGAAAGAGACAATCCATTGGGACAAAGGGTCGGCCGGCCACCTCGCACGAGGCACCCGTTCACCGCGCGCGCCGTCCCATGGATCACCTTCGAGCCAGTCCAATCCGTTTAGATACATCGCAAGGTCTGTTTCGCGCCAATTTCCGGCTGCGAGTCTCCGCGCGATTCTCTCAAGCGCGGCCTTACGATTCGTGATCATCATGCATCGTAGGAGTAGATGCTCGGCAGCCGAGTGCGTCGGCCGCAGGGCCGGATCGCGGACCACGGAGCGAAACTGTGCCTCAGCCTCCGCCAGCGCCTGCTTGTAGAGAGTTTCGGATTGGGTTTGACGCGCCTTGGAGAGCATCGAACGGCCGATGAGATACGGCGCCCAGACGCGCCAGGGCGACGTGACATCCTGTGCAATACGGCGGAACGCGACGATGGCTTCATCGAAGTGCTGTGCGTAAAACAGGGCCGCGGCGATCTGGTAATCGCGATCCGCACGGATGAGCGGGTGCATGCCGGCAGGGGCTGGAGAAAACTCCTGAGGAGCGGAATCCAGGCATATGCGGAACACTGCATCCTGACCTTCTGTCCAAAACTTTACTTCAGCGCTGGCGATACCGAAACGTTTGATGCGATCGGCGAGCGTACGGGAAGCAGTATCATAGGCGTCTTTGCTGCAGATCGAGGACGAAATCCAGTGTCGTCGCAGCACGTTCGCCGCGCGTGGCCTTGGCTGCGCCTGTGCATAGGGAAGGGCCACTTTCTTTCTTATCCTTACCCACAGCTCGTCATCATTCCGTTCGCGCCAGACCTGATTCGCCCTGGAATCCCAGACACTGAGCCACATCTTCTGCTCCCTTGGCGTCAAGGGCTTGCCCTCCAAGTACCGGTATGCCGCAAACAGATAGATACGGGCATGCTGCGGCTCGGGGATACCGATGCCACCGGATACAAATCGGGACATCGGCACGTCCGGATGGAACGTATAGACGAACACTGGCCGTTCGAAGTCATGTTTGAGGCCAGCCTGTACGAAAACAGTGAACAGGAGTATCAGCGCAAACGCGCGCAAGCCCGGGTGAATGCTTCTCTTGTCCATCGCTGTGGGTTGAAAATGTACACTCTCTTGGCTTCAGGGCGCCACGGCAGAAGCTCCGCGGACGAGATGCCGAGTGCGTCGCGGCAACCGTCGGCAAAGTGCCCCTGCCTGTAAAGCCTATCAAGAATCCCGTTTCGCCGGGGTCCCATCTGGAATAGCATTGGGACAGCCTCATCAGGCACGCCGCTGAACCAAGGGTTTTCGAGGCACCACGATGCAAGAGCGGTTATTGAGATCCAGGGCTTCCATTTTCTCAACAAGGGGATGAGTTCCCCATACCAGGTACGCTGAGAAGAGCGCGCGTCGAAATCGATTTGAATCTGTTGGCTGCTCGCAGTCTGCAAGTGTCGTGGGCTTCTCGCGATCCAGCGCCACAGAAGGCTCGCTACCGAGTCTGCAGATGGCAATTCGCTTCCATCCGATTCCAATCGAATGACAGGAATCGGATTCATTCCATCAGGTAGAAGGAGGGGTAGTTTCCGGCCCCAGCTCTCTGCCCTGCCATTGCGCAGGTAGATCGTTTCCATCAGAGCCGCGACTTCGGCTTCGCCCGGGTGGAGAAAGCGTAAGTCTTCGGCTCGATCCCAAGCCCAGAGAATGATGGTCGCGGGTGGTTTCGTCTGCTTCGGTGAGTGCTGCCGCTGTCCGCCACAGGCCGTGAGTAGCAGTAGCACTCCGAGGAAGCAGAAATGAAAAAGAGCGTAGACCCGCAGACCAGTAGGTACCGCAGCAGCTTGAAAAGCGCGTTCCAAGAACGCTATCTTAGAACATTCCTCCCTCAAACGCCGACCGCCACAAGTTCATCTTCAACGCAGCGCCGCACTTTCCCTGCCGTCGTTGCCTGGGATCTGGAAGGGTCGCCCACCTGGAAGTCGTACTTGGAGGATCCGATGCGCCTTCAATGGATGCACAGCGCAACCTGCGCCCGGTGCCCTCTGCATAATTTCTCGTCGGTGGTATAGAGAACGGAATTGGTTGCCTCAGCCAAAGCTATGTAGGCTGCGTCATAGGCGGTGAAATTGTGCCGTAGCTCCCAGATTCGCCCAATCAAAGGCGTGTGCGCATAGCGTTCGGCGGGGAGCGCCGCTAGGTCTGTGAGAAGCTGCTCGCCGCGATGTGTATCGATCCTCCGGCCCGCAACCAGCCTTCGAAGAGCACTCATCACTTCGATGTCGAGCAGATGCGGAACGATAACGGACTCAGGGCGCTCAGCCAGGTCGCGTCTGAGGGAGTCGGCCAAGGCGCCATTGATGAGAAGTTCCACAACGACGGATGCATCCAGAACAATCATCGTGATTCTCGCAGTTGGCGCAATATTTGCGCGGCGCTCCGCTTGGTCGGGATGGGTTTGGCTTGCTGCGTGCGCTCCAACCACTCCCGCATGGTTGGGCGCTCCGCCGTGCGCTCTAATTCCCTCTTGATGAAGTCGGAGAGGCTCATGCCCTCGCGAGCCGCTCGAGCCTTCAACGTGCCATGCAATTGTTCCGGGACGTCCCGCACTTGTATCATTTTCGACATGTGATAAGCATACAAACATGTGCGGCACATGTCCACCAAATTGTACCAATTTCGTTGTAGCTCGCCTTAGTGTGGTTTCTTACGCATCCGGGTTGCATTGGCAATGCCACATCGGAAGCGCGCCTCTTCCTAGCGAAACGAAAGCCCGCTACGCTACGGAAAGCGTCAGCCGACCATTCGTCCGACGCCGAGGCGCCGGCTTGATCACAATGTAGACATCCCGGCCGAGCCGCGTGAGGCATTCCAATAGTCGGTGCTCGGAAATCCCGCGAAACCGTCCCTGCAACAGGGCGGAAACCTTGGGCTGCGTCAAACCGAGAATCTCCGCAGCCCGAGCTTGCGTGAGCCCTCGCCGGCGGACGATCTCAGCGATCTTGGCCGCTAGCTGAGCCTTTATCAGCATGCTCTCGCTGTCAGGATAGCCGAGGTCGGCATATACGTTGCCGGAACCCTCCTCGACTGGAATAACCCGTACGATTGGCAGTTTCCTCATCGTGATAACTCCTTCGCGATCTGCTCCGCGACTTTGAGACGCTCGCGCACTACACCGATGTCGGCCTTGGGCGTGGCCCCTCCACGCCTGGACTTCTTCTGGAACACGTGCAGCACGAATACAAAGGGCCTTGAGCTCGACTGTGGAGACGGCCCGATATGTGCTCCGATCCCAATCCTCGACAAGCTCCAGCACGCCAGCGGAACCGAAACCCCGGAGGGGCTTGGCCTGCTCGTGCTTCTTGCCCGCCTGAGCAAGGTAGAGAGCATATCCAAAGAGATCCACCACCCGGGCGGGCAACGATTGCAGATCACGTTTCGCACTCTCTACCCAGTACAAAGGTTTCAGGGATGGAGGCTTGTCCATCTCCGGTCATTATACCCATATTGGTATAAGGCCGTGGTCTGCACGGGATGATGGACCTTATATTGACGCCTATCGAACGGCGATCGTGGGAACGATCTGTCTGACGTTTTGTGGGTTATTGCTCGGAATATCGTTGAGCGTGACCACCACGATGTGGGCGGCGTTGGGAGGCACCCTGTCGGGAATCCGCACATCGATCCGCCAAATGCCGGCCTTGCCCGGAGCCAAACCGGAGAATACGACGTTCTCGGGGCCCTCGATCAGGATCCCGCCAATAATGACACGCGGTCTGTCCGGCGTCTCGATCATACCCTCGACGGGAGATCCATCGGGGGGAGCGTTCGGGACGAATCCCGTGCCAGTGCCGTATAAAGTAATGACCTCGCCTCGCGCGACAGCATTGGAGGAACTATTGGCGCTGCCATCGGCGAGCTCGGCAAGCATCTGCCCGGAGCCGGTCTCATTCACGGTAAACAGGCCGGGCGCGGCGACGTCCATGCGCACGCTGCTAGCGGCAACCACCCGGCCGGTGGAGGGTTGCGTCACGACCACTTCTACCGTGCCCGAGGTTGGCGCACCGTTCGGCATGAGAAAATTAAGTTTTCCCGGCTCGACCAGGTACAGCGGCGCTGGCAGGTCGTCCACCAGGACCTGAATATCGCCGAGATCGAAAGGTAGGGGGAATTCGCTGCCGAGATCTTTGCTGGACGCGTGGTTGTCCGTGAAACGGAAACTCGATGCGACGGTTCGGATGGACGTGACCGTACCAGGGGCCACGCGGCCCAGTTGATTGGCTGCGTTCATCGCCAACAGCGCCGGATAATGAACCGCCACACGATTGGCGGCGTCGGCGATGTACAGGTTGCTGTAGGGATCGAGGGCGAGCGCCAGGGGCGCAGCGCTCGAGAAAGAGGCTTCCGCGGTCGCGCCCAAAGCGATCATATGGTCAAAGTTGGGGTAGCGGACCATTCGGTTGTTGCCTGTGTCTGTCACCCAGACTTCCCCGGTTTGATAGCTAACGGTTACTGACGTGGGATTGCGCAGGCCTGTCGATAGAATCAAAGCGGCTCTTGGATCGGGTCCGGCGGCTGGGACGCGGCTGAAAATCAGGATGCGGTTGTTGCTGGAATCGGAGACATAAAGCCGGTCGTCGGAGTCCACGGCAATGTGCCGCGGATCATTGAAGCGATTGTCGGCCGTTCCCTCACCGATCGTATTGAAGTCCGGTTGACCGAAAACACGGGCGGCCGCCATGCCCGTCTCGAAGGGCGGCATGAACATGAGGACCCGATCGTGTCCGAAATCGGAGACCAGAAGACTACCTTCGGCTGTCAGCGCCAGACCATAGGGAGAGAGCATAGTACGGGCCGAGGCGTCGGTAACCCGCGACGTGAAATTCGATTGACCTAGCACAATATCGGCCTGGAGTGGGATCTGCTCGCGGTTTGCGAACGGATTCGGGAAGCGGAGCACCCGCCCGTTCCCCGTGTCGGCCACCCAAACGTTGCCTTCCTGGTCGACAACGACCCCCGTCGGGAAGGCCAGTCCGGAATTGTTCCGGGTTCCGCCGCTACCCGAAGGGAAGTTCACCATGCTCCGGAAAAAGTCCGGTTGGCCGATGACGACATCGGCCGGTTCGCCGGTCTTGACTCTGCGTGCGTCGTAAAATCCGAGGACGCGGTGATTGAGAGTATCGGCAACATACAGGCGGGGAGGATCGGATCTCGCATCAAAAGCGATCCCCGCGAAACTGCTGCCCGCCGAATTGAAATTAAACTCGCGGCCTTCGATCAGGTTCGGCGCGCGGAATTCAAAACCAATTTGGCCAAGGACACGGCGGGCGAGATAGGGGGTGCTCGAGGATAACCGCGGACCCTCCGAGATATCGCCGAAGGCCAGGATCCGGTTGTTCTCGGAATCGACCACGAACGTCTCTCCATTGGCGTATGCTGCGGCGATCGGGCCGAAGAAAGTGTTTGTGCCTGGCTCGGCTTGTCCGCGATTGACGCGCAGCTCCGTGGTCTGCATCGCGTCCTGACCGATAACGGCTTCCGAGGCCGGCGAGAACGCCGTGGTGGATTCAGGAGACCACCGCTCAAACGCGGGGAATCGCAGGATCCTGTTGGCGGGTGTATCGATCACGAACAACTTGTTCCCAGGCCCAACGAAGACTCCTTCGGCGGGAAACACCTGCGTGGTGGTACCTGAGAGAAGAGCGACTCCCACTGTGTATTCATTGATCGGGGGAATTGGCTGTTGCCCCGGCGGAGTGGCAGGTGGAATCCCGATGATCCGCGTCGCGGCCGCGCCACTCCCGCCAAACGGAGGAAGGAAAACCAGAACCCGGTTCAAGTTATCGGTGACAAACAGGCGTCCCGCCTGGTCAATAGCGATGCCGGAGGGAGCTCTCATCTGGCTCTTGTTCAATCGCGGCGGGTTGGTTCCCGTGAGATTCACATTCAGAGCGAGCGCGGTGTTGGTGCTGAAATTCGCCTGGCCGAGCACGAGGTTGGCCTCGGGACCGTTGGAAGCGCCCTCTCCCAGAGCACTGGCGGGATAGCGCAACACACGGTTGTTCCCGGCATCGGTTACCCAAAGATCGCCTCTGCCGTCGAAGGTGATCGACGCGCGGAATACCGCCGTGGTCACGGTGAGCAAACTTCGCGCGGAGAGTCCACCCTGATTTCCGCCGCGAGTGGAAAAAGCCGGCTGCCCGATCACCAGATCCGCAAGTTTCACCGCATCCTGTTGCGAAAATGGTTTGGGGTAACGGATGATCCGATTGTTGCCGGAATCGACAACATAAAGGTTTCCCAGGGCATCCACCGCTAGGCCTGTCGGCGAATTGAGGCCGCTACTAAAGGTAGACCCGGTGACGGGACCCGAGGCAAGAGTCGAGAGAAAATCGCGCTGGCCGATTACCACGTCAGCCTTGGCCCCGTTATCGAAGGCATTGGCATTCGCCCACCCGAGTACGCGATTGTTCAGAGTGTCGGCAACATAGAGAGCGCCGGAAGAAAGATCCACTGCTACCGATTGGGGGCGGTTGAGTTCCCTGCCCTCGACCAGATTTGGCTGGATATTGGAAAGACGAAGTTGCGCGTGCCCTAAGGCACGCGTCGGGAACACGTTGAGCGGCACCTGGCTCCAGGCGCTAACAGCGGTGGCCAGGGCCGCGGCCAAAATAGAGATCTTCGATAGGACACGCTTTTTCATAACGATACTGGTGGGCTGACTGAGTGCGCGCTCCGTCACGCACCCATGCTTGCAAAATAACATGTCTAAATGGGGTTGTACCAGTACCGTTTCTCCTATTTCGCGTCCCAACTTTTGGCCCATTGGGAGGGTACGTCCGGGCCTGCGGAGGCTGAAGCCTCCGTTGCCAGCTAAAACTTGCTCCACCTGCGAGGCATCTAATTGGTAACCTTGAATTTGATTCGCTCTCATCCTCCAAGTCCTCCATCGGTTGCCGCCGTCAGTTACTTGAATACAGTTCCCCTCGTCTGGGGGATGCTGCACGAGCCGCTCCGGTCGAGTTTCCGGCTCGATTTCTGTCTTCCCTCCGAATGCGCCCGGCGCCTGCAGACCGGCGAGTCGGATGTCGGGATCGTGCCTGTGATTGAAATCCATCGACAGGGACTCTTGACCGTGCCCGGCACTGGGATTGCCTGCGATGGACCGGTCCGTAGTATCTTGCTGATTTCCAGAGTTCCGCCGGCCCGCATTCGGCGTATGGCCACTGACTCCGGTTCCCGCACATCGGTCGCACTGGCCCGACTGATTCTCCGGGAACGATATGAGACTGACCCGGAGATGGTCCCCGCGGATCCCGATCTCGCTCGCATGCTCGAAACCGCCGACGCTGCTTTGTTGATCGGGGACGCGGCATTGCGCGTCCAACCCGAATCTCTTCCGTTTCACGTCCTCGACCTCGGCCAAGAATGGCATTCCATCAGCGGGCTGCCAATGGTATTCGCTCTATGGGCCGGGCAGCCGGGACGCGTTCGACCACTCCTCGATGCCGGGCTGGAACACACGTTCCGCGCCTCGCTCGAATACGGCACTTCCCATTTAAACACAATCGTGGAAGAAGAGTCGCGAGCTAGGGGATTTGCCTTAGACCTGGTTCAACAGTATCTAACCCGCTTTATCCGTTACCAGATCGGCTCGCGCGAGAAGGATGGCCTGGCAGCATTTCTGGAGCTCGCGGCGCCGCTGGATTCTTTGCTACCATCGCTTTCAACCAGATGTTGACGCCCGCCCAAGCGATAGACCTGTTCCGCTCCGACGACCTGATCGCGATCGGAATGGAAGCCGACCTCCTCCGGCGGAAGCTTCATCCGGGTGGTGTAGTGAGCTATATCATCGACCGGAACATCAACTACACCAACTTTTGCACGGAATACTGCAGCTTCTGCGCGTTTTACCGGCCGATGGGGCACAAAGAAGGCTATGTTCTGTCCAAGGAAGCGATTTTCGAGAAGATCCAGGAAACGCTCGATCTGGGAGGCACGGGTGTTTTGATGCAGGGCGGCCTGCACGCCGACTTGAAAATCGAATGGTACGAAGACCTGCTCCGGTCGATCAAACAACGTTACCGGATTCATCTTCATTGTTTCTCGGCGCCGGAGATCACCAATATCGCCGAACTGAGCGGGCTTTCGCTGCGCGACACCATCGCACGGCTGCGAGACGCGGGGCTCGATTCGATCCCGGGTGGGGGAGCCGAGATCCTGGACGACGAAGTTCGCCACCGGATCAGCCGTCTGAAATGTTCGACTGGGGAATGGATCTCGGTGCACCGTACGGCGCATGCTTTGGGCATGCGGACCACGGCCACCATGATGTTCGGGTGCGGCGAGACGTTGGAGCAGCGAATCAATCACCTGGAAATCGTGCGCCGGATTCAGGCGGACACCGGCGGCTTCACGGCATTCATCCCTTGGACGTTCCAGAGAGAGAACACTTCGCTCGGCCGATTCGTCAAGCAGGAAGCGACGGCTGTGGAGTACTTGAAGACGCTGGCGATCGCCCGGCTCTACCTGCCGGAAATTCTCAATGTCCAGTCCTCTTGGGTAACCCAGGGTTTGAAAACCTGCCAACTGGGCTTGCGCTTTGGAGGCAACGATGTCGGAAGCATCATGATCGAGGAGAACGTGGTGAGCGCGGCGGGTGCGCGAAACCACGCCACCGAAGAGGATCTGCGGAGAATTATCCGGGATGCCGGATTCGTGCCGAAGCAGCGGGATACGTTATACCGTACCTATTTCCTGAACTAAGCTGGATTGTGTGGGGCAATCCTCCTCAGCCCAAAACCAGGTGGAGCGAGCTTTAGCTTGCAACGAAGGCTTCAGCCGGCTTCAGCCTCCGTACCGCGGGTACGGTGATCGGTCGCCGGCGGCCATGAGTTACTACCTCGCTACAAGACCGAGGGAAGATCAGATTTCTAGCAACAAATCCAGGGCCGTTAACGTCTAATATGGTCAATGATGGATTCCCGGAGGAAGTACGTGTCGTTGGCGATGCTGGCGTGTGCCCTGTGTACGCTGTCGTGCTCGCGGGGTTGGGAGGGTGAACCAGTGGCGGCTGCTGCCGTTCGGGAGCAGAAGCCGGCGGCCCCGGCAACCGCTTCGGAGCAACGGGTGGTCCGATCCACTGGGACGGTCCAGGCCCGGAAGGCGCTTTCGATCCGCGTCCCTCAAATTTCGGCTCAGAATTCGCGGGTGACGCTGACCCACCTGGTTCCCAACGGAAGCAAAGTCAAGCAAGGAGACCTGCTGGCGGAATTCGACCAGATCACACTCGCGGATGAAGAGCGTGAAGGGCTGGCCAAGCTTGCCGATTTGAACCATCAGATCGAGGAACGGAAGGCGAAAATCGGAAGCGATTCGGCTAAGCGGGTGGCGTTGATTCGGGAGGCGGAGGCCGATTTGGCGAAGGCGGAGATTGGACTGCGCAAAGGTCCCATTCTCAGTGACATCGACAGAGAAAAGAACAAGGTCAAAGCGGAGAGCTCCAAGGCGCGAGTCGGGAGCCTCAAGAAATCGCACGGGCTTCACGAGATCGAGGAGGCCGCCTCGGTTCGCGTCATCGAATTGAAACGTGACCGGCAGCAAGTAGCGCTCGATCGCACCCGGAATAACATGAACAAGCTGTCGATCAAGGCGGCGCAGGATGGGATGGTGGCTATCGAGAACACCTGGCGCAGCGGATCAATGGGACCGCCTCAGGAGGGGGATCAGATGTTCCCCGGACAACCCGTTTTGCGCATCTTCGATCCCTCCTGGATGGTGGTTGAGGCGACGATTAACGAGCCCGACGTCGCAGCGCTCTCGGCGACCACCAAGGCGCGGATCCATCTGGATGCGTATCCGAACGTCGTGTTTGCGGGCGTGCTGGAATCGGCAAGTCCGGTAGCGACGGCGGGGCTCGATACGCCGGTTCGTACCTTTTCGGCACGGTTCCGAATCGAGCAGCAGGATCCGCGGCTGCTACCGGATCTTTCGGCGTCGCTTGAAATCGTGCTGGACGACCCGAAGCGAGTAGAAACGGCAAGCGCAAAGGAACCCCAAAGCAAACCATGAGTCCCCGGATTCGGATGGCGGTTCGATGGGCGGTCGGACTGCTCACGGCAGGAGCAGTGGCGGCCGGCGCGGCATTCGCTTATAAGAAGTACGGGCGCGCGGACCCGCATGCCAACCTTCCGATGGCCACGGCCAAAAAAGGTGAGTTCCTCGTGATCGTGAGCTCCCGAGGCGAGCTGGTGGCGGATCGGTCGGTTCAGATCACGGCTCCGAATGTGCCCGATCTTCGCCTGGTTTGGCAGGCTCCACAAGGTACGGCGGCTAAAAAGGACGAACTTCTGCTGCGGTTCGACGCATCCGGAGCGAAGCGGCAATTACAGGAAAAGGAAGCCGCGCTGAACCAGGCGCAAGCAGCGCTTGCCCAGGCAGTAGCCCATGGCAAGATCACTGAAGAACAAGACAAGCTGGAGCTGGCTTCGACGCGTCATGCCGTGGAGCGCGCCAAGCTCGAGGTGAAAAAGGCCGAAACCGTGAGCAGGCTGCAGGCCGAGGAGAGCCAGATTGACTTGGGTTTAGCCCAAGAGAAGATGAATGTTCAGCAGGCCGCCATGAATCTGAACAAGGCATCGGCGGCTTCGAAGGTTGCCTCGCTCACGGCGCAACGCGACAAGGCGCTGGCGGAAGCCGATCTGCTGAAGCGCCGCATCTCGCAGATGGAAGTCAAGGCGCCGGCCGAGGGTGTCGTGAATTACATGATGAACTATTCGCAGGGTTGGATGAATGCGAAACCGTTCAAGACCGGCGATCAGGTTTGGCCCGGCAGCTCGGTGGCGGAGCTGCCCGATCTCACCAGCCTGCAGATGAAGGCGAAGGTCGAAGAAATCGAGCGAGGCCGATTGTTGGCCAGCCAAATGGCCAGGATCTATCTGGACCCGTTTCCGGAGAAGCCGTTCCAAGGTAAGCTGATCGCAATCTCGCCGTTGGCGGAGCAGAATTTCGAATGGCCGCCGTCGCGCAATTTTCGTGCTTTTGCGTCGATCGATCAAACGGACAACCGCTTGCGTCCTGGCATGAACGGGCGCTTGGACATCGTGGTGGACCGGATTCCCGACGCCATCAGTGTTCCCTCGAAAGCCGTTTTCGCCCGCCACGGAAAACCGATGGTTCTGGTTCCCGGTCCTAACGGAATGAAGAGTGTCACCGTGGAAGTGGTGGCGCGTAATCCGGATGAGGTTGCGGTGAAAGGCATCGAAGCGGGGACGCAAGTAGCGCTGGTCGAAGCCGGCGAGCGCAAGCAGGAAGCCACGGCCGGAGGCAAGACCGGGAGCAAACCCGGAGACAAGCAATGAAGCGCGGCGGAGTGGTGCTGGCCGTGGGCGGTCTGGCCATTGCTGGCGTTTGCACGATGGCAGCGGTGCGCGCCTATGATAACTTGAGGCCGCGCACCGTATCTCCGGTTCCCGCGACGCAGGTCAAGAAGGGCGATGTGAGTTTCACGGTTCCAGCGACGGGGAGCCTGCAGGGAGGCAAGTCGCAGGTCCTGCTGGCGCCGATGACGGGCAGTCCCCAGATGGTCCTGATGTCCTTGCGGAAGTCCGGGGAGTTGGTGGAGGAAAAGGAAGTTGTGGCACAGTTCGACACCACCGAGGAGACGTTCAAGCTGCGCGAGGCGGAAGCCGATCTCGCCGAAGCCGAGCAGCAGGTCCTACAAGCGAAAAACGAGGCTCTGGCGCGCGAAGAGGAGTTGAACTATGAGCTCATCAAGGCGCGGGGCGATGTCCGGCTCGCCGAGCTCGACTGCCAGCGCAACGAGCTGCTCGCGGCGATCGCGGCGCAACAAAACGACCTGGCGCTGGCAGCCGCCAGGGAACGGCTCGAGAAACTGCTGAAAGACTACCCGGAGCGCAAAGCGGCGGCGCAAGCCTCGATCACGATCCAGGAAGCGGCGCGGAAGAAGGCCCAGGTGCAGGCGGATACGGCGCGGCGCAACATCGACATGATGACGCTCAAGGCTCCCATGGGCGGATACGTGAATGTGGAGCGCAACACCAACAGCAACTTCTTCTTTCCGGGCATGCAGTTCCCGCTGTTGCAGATAGGCGACGCGGTCCGGCCTGGAATGGCCGTGGTACAGATTCCGGATTTGCGGACGTGGGAGGTCACCGCCCAAATCAACGAGCAGGACCGGGGCCACCTGGTGTCGGGCCAGGCCGCCGAATTCCGCGCCGTGGCGCTGGCGGGCCGCCTGTTTCATGGGAAAGTGACGAACCTCGGAGGAACCACGGGGCCGCCCTGGAACCGGCGGTTCGAATGCCGCTTGAGCCTGGACGATCCGATCCCGGAGCTGCGCCCCGGCATGAGCGTGCGGATCATCATTCAGACGGAAGCCATCAAGAGTGCCTTATGGATTCCGGGGCAAGCTCTGTTTGAAAGCGACGGACGGAAGTTCGTCTACGTGAAGGGACCTTCGGGATTCAAGGCCAAAGACGTCGAGCTCGTGCGGAGGAGCGAAAGCCAGGTGGTCCTGAAGGGGCTCGCGGAAGGCGAAGAAGTGGCGTTGGCGAACCCGACCGAGCGCGGCAACGACAAAGACAACACAAAGGGCGGTGGCGGAGCCATGAAGGCGATCGCCAAATGAACGCGGCAGGGAGAACGCTAGGCAAATCCCGGCGTGGCGCCCGGTGGCTGATCTCGGATTTGCTGGACGCCCTGAGCAATCTGAAGGCGCAGAAGACGCGAACGTTCTTGACCGCGCTGGGCATCGTGTTCGGAGTTGGCTCGGTGATTGGAATGCTTGCCATTGGCGCGGGTGCGCGGGAGCAATCGCTTGAATTCATCGAGCAACTGGGCGTCCGAAACATCCTGGTGGATTCCCGTCCTGCGATGAGCGCGGAGGAATTGCAGCAAAGGCGGCGGTCTTCGCCGGGTCTTACCGAGCGCGACGCTCGCGTATTGGAATCGAACGTCGAGGGACTCGAGATCCTGTCGCCGCGGCGAGCTCTGCATCCGGCGCGGGTGCTGCCTAAGCCATCCTCAGCGATGCCGGCGCTCTATGGAGTACGGCCGTCGTATGCCGTGATTCATAGCTTGCGTGCGCAGGAAGGGCGGTTCCTTTCGGAAGCGGAGGAGACGTCGAGCGCCGCCGTATGCGTTCTTGGCCAGGCGACCAAAGTGAGCCTCCTCGGTTACCAATCGGCCGTAGGGAAGTACGTGAAAGCGAACGACACGTGGCTGCGCGTGGTCGGCGTTCTGGAAGAACAGATCAGCGACGGCGGCAGTGCCGGGGGAGCCAAAGCCATCGACCGCAATAACGTCATCTTCATCCCGTTGAACACATTTCAATTCCGATTTTGGGATTCGAGCCGTTTCCTGAAAGACGAGCTCGACGGAGTCGACCTGCGGCTGAAGGCGAATGTGGACAGCGTTGAATCCGCCAAGGTGGTGACCGCCATTCTGAATTCGAGCCACCGGAACATGGACGATTTCACGGTGACGATTCCGGCGGCGCTGCTCGCCCAGCAGAAGCGAACGCAGACGATTTTCACTTACGTGATGGTGGCGATTGCGGCGATTTCGCTGCTCGTGGGCGGAATCGGGATCATGAACATCGTGCTGGCGACGGTGATGGAGCGAACGCGCGAAATCGGCATCCGGCGCGCGATGGGCGCACGGAAAGTCGATATCGTGCGGCAGTTCCTGACCGAATCCATACTGATCTCGGTAGGGGGCGGAATTCTGGGAATTGGCTTTGGCCTCGGCCTGTCTTGGATCATTGCCAATGCGGCGGAGTGGCGGACGATCGTGACGACGGCGTCGGTGGCGGTGGCGTTCGGAGTGGCCGTGGCAGTGGGGGTGCTGTTCGGAATCTATCCGGCGATCAAGGCGGCGGAGATCGATCCGATCGAGGCGCTACGGTATGAATGAGCCACATATGTTGTGAGGCCTGCCTCACAGATCGGTACCATAGAGACTTGAAGCTCATTCAACTGATCGCAGCTCTTCTCCTTTCAGGTTTCCTCGGCCATGCGGCGGAGACGGCCCTCGACCGCTATATCAAGAAACCAGACTCCACCTACCGCTATGAGGTGGTAACCAACATTCCATGCGGTGGATGCACGGCCACAGTGCTCGACATGAAGTCGCAGACGTGGCGCAAACCGGCGGAAATCGACCGGACTGTCTGGCAGCACTGGCTCACCGTGATCCAGCCCGAAAAAGTCTCGAGCAACGTCGCGCTGCTGTTTATCACTGGCGGATCGAACGGCGGAAAGCCGCCGGCACAGGCCAACCTCATGCTCGCCAGCATGGCTAAGGAAGTGGGGATCGTGACCGTCGAATTGCGGATGGTCCCGAACCAGCCAATCACGATGGCGGGCGAAACGCGGCAGCGCAGCGAGGATTCGTTCATAGCCTACACCTGGGACAAACATTTACGCGGCGGCGATGAGGAGTGGCCGTTGCGGCTACCGATGACCAAGGCCGCGGTGCGGGCCATGGATGCGGTGACTGATTTCTGTAAGTCTTCCAAGGGCGGCGGCGTTACGGTGGATCGATTCGTGGTGGCCGGCGGCTCCAAGCGCGGCTGGACGACATGGACCACTGCGGCCGTCGACCAGCGCGTGATTGCGATCGCGCCCATGGTGATCGATATGCTGAACGTCGAAAAATCGTTCATTCATCACTGGCGCGTGTACGGATTCTGGGCGCCGGCCGTGGGCGACTATGTCGAGATGAAGCTGATGGATTGGATGGGAAGCAAGGAAAACGCGGCGCTGATGAAAATTGAAGAACCCTACCACTACCGCGACCGGCTTACGCTCCCCAAATTCATTGTGAATGCGGCCGGCGATCAGTTTTTCTTACCTGATTCCTCGCAGTTCTACTTCAAGGATCTGAAAGGGGAAAAGCTCCTGCGATACGTTCCTAATACCGATCACTCATTGCGGAACTCGGATGCGATCATGAGTCTGACGGCGTGGTTACAGTCGATCGTGTCGGGAAAGCCCCGGCCCCGCTATTCCTGGAAAATTAGCAAGGACGGCGTCATTCGCGTTCAGGCGGTTGACCCGCCCACGGACGTCAAGCTGTGGCAGGCGACCAATCCCAGCGCCCGCGATTTCCGGCTCGAGAAGATCGGGCCTGCCTATAAGTCCACCGTGTTGACGCCGGAAAAAGGCGAGTACGCTGGGCGGGTCTCAAAACCGGAAAGTGGCTTCACGGCCTATTTCGTGGAGCTCACCTATCCGGGCCCGGGCAAATATCCGATCAAAGTGACGACGGATGTGAAGGTCACACCGGATGTCTATCCCTTCCCGCAGCCCAAGCTAGTGCCGCCGCGCTGACGGATCGGGTAGACTGTCCGAATGACTTGGCTATTCTTCGTCTTGGGAACCGTACTCTCGTGGGGGATGTACGGCCCCATGCTGCATAAGGGGCAAGTGCAGTTGGGGAACCCCATGCGCGCACTCTTGTGCGTTGGCGTTGCGTACTTCCTGGTGGGAGTTCTGGTGCCGGTGATTACCCTGAGCGCCCAGGGGCAGCTAGGCGGCTTCACAGCCAATGGAACGGTGGCGGCGACTTTCGCCGGGGCGCTCGGTGCTCTCGGTGCTGTGTTCATCATCTTTTCCTACCGTTATGGCGGCTTGCCGATTTACGTTATGCCACTGGTGTTTGGCGGTGCGCCCGTAGTGAACGTTGTATTCACAATGCTGTTACATCCGCCGAAGACCCCGCCGAATCCGATGTTCTACCTTGGAATTGTTTGTGCCGCTGTCGGAGGGGGATTGGTCCTCTATTTTCGACCACAAAATTGATGCAGCGCTATGCCTGTCTTGTCTTTGCCGGCGCCGCCTTTGCCGCCGGGTTCGACCACTCACTGTGGGATCGGGTCCTGAAAAAATCGGTCAATGCGATCGGCGAAGTCGATTACGCAACTGTCAAGAAGGATCGGGGCGATCTGGACGCCTACATCGCGCGGCTGACGGAGGCGAGTCCGGACAACCGGAAAGATCAATTCCCCTCGCGCGCGCACGAGCTCGCCTACTGGCTCAACGCCTACAATGCGCTGGTGATGAAAGGGGTCGTGGACGCCTGGCCCACCAAGAGCGTTCGCGACCTTGGCGCCCTGTACGGATTCTTCCGCCGCAAGGACTACACGCTGGGCGGTCAGAAGGTCAGCCTGCAGGATTTGGAAAACAAGATCATCCGCAAGCGATACAACGAGCCGCGGATTCACTTCGCCATCGTCTGCGCGAGCATCAGTTGTCCGCTGCTCGCGCGAGATGCTTTCACAGCGCAGAATCTCGAAACGCAACTCGACGCGCTGACTCGGCAGTCCGTCGCCGAGCGGCGGATCGTTTTCGTCGAGCCCGAGAGGAACAGGATCACGCTGTCAGCACTGTTCAAATGGTATGGCGCTGATTACGGGGACGTGCTGGCGTTCATTCGTAAGCACGCAAGCCCGCCGTTGAAACAGCAGATCGAGTCGCTGAAGAATCCCCGGATTCAGTATTACGACTACGACTGGTCGATCAACGATCCAGGCTCTCGCGCCAGGGCCAAAGAGCCACACGAGAGGCTATAGTGCGAGTTCCTTGTAGGGCAGGATAGCAGCCTGCGCGGCGGTTGGTAACCGCCGCTCGATGAACCCAGGCTTCGGGGTCGGAAGCTTAAGACAGGCGGAACATTCGATACCATACCGGTGTCTAAGCTTACTATGCCGGAAGTCTGTGACCTCTCCCGCCGCATACTGAAGAGCGTAGCTGTATGAGGCAACGCACAAACGACTGGCTCGCCCAAACGCATGGTACGCGCTTCGAGCTCCTGCGCCACTTTCTTCCCCGCTTCCTCGACAGCGACTTGGTAGCCTCTTCGGGGGATTGGATGCGCATCGCGATCGGCGCCCTCGCGATGCTTGCCTCCAGTTGGATCCTCCTTGCCGGTGTACTGCTGTCCAAGTACAAAAAGCTGGCAGAGATGAACCTCCCGGACCGTTTTCAGGCAGAAATTCGGGCCGACCTTACTTCACTTACGTTCATGGCCGTGTGCCTCACGATTCTTCTGGTGGCAGTGCTGTGGCAATCGCTCTACCCGGCCTTGCGCGACTGTCTTTCGCTCGCCGGGCTCCCGGTCAGCGCCGCGGATATCTTCATCGCGAAATTCTCCGCCTTGATTGTCGCCTTCGCCATTTTCCTGCTATTGCTGACCTTGCCCGCGGCGATCGTCTTTCATGGGGTCACCGGCGCCGGCGTTGCAACCACCTTTCTAACAATAACCGCGGCGTGCACCGCCGCGTTCTTCGGCTTAATTGCGTTGCAGGGCGCGCTCCTGAACATCCTGCCCACCCGTCTGTTTGAGCGGGTGATGATCTGGATCCAGGCGCTACTGGCGGCCGTGGCCCTCGGCGGCTTCCCGTTGGCCGCCTGGAGGGCGCACACGATCATTGGTGACCTTCACCTGTCCGCGCGGGACCTGCTGCTCGCCGCGAGTCTGCCTGCGGCCGCCTCGCTCCTCACCTACTTGGTCAGCTTCCAGCGCTATCGCCGCCTGCTTCTCGAAGCGCCCCGCATCCGCGCCCCGCGGCGTCTTGACCTCCTCTCCCGTCTCCTGGATCTTTGCGTCCGGGACCCCCGCGAACAGGCCATCCTTGGTTTCCTCTGGAAGACCATCCATCGCAACCGAACCCATCGTCTCGCCGTGCTGGTCTATGCCGGACTGGCAGCGGCCTGGATCGTGAAGTCCGCGGTCGACCTGAAGTCCATGTCAGCTTCAGCCCACGAGATGGACAGGTTGATTTTCATCGCTTGCCCGCTCGCACTGATCCTGTTCACCCTGCTTGGTCTGCGCAACCTGTTTTCCCTGCCGGTCGACCTGCGGGCTAACTGGGTATTCCAGATCACCGAACGGGAAGGCCGCCGGGCGTGGCTCAATGCGATCGAGCGTTTCGTGCTTGGCTGCGGAGTCGGACCTGTCGTAATTGCTGGCACAATTCTCGTCGGCTGGGCTGGCGGCCTGATCACCGCCATTGCCTGGGCCGTGATCGCATTCTTCCTCGCCGCGATCGGCTTCGAGGTTCTCTTCCGTGGCTGGTGCAAGCTGCCGTTCACCTGTTCCTATCTGCCCGGGAAACGGCCGCTCATTTTCAATTGCGCTCTCTTCGGAGGCCTGATGCCGCTGCTGCTGCCGGTAGCCTGGATCGTCTATCGGTGCGCCACTAATCCCGCCTCTTTCCTCGTAGTCCTGGCCATCGAGCTTGCAGCCTGGACCTGGCTCCGCCACTCGCGCATGGCTACCTGGGGTCTCCTGCCGCTTCGCTACGAGGAACAACTTGAAGCGGACGTCGACTCGTTCGGTCTTTCCGGGGACGGGACGATGCTCGCTCAGGAACAGTTCCACCGGGAATGGAGCCACTATATCCGTTATGGTCCGGACGTCCCCATCCTGCGTCCGCTCGAAGACGGAGAGACCCGAACCGGCCGCCTTTGGGAATGGCTGACCGCCGTTCCCCAGGATCTTCGCTACGCCCTGCGCATGCTCCGCAAGAACCCCGGTTTTGGACTCACCGTCGTACTGACACTCGGGCTCGGCTTGGGCCTGAACGCCGCCTTCTTTACGGTGTTCAATGTGTTCTTGCTACGCCCCGCTGCGGTGCGTGATCCCGCCAGCCTCGTCTCAGTGGAGTTCCAGTCGCAGTACAAAACCTCGATTCATCTGAACTGGCAGGACTACAAGGCCATCAGTGCTTATGCAACCGCCGGTGCCTCGGGGCTTTCGGAGACCGCCGCCAGTACCTTGGAAGGCACCGGTCTCGATGGCAGATCCGCCAGAGTCGGGCTCGTCAGCAACAACTACTTCACGATGCTGGGCGTCGGGATCGCCCTCGGTCGCTTCTTTCAGGCGGACGAACAGGACCCCGTCCTCGTGCTGAACTATCGCGCCTGGCAGAGTCGCTTCGGTGGCGACGAGACCATTCTTGGCAGAAAGCTGCTCGTCAACGGTGTCCCCTTTGAAGTGATCGGAGTGGCCTCACCTGAATTTGCCGGTGTTGCGGTAGGAACCGTCGTTGTGGCTCCTCCAACATTGGCGCGCTTCGGCGTGGGCACACCGGATCTCTGGATTCCCATCGAGGTTTGGAACCGGTTGCCCCAACTTCCCCATGTTTCCGTTCTTGGAGTGATCGGCCGTCTCCGCTCCGGGACCAGCACCCAACAGGCTCAAGCCATAGTGAGCGCTTATGCCCGCCGCGTCACAGCGGACCGCATACATTACGACCGAATCCTTCGCGCCAAGCTGGAATCCCTCGACATTCCTATCACCTGGACCGCGCTTCGCTACTCGTTTCCGCTGCTGATCGCTTTCGGGATGACGATGTTGATCCCGTGTGCGAACGCGGCCAACATGATGCTCGCCCGCGCGATGGTCCGCCAGCGAGAGTTCGGAGCGCGGCTGTCACTCGGAGCCAGTCGCG
>Ga0187893_10005503_pt1 | contig 22675 bp, 21 predicted proteins | sample MA1701074metaG_FD_139574 | JGI IMG/M metagenome (GOLD analysis project Ga0187893, IMG submission 139574) | White microbial mat communities from a basaltic lava cave in the Kipuka Kanohina Cave System on the Island of Hawaii, USA - MA170107-4 metaG ...
AATTCGCCTCCTGCTGGTCGAAGACGTCGCCAGCGACGCCGAGATCGAGCTGCGCGAATTGACGCGCGCCGGGCTCAGCGTCGCGCATCGCCTCGTCGACAACGAGGAGCGGTTCCGCGCCGAGCTCGAGCAGTTCGAGCCGCACCTGATCATTTCGGACTTCTCGATGCCGAATTTCGACGGCATGGCGGCGCTCGCGCTGGCCAACGAGCTGCGCCCGGATATCCCGTTCCTGTTCGTCTCCGGGACCATCGGCGAGGAGTACGCGATCCGCGCGCTCAAGAACGGCGCCACCGACTACGTGCTCAAGACCAACCTGGTGCGCCTGCCCGCGGCCGTGGAGCGCGCGCTGCACGAGGCGCGCGAGCGGCGTGCCCACCGCAAGGCCGAGCGCAAGCTCGCCGAGACCCGCGAACGCCTGCAGAGCATCTACGCCGCGATGCCCGACATGGTCTGGTCGGTGGAGATGCCGGGCGAGCGCCTGGTCTACGTGAGCCCCGCCGCGAGCGTGATCTTCGGGCATTCGGCGGACGCGTTCATCTCCGATCCGGACCTGTGGATCAACGTCGTGCACCCGGACGACCGGGCCGCAGTGCTGGCGGCCTGGCGCCTGCTGCAGAAGGGCGTATCGTTCGATATCGAGTACCGGGCGGTGCGACCGGACGAATCGATCGTCTGGATCCATGACCGGGGACGGCTGATACTGGACAAATCCGGCGCCGCGGTGCGCATCGACGGCCTGGCGCGCGATATCTCGGAAGCGGTGCGCCAGCGCGAGCGCCTGAGCCGCCTGGGACGGATTCGCGACGTGCTCGGCGCCGTCAATGCTGCATTCATACGGATCCGCGAACGCAGCGCCCTGTTCGACGAGTTCTGCCGCATCGCGACCACCCGCGGCGGCTTCACGCTGGCCCGCGTGGTCGAGCTGGACGCGGCTGGAAAACTGTCGGTCAGCGCGACGACCGATGCCTCGAAAGGTCCCTTCGAGGCCATCGTCGAGGATTACAACCGGGACCCGGAGGGTTCGCGGACATTGCTTGCGCACGCGCTGCGCGGCGGGCAGATGGCGGTGTCCAATGATATGGCGCGCGACGAGCGCGTCGCGGCGCGCACCGCGCTCACCAATACGGGCAACTATTCGCTCGGCATCTTCCCGGTGCGCGTCGACGGCGACGTCACGGCCGCCGTGATACTGCGCGCGAAGGGGCCGCATTTCTTCGACCAGGAGGAGCTCGCCCTGCTCTCGGAATTGGTCGCCAACCTGGAATTCGCGCTCGAGCTGGAGGCGAAGCAGGACAAGCTCAACTATCTCGCCCTCTACGATCCGCTCACCGGCCTGCCGAACCGCACGCTGTTCATGGAGCGCCTCACGCAGGCGATGCAGGCCGAGCAGCGCGCCAACGGCTCGATCGCGATCGCGCTGATCGATCTCGAGCGATTCAATGCGATCAACGACGCGATGGGTCAGCTGGTCGGCGACCGCGTGCTGCAGGCGGTTGGCAAGCGCCTGCAGCTTGCCGCAGGCGACATCCACAGGGTCGCCCGCCTCGGCGGCAATCTGTATGCGCTCATGTTCCCCGGCATCGCGGGGGCGGAGGAGGTGGCGCGGCGCATGGAGCAGAAGACGGCCGACGTGTTCGGCGTCCCGCACCTGATCGAGCAGCAGGAAATCAGGGTTGCCGCCAAGTCCGGGATCGCGGTGTATCCGGAAGACGGCGCCGATGCCGACGCGCTGTTCCGCAACGCCGAAGCGGCCTTGAAGCGCGCCAAGGAAACCGGCGAGCGCTACCTGTTCTACGCGCCGCACATCAACGCGCGCGTCTCCGAGCAGGTCGAGCTCGAGAACCGGCTGCGCAGCGCGGTGGAGAGGAAAGAGCTGTTCCTGCATTTCCAGCCCAAGGTCGACCTTGCAACGCGCAACATCGTCGGCCTCGAGGCGCTCATGCGCTGGCGCGGTCCGGACGGCGTGCTGGTGTCGCCGGCGCGCTTCATCCCGATCCTCGAGGACACCGGCATGATCCTCGAGGCAGGCCGGCTCGCGCTGGAGATCGCCGCCGGCGTCTACCGCGACTGGAAGGCGCGCGGCCTCGCCGCGCCGCGCATCGCGGTCAACGTTTCCGCGCTGCAGCTGCGCCACAGGAATTTCGTCGAGGATGTGCATTCGGTGATCGACGGCTCGGACAACGGTATCGACCCGGAAATCACCGAGAGCCTGCTGATGCAGGATGTCGAGGCGAGCATCCGCAAGCTGAAGGACCTGCGCGAGGCCGGCCTGCAGATCGCGCTGGACGACTTCGGCACCGGCCATTCATCGCTCGCCTACCTGAGCCGGCTGCCGATTAACACGGTGAAGATCGACCGCGGTTTCGTGCACGGCATGGTCGAGAAGGTGGGCGACACGAGCGTCGTCACGGCGATCATCTCGCTCGCCCAGGCGTTGCAGCTAAGCGTGGTCGCAGAAGGCGTCGAGACCGAGGAGCAGGCGCGGCTGCTGCACCTTTTGCGCTGCGACCAGATGCAGGGCTACCTCTTCAGCCCGCCGGTACCCAAGAACGAGATCGAAGCGCTGCTGCGCGCCTAGCGGCTCGTCCTGCTGGCTGAGGGTAAAATGTCGCGCAAACAAGCGCTTGCATACCTTGCCGCATGACCATCTTCGCCCTCGGACTCAACCACCAGACCGCGCCGTTGACAATGCGCGAGAAAGTCGTGTTCCAGGTCGAGCGCCTGAGCGAGGCGCTCGGCGAAGCGAAGCGCCTGCTCGCGCCCGAAGCCGCGATTCTCTCGACCTGCAACCGCACCGAGCTTTACCTCTCGGGAGAGTGGCAGGATGAAAAACGCGCGGCGGTCGCCGCGTGGCTGGCGAAATACCACAACGTCGATCCGCAGGAACTCGCTCCCTGCCTGTATGCGCTGCCGCGCGAGCTGGCGGTGCGTCACGCATTCCGTGTCGCATCAGGCCTCGATTCGATGGTGCTGGGAGAGCCCGAGATTCTGGGCCAGATGAAGGATGCGGTACGTTCGGCGGAAGCCGCCGGCACGCTGGGCGCGGTGCTTAACAAGCTCTTCCAGCGCTCCTTCGCGGTCGCCAAGGAAGTGCGCAGCAACACCCAGCTTGGCGTCCACAGCGTGTCGATGGCCGCGGCCTCGGTCAAGCTTGCGGCGCGGATCTTCCCCTCGCTCAAAGACCAGAAGGTGCTGTTCATCGGCGCGGGCGAAATGATCGAATTGTGCGCGACGCACTTTGCCGCACAGGGCCCGGCGCGCATCACGGTCGCCAACCGCACGCTGGAGCGGGCCACTGCGCTGGCGCGGCGCTTCAATGCGCGCGCGCTCGAGCTGCGCGAGCTCGCCGCGCAGCTGCATGAGCACGATATCGTGGTCTCGAGCACCGCAAGTTCGCTGCCGATTCTCGGCAAGGGCATGGTCGAGCGCGCGCTGAAGGCGCGGCGCCGCCTGCCGATGTTCATGGTGGACCTGGCGGTGCCGCGCGACATCGAACCCGAAGTCGGGGAACTCGACGACGTCTTCCTCTATACGATCGACGACCTGAAGGGCATCGTGCAGGGCAATCTCGACGCACGCCGCTCGGCCGTGGAACAGGCCGAGGTTATCATCGATGCCCAGGTCGGCCAGTTCATGCACTGGATGCAGGTGCGGCAAACGGTGCCCTTGATCCGCGCGCTGCGCGAGCAGGCCGAGGATGCGCGCCGCTACGAGGTGGAGCGCGCACAAAGGCTGCTGGCGAGGGGCGACGACCCGAAGCAGGTGCTCGAAGCGCTCTCGCAGGGTCTCACCAACAAGCTTCTGCACGCACCTACGCAGGCGATGAACGACGCCACCGGCGAGGAACGTCGCACGCTCGCCGAAACTCTGGCGCGCATCTTCCGTATTCGTACTTGAAACCCGGGCCTTGAAGCAGTCGCTGCGCCACAAGCTCGACAGCCTCGCAAAGCGGCTGGAGGAGCTGAACCGGCTGCTCTCCGCCGAGAACGCGGCGCGCGACATGGGTGAATTCCGCAAGCTGTCGCGCGAGCACGCCGAGTTGAACCGCCTGATCGAGCTCTATGGCCGGTACCAGCGCGCGGAGCAGGACGCGGCAGACGCTGCGGGGATGGCTTCCGATCCCGCCATGAAAGGCTACGCGGAAGATGAGATCAAGGCGGCGCAGGCCACAATGCAGAAGCTCGAAGCGGATTTGCAGGCTGCACTGCTGCCGCGCGACCCGAACGACGAGCGCAACCTCTTTCTCGAGGTGCGCGCCGGCACCGGCGGCGACGAGTCGGGCCTCTTCGCCGGCGACCTGTTCCGCATGTACACGCGCTACGCCGAGCGCCAGCGCTGGCAGGTCGAACTGATTTCGGAGAGTCCTTCCGAACTGGGCGGCTACAAGGAGGTGATCGCGCGGGTCGTCGGCGCTGGCGCCTACTCCAGGCTCAAATTCGAATCGGGCGGCCACCGCGTGCAACGCGTGCCCGAGACCGAGACGCAGGGCCGGATCCACACTTCCGCCTGCACTGTTGCGGTGTTTCCGGAAGCCGACGCGGTCGGCGAAGTGGTGCTGAATCCCGCCGAGCTGCGCATCGACACTTTCCGCGCCTCGGGCGCCGGCGGGCAGCACGTCAACAAGACGGACTCGGCAATTCGCGTCACCCACCTGCCGACCGGTATCGTGGTCGAATGCCAGGACTCGCGCTCGCAGCACAAGAACCGCGAGCGCGCCCTCTCGGTGCTGGCCGCGCGCATCAAGGACAAGCAGGAAAAGGAGCTGGCGGCCAAGACTGCCTCGACGCGCAAGTCGCTGATCGGGTCGGGGGATCGTTCCGAGCGCATCCGCACCTACAATTTTCCGCAGGGCCGCGTCACCGACCACCGCATCAACCTGACCCTGTACAAGATCGAGCGCATCATGGACGGGGAACTGGAGGACATCGTCAATGCGCTCGCCGCAGAGCATCAGGCCGAGCAGCTCGCGCAGCTCTCGGAAAAGACTGCGTGAAGGTTTCGGAAGCGATCTCCGGATCCGGCATCGATGCGCGCGAGGCGCGCCTGCTCCTTGCCGAGGTGTGCGGTTTTTCGCAGGCGAGCCTGGCCGCGTCTCCCGAGCACGAAATTCCCTTCGACGTCGAAAATGCCTTCTTTGAACTGACGAAAAAAAGGCAGGGCGGATTGCCGGTCGCGTACATCCTCGGCCGCAGGGAGTTCTACGGTCTGGATCTGTCGGTCAATCCCTCGGTGCTGATTCCGCGCCCTGAGACGGAACTGCTGGTCGACCTGGCCCTGGAGAGGAAGCCCGCATCGGTGCTCGACCTCGGCACCGGCTCGGGCGCGATCGGCATAGCGGTGAAATACAGGCTGCCTGGAGCCAGGGTGGTCGCCATCGAGTCGGATCTTGCGGCGCTTCTGACCGCGAGACGCAATGCGGCAAGACTGAATCTGGAGATCGATTTTCGCCACGGCCGCTGGTTCGGGCCGGTCGCCGGGGAGCGCTTCGAACTGGTCGTCGCCAACCCGCCCTACATTGCCCAGGGAGATCCGCACCTCGCCGCCCTGCGCTTCGAGCCGCGGACGGCGCTGGTGTCGGGGCCGGACGGCCTGGACGCCATCCGGGAAATCACGTCCGCAGCAGGGGCATTCCTGCGTCCCGGCGCCTGGTTGCTGCTGGAGCACGGGTCTGGTCAGCATAAGGCGGTGCGGGCCCTGATCGCCGCAGCCGGGCTTGAATTCCTCGGCACCTGGCCCGACCTTGCAGGCATTGCCCGGGTCTCGGGCGGGAAGCTAAAATCATGACCATGGATACCCAAGAGAAGATCAAGCAGCAGGTCAGCAGCAATCCCGTGGTGCTCTACATGAAGGGCACGCCCCAGTTTCCGCAATGCGGCTTTTCCTCGCTCGCGGTGCAGGCGCTCAACGCCTGCGGGGTGACCAACTTCTTCAGCGTCAACGTGCTGGAGAACCCGGACATCCGCAACGGCATCAAGGAATACGCCAACTGGCCGACCATCCCGCAGCTCTACGTCAACGGCGAATTCGTCGGCGGCTCGGACATCATGAAGGAGATGTACCAGAGCGGCGAGCTGCAGAAACTGCTCGAGAGTTTGAAGCAACAGGCCTGAGTCAGGCGCGCCTATACGGGCGCGCGCACGATTTGGATTCGCACCTCCGGGAGATATGCCGGCGCCGCGCGGGTCTATAATTTCCTGAATGTCGAACGACGCCCTCGGCGCGGGACTCACCGCCCTGCTCGCCGCATGTGCCCGGCGCGAGCAGGCCGCGCTCTCCCGGCTCTACGAACTCAGCGCGCCGAAACTGTTCGGTGTCGCGCTGCGTATAGTCCGTAGAGAGGACTGGGCCGAAGACGTGCTGCAGGAGTGCTACCTCAGGATCTGGAATCACGCGCCGCAGTATCGCGCCGGCCTTGCCACGCCCATGACCTGGATGACCAGCATCGTGCGCAACCGCTGCCTCGATTGGTTGCGGCGGCCCCGCCTGGAAGTCTCCGACGAAGACGGCGCGCTCACTGATTCGGCCGAAGGCGCCGGCGAGGGGCCGCTCGCCCTGCTTGAGCGCTCGGACGAAGCAGCGGGCATCGCGCGCTGCCTGAAGGGCCTCGAGCCCAGGCAGCGGCAGGCCATCATGCTTGCGTTCTACGACGGCATGTCGCACTCGGAACTCGCCAGCCACCTGCGCGAGCCGCTCGGCTCGGTGAAAACCTGGGTGCGCCGCGGCCTGCTGCGCCTGAAGGCCTGCCTGGAGGCGCGGTGAACTTGCGCAACAGGCCCGAATTGCAGGATCGCCTCGCGGCCGAGTACGCGCTGGGGACGTTGCGCGGCGCGGCGCGGCGGAATTTCGAGCGCTGGATGCGCGAGGACGCGGCTAACGCACTCGCGGTGTCGCGCTGGCAGGCGCAGCTCGCGCCGCTGGACGCCGGGGTGGTGCCTGTCACGCCGCCGGCGCGCGTCTGGCGTGCGATCCGCGAAAGGCTCGGCGAGCAGGGCCGGGCGCCGGGATTCTGGGACAGCATCGCGCTCTGGCGCACACTCGGACTTGCCGCCAGCGGTGCGGCTGCGATCCTGCTGGCGGTGGTGCTCTACCTCGCGCCCGCTGCCGAGGCCCCGGCCTCGTATTTCGCGGTGCTGTCGGAGCCGAAATCGCAGAAAGCGGTGCTGGTGGTATCCGCGGGCGCCAATTCGGACCAGCTCTGGGTGAGGACGCTCGATCCGGCGATCCACGTGGCCGGCAAAAGCCTCGAACTCTGGGCGTTGCCCAGGGGCGGCGCGCCGAAATCGCTCGGCCTGGTGTCGCGGGAGGCGCAAGCGACTCTCAAACTCCTCGCGGTAGCCGACCGGTCGCTCGCCGATGTCCCCGCACTCGCCGTGAGCTTGGAACCCGGGGGAGGTTCGCGAACCGGCGCGCCGACCGGCCCGGTCCTTTTCAGCGGGCCGTGCGTAAAGACCTGGTAGCGGCTCAGGGCCGTTTCGAGGAATGCAACTTCAGGAATTCCACGAGATCGGCGCGGTCCTTTACCTCGGGCACCGAGAATCCCATTTTTTGCCCCGGGATCAATTGCTCCGGGTTCGCCAGCCAGCGATCGAGCGTCTTTTCGTTCCAGACGACTTTCGACGCCTTCACGGCAGGCGAATAGTCGAAGCCCGCCGCCAGTCCGACCTTGCGGCCGTACACGCCCCTGTGCGCGGGCCCGGCGCGGTTGTCATCGATGGAGTGGCAGGCGCCGCAGCGGCTCTCGTAGAGCTGCCGGCCGCGCGCGGCGTCCGCGGCATGGACGGAAAAAACCTGCGCGGCTAGCGCCGCGCAGGCCAACAGCCGCAGTTTCACGCGCCGAAGGACAGGCTGCCCGCGGGTAGCGGCTTGCCGAGCGCGTTGTTGAGCACGGTCCAGTGCATCACTTCGTCGGCCGCCAGCCGCGCCGCCACTTTCGCGAGCTGCGCATCCTTGAAAGACGGGATCACGCCGAGATAGGCATTGGTCGCGCCGAGTTCCAGGCGCGCCGCGAGCTCCAGCACGTCCGCCTGGCTCTTGAGCGTGTCGGCCTTGAGCGCCTTGGCGTAATCGCCAAGGGCCTTTTCCTCCACCGGCTTGCCGCCGAGCTTGCGGATGGTGGCAACCAGCGCGTCGCGGTGTTCCTTATGGTCGGTCTGGAAGCGCACCGCCACGTCGAGTACCGGTTTTTGCAGCAGGCCGCTCTGCGCGCCGAGCTGGTACGCGTTGATGCCCTCGTGCTCCAGGCCGAGCGCGACGTTCAGTATCGCGATGTCGCCTGCCTCCTTCAAGGCGCCGGCGTGGCTGGCGGCGAGCGCGTCCCTGCCGGACAGCAACGCGAGCGCCGCCGCCGTAAGAGTCGCCTTGCCGAGGAACGAACGGCGCGCGGAAACCGCCAATTCACCTGCATTTTTCATGGGTATTGCCTCCGTTTTGTCGTGCATCACATCGCACGCATCGACATACGGGGCGAAGCCGCGCCGCAGATTCAGAAGTGAAAATATTCATCGGAACCGCATCCATGGCGGTCCTTCGTGCGTACGCCCCCGCTAGGCGAGCATCGCGCGCGCGCCGATCTGGTGCAGCCTCAAGGCTGTCACCAGTCCGCCGAAGCCGCCGCCGGCGACGATTACAGGACTGCCCGCCACCGTGCTAGACGCCCGACAGGCGGATGTTCGCCATCGACAGGCGCTCGACCAGAATTTCCATGAAGGCGCGGTCGAATTTGTGGCGGCAGGCATCCGATGCCTGCTCCAGCCTGCCGGTGGGTACCGAGACGATCTTGCAATCGCTCATCACGGTGACGTCGGCGCCGCGCATGTGCGCGCCCTTCTGCAGGTAGGCCATTTCGCCGAAACACTCGCCCGCGCGCAGCACGTTCAGAAGCTTGTTGCGCTTGGTGACCTTGACCTGGCCGCCGGCGATGACGCAGAAGTAATCGCCATGCTCGCCTTCCTTCATGATCACTTCGCCCGTTCGCGCCTGGCGCCAGGTCGAAATGTGCGCCACTTCCCAGATCTCGGCGTCGGAGAAGTTCTCGAAGAACGGCAGCGCGCGCAGCGTCTCGAATTTGTCGGAATCGGCGAATTCCTGCTCGCGGGCCTGTGAGCCGCCCCCGGCCGCCTCGCCGCGGAACACCGCGGCCAGGTCGACGGAAAACTCCTCCCATTCGGTGTAGCGGTGGTCCAGGTCCCGGGCCATCGCTCGGCGCACGATGTCGTCGATCGCCCGCGGGATCTCGGGCCGGTGGGCCGAGGGCGGCTGAGGCTCGGTGCCGGTGATCTGATAGATCAGGCTGAAATTGTTGGAGGCCTGGAAGGGCAGTTTGCCGGCGAGCAGGTGGTACATGACCACCCCCATGGAGTAAATGTCGGTGCGGTGATCGAGGGGATGTTCCTTCACCTGCTGGGGCGACATGTAGGCGGGAGAGCCGATGGCAGAAATCTGCGTCGAGTCCCCGGTGGCGATCAACGCGGCGCCGAAGTCCGAGATCTTGACGTCGGTACCGCCGGCGTAGAGGATATTCGCGGGCTTGATGTCGCGGTGCGTGATACCCATCTTGTGGGCGAATTCCAGGGCGCGCGTGCACTTGAATACGATCTCCACCACCTGGCCGATCGGCAACAAGGCTTCCGGCACGCAGAATTTCTCCAGCGTGCCGCCGTCGACATACTCCATCACGATGTAATGCAGAGCCTCGTCCGATACCGCGTCGAAGATCTGGCAGATGTGCGGGTGCTGCAGCTTGCCTGCGAGCGAGGCCTCGGTGACGAAGAGCTTGCGGTAGAGCTTGCCGCGTTCCGGATCGTTGAAGAGTGACGTCGAGACGAGCTTTACCGCGACATTGCGCTTGGCGAAGGTGTCGTTGCACAGGTACACCTCGGAAGTCGCGCCTGAGCCGAGGTGGCGCTCGACCGGGTACTTCCCGATCTGCTGCAGCTTGAGCGGCTCGCTCAGGGGCGCGGCCGTCAGCGCTTGCGCGCCCGGCCTCTCTTGATCGCCGCTCTGACCTGCGCCGGCGCGGTGCCGCCGAAGTGGTTGCGGCTGGCGACCGAGCCCTCGAGCGTGAGGGACTTGTAGACATCGGCGCCAATCGCGAACGAGAAGCGCTTGAGCGTTTTCAGCGGCAGTTTGGCGATGTCGCAGCCGGCCTTGTCGGTCGCGCGCACGGCGCGCGCCACAACCTCGTGCGCATCGCGAAACGGCACCCCCTTGCGCACCAGATAATCCGCAAGATCGGTGGCGGTCGCGTGGCCCTGCAGCGCCGCTGCGCGCATCGCCTTGGGCTGCGGCCGCAGGCCGGCGACAAGCGGCGCGAACGCATCCAGCGAGTCCTTGAGCGTATCCACGCTGTCGAAGAGGGGCTCCTTGTCTTCCTGATTGTCCTTGTTGTATGCGAGCGGCTGCCCCTTCATCAGCACGAGCAGCGCGACCAGGTGGCCGAAGACGCGAGCGCTCTTGCCGCGTACCAGCTCGGGCACGTCCGGGTTCTTCTTCTGCGGCATGATCGAGCTTCCGGTGCAGAAGCGGTCGGGGATCTTCACGAAGCCGAACGGTCCGCTCGTCCAAAGAATGAGTTCCTCGGCAAAGCGCGACAAGTGCATCATCGCGATCGCGGCGCAGGCGGTGAATTCGATGGCAAAGTCCCGGTCCGACACCGCATCAAGGGAATTCTCCGCGACGGCATCGAAACCGAGCTCGCGCGCAACCCGCGCGCGGTCGATCGGAAAGCTGCTGCCGGCGAGTGCCGCGGAGCCCAGCGGCAGCACGTTCACCCGTGCGCGGCAATCAGCCAACCGCGCCCGGTCACGCTCGAACATCGCCACGTAGGCGAGCAGGTGGTGGCCGAAGGTCACCGGCTGCGCGACTTGCAGGTGCGTAAACCCGGGCATCACCAGCGCGGCATGGCGCGCCGCCTGCGCGAGCAGGGCGTCTTCTAGCGCCGAGAGTTTCTTCCCGATGGCGTCGATTTCGTCGCGCAGCCAGAGCCGCACGTCGGTCGCCACCTGGTCGTTGCGCGAGCGCGCGGTGTGCAGGCGCTTGCCCGCGCTGCCGGCGATTTCAGTCAGACGCCGCTCGATGCTGGTATGCACGTCTTCGTTCTCGATCGACCAGGCGAACTTGCCGGCGCGAATCTCGGCGCGCACCTTCGCCAGCCCGCGTTCGATTGCGGCGAGGTCGCTGCGGCCGATCACGCCGCAGGCGGCGAGCATGCGCGCGTGCGCGAGAGAGCCTGCGATGTCGTGCTGCGCGAGCCGATGATCGAACGTTACCGAGGCCGTGAAGCGCTGCACCAGCGCATCCACCGGTTCTGCGAAGCGGCCCGACCAGGCTTGCGCCTTCCTTTTCTGCTTCGATGCCGGAGCGGCCATAGGGAATAGAATGCGGTTGAAGACTGCATGCTAACAATGTCCAGTATAAGGCAAAACTCCATTCCGGAATCGGTTCCGGACTTCCGCAATCTCGGCGTCACGGCGCGCGCGCTGGTCGCCGTCAATCTGCTCGCCCTGCTCGCGGCGCTGCTCACCGAACCGGACTGGAGCAACACGCTTTCCGCTTTCGTGATGAAGGCGGCGCTGATCGAACCGGCGCTGCTCGCCAGTCTTACCTTGCTCTATGCCGCTGCGCCCTGGATGCTGCGCCTCGGATATTGGAGCGGCTGCGCCCTGATCGTCGCGGTAGCGCTCGCCTGCGCGGCTGCGACGCAGAGGGTGCTGGGAGAATTTGCGCCGGCGGGCCTCGTGCGCACGCTGGTGCTGGCCGCCGCCACCACCGCGGTAGTGCTCGCCTATCTCAGGCTGCATACCAAGGCCCACTCTCCCGCGCTCGCCGAAGCGCGCCTGCAGGCGCTGCAGGCGCGCATCCGGCCGCATTTCCTGTTCAACAGCCTGAACGCGGTGCTCGCGCTGATCCGCAGCGATCCGCGCCGGGCCGAACGCACGCTGGAGGATCTCGCGGAGCTGTTCCGTGCGCTCATGTCCGATGGGCGCAATCTCGTGCGCCTTGCCGACGAGATCGCGCTCGTCGAGCGCTACGCCGCGATCGAGCAACTGAGGCTGGGCGAGCGGCTGCGCATGTCCTGGGACCTGGACCAGGCGCCAGTGGACGCGATGCTGCCGGCGCTGGTGCTGCAGCCGCTGCTGGAGAACGCGATCTATCACGGCGTGGAGCCAGGCACCGGGATCGGCGACGTGCTGGTGCGCATCGAAAGGCGCGAAGATCGCGTGCTGGTCCTGATCGAGAATCCCTGGTGCGCGCCCGCGAGCGGGGCGCGCGCCGGCAACCACATGGCGCTCGACAACATCCGCGAGCGCCTGATGCTGTTTTTCGACGACGAGGCAAGGCTCGAATCCAGCGTCGAGCGCGCTCGTTATCGCGTCCGGATCGACATTCCGTACAGGACCCGCGCGTGAGCAACGAACTGCGCGTCTACATCGCCGACGATGAAGCGCCGGCGCGGAGCCGGCTGAAGGAGCTGCTGTCCGACATCTGCGGCGATCTTGCCTCCACCGTGGTGGGCGAAGCGGCCAGCGGCCTGGAGGTAATCGAGCACCTGCCCGGCAGCGCGGCGCAGGTGCTGCTACTCGACATCCAGATGCCCGGCATGGGCGGCATCGAGCTTGCGCGCCATCTCAGCCAGCTGGAGAACGCGCCGGCAGTCATCTTCGTCACCGCCCACGACCGGCACGCCGTCGAGGCGTTCGAGTTGAATGCGCTCGACTACCTGATGAAGCCGGTGCGTGCAGAACGGCTCGCGGCAGCCCTGAAGAAGGCGCTTGCCTCGGGCCCGGCGCCGCGCGAGCGGCTCGAACGCGCGGCTGAGGGGGCACGGGAGTTTTTTTCGGTGGCCGAGCGGAACCGCATTGTCCTGGTTCCGGTCAACGAGGTCCTGTTCCTCAAGGCGGAACTGAAATACGTGACGCTGCGCACCCGGGCGGGCGAGCACCTGATCGAGGAGCCGCTGGTTTCCATCGAGCGCGAGTTCGCCGAGCGTTTCGTACGCGTGCACCGCAATTGCCTTGTGGCGCGCGCCGCAATCCGCGGCTTCGAGCGTATCGCCGGCGGCAACGAGGAAGAGCCGCACTGGGAGGTGGTGCTCGAAGGCGTTGTCGAGCGCTTGCCGGTGAGCCGGCGGCAGTGGCCGGCGGTGAAGAGTGTGCTGCCCGAAAGCCCGGGATGATTCACGCACTGCGGATCGCGACGCGCCGCAGCCGGCTCGCGCTCTGGCAGGCGGAGCACGTGAAGGCGCGCCTCGAGGCGTTGCGCCCGGGGTTGCGCATCGAGCTGGTGGCCTTGTCCACGCGCGGCGACGAGCTGCTCGACGTGTCGCTCGCCAAGGTGGGCGGCAAGGGTTTGTTCGTCAAGGAGCTGGAGGCGGCGATCAGCGAGGGCCGCGCCGATATCGCGGTGCACTCGATGAAGGATGTGCCTGCCGGGCTGCCCCCGGGGTTCGTGCTCGCGGCGATCCTCGCGCGCGAGGACCCGCGCGACGCTTTCGTTTCGCTGACGCACGAATCTCCGGCGGCCCTGCCTGCCGGCGCGGTGGTCGGCACCTCCAGCCTGCGCCGGCAGGCACAAATCGCGGAGCGCCATCCCGCGCTCGAGATCCGCCCGCTGCGCGGCAATGTCGAGACGCGCATTGCCAAGCTTGACCGCGGCGACTTTGCGGCGATCGTGCTCGCCGCCGCGGGCCTGAAGCGCCTCGGGCTCGCATCACGCATCCGCAGTACGCTTTCGATCGACGACTGCCTGCCTGCGGCGGGGCAGGGCGCGCTGGGCGTAGAGTGCCTGGCCGGACGCACCGATCTGCTGGACCTGCTCAAACCGCTCGAAGATTCCGACTCGAGTGCCTGCGTGCGCGCCGAGCGCCAGGTGAATCTGGCGCTGGGCGGCAGTTGCACGATTCCTCTGGGCGCCTATGCGCAAATTGCGGGCGGGGAAATGCGCCTGCGCGCCCTGGTGGCTGCCCCCGACGGCAAGCGTAGCGCGCGCGCCGAGGGCGCGGGCGAGCCGCGAGATGCCGAGGCGCTGGGACTGCGCGTAGCTGCTCTGCTGCGCGAGCGCGGTGCAGAAGAGATTCTGGCAGCGCTGGCGACGTGAAGCCGGCGTGAATTCCCCTCTTCCCCTTGCCGGCAGGCGGATCGTCGTGACGCGGCCTGCAGGACAGGCTGGCGCGCTTGCGGCGCTGATTCGAGAAGCCGGCGGCGAGCCGCTCGAACTGCCGGCGATAGAAATCCGCGATCTGGCGGACCTGGCGCCTTTGCGTGCCGTCGCCGGCCGGCTCGAATCGTTCGACTACGCCATCTTCGTCAGCAGAAACGCGGTGCGCAAGGGCTTCGCGCTGCTCGGCAGGCCCTGGCCCGCGCACCTGCGAGTGGCCACCGTAGGTGCCGGCAGCCGCGAGGAACTGGCACTGCAGGGTTTCGCCGACGTAATCGCGCCCGCAACCCGATTCGACAGCGAGGCGCTGCTGGCGCTGCCCGAGTTCAGCGACGTTGCCGGACGGCGGATCGTGATCTTCCGCGGCGAGGGCGGGCGCACATACCTTGGCGAGACGCTCGCCGCGCGCGGCGCGGTGGTCGAGCATGCGCCCTGTTACCGGCGCGTGATGCCCGAGGCGGGGCGTACCGGGCTCGATGCGGCCTGGGCGCACGGCAAGGTGGACGCGATCCTGGTGTCTTCCGCCGAAGGACTCGCCAATCTGCTTGAAATGCTGGGCAGTAGCGGGGCGCAGCGGCTCGCCGGAACGGCGCTTTTCGTGCCGCATGAGCGCGTCGCGGGCGAAGCCTCGCGCCAGGGCCTCGGGCGTGTGCTCGTTGCCGGGCCCGCGGATGCGCAGGTGACCGCGGCGCTGGTTGCATACTTCGGCGGCGCAAGCTACAACTGAGCGCATGGATTCGCCTCCGCCCCGAGTTGTGGACCCGGACTCCGGGCCGCGCACGCGGCGGCGCGTAGTCGCTGTCGCCCTGGTCGCGCTTGCGGCGATCGTCGCGGCACTTTGGCTGGACACCCGCGGCCGCATCGGCGCGACACAGGAGGAACTCGCCAGGCGCCTGCGCGACATCGAGACCGAGGCGCGCGAGGCGCGCACGCTCGGGCGCCAGACGCAGGAGACGCTGCGTGAGGCGCTCGCCAAGTTCGGCGCGCTCGAAGCGAAAGTCGCCGAGTCTCTGAGCCAGCAGGGCGCGCTGGAGGCGCTCTACCAGGAACTTGCGCGCAACCGCGACGAGTGGCAGCTCGCCGAGATCGAGCAGGTGCTGGCGATCGCCCAGCAGCAGCTGCAGTTGTCGGGCAACGTGCGCGCGGCGTTGCTTGCGTTGCAATTGGCCGAGAGCCGCCTGTCGCGCGTCGACAGGCCACAGTTTCAGCCGGTGCGGCGCGCGCTTACGCGAGACATCGACCGCCTTAAATCGCTGCCGATCCTCGACGTGCCGGGCCTGTCCCTCACGATCGACCGGTTGATCGCCTCGGTGGACGCGATTCCTCTGGCGTTCGACGAGCGCATCGAGCGCCCTGCGAGCGGCAAGAAAGCGCCTGCCTCCCCGCCAGTGGAGGAGGGATTCTTTACGCGCCTAGGCATCGAAGTCTGGAAGGAACTGCGCCAGCTGGTGGTCGTGCGCAAGCTCGAGGCGCCCGAGTCGGCGCTGCTGCCGCCGGAACAGGCGTACTTCGTGCGTGAGAACCTAAAGCTGCGCCTCCTTAATGCGCGGCTCGCGCTGCTTACGCGCGACGAGGCGGGCTACCGCGAGGACCTGCGCGTCGCGCAGCGCTGGATTCAGCGCTATTTTGACGCCCGCGCCAAGGCTTCGCAGGGCGCGCTGGCGCAGCTGAAGCAGCTCTCGTCGGCCTCGGTCAGCTTCGAGCCGCCGACGATCGTCGACAGCCTCGAGGCGGTGCGGGGCTTCAAGTCGCGCCGCGAGCGGGGCAGGACTTGAAAAGCGGCTGATGCGCTGGCTTTTTTGGCTGATGGCGGTTTTCGCCGCGGCGGTGGCGTTCGCAATCACCGGCCGCGTCGGTGAGGGCTATATCGTGCTGGTCTACCCACCCTGGCGTGTCGAGATCTCGCTGCTGCTGTCCGTCCTCGTGCTGGCGGCCGCTTTCGGGGTCGCCTATTTCGCGGTGCGCCTGACCGGCCACACGCTGGCGTTGCCGGCGCAGGTGCGCGCGTTCCGCGAGCGGCGCAAGCGCGAGCAGGCGCAGGGAGCGCTTGCTTCGGCGCTGCAATGCTATTTCGAAGGGCGATTCGCGCGCGCCGAGAAGGAAGCCGGGCTCGCATGGGAAGCTGGTAGCGCGCCGGGCATCGCGGCCCTAATTGCAGCGCGCGCCGCACATCAGATGCGGGAGCTCGGGCGGCGCGACCAGTGGCTGGAGCGCGCGGAAAGGGTGGGCGAGTCGCTGCGCGCAGCACGCCTCCTGACCCAGGCGGAGCTGGCGCTGGAAGAGCGGGATTTCGTCGGCGCGCGCGATGCGCTGCGCAGTATGCACGGCACGGGGCCGCGCCACATCGCGACCGCGCGCATGCAGTTGCGCGCCGAGCGTGGTGCGCAGAACTGGGAGGAGGTCCTGCGCCTCGCTGCGCTGCTGGCCAAGCGCGGCGCGCTGCCGCCGTCGATCGCGGATGAGCACCGCGTACAGGCGCACATCGAGATGCTGGCGCGCGATTCGGGCGATCGCGGCGCGCTCGACGCTCGGCTGCGGAAAATTCCGTCGCCGGACCTGGTGCAACCGCGCGTTGCGGCCGCTGCCGCGCGGCGCGCAGCGGCGCTTGGGGAGGCGGCGCTCGCGCGCGACCTGATCGAGCGCGGCCTGGGCGCGGAATGGAACGTTGCGCTGGTTGCCTTGTATGGCGAAATCGAAAAGCTCGACGCCCTCAACAGGCAGACAGAGGCGCGCGCGCGCCTGGAGCGCGGCGAGCGCTGGTTGCGCGATCATGGCGAGGAGCCGCAATTGCTGGTCACGCTCGGCCGGCTGTGCGTGGCGGCGGAACTGTGGGGCAAGGCGCAGAGCTATTTCGACGCCAGCCTCACGTTCGGCGCCTCGCGCACCGCGCATCTGGAACTGGCCCGCCTGGCTGAGCGTGAAGGGCGCGCCGTCGAGGCCCAGAAACACTTTCGCCGCGCCGGAGAATTGCCATGATGATGCGATTTTTTCTCGGATTTTGTCTGTCTCTCGCGATTTTGTTCCCTTGTTCGGCGCAGCCGTACCCGTCAAAACCGATAAAAATTATCGTGCCGTTCCCCGTGGGCGGTATCGCCGACATCTACTCGCGCCTGATCGGCAATCGCTGGACCGAGGTCCTGGGCCAGCCGGTGGTGATCGAGAACCGCACCGGCGCCGGAGGCAACATCGGCGCCGACCTGGTTGCGAAGGCAGCCCCGGATGGTTACACGATCGGGATCGGCAGCATCGGCACGCATGCGGTCAACCTGACCCTGTTTTCGAAGATCCCTTTCGACCCGGTGCGCGACTTCGCGCCCATCTCGCTCCTGCTCGAGGCCGAAGGCCTGCTGGTGCTGCATCCTTCTGTGCCTGCGCAAAACGTCGCAGAGCTCATCGCGCTCGCGCGCTCGAAGCCGGGCGGGTTGACCTATGCTTCCGCCGGTGCCGGCACCGCGAGCCACCTCGCCGGTGAACTGTTCAAGTCGATGGCCAGGGCGGACCTGCTGCACGTGCCCTACAAGGGCAACGTGCCCGCGATCACCGATCTCCTGGCCGGCCAGACCTCGCTTATCTTCGCCACCATGCCCACGGTCCTGCCGCACGCGAAAGCCGGCAAGCTGCGCGCACTGGCGACCATCGGCGCGGCACGCTCCAGGGCCGCGCCCGAATTCCCGACCGTCGCCGAAACGCTGCCCGGATTTGATGTCACCAACTGGGTCGGGTTCTTCGCCCCGGCCGGCACGCCGCCCGACATCGTGCGCCGCCTGAACGTGGAGACCGACAGGTTCATGCGCTCCAAGGAAATCGAAACCCGCCTCGTCAACGAAGGAGCGCGCTTCATACCGATGACGCCGGAGCAGTTCGGCGACTTCGTCAAGGCCGAGATCGCGAAGTGGGCGCCGGTGGTAAAGGCATCCGGCGCGAAAGCGGATTAGACCCATGTACCGATTGCACTGCTTCTGCCAATCCGGCAACAGCTACAAGGCCGCGTTTCTGTTGCGCGCTCTCGGGCAGAAGTACGAGAGCGTATTCGTGGATTTCATGCATGGGATGACGCGCGACGAGAGGTGGCGTGCCGGGACGAACGAGATGGGCGAGGCGCCGGTGCTGGAGGACGGGACGCGGCGGCTGACGCAATCGGGCGTGATCCTGACGCACCTGGCGAAGAAGCATGGCGCCTTCGGCGGCAGGACGCCGGAGGAAGAGCAGGAAGTCCTGCGCTGGATTCTGTTCGACAATCACAAGTTCACGAGCTACTTTGCGACATACCGGTTCATGCGAGCCTTCGGCCCGGCGGTGCCGGACCCCGCAGTGCTGGCCTGGTTGAAGGGCCGCATCGACGGCGCCTATGGCATCGTGGACAGGCACCTCGCTGCGAGCCCGTACATGGTCGGTTCTGCGCCGAGCATCGCGGACATTTCGCTTTGCGGTTATCTCTTCTATCCGGTCGAGGAGAGCGGCTACGAGGTCAAGGCGCGCTTTCCGGCGATTGCAGCGTGGCTCGAGCGCCTGAAAAAAATTCCAGGCTGGGCCTTGCCCTACGCTATCCTGCCCGGTGAACGCATCGCACCGAAGTGGACCGGCTAGACCCAGTCCCGCGGCTTGAGGAAGTCGGTGTAGAGCTTCGCCTCGGGTGAGCCGGGCGCAGGCGTCCAGTCGTAGCGCCAGGTGACTTCCGGCGGCATCGACAGCAGGATCGACTCGCTCCGGCCGCCGGATTGCAGCCCGAACAGCGTGCCGCGGTCGTAGACCAGATTGAATTCCACATAGCGGCCGCGCCGGTAGCACTGGAAGGCGCGCTCGGCGGCTGTCCAGGGCAGCGCGCGGCGCCGCTCGAGGATCGGGCTGTATGCGGTGATGAAATGGTCGCCGACCGAGCGCGTGAGGGCGAACGCGGCGGGGAAATCGGGTTCCGCCAGGTCGTCGAAGAAGATACCGCCGATGCCGCGAGCCTCGTTGCGGTGCTTGAGGAAGAAATACTCGTCGCACCATTTCTTGTAGCGCGCGTGCCTCCCGGCGCCGAAAGGCTCCAGCGCGCGCCGGCAAGTGCCGTGGAAATGCTTCGCGTCCTCCACGAAGCCGTAATAGGGGGTCAGGTCCATGCCGCCGCCGAACCACCAGACCGGCGTTTCGCCCGCCTTGCCGGCCAGGAAAAAGCGCACGTTTAGGTGCACGCTCGGGCAATGGGGGTTGCGCGGATGCAGCACCAGCGAGACGCCCATCGCTTCGAAGCTGCGCCCGGCGAGCTGCGGCCGCGATGCCGAGGCCGATGCCGGCAGGCGGCCGCCCGAGACGTGGGAAAACGAAACGCCACCGCGTTCGAAGAGCTTTCCGTCTTCGATGTAGCTGGTCGCGCCGCCGCCGCCTTCGGGGCGCTGCCAGTGATCGGTGAGGAAAGCGCTGCCGTCCAGCGACTCGAGCGAGGCGACGATGCGCGCCTGCAGCGCGGTGAAGTAGTCGCGGACCGGCCGGGTGTCCACGAGTCAGCCTTTCGTCAGTGCGCCCGCAGGATCGCGCAAAGCGCGATGGCCGACGTCTTTTCTCAACTGCATGCCGTCGAAGCGGATCGCGTCGGCGACCTCGTAGGCACGCGCACGCGCCATTTTCAGCGAACCGCCGAGCGCCGTGACGCAAAGCACCCGTCCTCCGTTGGTGACAAGGCGCCTGCCGTCGCATCTTGTTCCCGCGTGGAAAACGCGACAGTCGTCGGTGGGTTCCGGTAGAACGGTGATTTCGTCACCCTGGCGCGGCTCGTCGGGATAGCCGCCGGCCGCGAGCACCACGCCCAGCGCAGGGCGGCGGTCCCAGTCGGCAGAGGCGCGGTCCAATGTCCCGGCCAACGCGTGCTCGACGAGCGCGAGCAGGTCGGATCTGAGCCGCAGCATGATCGGCTGCGTTTCGGGGTCGCCGAGCCGGCAGTTGAACTCGAGCGTCTTCGCATTGCCCGCCCTGTCGATCATCAGGCCGGCGTAGAGAAACCCGGTATAGGGCGTGCCGTCCTTCGCCATGCCGGCGATTGCCGGCTGGATGATGTCGCGCATCACGCGCGCGTGCAGCTGCGGCGTTACCACCGGCGCGGGCGAGTAGGCGCCCATGCCGCCCGTGTTCGGTCCCTGGTCGCCGTCGCGCAGGCGCTTGTGGTCCTGGCTGGTTGCGAGCGGCAGGGCGTGCGCGCCGTCCGCCATGACGATGAAGCTTGCTTCTTCGCCCTCGAGGAATTCCTCGATCACGATGCGCGCACCGGCGTCGCCGAGGCGCTTGTGCAGCAGCATCTGGTCGATCGCGGCATTCGCCTCCACGGCGCTGGCGGCGACGACGACGCCCTTGCCGGCGGCGAGGCCGTCGGCCTTGATCACGATCGGGGCGCCCTGCGACTCGACGTAGGCCCTGGCCTGCGCGGCGTCCGTGAACGTCGCGTATTTCGCGGTCGGCAGCCCGTGGCGCAGCATGAATTGCTTGGCGAAATCCTTCGAGGCTTCGAGTTGCGCCGCGGCGCGTTGCGGGCCGAAAATCTTCAGCCCCGCATCCTGGAACGCGTCCACGACGCCAGCGGCGAGCGGCGCCTCCGGACCGACCACGGTCAGGTAGATCTGTTCCTTATTCGCAAAGGCGATCAGATCGGGAAGGGCCGAGATGTCGATATTTTCCAGGCCACTCTCGGTCGCCGTGCCGCCGTTGCCGGGCGCGACAAACACCTTCTGGACCTTGGGGCTTTGCGCGAGCTTCCAGGCCATCGCGTGCTCGCGGCCTCCTGAACCGATGACGAGGAGCTTCATCTCAGTGCCGGAAGTGGCGCACGCCGGTGAACACCATGGTTGCGTCGCGCTCGTCGGCCGCCGCGATCACTTCGTCGTCGCGCATGCTGCCGCCCGGCTGGATGACCGCGACCGCGCCGGCGTCGAGCACTGCGTCGAGGCCGTCGCGGAACGGGAAAAAGGCGTCCGATGCTACGACGGTGCCGGCGATCGCGAGGCCGGCGTTCTGCGCCTTGATGACGGCGATGCGCGAGCTGTCGATCCGGCTCATCTGCCCGGCACCTACGCCGAGCGTTGCGCCGTCGCGGCAGAACACGATCGCGTTGGATTTCACGTACTTGGCCACTTTCCAGGCAAACAGCAGGTCCGCCCATTGCGCCTCGGTCGGCTGTTTTCTCGTCTTGACGACGAGGTTCTTCCTTTCGAGCACCTGGCTATCGCTGCTCTGCACCAGCAGGCCGCCGCCGACGCGCTTGAAATCCAGCGCCTGCGCCTGGTGCACGAGCGGCACCTCGAGCACGCGCAGATTCTGCTTCGCGGCGAGGAACTCGCGCGCCGCAGGCTCGACCCGCGGCGCGATGATGACTTCGGCGAACTGCCTGGCGATTTCCGCCGCGGTGGCGAGCTCCAGCGCGCGATTGAAAGCGATGATGCCGCCGAAGGCCGAGGTCGGATCCGTCTGCAGCGCTTTGCGGTATGCTGCCAGAGAGTCTCCGGCGATCGCCGCGCCGCAGGGATTTGCATGCTTGACGATGACGCACGCCGGTTCGGTGAAGCTCTTGACGCATTCCCAGGCGGCATCGGCGTCGGCGACGTTGTTGTAGGAGAGAGCCTTGCCCTGCAACGCGGTGAACAGGGCGATGCTGCCCGCGACCGGTGCGCTGTCGCGGTAGAACGCCGCCGACTGGTGCGGATTTTCGCCGTAGCGCATGTCCTGTGTCTTGTGGAACTGCAGGGTCAGGACGCCGGGGTAGGCGCCGCGCGCCTGATTCTCGTCCAGGGAGGACAGGTAGTTGGCGATCGCGCCGTCATAAGCAGCGGTGTGCGCGAACACCTTCTTCGCCAGTTCGAAGCGTGTCGCATCCAGGACGCCGCCGGCGCGGATTTCGTCCAGCACGCGCGCATAGTCCGCTGGATCGACCACCACAGCGACCCCTGAGTAGTTCTTGGCGGCGGCGCGCAGCATCGCCGGACCGCCGATGTCGATGTTTTCGACCGCTGTTTCAAGCCGGCAGTCGGGGTCCGCAACCGTGGCCTGGAACGGGTAGAGATTGACCGCGATCAGGTCGATCTGCGCAATGCCGGCCTTCTCGATCGCCGCCAGGTGCTCGCGGTTGTCGCGCCGCGCGAGGATCCCGCCGTGAATTTTCGGGTGCAGCGTCTTGACCCGGCCGTCGAGCATTTCCGGAAAGCCCGTATGCGCCGACACTTCCGTCACGCCCACGCCTTCCTTTTCGAGCAGCTTTGCAGTGCCGCCGGTGGACAGGATCTGCGCCCCAAGCGCGGCGAGGGCTCGCGCAAACTCCACCACTCCGGATTTGTCCGAGACGCTGACCAGCGCCCGCAAGACTTTCACCGGCAGGGTTTCCCCGGAGAATTCGTCACGCCTTGATCCGCAGCTGCTGGATTTTCTTGCGCAGGGTATTGCGATCGATGCCGAGCATCGCCGCGGCGGCGCTCTGGTTGCCCGCGGCCTTGCCGAGCACCGTCTCGATGAGCGGCCGTTCGATATTCTTCAGCACCATGTCGTAGATAGCAGTGGG
>Ga0187893_10005505_pt1 | contig 22662 bp, 12 predicted proteins | sample MA1701074metaG_FD_139574 | JGI IMG/M metagenome (GOLD analysis project Ga0187893, IMG submission 139574) | White microbial mat communities from a basaltic lava cave in the Kipuka Kanohina Cave System on the Island of Hawaii, USA - MA170107-4 metaG ...
ATCGAGGTCAGTTCGACGGAACCTCCAGAGCCTGCCGATTTGAATCGAAGGGATTTCACCTCTACGAGCCATCCGTACCAAAGTACGCGGATGTATGCGAAGGTATTGTGCTGCCTCGCAGCTATTCCAGATTGCTTTCATTGGCTGTTGGGAAGACAACAAATGCGTCTTGGCTAATCCGTTCATGCTCCCCCCTCGATTGCTATGAGAATCCCGGTCACCTACGGTCGGAGGTCGCGGGTTCGAGTGCCGGTCCGCTCTGCTACTTAATTCTTCTCCCGCCATTAAGAATCTCAGTTTTGCCTTGGCAAGTGCTAATCATTGACTCGATAACTTCGATTGAAATTAAACTAGCGAAAGTGTCAGGGCAATAAAGGTGCCACAACGGAACCGGTAGAAGTTGGTACAGAGCTAACTCGGAATCAGCACCCACGGTCAGCTGGAAGTGATAGCGAGCGGTGTTCCTAATCACACTGCGATGGAATTCCTAACGACACCCGATGAAGTCACGAAGGCAGCCATGCTGTTAGGTAGTCCAGGGGCCAACTGGCGGTGAAGATCGTTCGCCTTTCATGAACGTATTGGGGGAGGTTCAACGGGAAAACCGGAGGGTGACGAATGGTGACGAACGTCACCAAAAGGTGACGCACGGCGTCAGGAAAGGTGACGATCGTTACCAAAAGGTGACGCAGGTGAAGCCAGTTAAGACGGGGATTCAGTTCAACTTCTGGAGCGCTAAAGGCTCAACCTCTTTACTTCGAGATTCCAGAATGAAATATCAATGCCGCCAAGGTGCGACCTCTAGATTAGTTCTAAACATCCTCAAAATTGGAATACCAGTTGTCTTGTTTCAGTGAGGCAGATGCAGGGGTCGAACCGTTGATAGCGAAGTGATAAGCGAGACGATTAGCGACCGGCAACTAAGATGAAAACGAAAGCTCAACGACAGCAATTACCTGCGAATATGCAGGGCGCAGGAAGCCGAAACGATCGAGAGAATGGCCATCCCGTTGCGGAGTTTAAGGGACCACTTGGACGTCGCTTAGCTTAACGAGGTGCTGCGCACCTGAAATTTTTCAGACACGTCACCCCTAAAGGTTTTCGAGTCAAGTTTACGCAGCAAACAAAATTGTCTACACGCGCAAACAATTGTCTGCAAATGTAAACGCGCCGAATGAAGGAGATACCGAAAATTTGTATACAAACCATGCTCCGCGCATGCCCTGCAAACATTTGTCTGCGTTTGTATACACCCACACAGGAGACGATCAGGAGGAAGTATTGTCCATGCCAGGTCCAAAAATGACCAGAATAGTAAGCTTTCGCGTCACCGAAGAGGACTGGTTCAAGATCGAAAGAGCTGCCGCAGATTGTGGTGACAAGCCACACGATTGGTGCCGGACGCTCGCCTTACAAACTGCGAAGATGCCAATAGGTCTCACGCCAAACCTGCGCCTTCTTTTCCGCCAGGCATGCTGTAACCTGTTCCTCATTGAGACCGGTTTTACCCTCCTCGCCGAGGACACATTGGAGTCCGAACATTGGAGGAGATACCGAACTTACGCCAAAACGAACATCGACGCCATCACCGATCAAGCCTTAAAGGATTTCTCCCGAAAGAGCCGAGCGGACGGGTCGTTAGGGTAGCAATAACCGGCCCGAACCGCCCCCCAGGCAAGAGCGGTTTTTAGACTTCAGTTGGCAATACCCCGGTACCGCAGATCACTACCCATTTTTTGGTATGCACCCCGCAATCTTATTCGCACTTCGGGATATCCCCTGAACCTAGGACTGGTCCTAAAGAAAAGGCATCGCTTTAACCCTGATTGGAGTAACTCTTGGACTTGTTGCCGCAATGGCTCTTACTCGGTTAATCGCGAGTTTATTGTTTGGTGTCAGCGCCCAGAAACCCTCTGACCTTTGTAGTGTTTGCCCTAATACTGGTCGTCGTTGCCCTGCTGGCGTGCTACCATTTCGCGGCACCAAAGTCGATCGGCTGATAGCGTTTTAGCTACGAGTAACCTTCAGGCAACCGATATGCTATCGAGTTCCTTTTCGAAAAAATTTGTCTAAGAAAAATGCGCCAAAAGGTCCGGTCACAAAAAATTTACACTGAAGTCACGAAAAGTTGTTGACAGATTCCCTGCAAGCTGATTAGACTGCCACCCCTTTAGAGTTAGCGACGCGATTCTCCGACCTCGCGTTTTACTTTGGTTTCCTGGGTAGCGAAAGTTGAAGTAGCTTTCGTCACCTAGCTTCACGAGAAGAAGTCCTGAAGCACGAAGTCCGGTAAGAGAAAGAGCAACTCCTAAACAGCTCCAGCAAGAGTAAGAAAAGCCGTTTGGCTTTCTTTCGGTATCAGTGTGCCCACTTGAGTGGACTAGAAAGAGAAAGGCAAGTTCCGCAATGTCCCAAAGCATCACTACCCCTTTGCCAGATAGTTCCGATCCCAAGTTGATTTACGGTGAGAACGCAAGGCACAACCAAGTTCGGCGCGCACTTTTTCTCATAGCAGTTAAACAGGCTATTCTGTTATTGTTTGTATTGTCCCTTGCGCCAACAGCTCAGGCACAGAGCTGTGAAAACATTCCCACCAGTGGCACCGAAAGCATTTCTGCCCAGATCTCGATTAATGCAACCGGCACGGCGGTAACCGATGGAATGGTGATTGCTCCTTACACGCAATTGCGGATCGACTCGATTGCCACGGCCTTTGGCTCGTGCACCGGGATGGCCTGGAGCTGCAGCGGGGGCTGCAGCTGCCAGCCGACTGGCTATGTCTATCAACGCAATATCAATCACACAAATGTGTGGGTCGATGTTTCCACGAACCAATCGCTGAACGGCACCTATTCGATTGGCAAGGTCTGGGGAGTCGGCAGTAATCAAAATGTGCTGGACACACAATTAGCCAGCTCCACCGGACCAAACTATTACACTCCTCCGTACGCGGGGACCTACGAGATTCATGTACAGGGAATCATCAATGGCACTCCCTGCAACTTAACGCCTTACGAGACGGAGATTGTCACCATCACCGTGCATGTGGGCGAAGGCCCCACAAGCCTGGGCGCCACTGAATGCAACAATGAAGTCGGTCCATCGTCCGTCGGTGAACCCATTAACGTTACCAACGGCAACATGTACATTCAGCAAACAGACTATCGTCTACCAGGATTTGGCGACGGGCTGGAGATTGCTAGAACCTACAACAGCAAGAGACAAGTTGATGGCTTATTCGGTTATGGTTGGACTTCAATCCTCGATGAATCTATTCATACCTACGGTACGAAGCTGCTGCGCGTAACTCTGGCGGACGGCGCCACCGTCTACCTGGCGCGAGCAAACACAGGCGCGCCGTAATCTACCCACCAGCCCGCTGGACTTTCGTGGCCAGGTGGTAAAAAACCCTGACAACAGTTACACGCTCACATTCAAGGACGGCCGCGTGCATCAGTTCAATTCAGCCGGCAAACTCGTCTCGCTGACGGACCGCAACAACAACACCATCACCTTGACGCTGAATGGAAACGGCAAGCCGGTGACCATCACCGATGCCTCCCAGCGCACGATCAACATCACTTATGACAGCTACGACCGCATCGGCCTATTAAGCGACAGTCTGGGAACGATTGCCACCTATACCCACGGCTTCTGGGGCCGGCTGACCCGGGTGACCTATCCAGACGGCTCGCAATTCAATTTTACGGACCAGTTCATCGGCAACAGCATTTATGTGATCAGGGTCACTGATGCTTTAGGCAACGTGCTGGAGTCGCATACCTACGACTCGCAGGGGCGGGCCTTGACTTCCGAAATCGCGGGGAATGGCACGGAGCGCTACACGCTCAGCTACGTCAGCCCCACGGAGACGCACGTTACCGACGCGCTGAATCGTGTGACCAAATATTTCTTCGACACCACCAAGGGCCGGAATGTGGTGACGCGCGTGGAAGGGAGTTGCAGTTGCGGCGGCGGTTCCCAGGTGCAGACCTGGATTTACGACAGCCAGCTGAATTTGACCTCGAAAACCGACGCCCTAAATCACACGACGACATACACCTACGACGCAGATGGGAATCGGTTCACGGAAACCAATGCCCTGGGGACGACGACCTTTACTTACAACGCGTTTGGCGACGTGCTGACGCGCACGGACCCGATGAATGGCGTCTGGACCAACACCTATGATGCTCGAGGCAACCTGCTGACAGCGAAAGACCCGCTCGACCACACCACCACGTTAACTTACGACAATCAAGGGCTGCTGCTGACCATCACCGATCCGCGCAATAACGCCACCAGCTTCACCTACGACGGCAATGGCAACCTGACCCGCCGCACGGATGCTTTGAACAATCAAACCAACATTGCCTACGATGCGCGTGGCCGGGTCACCAGTGTCACCAACGCGCTCAATCACGTTACCGCTTATGAATACGACCTGGCGGGCCGTTTGAAGAAGGTGATCTACCCGGACACAAACTTTGTCCTCTTCACGTATGACCTGGCGGGACGGCGGACCAAAATCAAAGACCCGCGTGGCTATGAGACGAATTTTGCTTACGACGCTGCCTACCGGCTAACCAGCGAAACCAATGCGGCCAACAAGACAACCAGTTATGCATACGACCTGATGTCGAACCTGACGGCGGTTACGGACGCGCTGAACCGCACCACCAATTACAGCTACGACGAGTTCAACCGGCTGACGAAGATCAAGTATCCGGAAGCCACGGCGGGCGCGGGCCGGCTGGAAGAGAACTTCAGCTATGACCTGGCCGGCAATCTAATCACCAAAACCGATCAGGCCGGCAGGGTCACGACCTTCTGCTATGACAGTTCTCACCGGCTGACGAGCACGATCGATCCGGCGCAGAAGACTACTGCTTACGAATACAACGCGCGCTCGCAAATGACCGCGGTGGTTGATGCCATCAATCAGCGCTATGAGTTTGTTTACGACCCGCTGGGACGAGTGACACAAGAGAAGAAGGGCTCGGCGACGATGTCGTTCGTCTACGACGGCGCGGGAAACCGCAGCCAGCGGACGGACTACAACGGGTCGGTCAGCAATTACACTCACGATGCCTTGAACCGTCTCACCACGATCAGCTATCCCGATTCCACCTCCGCCACTTACGGCTATGACGTTTTGTCCCGGCTGACCACAGCAAGCAATACCGCGGGCACCGTGACAATTGCCTACGATAATCGCGGGCGGGTCAGTTCAGTGACGGATGTATTTGGCCAGATGGTCAGCTATACGTACGACGCCAACTCGAATCGCACGCAGCTGAGTTTGAACTCGGTAACCAGTGCCACCTACCAGTACGACGTCATCAACCGCTTGACGCAACTGACGGACAGCGGCTCGCTGAGCACCACCTTCAGTTACGATGCCACCAACAAACTGACCTCGCGCACTTTACCGAATGGCGTGGTTACGACTTCGCAATATGATGGCCTCGATCGCCTGACGCGCTTGACGCATGCCAAGGGCGCCAACACGCTGGCTGACTTTCAGTACCAATTCAACGCCGTGAACAACATCACACAGATGATTGATGGAGCCGGCGCCCACAACTACAGCTACGACGCACTCGATCGGCTGACGGCCGCTACTCACCCAAACCAAACAAACGAAAGTTACACATACGATGATGTGGGCAATCGCACTGCTTCGCATCAGGGCTCGAGTTACACATACCAAACATTTAATCGGCTAACCGCGGCGAATGGCACAAGCTTCAGTTACAACGCAAACGGAAATCTGACCTCAAAGACAGACGCCACCAGCAGCTGGACCTTTACTTGGGATCACGAGAATCGAATGAAGGAGGCGATTAAATCAGGTGGAATCACAATAACGTTTGCGTACGATGCGTTGGGACGCCGCATCCAGCGTACAACCAATGTTGGCGGCGCAACCAGGTTCATCTACGACGACGCTGATGTACTTCGCGATCTTGATGGTAGCGGAGCGACGATAGCAGATTACTTAAATGGACCAGGCATCGACAATAAGCTCCGTCAAAATTCCAACGGCACAGTTACTTATCTCTTAATTGATCATCTTGGAACGACGCGCGCGCTAACCGATGCGAGCGGAAATGTATCTGCTGAGTTGAGTCACGATTCATTCGGTAACTTGATGATCGGTTCAGCCTCTACACGTTATACATACACGGGTCGCGAATCCGATCCAGATCTAAGCCTAATGTACTACCGCGCCCGCTGGTACGAGACGCACGAGGGCCGGTTTAGTTCAGAAGACCCAATTGGCCTAAAAGACATCAACCTTTACTCTTACGTGAATAACAACCCACTAAATTTTGTAGATCCGAAAGGAGAGAGTCCTTTAGTCATTGCGATAATAGGCGGCTACTTAATTGGCGAGGCGCTACTTCACTCCTATCTAGCATCTCGAGCCGACCGTTTCTACACAGGTGACAGTCAAAAGCACTGTTATGTCAACTGCATGTCTGCAAGAATCCATCTTGGTAACCCTATGTGGCCGGCGATCTCTAGTGTGGTGCAAGAGGTACCACAGATTATCAACAGCATTAGTTCCCGAGATCGCGATCAGCTAGCGGACTCAGCTGACGACCTGATGGCCGATTCATATGGGTACCAGAGGGCTCCTATGATCTGGAGATCATGTTATGCGATTTGCAACGAATGTGAATAAGATGTCAACGAAGCGAATCATCACGCTAATTTCAAGCATCTTGGTTGTAAGCGTAGTTTTGGTGGTCATCTACTCTCTCAAATATGAGATCCCCAAGCCCGAAACCTGGTCCGCCAATGTAAAGGTTTATCGAAGAAGTCTAGGCGGCGAGACAAGCGTCTTCGACGCTGATTCTGGCAAACTGCTATTCACTTACGGTCCTGAGTATGATCTTAACGTTCATCCAATTAGAGTTGATAAAATCGATCCCAATCATTGGCAAGTTGTTTTCAAGGATCCAAGAAAAGAGTAGCCCATCACTGGACGTTGAAAGGGAACTTGGGGAAACAATCTCGTGGTTCAGAGTGCTACGACATTCCGTTGCTATCTGCAAGTGCGAACCAGCCGCTGTTAGACATTGATGGCATCGTATGGGCCTACGAGAGCTTTCGGCAAGGATGCGACTTGGCGAGGCCCAACGTAGTCGACAACTGATCGAGGGCAATCCCTGTGCTAGCCGGCGGGCGCTATCGAAGAAGCTGTGCGAGTGTCAGCGCCCACCGGCTGACGAGCACGATCGATCCGGCGCAGAAGACTACTGGCTACGAATACAATGCCCGCTCGCAAATGACGACGGTGGGTGAGCTTTCGGCAAGCATGCGTGACTGGGTGTGGCCAAACGTAGTAACGTGCGGGCATGCACAGAGACACTACGGATTATCGTAAGCGAGGGCTGCCGTGCCGGTGGGATTTGTGGCTGAGGTTAGTTGCGATAGAAGGTCGTACCTACACCCGACACACCCCAGCGCTCGGCTTTGGCGGCTGAAACGTCGTTTAATACGACTTGGTAGCGACATCGTAGGCTGAGTACCCGGATCGGGCTTAAATCCGTTGCTCGGGTAAACGAGTTCGTGGCTTTGCCCGGCAGCAGAACCCGCGTCCATTAAACGTCCAATGCGCATCCCCGTCAGTCCTTTGAGTGCGGTAGAGTGCTATCCATGCCGCGAAGTTTCCTTGAATTACAGTGAATAGCTTCTCTTTCACGGCGGCAACACGGGTTCGAATCCCGTACGGGACGCCAAACTTTTTATAGCAGCAGCCTTCCGGCAATTTGCCTATTGCACACGTTTCGCATCTCTTAGCACTTAAGTTTTAGAGTCCTAGGATCAAGTCTATGGTGAGTCGTTGGTGGTGTGAAGCTCGTCTATCTTCGCTCGCGCAAACTTTTTCGAATCCCGAGCGGATCTCCCCGCAGATCCAGAATGGCGTAAACGTACGCTACGTCGTCTTCCACTTCATAATAGATGCCGAATGGGAACCGCTTCGACAGCATCCGATGGAACTTAAAGTAGATTGGATGAACACCGGCAAAAAGAACTAGAGAGCCAAGATCGGAAAGGATTGAGTCAAGAAATAATCGCCCACTCCGGTTGCGCACGATTCATAGAATTCTATACCCGACTCGAGGTCTTCTGCAGCGTCCTCGAGTATTACGACGGTCATGGTTCAGATCTTCGTAGACGCGATCTGAGTTGAGCTAAAGTCAGAAACTTTGCTTCTCCGCGCAGGGCTCTTGCCTTCCTGTCAGCCAAAACGTCTTGATGCCAATCTGGGGAAGGTATCTCGTTGCCGGATCGATTAAGAGAATCCCAAAGCTGGTCCATCGCCTGAAGCCGTTCGGTCACTGACATCCTCTCTATCTGGGATAATTCAATCATGTCGTCACACTACCACTTCGAGCCTTGTGCCGCAAGGGTGCGCAACTCGCGAAGCAAATTCTCGATACTTTACTTACGTGTTCGTCCACGCGTCCATTAAGAGTCCAATAAGCGTTCCCCTGAGTCCACTAGGTGCGGTAGAGTGCTATCCATGCCGCGAAGTTTCCTTGAATTACAAAGCCACCCTTCCCAACCTGAAAATTTGCTGAGTTGAGTGATCTATTCATAGCGCCGAATCTTTTCACAGCTTCGGAAGGCCGCCCCTACAAGCGTTCCGGTAACTCAATCATTCAGTAAGAATCAAAATGATGTCAGACTGACGCTCCTCATCGTTCATTCTGCAGTCCCCGGCAATCAACCACAAATACCCATCTATCCCATTTCAAGGTTTTTCGGGGCTTTTGGCAGCTCGCACCAGCCTGGCGAACGTTGGCACAAGGCTCGCTAATCCCTGGGTGCACCCGAAGTCTGGGGTTGCAACCCGATCTTTCTAGGATTCACTTCCGTCATCGATAAAGGTCTGCTCCTGGCGAAAGCCAGAGTGGGCAAGTACTCACCAGCCTTAAATCCCCTCAAACGGAAATGGCAGTGGGAGTCCCCGAACGACGCTGCCAGAATTTCTGTTGCGGCCTTGTAGTTTGTGTTTCCTGGCCGCCCGGCGTGAGCAATCGATGACGGGAGTGAAATTTTTTGCGGAGAAATCTTAAATGTATCGCCCTTCCAAACCAGCCCGCCTCATAGTAGCCCTACTGCTACTGTCTCTCTGCTCAGCCTCACTGCTGGTGGATAACACCAGCGCCAAAACCCGCCGCGCGCAGGAACTGGTCGAGACTGCCGACAAAGTCTCGCCAGACCTGCGCGCAATCATCCAATCAGGTAACGGCAGCAGCCGTGTCAAAGTGCTGGTGCAAACCAGTTCCGATCCCAACCTGCTCAGCAGTCTGCTCAATCTGGTTACTAATCTTGGCGGTACCGTCCTGAAAACTCTGACCCGACTCAATGTCCAGCTCGTTGATATTCCTGCGAATGCCGTAGACGTTCTGGCTACCGAGAGCAGCGTGCTTTATATCTCAGGTGACAACCTGGTAAGAAGTTTTGGTCACCTCACAACCACCTCGGGCGCCCAGCAATCGAGAGCCCAGAAGGGTCTGTTGGGAAGCTACACCCTCGATGGCTCGCTGATCGGAATAGCTATTATCGATTCGGGTATCGATCCCAATCACAAATCCTTTTCTGGGCAATTACTAAAGATCTCCGCTAATCAGGATTTTACCGGCGAGAATCGCACCGACGACCCCTATGGACACGGCACTCACGTAGCTGCAATAGCGGCTGGGGAGGGTGCGCCAACAAAGAACAAGTATGAAGGCATCGCTCCCGGTGCCCACCTGATCAATCTGCGCGTTCTGGACTCTCAGGGCGTTGGCACGATTTCAGGACTTCTGAGCTCACTGGATTGGGTGCTGGCCAATCGACTCCTCTTCAATATTCGAGTCGTCAACATGAGCCTCGGAACTCCGGCCATTAACTCGTACAGGAACGACCCGCTTTGTCAGGCTGTGCGCAGGCTCTCAGACGCAGGCATTGTTGTGGTGGCTGCAGCCGGAAACAACGGCAAAGATGGTTCGAATCAGAAGATCTACGGCGCCATCCACTCGCCCGGGAACGAGCCTTCCGCGATCACCGTTGGGGCCAGCAACAGTTTCGGCACTGACGCGCGCAAAGACGATGTGGTGACTACCTATAGCTCGCGAGGGCCGACCCGCAGCTTCTATACGGACATCTATGGCGTGAAACATTACGACAATCTAATCAAGCCGGATCTCGTGGCTCCAGGTAACAAGATTATTGCCGCCGAGGCAATCGATAACTTGCTGGTCACCAACACTCCAGCTCTCGAGACAAATATCTACAAAACACCATCCAGCATGAAACTGATGTTTTTGAGCGGCAGCTCGATGTCGACACCGATGGTCTCAGGAGCGGCTGCGATGTTACTCCAGCTCAATCCCGGACTGACGCCAAACATGGTGAAAATGATCCTGATGTATACGGCGCAACCCCTGGCCAACTTCAATACCCTGGAACAGGGAGCTGGCCAGCTGAACATTGCGGGCGCCGTGACGCTGGCAAAAATGGTTAAGACCGATCCCCTCGGACTCTTCACGCCCGCGCTGGGTTCCGCATTACTCAACGGTTCGGCGCCGGCGGCCCAGACCACTATTGCTTCCGCAAGCTTCCCCTGGACCCAGGGTCTGGTACTGAACCATACGGTAGTCACTGGCAAAGATCTGATCACCAAGTATCAAAAGAGTTACGGGAAAGGCTACCTGTTGGGTGAGGGAATTAACGAGACCTTCAGCGCGCAGAGCTTCAACTATGCCATGTGGACGAAAGGTTTGAAACTGGCTACCTACCTGACCGTCAGCAACGGCACCGCTCTTTATGGCGGGTCATACTTCGCGCCCACAAATCTTTTCCTGGGCGACGGGGTCGTCATGGGTGACGGCGTGGTGATGGGTGACGGTGTTGTGATGGGCGATGGAGTCGTTATGGGTGATGGCGTGGTCATGGGTGATGCCGCCATGCAGGCTTTGTCGGCGACCCTTAACGGCGATCCAGGGCCAACGATGAGGTAGGGCCATCTTAAGGGCTGTGACCCCTCAGTTCACAAACTCGCTATGAGCGTTACGCTTTCAGACTTTACCGCTTACGCGCCTGAAATACATTCCTCTCAGGCGCGTTTTTCCGAGTCGAGGAAATCATTGGAAGTTCAAACTCTCGGGAATGAGGATCAAGCAGAGGTAGTGCGCTACCTGTCGCGGCGGCCCATCCACACCGTCTGCATGGTCGGTTATATCCTGGACCACGGCATCGTCAGTCCACTTAACCGGGGCACTTTCTTTGGTTGCCGAGACAGTGACGGTTTGCTGCGGGGAGTGGCCTTGATCGGTCACGCCACGCTGTTGGAAGCCGACAACGATGAAGCTATTAAAGCATTTGCCGCCGTTAAGCATCATTATGGAACCTCGCACCTGATTCGCGGCGAACATTCGCTGATCCGGCGCTTCTGGCAGGACTACGCCGAGATTGGGAAAAAACCTAGATTGGCGTGCCGCGAACTCCTCTTCGAGCTGGAAAAACCCCCGGAGATTCCGGGTCCCAAACCCGAACTTCTTCCCGCGACAGCGGCCGACCTGGAAACAGTTATGCAAATCAATGCCGAACTGCTCCAGGCTGAATGCGGTATCAACCCAATCCAGCGAGATTCAGAAGGTTTTAGACAGAGAGTTTTGGCGCGTATCGAACATCAGCGTGTCTGGAAGCTGTCACGCAACAACCGACTAGTCTTCAAGGCAGACGTTTTTTCGGAAACGCCCGAAATGACCTATCTCGAAGGAGTCTATGTAAATCCTCTCGAGCGCGGTCGCGGGCAAGGCTGGCGCTGTCTAAGTGAGCTAAGCCGGTTGCTGTTGGGACGCTCAAAGTCGCTCTGCTTGTTGTTTAACGAAAACAGGGTTCAGTTGCAAAACTTCTACCGTAAGGCGGGGTATGGCATGCGCGGATGGTACGACACCATCTACCTGCACCCGGAAGCAAGCTAATGCGACTGACACGCTCACAAATCACCGACCTTTATATGTGGACCGTCTCGGTGCTCGGTGGGTTAATCTGTGTTTACGCGATAGCGCATCTGCCGCTGCATCGGGTTGACGTGCAGCTAATGCTGCTGGTTCTCTCCACAGTGGTCCTCGGCTCACGCGTAGCCGTGAGAATTCCGCGAATCAACTCGAACATCACGGTTGAGGACACCTTCGTTTTCATGGCCCTGCTGCTTTACGGCGCTGAGGCGGCCATCTTAATTGGTGCCTTGAGCGGGTTTTCTGCTTGTTCGCGAATCAGTCGCAGGCCTCGAACAGTACTCTTCGCGGCTAGTTCGCTGGCCTGCTCGATCTTCATAACCTCCCGCGTCTTGATGCTCGTCTACGGGTCATTGACTCAACTTGTTAGCCATTCACTGCCGACTACCATTAGCGCTGTAAGCACAATGGCTCTGGTGCAGTATTTCGCCCACACTGGTTTGGTAGCCACCGCCAATGCCCTCAAGGATCGCCAGTCAATCTGGCATATGTGGCACCAGAACTTCCTCTGGATTTCAGTCACCTATTTTAGCGGTGCCGCTCTGGCCAGCATCATTGTCCGAGTACTGGGTTCCGTTGGCTTCTCGGCCTTCCTGATCATCATTCCGATCATAGCTATTGTTTACTTCAGCTACGATCGCTACCTGCGGGACATCAAAACCTCTGCGGGGCAAGCCGAACTCGCCGAACGCGCGCGTGCCGAGAGTGAAAGAGAGCGCGCCGAGCAGGCAGAGCGTCACGTTCAGGAACTCAACAACTATATTGCCGAACAAGAGCGGATTAGCCGCGCTTTGGAAGAGGCGAAAGAGCACTTTCGGCATGCGGCCTTTCACGATTCTCTGACGAACCTGCCTAACCGGGCAATGTTCTCGGAATTACTCAAAGCGGAGATCGAGAAAGGTAAGATCCACGAGGACGCTCTATTTGCGGTCCTTTTCCTGGATCTTGATCGTTTCAAAAATATCAACGATAGTCTGGGCCACTCGCATGGTGACTTGTTACTGATTGCCTTCGCCCAGCGTCTGGAACACTGTTTGAGACCCAAAGATGTGCTGGCGAGATTTGGTGGTGATGAGTTTGCCATACTCCTGAGAGGCATTGAAGATGCTAGCGATGCGGTACGAGTAGCCGATCGAATCGCGGCCGCCTTGACCGAGCCATTTGTTCTCGACAAGAACACAGCCTTCACAACGGCCAGTATCGGGATTGCCCTCAGTGCCAGAAGTTGTGTCTCGCCAGACGATATTTTGCGGGATGCTGACGCGGCTATGTATCGCGCCAAAGAAAAGGGTAAGGCGCGCTTTGAAATTTTTGACCAGGCAATGCACTCTCGAGCCATTGCCCGGCTGCGGTTGGAGAGCGATTTGCGGCTGGCCATCGAGCGCGACGAATTTCGGCTTCACTATCAACCGATCATGGCACTGGCCAGCGGTCGACTTGCCGGTTTCGAAGCTTTGGTCCGCTGGGATCACCCGGAAAGGGGTCTGGTAATGCCTGGTGAATTTATTCCCGTGGCTGAGGAGACGGGTCTAATTGAGGCAATCGGCCAGTTGGTGCTCGAGAAATCGTGCCAGAGAATTGCTGAGTGGCAGCAGCTCTCTCCGGCCTATCGTTCACTGAGTTTGAGTGTCAATCTGTCTGCCAGACAAGTCTCACATCCGGATCTGGTCGAACGCATTCGAACGGTGCTCGCCAAGAGCGGGATTAATCCGCACTGCCTGAAATTGGAAATTACTGAGAGTGTGGTGATGGAGAATGCCGAGTCGGCCACGCAGATGTTCAAACAGTTACGCGCTCTCGGGGTTCAACTGAGCATTGACGATTTTGGCACTGGCTATTCATCTTTGAGTTACCTGCACCGCTTTCCGGTAAACTACCTGAAGATTGATAAGTCGTTTGTCGGCCGGATGACCGACGGAAACCATAATGGAGAGATTGTTCGCACAATTGTGACCCTGGCGCGCAACCTCGGCCTGGAGGTGATAGCCGAGGGCATCGAAACCGAGAGTCAAAATCTGCAATTAAAGTCACTGGGATGTGATTACGGGCAGGGATATCTGTTCTCTCGGCCCATTGATGATGCCGCAGTTCCGATGTTGTTAAGGCAAGCAGCCCAATATGACACGGACACGAGTATTGTCGCCTCGTCCTCGGCGGAAGTCCCGTTACTCGATGCGGTTTATGAGATGTAAGAGGAGAGTGGCCGCAGATTAACGCAGATGGACGCAGATTTAAAGAAACAGAAAGAAAATAGTGTCAGTTTTGGTCCTCCGCTAACGAAGCCCCCTCCGCTGATGAAGCCGATCCGCAAACAAAGCCCCTCCGTTAACAAAGTCAATCCGCTGACGTCCCTCAGCTGACGAATCCCTCGGCCGTATCCTTTTAACTCCCGCTGGTAATACTGATTAGGGAAGGCTCTGATTAAGTTCGAAAGGCTAATTGGGGACAGATTTAGTGTAGTTTCGTGTTGTTTCGTGTGATGCGCGTGGATCGCATCTTTTGCGAAGCAGAAAAAGACGGATCCAGCTTTTGGCGCTCGTTCGTGATGTTTCGTGTGGTTTCGTGGATCGTTCTTTTGCGACTCAAAGAAACGATCCACGAAGTCACACGAAAAATACACGAACAAAGCCCCAAAGCTTGTGAAAGAGTTACCCTTGTTGGAACGTGCCAGGTTTCAGCACGGAGGCGGCAAGCCACAGACAACAGGTCACAACTTCGGCAACCGCGATGCGGCCTTCTGGCATCTTTTCGTCAGACTTCCCTAACAATCAGAGTCTCCCACCGAAAATCTCTTTGCGGCACTGACGTCCGCAGAAAGTAAAAATCTTATGACATGCGATGCCATGGAACCTTCCAGGGAAGGGATTGTCCCCATCTATCAACCCACCATTATCGACAGTCGTTTGCTTTTGCCGAGGTTAGCTACTGAGCTTTCGTTTGCGGCTTACCGAGCCGGGCAGGCCTGGTCTCAGTGTAGAAAAGATCCGGTCAGTGTTGGGATTCAACTCCAAGCTGCGTGTCGTCGAAAGGTACTCAGTCTTTGGCAAGCGCCCCTCAAGTTGCTCGGATGCCTGGTTTCCACCTTGATTGTTTTCTCCATTATTTTGCTGGCGATGTCGCACGAGAACGACCCTTCGCGTGACCCGGATGCTTCGGGAGTAGTTGAGAAGGTTGTTATGGTAGACCTGACTTTGCCCCCGGCTCGGCAAACCGGTTCGGGCATTGGGGCTGGCGCAAAAGGGAGAGTCGGTTTTGGAGAGGATCTCGGAGAGGGCTCAAAACCTGAGCCTGCTAGAGCCACAGGAGGTGGGGGCTCTGGCAAGCGCCAACCCCTCCCAACCCAAAGAGGTAAGACGTTTGCGCCCTCGGAGATTCCTGCCGTGGTCTCTGCAGTTAAACTGAAAAATCCAGCTTTGCCCCAGGGCGGCATAGATATTGATCCGGCCCTTTGGAAAGCCCAGACGCTGCTTAACTACGGTGACCCCCGATCCAAATCAACTCTTAGCTCGCATGGACCAGGAGAAGGTGATAATTACGGGAGCGGACGCGGCCCGGGAATAGGGGAAGGTGAAGGTCCAGGGTTTGGTCCTGGTGAAAAGGGCAACACGGGTGGTGACCTGAGAGGATTCGGAAGTGGCCGGGACGGTGGATCGTATGGTAACAATGTCAATGATCTCGATCGAGTGTTCCCTGCTAATCAGGTAAGTGTGCGACTCCGGATACTTTCCAAGCCTGAGCCACAATACACAGAGGAGGCTCGGCGTACCGGAATCTCTGGAACGGTGGTGCTGCGCGCAGTTTTTTCCAGTCGGGGTGAGGTGATAAACATTCGTGCTGTTCAGCCACTGCCGTGCGGTCTGACGGAACGGGCGATTGCGGCCGCCAGGCAGATTCGGTTTCTCCCGGCTCTGAAAGGGGGGCGTTTGGTTTCCGTTTACATGCAACTGGAGTACAACTTTAACCTTTACTGAGTGGTTTAGGTGCCAGAGCAGCCACTGTTAAAAAGTCTTTTCGGTGCCGAGCCGCTTGGTGTAGAATCCAAGTGTGCTCGGCTGGCACCTATTGAAAAGCCAATAAAAGAGCACCCTACAGACCTTCGCCGTTAGTAATCCCGCCCCGCAGTAATCTCACGATCAGTCAAACATCCAGCCAGAACAGGAGTCAAATAGAAAATGACTGCCCGATACACCAAACTCGTCATAATCCTCTCAATTCTGAGTGTGCTTACCTTCGCGGGAAGTTTGCAGGCCCAGCAAAAGGCGCGCCCAGCGTCGCGAACCGCTGTCAGCAGTAAGAATCGACTGGCAACACCATCGGCTGCGAAAGATGATGCTCGCAAGCCAGCTGCTGCTGAGGCGCCACGTAAGGATCCTCAGGCGGCAAAGAGCCAGGGCGATGAACTCTTCAAGGCTGGCAAATATGACCAGGCCCTCGAGTTTTACAAGCAGGCGGTGACTTTGCTGCCGACCCTGGCGGAAGCACATTATCGGATTGGCTGGATTTTGAACGAGCAGGGACTGTTCCTTCCGGCCATTGATGCTTTGAAAGACGCGCTGAAAGTTAACCCGCAATATCCGATCGCCCACGCGGAGCTTGGTTACTCTTACTTCAAGCTGCAACGAAACCCTGAGGCTACTGAGGCGTTCAAGGAAGCTATAAGGCTTAAGCCGGACATGTTCCTGGCCCATCTAGGCCTCGGCGATGTTTATTACTACAACACTGGCCAGTACGCCGAAGCGTTGGAAGCCTTCAAAAGTGCAGTGCGGTTGGTTAAGGACGATATGCAGACCCACCACAAGATCGGCTGGTGCTACAACCAACTGCGGCAGCCAACAGCCGCCGTGGATGCTTTCAAAGAAGCCCTTCGTATCGAACCAGAGTCTGTCGAGGCCGCCCACGGACTGGCATATGCCTATAACGAATTGCAGCGTTATGAAGAGGTTCTTGAGTTGCTAATCAAGGCCATAAGACTGAAACCGGACTATCCGCAGGCCCATAATGAACTGGGCTACGCTTATTACGGGCTGGGTCAATTTAAAGAGGCGGTGGACGAATTCAAACTGGCGATCCATTACGACAAGGACTATGCCCAGGCGCGCTACTATCTGGGATTAACCTATCTTGCTCAGGGCAATCGAGTTGGTGCGCTGGAGGAGTACAAAACCCTGCAGACAATGAAGTCTGAGCACGCCGACAAGCTTTACAAGCAGATATATAAGTGAGCTGAGAGACACCAATAGGGAAGCGTCCCTAGTGGTAGGGAATCGCCCTTACTGGGACCGCGGGCGTCCCGCCCGCCCCGAGCGCGGAACGGAGCGAAGCGTAGTGCAGCGCTCGAAGCCTCACGTCACCCTCAAGTTGCGAATGACCTAAAACGCTCGGTTGGAGAAGAAGGCCGAAAGGTCCAGGTCTAATCCAGGTCTGGGTACTGAGAGGCTACAAGCGCTACACTCCGCTACGCTCCGTTCCGCGCTCGGGGCGGGACGCCCGCGGTCCCGGTAAAGAGCTGCCTCTCGCGATTCAAAATTCATTCTCGGTTTTAATGTAACGCCCCGTGGTTTATCCGGTGCAGGCCACCTTCCCGGGCCTTTCCGGCATCAACAGTAGCGTCAAGTGCAAGCTCTTCCTCTTTCCGCGTTCTATCCCCAGCAGGCGGGAACAGAGGCCGAGATCAGGAATCTAGGTAATCTCGGAACCCTTCAACCTTCACGCCCGCGCCCCAAACGCTGACGTGCTCTTCGGGAGGTGTGTCTAAGGAGGAGTTAAATGCTACGCCCGTTCTTTCCCAAAACTCTGTTGCTGCTCCCCATCTCAATTGCCGCCGTTCTCTTCATCATCACTAATGCCAGTTCAAACCAGACAGTAAGTGGTCAAACAGGCGAAACCCAGGGCGCACTGCGGGTGGTCGACGCCGAAGGAAAAGCTAAAGCTCTGTGTCCACTCAAACACACCTCAGTAAAGGCACAGATTAGCGGCTTTCTTTCCCGAGTGGTTGTCACCCAGGAGTTTCAAAACCCCTTCCAGGAAAAGATTGAGGCCGTTTATGCCTTTCCGCTTCCACAGAACGCCGCCGTCGACGACATGACCATGGTTGTGGGCGAACGCACCGTGCGGGGCAAGATTTTGAGGCGAGAAGAAGCCCAGGCTGTTTATGAGGCAGCTAAGTCCGGTGGCCAGGTGGCCAGCTTACTCGATCAGGAAAGGCCAAACATCTTCACTCAGTCAGTAGCAAATATTCTGCCGGGCGAACAAGTTAAGGTGACCATCAGCTACGTTGAAACGCTGAAGTACGAAGACGGCTCGTACGAGTTCGTGTTTCCGATGGTGGTTGGTCCCCGCTACATTCCGCAGAGTCCCAAGAGCGGCGGTGATGCTGATTCGGCAGCAGACAATAATCCTGTTCCAGACGCCGGACGCATTACTCCGCCACTCGTCCCTGAAGGTATGCGGGTGGGATATGACATTTCCCTTGAGGTCAGTTTGGACGCGGGACTGTCACTTGCCAGTCTCGATTCGAAAACGCATGCAGTTGAAGTTGAGCGATCCATCCCCAGCCAGGCATTTATCAAACTCAAGAACAATTCAGTCATTCCAAACAAAGACTTCATTTTGCGGTACGACGTTGCGGGCAAAGGAATTGACGATGCCCTGTTGACTCATCGTACCCAAAAAGGTGGTTTCTTTACCCTCATTCTCCAGCCACCCGACCGGGTTTCGGCTGAGGATGTGTCGCCGAAAGAGCTGGTCTTTGTGCTGGATACCTCGGGTTCGATGGGCGGATTTCCCATTGAGAAGGCAAAAGAGACGATGCGCCTGGCAATCGACAATCTCTATCCGGCTGACACCTTCAACCTGATTACATTTTCCGGAGACACACGCATCCTTTTTCCTGAGCCCGTACCGGCTACACCTGAGAATCTGAAAAAGGCCCAGGCCTTCCTGGCCCAAAGCGCAAGCTCCGGTGGGACCGAGATGATGAAAGCCATAAAGGCTGCCCTAGAGCCTTCAGATTCGCAAAAGCATGTTCGCATTGTGTGCTTTATGACCGATGGTTACGTGGGTAACGACCTGCAGATTCTTTCTGAAATCAAGAACCATCCCAACGCTCGGGTGTTTGCATTTGGCATTGGCAACTCTGTGAACCGCTTTTTGTTGGACAACATGGCAGACATTGGCCGCGGGGAAGTTGAGTACGTTGGGTTGAAGGATGAAGGGTCGGTAGCTGCTCGGCGGTTCCACGAGCGCGTCCGGAGCCCTTTGCTGACAGACATCTCCATCGAATGGAACGGCCTGCCGGTGGCGGACATCTACCCTGAAAAACTTCCAGATCTTTTTTCGGTCAAGCCTGTAATCGTCAGTGGCCGCTTTACCGCAGCGGGTCAGGGTGTGGCCCGGTTGCGAGGAAAGATGGCCGGGCGGGAATTTGCGCGCGAGATCGCCGTGAGTTTTCCAGAGTCGCGGGCCGCGCATGAAGTGTTGGCAACGCTGTGGGCGCGAAACCGGATTGGTCAGTTGCTGAGTCAGGACTACGGTGGCGCGCAACAGGGCAATATGCAGCACGATCTGAAAGAGACGATCACGCAGCTAGGTTTGGAATACAGGCTGATGACGCAGTTCACCTCGTTTGTCGCGGTGGAGGAAATGATTGTTACTGAAGGGGGGCAGCCGCGCCGGGTTGATGTACCCATTGAGGTGCCTGAGGGCGTGAACCGTGACAGTTTAGTTGGAGATCCTAACTCGCCAATGAAGATAGGCGGGTTTGTTAACTTCTCTGCTGTCCAGTCATTGGCAGTAACAGAGTCAGGTAGGAATGCCATCGCTACGACTGTGATTCGCCCGGGAGTAACTGGCGGAACGGTGGCGGGGGCGGGGGGTGGAACGGGATCCAGGTCGAGAAGATCGCAAGCTAAGTCAGGCAAACAGGTTCCTTCCCCTCCGAATGCGCCTCCAGCCGTGGTGCTGAGCGCCGATGAATCGATCCGGGTACTTTCACCTGAGGAACAAAGGCGTAACGAACAGCTGAAAAAGTTTCACCCCACGCTGGTCATGTTAATTGACCGACTAAAGAAGCCGGACGCAAAGCCGAACCCTGACGAAAGCCGTTTCGTGCGAGAAGGGAAGGCCGAGATTCAAGTCTGGTTAACCGAGAAAACGCCAGAGACACTGGCGCAACTCAAAGAGGCTGGTTTCGAGATCCTACTCGATCCCAAAACCTCCAAACTGGTAATTGGTCGCCTGCCACTTGCGAAACTCGAGCAACTGGCAGCACTCAAATTCGTGAGGTATGTAGTGCCAAGCTTCTAGGGGCCCCTTTACTGGGACCGCGGGCGTCCCGCCCGCTCCGAGCGCGGAACGGAGCGCAGCGAAGTGCAGCGCTCGAAGCCTCACATCACCCTGAGGTTTGGAAGGACCTGAAGCCTCGGGGTGACGTGTGGTTGCCCAAGATGGAAAATCTAGGTTTTCTTGCAGGTGTTAGGTGCTGAGAGGCTGCGAGCGCTACGCTCCGGTCCGCGCTCGGGGCGGGCGGGACGCCCGCGGTCCAAGCCCGCGGTCCCGGTAAGCGGCATACCCTTTCCGGGTGGACACAAAAACTAAGGGCGTCAGCCTCCCCCAAGACTAACGCCCTTTGCCTTTATCTCAGTTCTCCCATGGAGAATTAACGATGAAGGGATACTACAATCCCCGGTCTGCTCGTAGGTTGCGTTGGTCTTGTAAACCCTTTGCGAGGATGTAACAAAATCTTCGCAAACACTTTTCAACACGAGCTTAGTAAGGGAAAATGGGTACCTTATGACAAAAAGTGGCAGGAACATAGACCAGTGAGCTCAATACACAAGCCAAAACACATCAGACCTTACGGATCATGGCAGTCGCCTATCACCTCCGACCTGATCGTCAGCGAAACGGTGGCCCTGGGCCAACCCCGGATCGATGGTGGCGACATTTACTGGGTCGAAATGCGGCCCTCGGAGGGCGGACGCAGTGTCGTAGTACAAAGGGATTTAAACGGTCGAACCCGAGACATCACCCCGCAACCATTTAATGCCCGAACCAAAGTCCACGAGTATGGTGGCGGTGACTATTGTGTCAACGAGTGCGTTGTTTATTTCTCAAACTTTCTGGACCAACGCCTGTACTACCAAACAAATCAAGGTGAACCTATCGCGATCACGCTCGAAGCCCGGAAACGCTACGCGGATGCGATCTTTGATCGAGTAAGGAAAAGACTGATTTGCGTCCAGGAAGATCACAGCACTGCGAATGCGGAGGCTGTTAATACCATTGTCAGCCTGTCGCTAGATAGGAATGCCGGCAGCGGGAAAACCCTGGCATCCGGCTTCGATTTCTATTCCTCACCTCGCATCAGCCCTGATGGCTCAAAACTAACCTGGCTCTGCTGGAACCACCCAAACATGCCCTGGGACGGCTCCGAATTATGGGTTGGTGAGTTCAACGCAAATGGCAATATCTCGAACGCCCGGCAAGTAGCGGGTTCGGTCGATGAATCGATCTTTCAGCCAGAGTGGTCGCCGGATGGCTCGCTATACTTCATCTCCGATCGTACCGGCTGGTGGAATCTTTATCGTCTCGCCAAAAGCGACCAAGCTGAGCCAGTTTGTCCGCTGGAAGCCGAGTTTGGTGTTCCTCAGTGGCTATTCGGCTTTTCCACCTACGGTTTCCGGTCAGCCAAAGAGATACTCTGTACCTACCAAATCCGAGGTCAGTCAATCCTGGCTACCCTGGACACTCGCACGGGAGAGTTAGACCAGATCGAGAACAAGTACACGGATATTTCCTACATTCAGGTGGCTGGGAACCAAGCAGTCTTTCGGGCCGGCTCGCCCACCGAGGCCGCAGCGATTGTCCGACTTGATCTGGAAACCAGGGAAATGCAGATACTGCGCCGGTCCAACAACCTGGACATCGGTTCTGACTACATCTCCATTGCTGAGGCCATCGAATTCCAGACTACAGATGGACAAGTGGCCCACGCATTCTTTTACCGGCCGAATGGAGGCTATGCCGGACCGCCAGACGAACGACCGCCGCTTCTGGTAAAGAGTCATGGCGGACCGACTGCGCAGGCTACCAGCGCTCAAAGCCTGAGCGTTCAATATTGGACCAGTCGCGGCATTGCCGTCCTGGACGTCAACTATGGCGGCAGCAGCGGGTATGGACGGGACTACCGCAAACGTTTGAAGGATCAGTGGGGAATCGTTGATGTAGACGACTGTGTCAACGGAGCGCTACACCTGGCTCGGGCCGGAGAGGTTGATGGCGAGCGCATGATGATAACCGGCGGAAGTGCCGGTGGGTATACAACTCTGTGTGCTTTGACTTTTCGCAAAACCTTCAAGGCTGGTGCCAGTCACTTTGGTGTTAGCGACGCGGAAGCGCTGGCCAGGGACACACACAAGTTCGAGTCGCGCTATCTTGACGGGCTGATAGGCCCCTATCCTGAGCGCCGCGACAATTACTACGCACGCTCACCAATCAATTTTACGGAGAAGCTTTCCTGCCCGGTGATTTTCTTCCAGGGCCTGGAGGACAAAGTCGTGCCGCCCAATCAAGCTGAGATGATGGTCCAGGCGCTGCGCGAGAAGAAGATTCCGGTAGCTTATGTAACTTTTCC
>Ga0187893_10005507_pt1 | contig 22655 bp, 14 predicted proteins | sample MA1701074metaG_FD_139574 | JGI IMG/M metagenome (GOLD analysis project Ga0187893, IMG submission 139574) | White microbial mat communities from a basaltic lava cave in the Kipuka Kanohina Cave System on the Island of Hawaii, USA - MA170107-4 metaG ...
AGTAAATCCACTTTCTACTTGCACCTAAAAGAGTGTGAGTTTAGATATAATTATAGAAACAAAGATATTTATAAAATGTTACTTAAATTCTTTAGAAATCATCCACTATGATAGTCATGACCCATTACTTAATATCAAAAAGGCAACAACCTGATTGTGGATTTCGAAACAGAGTAGTGAGACCAAGTTTTTTGAGTCGGTTTATTATAAGTTTGGATTATTTCCAATAAGACCCCGTTAGTAAAGCATCAATATGAACATGCCAATACTCATTCCAATAAACAGAGGTTAACTTGGTTGCTACACAAACTTCTTTTCGACTTGCGGTTTCTCAAAAGTAAGAGAAGCAATTTTGATTTTCCTTTTTATGCTAACGACATAGACCTTTTGCAACAACCAGGGATTCATGTTCTATGTGTTAAAGTCAAGTTAAATTGGTTGCCAATTGCTTTGTTTGATCATCTCATTTGATGAGATTTTATCAATTGCTTCAAGAATTACATTTAAACACTCGTCAAAGTTATGCTTTATGTCATATTCCCATAACCTAATAACTTTCCAGCCTTTAGTTTGTAATTCGCAGTTTACCTGCCTGTCTCTCTCCTGATTGCGAGCTATTTTCTTTTCCCAGTATCGGGTGTTTGTCTTAGGCATTATGAATCTTTCCGGGTGTCTGTGCCAAAAATCAGAGTCAACAAAGACCACAACCTTCTTGCGCCTGAACACAATGTCCGGCTTGCCGGGAATCTTTGTTGTGTACTTGGCAAAGTAGATTTTTCTTTTCTTTAATGCCTCCATAACCTTCCGCTCTGGCTCTGTACCAGCAGAGCGGATGTTGCGCATGTTTTTTAATCTTTGTTCCCTAGTTAGATTATCCATTTACGGGAACTGAAAAGTCCATATAATATGTCTCGTCGTCTATTTTATAGAAATCTACATGTGTTCTTCCATAAAGTAACAAGTCATCTGTAGTTACAGCCGCACCATTGGGAAGCCCAAGACGATTGCGAAAGTATTCACCTATCAAACTGTTCTTGTGTGGGGTATGAATGGCTTTGCCGTTATCTTGCGCACGGGTACAAATCAAAACTTTGCCGTCGTCTGTTAACACGGTAAAGTGAACCTTTCTTTCGGGAAAAAAGTCAGCGTTATATACCGACGATGATAACTTTATGTAAGCTTGATTAGGTTCACGGTGGAGTTCAGGGCGTTGTCCCCAGTTCAACCCAGAACGTTGTGGAAGGTTGCCACTTCGATCAAGCAAACTCACTCTCACCGTCGGTAAACCTATAAGGGTTTGTATAACTGGAGGGGTTACATCTTCCTGCTGTTGGGCTGATTCCCTCTCCCTGCGTAAGCGCTCATAGTACCTGTCGTTATATATCTGGATAAGATTCTCCGCGTCGGAGTGAGTACAGTAAATTGTCTGAGGTATTAAGCTTTTAAAATAATCAAGTCCCTGTTCAGGATTACAATCCGCCATTGCCTCTCGCTGCGCTTTACTAAAAGCTATTTGTGTGTAATTTGCTGAGCCGGTGTATGCACAAACTGGTGTATCATCTTTGAACCATGAGTAAATTTTTGAATGAACAGGTGGTGTTCCAACTAAATAGCTACATTCAAAACTGCCTGGAAATCCTACTTGCATTAATTCTTGAAATCCCCTATGGTTGCTTTCTGAAAGACCGTCTTGAGAACACATGCCCACAATCAAATTAGTATAAATGTTCTTGTTCTTATCGCGCAAGAACTGCATGTGATGAAAAGCCATAGCAGAAGTGGCGTATCCTGACACTATATAAAGTTTATTGGCTCCTTGCTCAACAGGTTTGACAAGCACATTTTCAAAGAGACGTTGGGTAATCATTCCATTTATTCTTCATAAACAGGATAGTCTGTTTGCTCTTCAAGTAATCGGTAGACAGGCATAATATTTAGTGCGGTGGTCGGATAATTTATGTCTGACAAGCAACTTAGCACAGCTTCAAATATTATTTTAGCTCCCTTTGGCGGTACAGCCATGCCAATTTGCTTCCTTACACTTTCTTTTGACCCGTAAAATATAAAGTCATCCGGAAATGTTTGAAGACGTGCTCTTTCCCGATTCGTTAAAGCCCGGTTTTCATTCCAATGATAAACGTGTGTCCCGCCGCCACCGCTACCTGTAACGGTGTAAGCTGGTTTATCTGGATCAAGCCGTTTGTAAATCTGGCTGATTTTTGCTCCTTTTACATTCAGCCTTAAATGTTCCGGTAAATCAGCTGTAAAAGCGTTTTCGCCTGGTTTAATATACTTCAGTCTTTCAATCACTGACCGAGACTGCTTAGTAAAGTCATGATTTGGCGCGTTAGGAGGAATCGGCGGGTTCTCAATAGCACTGCGGCAAGAAACATCAATGCCTGCGTAGGACTTAGGTGAAGGAACTTGAAACCGTTTCCCTAAATCTTTTCTAATACCAATAATGATTATCCGGTGTCTTGCTTGAGGGATACCATACTGCTCAAACTTATAAAGATGAGGAGTGACTTTATAGCCTGCCATACTTAATTCTTCAAGAATTGTTTCAAATGCTTTTCCATCATTAGAATTACGCAAACCGCCTACATTTTCAGCAAGGAACCATTGAGGCTTGAAATATTTCAGTGCTTTAATGCCGTAGGTGTACAGAGGTCCGTAAACACCATTTATACCTTTTTGCTCGCCTACAACACTAAAATCATTGCATGGAAAGCCAAAAGCTAAAGCGTCGATTTCTGATATTTCTGCTAGCGTTTCTAAATCAAGTTTGCGAATGTCACGGCAAACGACAGATTTTGAATTATAAGCATTTATATTCTGACGATATGTTTCACAAGTGTCTTTATCGTAATCAGTAGCCCACGCATGCTTTATCGAATAGGTAATACCGTTTGAAGCAACTTTAGCCCACTTTGCCCCCAAAGCTAATCCACCGGGCCCGCAAAATAATTCTCCTAATCGGCAAGCTACATTCATCTCGGAATTTAGTATCTGTAAGTTTTGACTGTACTGAAAGTTTTAAAAACTAGAACTAGAGTATATACCATTTCAAGCTCAATTGAAATTTAAAATTTACTCTCCTCTCACTACATCCAACGGGCACCTCTAATATAACTCAAACCGTAGTGTTGGCTTCCTGGTCCACAACGTGTTCCCTCTTTTTCCCAAAAACCCAGGCCACCAGGATCCCTAGCTCATAGAAGACTATTAGAGGAACGAACATGAACATCATGGAAATGGCATCGGTTGTCGGAGTGATTATCGCCGCCGCTATACCACTCACGACCATGGCGTATCTTCTCTTGCTCCTCAACATTTGTGAATTCACGATCCCGAGCCTTGCGAGCACGAAAACGACCAGCGGAAATTCAAATACTATGCCGAAACCCAATATTAGAGCCATGAAAAATGAAAGCGCTTCCCCTATTGTGGGAAACGCCTTTACATACTCCGACGAATACTCGCCGAGAAGAAACTTGAACGCCGGGGGCGAAGCGATGAAATAACAAAAAGCGCCGCCTGCGGCAAAGAAAAGCGTGCCGAAGAAAATAAAAGGGATCACTATCTGCTTTTCATGCTTGTAGAGCGCAGGAGCTACAAACCTCCAAGCCTGATAGAGGATAAAAGGAAGCGCCAGAACCATAGCCGCAAAAAATGAGACCTTGAGATATGTGGTGAAACCTTCAGCAGGCTTTGTGAATATCAGCGTACTGCCCTGGGGAAGGTTGTTGATGATCGGCTGCATGAGAATATTAAACAGCTTTTGAGAAAAACTATAGGCGGGGATAAAACAAACAAGCACCGCAAGAAATGACCATAGAATCCGCTTTCTCAGTTCCTCCAGGTGTTGGAGAAAATTCATTTTTACTTCTTCTGGCATTGATAAGGCTTAAGCTTAACTTAATCTCTTTCTATTCTCAATTAACCGTAGAGACATGCCATGGCATGCTTCTGCGGTAATGGGTTATTTATAGTATTCCCGCAAGACAATCCGTAATTTGGCGTCATTGCGAGAAGCGCAGCGACGAAGCAATCTAATAAAGCGAGATTGCTAACTTTAGAGCCTAATATCCGCAGTTTGAAGAAAATCAAAGTAGCCCACTACTCTCTCTACGGTTGATTGACAACAATACTTAGCTCAAATATATTTTAGTGGTTTTAATTCATCCCCGCATTATTCTCGGAGGAAAGAGTTTGAGGATATTAATTACTGATGGTCTGTCCGAAGAGGGCTTAGCTCTGCTCAAGTCCCATCCGGAATTGGAAGTTGTCATAAAAAAAGGACTTCCAAAAGAAGAAATTAAACAGATCATAAAAGAGTTCGATGCGCTCATTGTGAGAAGCGGTACGAAAGTTACAGTCGATATTATAGAGGCTGCCGGCAGCAAGTTAAAAGTGATTGGCCGCGCCGGTATCGGCGTCGATAACGTCGATGTAGAGGCAGCAACAAAAAAAGGCATTGTCGTGATGAACACGCCCGAGGCAAACGCCGTTACCACCGCTGAGCACACGATAGCGCTCATGTTTGCTCTGGCAAGGAGAATCCCTCAGGCGCATCTCTCGCTCAAGTCCGGCCTTTGGGAAAGGGAGAAATTCAAAGGAAGAGAAATCCTCGGAAAAACATTGGGCGTCATAGGGCTTGGAAATATAGGAAGGTTAGTGGCGGAGAGGGCTATAGGACTCAAGATGAAGGCAATTGCGTACGATCCCTTTTTAACTCCTGAAGCCACTGCAAAACTGTGGATAGACCTCGTTTCTCTGGATGAACTGATTGAAAGAGCGGACATAATCACCGTTCATACTCCCCTTACTGCCGACACAAAGAACCTGATAGGAAAAAATGCATTCAAGCGTATGAAAAAAGGGGTAATTATTATCAACTGCGCTAGAGGAGGGATCGTAAACGAACAGGAGCTAAGCGATGCAATCAAATCAGGGATAGTTGAAGGCGCTGCGCTCGACGTATACGAAAAAGAACCGCCGGATAAAGATAACCCTCTTTTCACGATTGAAAATAATGTCGTCTTGACTCCTCATCTCGGCGCCTCGACTGAAGAGGCTCAAACCAAGGTTTCAGCAGCAATTGCTGAGCAGATCGTCGATTTTTTCATAAACGGTGTTGTTAGAAATGCTGTCAACATGCCCTCTATCAGCCTGGAACTTCTCAACGTGATGAAGCCGTATATCACGCTAGCAGAGAAGCTCGGCAGCTTTCAGGGACAGTTTTGCAAGAGCGGAGTGGAAGAAATCCACATCGAATACAGCGGCGAGGTCTCGGAATTCAAGCTCGCACCCCTCACTATAGCGGCTCTCAAGGGCTTTTTCTCACCCATAATGGACATCGTCGTGAGCTATGTGAACGCCCCGGTCATTGCAAGGGAAAGAGGGATAAGGGTTGTGGAATCCAAGTTGTCTAAGTCCGAGGACTTCACAAGCTTGATATCCATAAAGGTCAAGACCGGCGAGGGAGAAAAGTATGTTGCCGGAACTATTTTCGGACGCGATGAGCCGAGATTCGTGAGAGTAAACGGCTTCTCGCTCGACGTTATCCCCGAAGGGTATCTCTTGATCGGAGAGAACCACGATAAACCCGGAGTTGTAGGGGCGACTTGCACTACGCTTGGGAAAAGAGGGATCAACATTGCCCGAATGCACCTTGGTCGCGAAGATGTAGGCGGAAGGGCAATAGTTTTCATCAATGTGGATTCTCCAGTCTCAGACGAAGTCATAGGGGAAATATCTCAACTCCCCAATGTAATATCGGTCACACAGGTAATGCTTTAGATGTTTGAACGTCTTAGTCTACCCCAAGGGGTAAGGGATTTCCCTCCTGACAGGGCGGAGGAAATTAAAAGGGTCGAAGAACTTCTTTTGGAAGAGTTTGCCCGCTGGGGATACCGTAGCGTAATTACGCCTCTTTTTGAATTCCTCGAATCGATATCTGCAGGACTTGGAGAGGACTTAAGGGATAAGGTATTAAAGTTTGTAGACCCGTCTACCGGAGACGTCGTCGCGCTCAGGCCTGATATAACTCCTCAAGTAGGAAGGATAGTTGCAACTCAACTCAAGGACTCCGCCGAGCCGATCAGGCTCTGCTACAACGGAAGAGTGATAAGGTACGAGGAAAAGGGCAGCGGAAAGGAAAGAGAGGTTTTTCAGGTGGGTTGTGAACTTGTCGGTCCATCCTCTCCCGAAGCTGATTCAGAGATAATAGCGCTTTCAGTAAAATCCCTGGGAAAAGTGGGAATAAAAAAGACCGTACTCGATATAGGGCACAACGGCCTTTTGAGGTTCCTCCTGCGAAAGACAGGTGAAGCGAGAAAAGAGGTAGAAGAATCGCTTAAAAAAAAAGACCAGGAGGGTCTGGTAAGGGCGACCCAAAAAGCCTCAATCCCCAAAGAGATAAAACAGACTATACTCACCCTCCCTGAACTATACGGCGGAAGAGAAATACTCAACAAAGCCAGAAAGATAAGCTTAATAAAAAAATATGTAGAAGAGTTGGAAAACGTGTTGAGCGTGCTGGAGGAATTCCAGCTAAGCTCCGATGTGAACATAGACCTTGGTGAGCTGAGGGGTTTTAACTATTACACTGGGGTAACTTTCGAGGTAATATCTCCGCTGATTTCCTCTCCTATTTTAAGAGGCGGAAGATATGACGATTTGATAATCAAGTACGGATATGACGCGGCAGCGACCGGATTTGCCGTGGATGTCGAATCGGTGCTCAGCGTCACCAGAACCCATTTGGAAAACAACCAAGTGCATTTCGTAGTTATACCGAAAAAACTGAGCCTGAGACGCGAAGCGATTCGGCTGGCTGAATGGCTCAGGTCAAGCGGGTTTAAAGTGGTCCTCGACCTCAACGCAGACTCGAATCTCAGAAAATTCAGAATAAAAGAAAACCACGCTTCAAACTCCTATGGAGTGATTTTTTTGGAGACGCCCAAAAAAATCAAGCTGGTCGAGTCCAGAAGCGGCGTAAGCAAAGAGTTTTCAAACCTCGAGGAGCTTCTCAAAGGGGGGATTTGAGCTTGACCAATATCGTCGTGGTTGGCGCTCAGTGGGGGGACGAGGGGAAAGGGAGAATCGTCGACCTCCTTGCCGAGAAGGTTGATATTGTTGCAAGATACCAGGGTGGAAATAACGCAGGTCACACCATAGTAGTGGACGGCGAAACGGTCGTTCTCCATCATATTCCATCGGGAATCCTCCGTGAGAAAAGACTATCGGTTATAGGCAACGGAGTGGTCATAGACCCGAAGGTTCTTTTAGGCGAGATAGATAAACTGAGGTCATCTGGATACAGGGTGGATGAGGAAAACCTGAAGATAAGCGACAGGTCTCATATAATCATGCCTTACCACAAAGAAATTGATATCGGGCGCGAAGAGAGAATGGGGGCAAATAAGATCGGTACCACAGGAAGAGGGATCGGTCCGGTGTATGAAGACAAGGCTGCAAGAAGGGGAATTAAACTGTCCGACCTTATAGACCCAGAAACCTTTTCGGCACGGCTTCAAACCGTTCTTGAAGAAAGAAACCTTTATCTGACGAGAGTACTCGAAAGAGAGCCGCTTCATTTTGAAACTGTTTACGAAGAGTACATAGATTATGGAGAGCAGCTCAGAGGGTTTGTTTCAGATACATCAAAACTATTGAACGACTTTATCGCAGACGGGAAGTCAATCCTATTCGAGGGTGCGCAGGGAGCCCTTCTCGATGTGGATTTTGGAACTTACCCTTATGTTACTTCATCCAGCGCCGGGTCTGGAGGGGCATGCACGGGGACCGGAGTTAGCCCCACTAAAATCGACCGCATTCTGGGAGTGGCAAAGGCGTATTCAACAAGGGTTGGAGAAGGCCCGTTTCCATCCGAGATACACGGAGACTTAGGAACAAAACTCAGGGATCAAGGCGGAGAATTCGGCTCGACTACGGGAAGACCGAGAAGGTGCGGATGGTTTGATGCAGTAGCTCTCAGATACTCGGCTAGAATCAATGGTATATCTGAGCTTGCCATCACAAAGTTAGACGTTCTTTCCGGTCTTGACACGATAAAGATATGCGTCGGCTACAATTACGAGGGCAAGGTTATCACAGAGTTTCCTTCGAGCGCTCAGGTTCTTCAAAACTGTAAACCCGTTTATCAAGAAATAGATGGCTGGAAAGAAAATTTGTCCAACGTGAAAACTATTTTGGATCTCCCTCCATCAGCCAGAGCTTTGCTCAATATGATTGAAGAAACAACCGGCGTCCCCATCTGGATCGTCTCTCTCGGACCATCCAGAGAGAAAGTGCTTTACACGAGGGATTTCTCGCTCTAGAATTAATTTTTCGCAGAAGCCGCATCTTTTAGCAATGATATCGACTTCTCTTCAGGATGATCGGATTCCTATTTAGCGAACTTTGTAACTGCCATTTAAGCTACACCTGCAGGAGGATGAGTTATTTTCTCCCCCCTTTGTGGGGGAGAATACAAGAGGGGGTTATTCATTCACCCAATCCTGACCCCGTCGAGGGGGAAGGAGAAAAAATCCTTGCTATACTTCTTCCCTCACAAAAGTAAGGAGTTTTTAGAATACTTATTAACCACACTTGAGTTCCTGTCCTCTAAATGGTGCGCTCTGTTACCTTTTCGCCATTACGAGAGGTATTCTTATCTATGTTTTTCCTCCCCCCATGCGGGGGAGGATGAAAGGCGGGGGCCCCCTTCGACTTGGTCGGAAATTAGAATATCATCTCAAGCTCCAAGCTCCGTTCCTCTGCTGAGGCAATAGCCTAAACCTTGAGTCAAAATAATATCGAATGGTTAAACCTGCCGACCACTCTGTAAAATCAGCAGACCTATTTATATAAGAAGAGAACCCTCCTGCGAAATGAGGGGTTAACAACTTAAGCCCCTCAAGCTTTCCTGTAAAGCCTACTTGTGAAGAGCTGTTGCCATCAAACTCGCCGTCCGAGTTCCCGCTTCTCAGAGGGAAAAAAGGAGCGTCTTCCGTGCGGAAATAGAGGAAACCCACCGAAGCCTGTCCCGACAGCCAGAATGCCTCGCGGGGCTTGGTCTCAAAACTGAGAGTGGGTCCCGCTATGACGAGGAGCTCGGGACTGAAATAACCTCCGTGGCCGAACGTGAAAAAATCAGAGTTGCGCTGGAAATGCTGCCCTGAAACGAAAACCCCCAGGGATATATTCCCGATGTTTTTCTCGATAGTCTTCCCGAATGATACGGTTCCGTGTATTTCATTATTTCCCTTAACATTGTTGCCCCAATAATAGTCATAACCGCCCGCAAGAGTAATCCAGTAGTACGGAAACGGAACAAGCGTCGTCTCTGCTTCAGCCCCTGTTTTCAAGACCCTGCCCCACTCCCTGCCGCTATAAGGGTCGTCCTGCCCGACGTATGAGAGGATAGATTCTCTCACGGAGTTCTGATGAACGTTGAAATTCCACAGTCCCTGCCTGGCTTCCGCACAGAATGTAGGTACGGAATAGACCGTTCCATTCAATGGCGTTATACCCAGACTGAAACTGTATTTGGTATACCCTTCCCTCTCAAATCCTATCTCCGGAGTGAAAACCCAAAGGGAATCGATTAGGCCGCGTTCCTGAGTTTCTCCCGGAGTGAAGCTCCCCGCGAACGGCAATGGAGGCGAATCGCCCGACGAGAGCCATTGAGTGATGAAGGAAAGCCGTACGATGTTGGCAGAACCAAACGGATAAGGCATCGAGACGGGAATGGCGACCTCATTTAATCTTGAAAACCCAGAAGTCCCGCTCTTGTGTCTGAAAAAAGGTGAACTGTCCAGCCATGACTTGTCTGCGTTGTAATACGGAGTATCCGGGTCGCTATGAACGGTTGCCGCAGAGACCAGCATCTCCTTTGCAAAAAAATAGTTAGCAGAAACTTCCCGCAAAGATTCATCCTTGCTTCTTGCTATCTCACGGCTGAAATCGAGAGCGGCTTTACTCCGGCCCGCTTTCTCGTATGAATAAATAACTCCCTCGGCGACCTCAGGTTCTTTCTTCTTCTCAAACACATCAAGGAACAAAGGCAATGCCTCATCAAAATTGCTCTGGTTGTACAACGTCCATGCCAGAAGGCTTTTGGCGCCGGCATTCTCTGGCTCTAAAACTAAAAGTTTTTGGAGATGATTCCCGGCCTCTGCATAATCTTTTTTTTTGTAAGCGCTGTCAGCCTTTTTAAGATATATTTGAGATTTAATCTTTTTCGCTTCCTGGTCATTGACCCTAGACTCCTCGATGATTTTCAGGGCATTATCGTCTTCATTCAATTCAATCTGAGCGTAAACAAGTCCGAGGGCGTACTCCTCTTTTGCCGGATATCTTTCATAGAGTGCTGAGAACGTCTCATAAGCCTCACTGTACTCACGGTTGTGATAGTACCACCAGCCTTTCGCTGCTGAAGCAGAAGCGTCTTCAGGGTCAATAGCCAAAATTTCATCGGCGAGCCTCCTAGCTTCGGCTGAAGAGAAATGAACGCTTGCAAGTTTCTCTCTTAAAAGATTTGCTTTTGACTCGTCGAGCTTTCTTTTCCATAACTTTTTTTCTCTGCCCTTCAGTTGTACTACGTAATGAGCAGCTTTGTCGTACTCTCTTTTTTGAAGGAGAAGGTCAATTAGATTCGGCAACGTCTCTCCTATGTGAAACTTTTTTTTGACCAGTTCGGTGAACAAAGACGTAGACTTTTCCCGGTTTTGAAGTTTAAGGTAACTATAGGCAAGTCCCAGCTTAGCTTCGAGCGATGTTTGTGGTTGCTCAGATGCCGACCGAAATAATGTAATGGCTTCCCCGTATCTTCCAGCTTTATAACTTTGCCATCCCTTTGTGAGAGATTGTCTCCCTTTGTCCTGTGGCGTGATAGTTTGCGCCGGCTGTACTTTTTTGGGTTCTTCTCTAGGCTTGTCCTTGGGTTTTTCTTCAGGATTTCTTATAAGTCCCGTTCCCGGCTGTTCTCTTTGCTCTAATTCCAGGATGTTGGGTTGCCCTTCTCTTTCTCCAGTTGATTTTGCTCTAGCCAATAGACCTTCGATGAAGCTCTCGGCCAGTTTCTCTGTTAATTCATCATTTTTCCTGACGTCGAATTGAGGATAATAAGCTGACTGCGGTCTGGCTTGTATTGCAAAAAGAGCTACAAATAGTGCTGTTAAATAAAACCGATGGAATCTCAATCAGCTCTGTCTCCCTTAGCGAGGAGGTAAAGGGTGAATGAATAATAGTCGTCTTTTTCTCCAAGCAGTTTTTCTTTCGCTTTTTCGAATAGCTCTTTAGCCAGGGCCTCGTCATGATTTTTTTTTGCAACGACGGAGTAAACGGCATAAAAACCAGCCGGGGCCTGTTGTGATGAGACGGCGCCGTCGGTCAATCTCACCCACAGAGGTACATATCCGTTTTTCTTATAGATACTTGGAAGAGCCTTAATCCCATCGGGAAACTGGGGTGTTTCTTCCATGGAAAGATAAAGTGGAACCCTGATTGCCTCATAACCGAAGTTGACGCTTCTTTCTTTTGACATAGAGAAATCGGAATGGCCGAGCGAAACCCAATCAGACGGGAGTCTATGAGAGGAAAAAGCTGCTCGTGAGAGGAAAAATTTGGCGTCTCCGTAGACCTTCTCCCAAAACGATTTATCATCCACTTCTGCAAATAGCTTGTAAGCGGGAAAAACAAAATATGACGGATTTATCACTGCGCCGTCTTTTACCGCAAAGCCGAAATATCCTGGTAAAAGAACTATCCTTCCCTGCCAATTAAACGCAACCTCTTTCCTGATAGCTTTAATTATCTCGAGCGCTTCGGCTTCATACGAACCGGTTCCCCACTTTTTCTGGGCGCGCAGCAACGCAAAGGCTACGAGAATATCCCCATCAGTGGCGTTGTTGTAATCGATCACTTTCCATTCTCCATTTTGCCTCCTCCCCCAGAGCCAGGCTAGGAGGTTATCTTTCCTCACGCTGAGATTGTTTCTTGTCCACCGCCAGATTTTATCAAAGGCAGGCTTGTCATCGTTGAGCGCCGCCAGAACCATTCCATACCCCTGGCCTTCTGAATGAGAAACACTACCCTGGTAATAGTCTATGACTCTGCCTTCATCGCTGACAAATTGAGCTTTATATCTTGCCCACAGAGGATCTTCAGCATACGATTGAAGGCAAAAAAAAACGTAAGAGTAAAGACCACAAGAGACGCGGTTTTAAGCACTTCCCAGCCTCCTTTGCCTTTGTTTCTTCAAGAGATAGTAAACTGTGAGGGTCATGAATGCCACGGACAAAAGAACTAATAAGAAGAGGAACCAGGAATGAGTGCCAATATAAGATTTAAGCATATTGCCCCTTCCCAGTTTGCCGCTGTAATACCTTTCACCAACCTGTAAAGAGGAAACAGTATAGTCCTGTGAATCGAGGGCGACTAAAGTAATATCTCCTCGTGATTTCCCCTGCACGGAAGGGTTAAGTATAGCGCGGCTGGTTTTTTCTAAATCGTCTTCCGACGAAGCTGTCACCACTAGCACAGTCCTTCCCGACTCGTATGGGGATTGAAACGCCATAATAGCCCCTCTATCAGAGCCAAGGCCGCCCATCTCGCCGCCGGAAGAGTTATTAGTCGGAGGAGCCGCAAAAACTATGCTCCCAGGTTTATCCAAAAAGGAACTCTTTAGCTGCTCCCATTTTGAACCTACTGCCTCTTGCCTCAGGTTTTTCAGAAGAGGATACGAAGCGATAGCCGGAGAAATCAATTTTAATGGAGCTCTGGCTTGTAAATCTTCTGGGACGCTCTTTGTTTGACCCATGACTATTATGTCTCCTTTCCAATTATCAGGCTTATCGAAGCCTATATTGACCTTGAACAGCGGGTAGCCTATCTTCTGACTCATCAGCCCTATCAGGTTTAGAGCAGAGCTGACGGTTTTAAAATCAGATTGAGCGATGTAAAATGCCGTTTCCCTGCCGTCAGGCCAGCGGGTGAAAGGGTAGCCGTCCTCAAAAAATAGCTCCATCCTGGGCAAATCTACCCAGTGAGGCATATCGGGAAAACGAAACGAGGAATCGTCAAACAGGCTCAGAAAAAGATTCTCAGTCTGTATCAGCTCGCAGTGTCCTGTGACCGAAGGCGTCAGGACTGCTTGAAATGAGATCACGTTATTTCCTCTCCTGAAGAGATAGGTCGGAATCGGGACTTTATAATCTCTATAGACCGCTCCATTCGGATTATCAAGGTGGATAGCGTTTATATTCTCGCCGTTGAGCAAAATATTCAAGACCGAGTCAGAGCGCATTCCCGCTCCATACACAAGGTGAAGAGACAGTTCGGCAAATAGGTTCGGTTCTATTAAAAGGTCTGTCGGCAGACGAAATGAGAGGTCTCTGCCTTCGGAAATCATTCCCTTGAAAGTATGGCTTGCCAAGCTCAAAGTTTTAAAACTATATTCGCTTCCCAGGCTGATTATCGACCTGCCGGTATATGGATTAACTTCCGGCAAAGAAATTTGCTTTACTTCCATTTCATCCGTATTGGGAAACGGATAAGAGATAACAGCCAAAGCCTTAGCAGCCAGCCTAACCTCATCGAGATTCATGCCGGATACTACAATAACGGCATGGGCCTTATTGCTTTCAGCTTTTTCTCCCTCTGTTGTCGAGCTTGTAGATTCTTTGACGGGGAGATGTGCTATTTTTAAGAACGGCCCCTCGACCTTCAAACTCGCGCTGCTCAGAAAAGCCTCTACAAACCCCTTCGTCCCGATCAGGATATTATCTCTATTCTGTTTTAGTTCTGAGGATAAGCCGAAGACGACGTTTCTATAGTCAAACCTGAGCGCAATCCCCGAGGCGACCGTGCTGGCAATCGAGACAAAATCAGAGTTCATCTCCTCGGTGATTATGTTCACTTCTCCTCTCGGAAAAATCTTTGGGTCAAATAAGTAGTCGGAGACAGAAGACAGCCTCAAAGGCACGGGCTTGAGTTCGTATTCCATCTCGATTGACGCTTCATCCAACTTCAGGGTTGTCCAGAGTTCCGGGGCGCAGGGATGCTCACATTCCAAAGTGTAATGCTGCGAGACTTTAAAGTTTAAATCATTATAGCCCGGCTCTAATAGACGCGAAGGAAGCGAAAGTACGACCTCTCCTTCTGGGGCGACAGGGTTAAGCGTAATTTGAGCTAGGGGATGCCCGTTCAGTTTAACCACCAGACGAGAGTTCTGAGCCAAAAGTGCAGAGGAGTTGACGTATCCAAACTTCAACGTTGCCGTTTTGACATTCCATCTCTCCGGCACAGGGATTTTTATTCCGTATTCTGCTCCGACGCATTTCAGCTCGATCGTCTTGACCGGGGCGATTTCGTAGACCGGGATTTTAACGGTTTCCGCCATAATAGACGGGATACAAAATATGATGCTTCCGACTAAATAAATTAGTACCGATATAACTACAAATCTCATTTTCCCACCCTCTTTAGGCTCGTTTCAACTCTTTCTCTGAGCTTATTATAATGTCGTTATCAATTTTCCTGAATAGACTGGACAACTTAGATTTCAAGTATCCGCTCAAGGTTATTCCTTTGATATTTTCCCACCCGCCCTGAACGCCTTTTTTCGCCAGATAAGCTAACCCATGATAAAACCCGACCGAATTAAACCTAGCTTCCCTGAAATCAACCCACCTCTGGCTGTCACCGTAGAAGAATCTCACAAGCTCTGGAAAGGTTTCTTTGCCCTCATTATAAAGCGCATACTCACAACCGAGCTGTGACAATTTACCCTTCTTCTTGACCCACGCTATCTTTGCTTTTAGCTTGTACTCTTGGCCGTAACTGTCTCTCGACTCTATAAAAACCTCTTCATTCCCATTGAGAACCAGGCTGTCCATAGGAATATCTATTCCCGCCCCCGTTAGCGAGAGGTCTCTGAATTGACCCTCTAAATAGCTATCCAGACGCGTGACGAAGAGTTTGACGCTTCCCTTCGTTTCGATCCGGTGAAAGCGGCGTGTATATCTTTTTTCCCACACCACGCCCAAACAGGCAAGCACGAGTACCAGGTTGTAAACGCTCCAACCGGTACAAATAGCGATTACGTCTCTGTGCATCGGATAGGAAAACCACTTAATTAAAGCAAAAGGAAATCCCGCGAGAATCAAAATGAGCATCACATAAAACGGCCCAGCCAGTGGACTTAAAAAGTCGTTCTCCAAACTCTTACCCTTGGGCGTGACCTTGAATGTCGGCGCCCTTGGGTTCAAAATAACGGAGATAATAGCCGGGATCACAAAGATCGATTGCACGCTTTCGTAAAGCTCTGAGAAGAACGACCACCTGACTTTTCCATAAAGGTAATCAGAGACGATGATGCTGCCGACTACGTGAGGGAGGGCATAAGCCAGCACCTGTTGAACAGACGCATTGTAAATCTTGAGACCGAAAAAAAGGTACGCCAGAGGCGCGAGGTAAAAGGCTATTCTCGTCAACCCGAAGAACCAGAAGAAGCAGGAGTTGGTATAACAGAGCCTCTGGTACAGCGAGAGCCCCTTCAAGAGCAACGGATTCTTTAGAATGAATATCTGAGTCATGCCCTGAGACCAACGGCTTCTCTGTAATATGAAATCGTCAAAGGTCTCCGGAGACAACCCGCAAACCATTGGACGGGAAATATAAGCGCTGTTGTACCCCTTGGAATGGAGCGCAAGCGCTGTTTCCGCATCTTCGGTGATTGTTTCTCCCACAACACCGCCTACCTCTTCCAGGCATTTCCTTCTCAATATTGCCGCAGAGCCGCAAAAGAATGCGGAGTTCCAGAAATCTAGCCCGAGCTGAATAGACCCGTAAAACATCTCGTTCTCACTTGGAGCGTCCATGAAAGTCGACAGGTTTTTTTCTACAGGGCTTGGGTTCACAAAAAAGTGAGGCGTTTGAACCAGGAAAAGCTTCTCGTCTTTTATGAACAGCCCCACTGTGTTTTTCAGGATGTCGCGTGTGGGTACGTGGTCGCAATCCAGAATAAGCACCAGCTCGCCGTCTGTGTGCTTCAATGCCTCATTTATATTTCCAGCTTTTGCGTGCTCGTTTTTTTCCCTGGTGAGATATTTAACTCCCAATTCATCGGCCATTTTTTTGAAGCTGTCGTGTCTATCCGATGCTGTTTGCGCAGTCTTGGGGTTGTTTCTTCTCGCTACGGTACCGCCGTCATCCAGTATATAAATGTTAAGTTTTTCCCGGGGATAGTCGATTTGAGCGCAAGCGGTCGCTGTCACCCGCACGATCTCCTCAGACTCACTGTAAGTCGGAATAAATATGTCCACTTTCGGGAGCTGTTTGGAGTCGAGAGGAAGTGGAACGGGCTCCCTGCTCAAGGGCCAGACGTTTACAAACATCCCCAAAAGGTGGACGGAAATGCTGTAACTCTCCGCCATATAAAGGAGCATAACAGCGCAGAAATCCAGAAAACCTGTATAAAAGAGAGTGCTGGATGTCCGCCAAAACCAGTACCTCATCGAAATGAATGTTGCCAGCAGGAGAAACAAAATTCTGACAGGTATTTTTTTGTTGAAATTCGGGCTTCTCTTGAGTACTGCAAGCGGTATCAAAATTCCCCATCCGACCAGAAACTGATGAGAAAGTGGAAGGTAAACACAGGAGAGATAGAGCAAAAAAGCTGTGCTCACAGTTATACCTAGAACTAGAATCGAATTTTCCAACGACGACCCTATGTACGGGGGACGTACCGTTTCTAAGACATTCATTGTCGCAACTAACTTTGCAAGAACAATGCCACATATTTCGAAGTTTGTAACTCATTCTATTTATTACCTTTTCTTATAAACATCGTTTTCTTTGTTTTTGCTGGGACAAATTTTGAGTCATTCTTATGCTTAAACCCTAAATATCTCCCTAAAAGTGTTATAAGAGCTGAATTATGATACAAATTCTGGGCGATAGGTGATGTAGCCTTTAACTTCTGTAGGAGCAGCGGGATCTGGGGTAGCGGACAAGAGGGAGGTCTTGAGGGAACATCTTCCAGCCGCGAAAACAATCGCGTCAAGGATGACGCTCCTACAAGAAATAAAACAACTCACCGTAGGAGCAGCTTCCAGCTGCGATAACGCCTTGGTCACACCAAGCCTGCCCTTGAGTTTGTCGAAGGGATTTGTGCTCTTACAGACATGTAATAATCAATAGGTAGTCACCCAAATCCAAAAATGTCATTTCGACTCCTTCGGCTACGCTCAGGATAAACTCCGGGAGAAATCTTTTCTTAAAGATTTTCAATAGATAAAACAAAAAGATATCTCACATCCGTTCGATATGACAGATTATTTCTATGTTTGAGCAACAGCCCGTCAAGATTTCATTTGTCAGATAACATCGAGAAATGAGTGATGGTCGCTTCAAGCTTGGAGCGTTAAGACAGCAAAACCTCTAACAACTTCTTCTCATCGCTCAGGTCTCCGATGACCTTTTTCATCGGCAGTGGCTGGACTTTTATTAGAGTGGGAGTTGCCAAAACCCTGTCATTCTCGGCAAGTTGCGGGTTTTCAAGAATATCAATCACAGTAAGCGTGTACTGCTCCTTAAATTTAACGTCCAAAAGCTCCTTGAATCGCTTAACTGCGCTCATCGAATTCGACGTCTTTCCTGCGACATAAAACTTGAATTCATACATGATAATTCTCCCTGCCTACATCGCTTGCGGCCATTCCAAAATGCTTTTTGCGATAAAGACTATCTCGTCGGCGCTCAGCGGTTTTCGAGCAAGCTCGAATTGCACTCCCTTTTCTTCGGCGATTCTGAGCTGATCAAAAAACTCCTTGTGGAACGCGGTGACTATATATACGGGAACCTGTTTGTCCTTCTTCCTGATTTCCTTCAACGTCTCAACCCCGTTCATTCCCGGCATCTTGAGGTCGAGAAAGATCAGGTCGTATTTGACGGTTTCTATCTTTTCAATTGCTTTACATCCGGATTCCACCGTCTCCACCGTACAGTCCGTATCTTCGAGCGCCAAGGCAAATGATTTTCTCACTGCCTCCTCGTCGTCTATGACCAAAATACGCTTATGCATTTTGTGCCCTCCTTTGTTCTCTCGTTTCAAGTGGTAATAAAATCTTAAACTTCGTGCCGACCCCGACCTTACTCTCAAAGATGATCTGTCCCCCATGGTCATCGACTATGTTGCGGCATACCGGGAGTCCCAAACCCGTCCCCTCTCCAGTCGGCTTTGTCGTAAAGAAAGGGTCGAAAATTTTGCCCTGAATATCGGGTGAGATTCCTGCTCCCGTATCCTCGATGGTTACGGCAAGAAAATCTCCGTCAGGTTTGACATCGATATTGACCTCCTTTTTTTGCTTATTCGCCATTGCATCGAGCGCGTTGACGACGAGGTTCAAGAGCATCTGCTGGATATTGTTCACACGCATCCAGACTTCGGGCGTTCCCTCGGCAACATTTTGAGTTATCGAAACGCCCTGGCTTTTGATTCGATATGACAAAAGCCTCAGCACTCTATCGATGACCTCGGAGAAATTTTCCTTCTTCATCTCTTCGGGACCCTCTCTTTCCATATGTGAAAACGTAAGGAGGTTTTTTACAATACCTATACAGCGTTTTGCCTCGCGCTCCGCATCCTGAAGGACTTTGTATCTCCTGTCGTTGTCGGACGTGTGTTTGAGACAGTATTGAATGAAATTGAGTATCCCCATCATGGGGTTATTCATCTCGTGTGCGACGCCTGCGGCCATCGTCCCTACTGAACTCATCTTCTCCTTTTGGATAAGTTGCATCGACTGCTGCTCTAACTTTGAGTAAGCCTCTTCGAGTCTGTTGTTTTGTTCTTCGAGCTTCTCCTCTATTTTTGTACGGTTGATTATCTCTTTTGAGAGCTCGACGTTGGAAAGGGCTAACTGCTTCGTTTTCAACGACAGTTCCTCTTTTGATTCTTGCAGCGACTCCATCTGTTTTGCGTTCTTGATTGCGGTCTCGATCTGCTGCACAACAATCTCGATTAATTTGATTTCTCCTTCATCAAAGGCATTCTTCTTCAATGAGTTAATGTTCATAGCTCCAACCGTCTTATCTGCAAGGCGAATGGGCATTGAAACATAGCTCTTTGTTCCCACTTCTTTACCGGCAGGTCCGAGAACATTATCGTTCTCTGTATCGGCGCAATAGGAGGTCTTTCCCTCTATAATCGTCTTCCAAGTAGCACCCTTGGGATATGGAATCCTCCTCACCCGCTCTATGAACCAATCTTCATAACCCCTATGAGCCTTCAAAACCGCTTCGGTTCCCTCAACAAGGCTAATGAAGATATTGTCGACTCCGTCAATATTTTCACTCATAGATTCGACGGCGTTCTCCAGGACATCCTGCAGGTCAATGGACTGATGAACACTCCGAGAAACTGAGTTTATAATCGTCTCGTAACGGCTCTTTTTGTCTAGCTGGCTCAAGGTTTCGTCTAGGGCCTGTTCTGCCAACTTTTTCTCCGTTATGTCTTCGACTGTTCCTTCATAATAAAGGACATTTCCATCATCTCCGCGAAACACAGCTGCGTTGTCCCGCAAAAAAATCTTGCATCCATCACTTCTGACACAAGAATTCTCCCAGGCTTTTATTTTTCCCTCCCTTTCTATGATTTCTATGAACTCTTTTCTCTGAGGGTTGGCGTTTAGGTCTCGCTTGCTAAGGTCCTCGAATGAAGAGTATCCTAGCATGCCGGTAAGAGCCGGATTTGCCATGAGGAAACGACCGTCGGGAGTCGTGCGGTAGATTCCCGTCGGAACGTTCTCGAATAGGTTCCTGTAACGCTCTTCAGATTGCCTCAATGCTTCCGCCCTTTTGGCATTACTGATTGCCGACTCTATCTGTTGTGCGACGATTTCTAGCAGTTTTAAATCTTGTTCGTCGTAGGCGTCTATTACAATAGAATTTATGTTGATACAGCCGATAGTTTTACCATCAAAATGAATAGGCATAGACAAGTAGCTCTTTATTCCGGCATCTCTCCCAGCCGGGCCGATTACTGTATCTTTTTCCACGTCGGGACAATACCGTGCCTTTCCTTCTGTAATTGTGTTCCAGGTGAAACCTTTGGGGCACGAGATTCTTCCCGCTTTCCGAATATACTGATCATTAAAGCCCTTGCTTGTTATCAGAACTGCATCTTGCCCCTCGACTTGATAAATTGCGACCATGTCCGCTCTGTCTAAATTAGCACTCATTGCATTTACAGCGTTCTCCATGACTTCTTGTAGGTCGATCGATTTATGAACGCTCTGAGTAACCGCACTTATGATCGTCTCGTAACGAGTCTTTTTTGACAACTGTATCAAATTTTCTTGAAGCGCCTCATCAACCTGTTTGTTCAAAGTAATATCTTGAATTTGGGCGATAAAATAAAGAGGATTGCCGCTGAAGTCACGAACAAGCGAGGCGTTCAAGAGAATCCATATCACGTGTCCGCGCTTGTGGAAATATCTTTTCTCCATCTGATAGGTATCGATCTCGCCCGCTAACAATTGGCGCGCGAAAGCTAGGTCAGCTTCCAGGTCATCGGGATGGGTAATAGTCTGGAAATCTGTGGCAAGTAATTCCTGCTCTGAATAGCCAACAATTTTGCACAACGAAGGACTGACCTTCAGCCAGCGTCCTTCTAATGACACCAATGCCATTCCAATAGATGCGTAGTCGAAAGCGCTACGAAAACGCTCCTCGCTCTCGCGCAGCACTTCCTCTGCCCGTTTGCGGTCGGCAATTTCGTCCTGCAGTTGCTTGTTAGCTCTACTTAATTCTGCCGTTCGCTCTGCAACTTTTATTTCCAGCTCATCTTTGGCTTTTCTGAGATTTTCTTCGGCTAGTCTCTGTTCTGTAATATCACGCGATACAGAAAGCAGTCGGAACGGTTTGCCTTGTTCGTCCAGAATTGGGACAATGATCACATCCCACCACTTGGGTGTACCTTCCATTGTGGGACAGAACCCGATGAACTTTCCAACCCCTCCAGCCTTGGCGGCTTCCACGGCTGCAATCACCGCCTCACGATGTTCGTCCTTCCAGAACTCGAGCCAATTCGCGTTGATCAGTGTGCCAAGGTCGCAGACTTCCATTAACTTCTGTCCACCTTCGCTCATCCAAACTAATCGTGCATCGAGGTCCAAAACCTTCATGCAGTCGAGGCTACTCTCGATTACCTTGTTCCTTAGCTCTTCACTGACACGTAATTCATGCTCTACCCTCTCGCGCTCTGCAATTTCGGCTTGTAATTCGTCGTTGAATTTATCTAGTCTTCTAGCAGTCGCCAAAGCTCGTTCGCTTTGAGTTGCCATCGACCACGAAATGGCAAAGATCAGCAAACTGATTATCGTCCCGATTGTGAATACAATCCTCGGCTTCTCTTTCCCTATTCCCGCCTCGAAAGCCGGCAACGACGAAAAACGAAGAGTCCAGCGATGATCGTTTATTTCTAGGGTCTCTGTAGCAGTGAGGTAGAAATCGACATTTTGTCCATACGACATGTTGTTTCCAAACATCCGCGATTTTTCCGACACTTGATTGCCGTCGAAAATTTCTAAAGCCACTTCGGGCTTACCGTCGCCCAAAATCCCCCGCATGAGGTCGTTCACGCGGAACGGACTATAAACATAACCCAGAAGATTTTCGCGGCGCTCTTCCACTGTCTCGTGGGACTGGCCGTGGCGATAAACCGGAAAATACATCAGAAAGCCGGCCTGCACGTCCCGGTCTGCTTCCTGGAGCAGCTTGACCTTGCCGGAGATAGCCGTGAGAGCTGTATCACGCGCCTGCTCCATGGCGAGACGGCGCAGCGGCTCGGAAAACATGTCGTAACCGAACGCCCTCAGGTTTCGTCCGCTAAACGGTTCTATATATACGATCGAGGTATATTCCGGGCGTTCTCCTTCGGGTTTGATATCGTAATCAGGAAAACCCTCCGCCCGAACCCGTTCAATGTGGTCGTTCTTTTGAGTTGGTAGAATAAGCTCGGCAAAACCGATACCCTGAATCCCCGGATAGTGCTTTTCGATGTTGAGGTTCTTCACATAAACACGCAATTCGTCTCGCGTCACCTCTTCCGACGCATCGAACAGTCCCACACAGCCGTTTAGAATTTGCTCGTAAGCCATCAGGCGCTGCCTGATGGCTGATTCTACCTCGTTTACTCGGGATTCAAATCGCTCTCGGGAAATTTTTTCGACATTAGTTTTAGTGATCCACCAAGCTCCAGCCGCTATGACCATAGAAAGAACAAACATGAACGCCGCAAGCCACCTTCCATAGGATGACAGGAATTCTTTTTTTATTACCGGCTCTGATTTTATATTATGAGAATTTTCTTTCATTTTATTCACTTCTTCACTACTGTCCAAAATAATCAGAAATCAGAAAATCCCTCCCTATAAACATAAGTTGTGAAAAATGGGATTGCTTCGGTCGTGGAATTTATCCCTTCGGCAAGCTCAAGGCAGGCCTGAGCCAGCCGAAGGACTCCCTCGCAGCAACTGTGTTAAAAGTCAATCTTCATTTTTTTAATATCAAAAATATTTCAATTTACTGATGTTTTATAGCATTCTCTCTTTAACATCATTGCGTTTAGCATTCTGAGCAAT
>Ga0187893_10005508_pt1 | contig 22653 bp, 17 predicted proteins | sample MA1701074metaG_FD_139574 | JGI IMG/M metagenome (GOLD analysis project Ga0187893, IMG submission 139574) | White microbial mat communities from a basaltic lava cave in the Kipuka Kanohina Cave System on the Island of Hawaii, USA - MA170107-4 metaG ...
CATAGGGATAATGCGATGCGCAGGAGAGAGCAACATAGCCAGGGCATGTCGGAAGTTTGCCGCTCAGCCCTGGGCTGCTTTGGCTCTCCTCGGTATCAAAACCTAAAATTAAATGGCCCTAGGCGGCGGGCAGTTGTTTTATGCTGACTTCGGGCTTCGGACTCCAGACTCCAGACTCCAGACTTTAAATAGCAAATTCTGATTCGAGCGCGAGTTGAGTCTTGCGCAATTCGAAGCGGGCGCGGCCCACGTTGCCGCCGGGATTGAGAGCGAGCAGGAGGAAATACTCCGAGGTGATCGGGCGCAGGAGGAATGTCAGTCGGTCGGTCGCTATAACCATCTCGCGAAGGTCGCCAAGCTCCGTATCCGATGCTGTGCGCATGGAGCGGCGCAGCAGGTTGGTGAATTCGATGGCTATCAACTCAAGGTCGAGCGAAGGATCGAGGTCTTTTGTGTATCGCTCGATCAAAAGTCCGTCTATGCCGAGTATGGCGGCAGCCGCGCTGCCTTCGATGCGATCAGCTATTTCGGTGAGATTGTCTTTGAAACTCAAGGCTGCCTCCCAAATGTGAAAAGTGGATGATGAATTCTCTCACAACTGAGTCTTCATCATCCACTTTTTTCCTGTCTACTGGCCGCCTTTGCCGCCGCCTGTCTGCTTTTGAGCAGGAGGCTGAGTCGCAGGCTGAGTCACTTGATTCGTCGGCGCGGTTGCGCGCTGAGTATTGGAAGGCGTGCCTTCGGTGGCGCTGCGCTGCGTGCGCGGGCCGTAGGTTCCTTCGGGTCGCACGATGCGAGGGGTGATGAAGAACAAAATTTCATCCATCGTCCGCTGCGTGGTGCGGCGTTTGAAGAGTTCGCCGAGTATCGGGATGCGCGCGATTCCGGGCATACGGTTCTGCGAGTGGGATTCGGTGTCGATGTTGACTCCGCCCATCACGAAGGTTCCGCCGTCCTGAATTCGCACCGTCGATTCGGCAGACTGAGTGTTGATGCCGGGCGTGCCTCCGTTGAGTTGCGAGGCAAGCGAAGCGTTGACGGTGTTGTTTTCGGCCACGACGTGCATGGTCACTTCGCCCGTCTCTTCGACTATGATCGGAGTGATCTCAAGACGAAGCGCGGCGGTTATGAAGGTCGTCGTGATGGTGTTGTTCGATACGGTTTGAACGGGTATCTGCACGCCGTTGATTATTTCAGCCGTCGTGTTGTTCTGAGCCGCTACGCGCGGGCTGGCGACTATTCGAATCTGGCCTTTTCTCTCGGATGCTGAAAGCGCGAGCGAGATGATGCCCGTGCCGAGCAGTCCCGTAGTGAGACTCAGCACGCCGCTGGCGGTTCCGACTCTCAGCGCGTTGGACGCGAACGGGCCTATAAGGTTCGGGCCTATCTGACCCTTGTTGGCCGATCCGCCGCCGCCGCTATCGCCGCCGCCGCTATCGCCGCCGCCGCTGCCGCCGCCCTGACCGGTGGGAGTGCTGACCGATCCGCCGCTCAACTGAGTAGCCGCTGTTTGCAGAAATCCGGTAGCGCCGTTGCGGCTATTGACCGCTGCCGCCGCCAGTTCGTTTCCGATGTCGCGCAGGAAGTCGCGATTGGCTACCACGATGCGGGCTTCGATTTCAACCTGCGGCTCTGCGCGGTCGAGTTGAGCGATGATGCTTTCAACTGCGCGGATATAATCCGGCAGGTCTGTAACGATCAGGCTGTTGGTGCGCGCATCCGCTTCGATGCGCCCGCGGGAACTGAGCCGCTTTTCGGCTATGGTGACGAGCGTAGCGCCTGCATTCGGGCCGCTGCCCGAACTTGCTCTGGAACTGCTGCTGCCGCCCGACCGTCCTCCTCCCGTGCCTTGCAGCGAGCCTGCGGCTCGCGCATAGCGCAGGTGAATGATCTTGGTTTCGAGCGGAAGGCTCTCCATCTTCGCTTTGACTATATCAAGCTGCTGCTTCTCTTCATCCTTGATGGCATCGAGCGTAGCCACTCGAACGAGTTTGCCGCTGCCTTCGCAGACCCAGCCCAGTCGCTGCGCGCGAAGCACGGACATGAGTATCTGATTCCACGGCAATTCCGTAATGCGAACATCCACAGGGACGGACGCCGGAACGGATTTGTCTACGATGAAGTTGATTCCGTACTGCTCGGACACGAAGCGCAGCATATCGCGAATATCTACGCCCGCGCGCAGATCGAAGCTCAACGGCCCGCCCACATAATTCGGATCGCAAAGCGACATGTCATTCCTTCTCTGCTGACCGTTGGCAGCCGAAACGCTCGGAGGAGTCGATTGCGCGGGGCGCACTGAATCGGTCGCAGGGCGATTTGCGGCAGGCTGTGAAGGTGTCACAGGCTGAGAGAGATTCTCTCTTACGGCATTGACCGGGCGCTGGGCCGATTGCAGTCCCGTCGGTTGCGACCCCGTAGATTTCGGCCCTGCGGGCTGCGATGCGCTGGGCTGCGACGCGCTTGGTTGCGCAGGTTTGCCTGCTGGCTTTTGAGCGTTAGGGTTAGTCGCGTCGGCAGGGAGATTCGATTTCACGGCAGGCTGATTGGCCTTCGTGTCGTTGTTGACGACTCGCTGACCTGCAACCTTGACTTCAGGCTGAGTTTCGGTTTGCGCGACCACTCCGTCAGGCACTCCGTTAGGTTCGCTCTTCACGAACGCGCTCGCAGGGCCGATGGTGATGACGAGTTGCGTTCCGTCGCGCTCAATGGTGTAAGGAACTTTCGATTTCGTGTCCAGCACGATTCTCACTGTCCCGGCTGCGGGCTGGCCCACGCGGAAGCGATCAACCGAAGCCGCGCCGACGTTTATCGTCTGATTGCCCGTTGTGAGTCGGACTCCCGTTATATCGACGACCACTCGCCACGGATCAGCGAGCACGAAATCCTTGAACTGAGCCGCCCCGTCCGTATCGACTATGACGCGAACCGCGTTGCCCGCCGATTCGTGACGCACTGCGCGCACGAGCGTTGCCGGACGCAGAGCCGTAGGACGCGGCTTCGCGTTGTCATTGGCGGCTTTCTCTCCGACAGGCGGAGTGACCTCGACGCCCGCGCGTGCGGGCTGGCTGACCTGCTTGGCCTGCGCTGCGAGATCGTCTTTCGCATCGGATTTGGCAGGAACGGCTTTGGCCGCGGCGTCGGGTGAAATCTCGACCACGAGCGTATTGCCTTCCACGCGGGTGCGGTCATAGGCTGCCTGGCGCACTGCGATATCTATGCGGGTTGCCGCGCGGGATGCGCCCTGTTTCCCATCTCGCACCGTGACCGATTCGACGAGCGCGCTTTTGACCTCGTACTGAGGCGCGAGTTTCGATTCCGCGCTCGGCATCTCTATCTGGATCAACCGCTCCGTCGGTTTGAAGACCGTATAGAGAGGAGGCGCGTTTGATTCTATAAGAATGCGCGTGCGCCCTTCGACCTGTTCCGTCCTGAGCGAGACCAGCGTGAAGGCGCGGCCCTCCGGCGTGAATATGGAAATCGCGGGCTGTGCAAACACAAAGGTGTTGCTCACGAGCGCAACGAGCGCAAGCGCTGCGATAATCCTTCTGTTAAACATGACTCTACTTCCCCCTCTCAATTTGAGTTGAACTGTGAAGCGGACGCAAGTGAGGGCATGAGTCTCACTATCATGAAATCGAAAGCTGATAAACTCTTTCTAATGCGAACGTCCTCTTCGTGATCGTCAGATAAAATTACGCCCCGCGCGAGGGCGCTGGAATTTTCTCCGTTCAACGGGTGCGTTGCGGCGTAGTAGGCAGCTTTGCCAGCACCTGCACCTGCGGAGACTGTTTGCCATTGACTTCGACATAAGTTGTCTGGCGAAAAACCACTTTCGCCGAACCTATATCAGATTCATCGCCTTCTATGCGAAGCACTTCGCCATTGAAGCACTTGAGACCTCGTCGCACGAAGAACGTAGACCCGGTGGGCTGCGCCTGCACGAATGCGCCGTAGCCTTGATGGTCGCGAAATATCCCCGTCACGTTCAATTCAGCCACCAGGTACTGCATCATCGGATGAGGATCGGGACGGTTTTCCGAGCGCGCTTTATCGAGTTCCTGACGGTACTGCGCGCGGCGCACTTCGAGCGAAGGAAATCCTATCTGAACCACGCGGTCGGCTGCTTCCTGGCCTGACCTCGTGGTGGTCGCCTTAGGTTTGGGCGTGCGCTTGAAAGGGTCACGGCCCGCCGGTTTGTAGGGCCGTATGGAATCGGCGGTCGGCCCGACATATTCTTTGGCGGAACCGTTCTGCTGCGCGAAGCGCGGACTCGGCGCGCAGACGAGCGCGGCGGCTAGTATCAGGCCGGACAAAAATCGTGTGTGGGTGTTGATCGAATTTATTTTCATAACACTGCTCCGCTCTACTTTGGTTGATTGGCTGGCGGCTTTGCTGGCCCTTTGCCCGCAGCGGCGGGCGGCGGGGCTGCTTGCGGCGGCTTGGTCAGCTTCTCAAGGTTTGCGGGCGAGATGTAATAAGCCGTCAGTACGAATGCGCTGTTTATGGTCCGTCCAGCCCCCTGCGCGTCGTCCTCGGCTTCCTTGATCTCGACATCCGTCACGCTCAGTATGCGCTTGTAGAATCCGAGTTCGGAAAAAAACTTGCCCAAAGAGTCATAGCTTCCGCTGACCTGAACCAGTATCTGCTGCGCGGTGTAAATTTCCGCCTCTGCCGGTTTGCCCTGATTGAACTGTTTGAGTTCCAATCTATTATTTCGCATCAGGTCTTTGATATTGTCATAGACCTTCGAAATCTCGACCTGATCCGGCAGCAGGTCGCGCAGCTTGTCCATTTCCTCGCGCCTCTGAGCGAGCGCTTCTTCCGTCGCCTGAAGGTTCTGGCGTATGATGCTGCCCTGCGCGTTTTTGGCCTTCAGCGTCTGAACCTGCTCGATCATCTTGTCGGTATCCTTGCGCGTGTCGCTATAGAGCAACATATCCGTGACATAGATGAGCAAACCGACCAGAACGACGAGTATCGCCATCTGGTAGTACCAGGGCATGCGAGTCAGGAAGCTGCCCGATTCAGTCTTATCCGTTGCGACGTTGGTGGTAACGACTGCTGACATAAACTGTCTCCTTCATTTGCCCTGTGGCGGCGCGGCAGGGGCCGCAGGTTTGTCATCACCTTCGGCTCTCGGCTTGTTGTAAGTGCAGGTGATGGTGAATTGAAACACGCGGGCAGCAGGCTCAGGGGTTTCTTCCTTCTTCTTGTCCTCTTCCTTCACATCCTTGCCTTCGATTGAAAGCGAGAGGTCTGTGAACAGCCCGTTGGAGAATTCCAACTGGCGAAGGAAGTCGGCGATGATCTGCTGATTCGAAGTGCTTCCGGCTATGCGAAGAACAGCGCCCTTCTGGCTCACGTCGGAAAGCTTGAAATCGTTTTGTCCGCCGGGCAGCCGCTCGTTGATGGCCGAAAGCATAGCGACCGGCCCCTTCTGCTCGGCGCGCAATTGCTTGATGACCTTGATGCGCTCTTCGACCTGACGGAGTTCGGCTTCGAGTTGATTCTTGCGATTGATGTCGGCTTCGAGTTTTTTGGATTCGGTCTGCTCGACTTCAAGCTGGCTCTTGGCATCGGCGTGGGCATTGTTGGTGAGCAGATAATCTATGCCGATGACTATTACATAGATGACCAGGGCCGCCGCTACCATGAAAAGCTGTTGCCCGCGACGGGCGGCGACTTTCGTCTTCTGAATCGAGACGCGCTGCTCGGCAGTTCCTTCGAGAAGGTTTACTCTGATCATTTCGTCACCTCCAAAACCCTCACGGCAAGCCCTACGGCTATGGCCATGTTGGGCGAAAGCTCGCGGAGGAATTCCTCATCGAATTTTTTGTGGTCGAAGCGGATCGAGCGAAAGGCGTCGAACTGCTCGACGGGTATCTGAAACTTGTCTGAAAGATATTCGCAAAGATATGCGACCTTCGATGACCCGCCAGCTATCAGCATTCGATCAATCGAAGGAGAATCGACAGCCGTCGCGCGGAAGAAGTCGAGCGTGCGCTGAATCTCCATCGCCAACATCTCCGACACTGACCGGATGGCCGACCCGGCCTGCTCATCGGAAGTATCCCCCACCATCTCCTGCCCGCCGCGCGCTCCGCGCCACGTGCGCTTGAGCATCTCGGCCTGATCGAATGTCAAATTGAGTTCCTTTTGCAGCAGGTCTGTAAACTGATTTCCGCCCGCAGAGATATCGCGGGTGAAAACCGAATTGGTTCCGCGCACGATGTTGATGGTCATCACCGAAGCGCCGATATCTAAAAGCGCGGTCGTCATACCGGGCATCGGATGATAGTTGAACTCGTAGGCATTCTGGAGCGCGAAGGCATCGACGTCCACTATGACGGGCTGTTTTCCGGCCTGAGCGATGACCTGCGTGAACTGATTGATCTTGTCGCGCTTGCAGGCCACGAGCAGAACGTCCATGTTCGATGTCGCCGGATCAGCGCCTGTCACCTCGTGATAGAGGTTCACGTCGTTTATGTCGAAGGGTATATACTGTTCGGCTTCCCAGTGAATCTGCTCATCAAGCTCTTCTTCGGGCATGGACGGAAGCGTTACTTTTTTGACTATGACTGCGTGTCCCGAAAGCGAAGTGGCGACCTGATTGGTCTTGATGTGATTTTCGACCCAGATGCGGTTTATGCAATCCGAGACGTGATTGAGATCGATTATATGCCCGTCGACGATGGTGTCAGGCTGAAGGTTCTGATGAGCGAGGTGAACGAGTTCGAATCCGTTGCGCGTGGCTTTGAGTTCCACCGCTTTGAGCGAACTCGAACCGATGTCGAGACCTACGATGCTTCTGGTTTTTTTCCCTAGCATAGCTCCCCCGGGAAGATAACGCTTTCGGCTTTCGAGAAAGCCTGAAAACTTCATGGCTTGAATCATCTACAGGGGCAGACGTTTTTAAGAACGCAGGGAGCGCAAGCTATGGAAGGGGCGACTTCTCAAGGGCCTGACGACAGATGCCTGGGGTGCTTAGGGCTGACAGTCACTTGCAAGCGTTGCTTGCGCGGCAGCGTTTGCGCGGCGACTTTTGCTGACTCTCAGACGGTTGTGATCGCTTGCCTGCTTCTGATCGCACCCGACTGAAACGACTGCGAGGTGTGCCTTCGATGACCTCAGCAATTACGACGAATCAAAAATCAAAACGACACTTTTTTATCAACCGGGAACAGTTCTACCACCCGTCAGAATCCATGTCAACACTAAATTTTTTCACCTTTTTGCCTCTGCGGTTCTGCCCCGTCGAGGGACTCGAAACAGCGCGTCAGGCATCCTTATTCTCTGCCCGCTGCGCGCGCATCTTGCGTGGCTGCTTCACCGAGCGATAGAATCTTTTTTGATTTAGCCGCAGTAACAAGTGATCGCTTGCATGAAACAATGGAAAATTTATGATTCACACGTTCAACAAAATCGCAGCCAAAGTATTCGGCACCGCAAACGAGCGACTGCTCAAACAACTCTGGCCCGTAGTCCACGAGATCAACGAGCTTGAGCCTGAAATGAAGCGACTCTCGGATGAAGAGTTGCGCGAGCGGACGGAAAAATTCCGCGCGCACGTCCGCCAGCGTCTGGAAGAAACTCCGGTCACAGGCGATACATTCGCAGAGCAAAAAATAGCTCTGCGCCGCATCATAGATGACGCGCTTAACGAAATACTCGTCGAAGCCTTCGCCGTCGTGCGCGAAGCGTCTCGAAGAACCACAGGCATGCGGCATTTCGATGTGCAGTTGATAGGCGGAATGGTGCAGCATCGCGGAATGATATCGGAGATGAAAACCGGAGAAGGCAAAACTCTGGTCGCTACGCTTCCGGCTTACCTCAACGCTCTGGCAGGACAGGGTGTGCATATCATAACCGTGAACGATTATCTGGCCAAACGCGACACCGATTGGATGGGCAGAATTTATCGCTTCCTCGGACTCACGGTCGGCTGCATTCAGCACGACATGGACGACGGGGAACGGCAGGAAGCCTATAGCGCGGATATCACCTACGGGACGAACAACGAATACGGCTTCGATTATCTGCGCGACAACATGAAATTCGATCCGGCAATGATGGTGCAGCGCGGCCATTACTTCGCCATCGTCGACGAAGTCGATTCCATCCTCATCGATGAAGCGCGAACCCCGCTCATCATCTCAGGCGCGTCCGAAGATTCGACTGAAAAATACTACACCGCGAACGAGTGCATGCTGAGGCTCAAGACCGAACAGCAACGACGAGTCGCCGAAATCAAAAGCGCCGAAGGCGATCTCGATCTCAAACAGGATGCGCGATTGGTTTATCACCTCGATGAAAAGCAGCACTCAGCATCGCTGACGGAACTCGGAGTCGAGCTTGCCGAAAAAATAACCGGGGTCGGAAATCTTTACGATCCCGAAAACATGGAACTGCTGCACTGCGTCGAGCAGTCGCTCAAAGCGCACTCGCTTTATCACCTCGACAAGCAATACATAATCAAAGACGGCGAAGTGGTCATCGTCGATGAATTCACGGGCCGATTGATGCCGGGACGACGTTGGAGCGACGGACTTCATCAGGCCGTAGAAGCGAAAGAGGGCGTGAAGATCGAAGCCGAGAATCAGACGCTTGCGACCGTCACGCTTCAGAATTATTTCCGCATGTACGCCAAGCTCGCGGGCATGACGGGAACCGCCGAAACCGAAGCCTCGGAGTTCGCCAATATTTATAAACTGGATGTCGCGGTCGTCCCGACGAACCAAACGATGATCCGCAAAGACAACTCAGATATGATCTATCGCACGGCTCGCGAGAAGTGGGACGCGGTGGTCAAGGAAATAGAAGAACTTCACCAAAAAGGTCAGCCTGTACTTGTCGGCACCATTTCAGTCGAAAACTCGGAGATGGTCGCAGCGCGGCTCAAAAAATTGCGCGTACCTTACAACGTCCTCAACGCCAAGCCTGAACATGCGGCGCGCGAGGCCGATATCGTAGCTCAGGCCGGACGCAAGGGTCAGGTGACGATTGCCACCAACATGGCCGGACGCGGCACGGACATCCTTCTCGGCGGCAACCCTGAATTTTTAGCCAAGCAGTTGCTCAAGGAAAAAGAGATCAACCCCGACGAAGCCAGTGAAAAGCAGTGGGCCGACGCATTGGAGCGAGCGCGCAAGGTCACGGATGCCGAACACGAAGAAGTAGTCGGGGCAGGCGGGCTTCACATACTCGGAACCGAGCGTCACGAATCGCGTCGAATAGATAATCAGCTTCGCGGACGTTCGGGCCGTCAGGGCGACCCCGGATCGTCGCGATTTTTCCTCTCGCTCGAAGACGACCTGATGCGAATATTCGGCGGCGAGCGAATCAAGGGACTGATGCTCAGACTAGGGATGGAAGAAGGCGTGCCGATAGAATCGCGTCTGGTTTCGAAGCGAATCGAATCGGCGCAAAAATCTGTCGAGGCGCACAACTTCTCCATACGCAAACATCTGCTCGAATACGACGACGTGATGAACAAGCAGAGAGAAGCGGTCTACTCTCTGCGTCGCGAACTGCTGATGGGATTCGAGGGCGACACGCTCGAAGAACAGCAGCGCAATCAGCGCGAATACATACTCGGCATCGCGGAAAACGCTCTGGACAATCTCGTCGATCAGCACATGCCGAAAGAGCAGCGCCCCGATCAATGGGACATCGCGGGACTAAAGGATCAGCTTCGTCTGCTTTACGGACTGGACATCGAGGATGAAGGAATCGATGTCGATGAGATGAGTCCGCAGGAAGCGCGCGAGACGATATGGGCGAAGCTCGAAGAGAAGTACACCGAGAAAGAAGTGCAGATGGGCGCAGCCTCTCTGCGCGGGCTTGAGCGATATATAATGCTCAACATAGTCGATCAGCAGTGGAAGGATCACCTGCTCGCGCTCGATCATTTGAAAGAGGGCATAGGTCTGCGGGGCTACGGTCAGAAAGACCCGCTCGTCGAATACAAGCGCGAATCGGGCGGGCTGTTCGATGCGATGGTCGAGCGAATCGATACTGAGACGGTTCGTTATCTGTTCAACTTTCAGGTGCAGGTCACTCAGTCAATCGAGCAGCAGTTGCTCGAACGTCGTCGTCGTCAGCGTCGCGGTCGGATAGCCTTCACGAAAGCCAACGAAACGGCCTTCGCAGGCGGCGAAGAAGATGCGCAAAAGCCCGCGCGACACAAAGGCCCGCGCGTCGGGCGAAACGATCCGTGTACGTGCGGATCGGGCAAGAAGTACAAAAAGTGCTGCGGCGCTTGAAAGGAGTTTTCAATGTCTGCGGGAAAGGCTAAAGGGAAAGACCGTGATTACCAGATTTTGTGCCGGGACTTTTTGTTGGAAAGATACAATCTAAATGATCTCCGTCCTTATGAAGGAGACGGTATTGACGTCTCTTTCAGTGTTGGAGGGACACCTCGAATAATGGATGTAGCTCTCGTGGATTCAGAAGGAACTCTTCTAATAGCTGAATGCAAAAGGCAAAAAAACAAGACCAAACTGATTGATATAGATGCGTTTGCACACAGAGTTGACTTGATAAAAACAGGCACTTGTCGAAAAGTTGTTGGCGTTTTCTTCACAAAAACTCAATTTCAACGAGGCGTTGTCAAATCTGCGGTTTGGGAAGATATTGATGTGATTATTTGCAGTGAAGAGCAATCTTTACAAAACTTCATCGTATCCTATCAGCTTTATGATCTGGAACGGGGGAAACGTTTCCAAAGGGCTGAGGGGTATTTCGCAGGATCAATTCAGCCAACAGGCTCCTTGAGCCTGAGAATAATTCGAGCAAACGGTACGAAGGCATCACAAAAGTAAAATAGAAAAATAACTACTCAGCCCTGTAGCTCCGTAGGAGCAACCTGTTTATAGAGCCAGATAGACAGGTCGCTCCTACGGAGCTAGGAAATCCTGCTATATCGTCGGTCTATAAACAGGTCGCTCCTATGGAGCTAAACAGCCCGACAAGCTTGCAGCCGAATGATGCCTCTATATTTCAGACATCCGGCGCTTGATCCAGAGCGTGAGGTCGACAGACGTGGCCGAATGATGCCTCTATATTTCAGACATCCGGCTGAGTAGTTACATAGAAAATTGACTGTTGAAGAAAGCTTTGCCCGTTAGAAGAAAAGCGTATAAGGCACAAAATCAACAGCCCTGCGTTTGTGTTTCGCTCCATATTCTCGAATCTCAACCAAGCTACAACTGACCCAGTTTTAATGAGACAAACCACCTTCTTTCATGCTACAAACCCACAACGCCGGAGTCGCTACAAAAATTCAATGAGCTATGCCTGAAGCTGCTTACAAAGCCGATGCGGTCATCATCGGCGGCGGGCTTGCCGGACTCGTCGCCGCTATCGAACTGCTCGACTGTGGCAAAAGCGTCGTACTCCTTGAACGCACGGGCAATGACCGTTTCGGCGGGCTTGCCCGCACATCATTCGGCGGCATCTTCATCACAGGCTCTCCCGAACAAAAACGCGCAGGTATAAATGACAGTCCCGATCTCGCTCTTCGCGACTGGATTCGATACGGCGAACTTCGAGAAGAAGACCTATGGCCGCGTCTGTGGGCCGAGGCTTACGTCAATGGTTGCAAAGATGATGTGAGCCGATGGCTGAGAGAGCGCGGCGTTTCGTTTTTTCCAGTCGTCAACTGGGCCGAGCGAGGTTTGAACGAGCCGGGAAATTCCGTACCGCGATTTCATATAGTCTGGGGAACAGGTCAGGGACTCGTACTCGCTCTGCTCTCTCATCTCCACTCTCATCCGCGACGCGAAAAACTCAAACTCCATTTTCATCATCGTGTCGCCTCACTCACCGAGAGCGCAGGTCGATTCACGGGCTGCCGAGGCATCAACGAACAGACGGGCGAAGAATTCACAGCCGCTGGCGAAGCGATCATCATCGCCGCGGGCGGCATCGCGGGCAATCTCGATATGGTTCGACAGCACTGGTACGAGGATTGGGGCGAGCCGCCTGAACTGTTGCTCAACGGCTCTCACCCTCAGGCAGACGGACATCTGCATGAAGTCGTGCGAAACTTTGGCGGCCAGATAACTCATCTCGACTGGATGTGGAATTATGCTGCCGGTGTGCATCACTGGAAGCCTCGTCACGAACTTCACGGACTGTCGCTCGTGCCTCCGAAATCCGCGCTGTGGGTAAACTACGAAGGACGCCGCCTGGGGCCGCCTGCGATGGTTACGGCTTTCGATACGCGCTATCTGGTCGAGACGATCTGCCGCGAGAAGAAAAAATATTCGTGGCAGGTGTTGAACTGGAAAATAGCGAAGAAGGAATTTGCTGTCTCAGGCTCGGATTTCAATCACGCCATTCGCGAAAAGAAGTTTTTGAAATTCCTGCTCTCAACTATTCTTGGCAATCCCGCATTGGTGCGCGAGTTTATCGCTAACTGCGAGGATTTCGTCACCGCCGATTCTGTGCCGGAGCTTGTCGAAAAGATGAACGCGCTTGCAGGCACGCGGGATGTCGACTTGAAAATCCTCGAAGAAGAAATTCGGCTCTACGACGCGCAGATAGAGCGCGGGCCTGCGTTTCACAATGATGATCAGTTACGACGCATCGCGCACGCGCGCCAGTATCGCGGCGACCGCGTGAGGACTTGCAACTTCGCAAAGATAGATGATCCGCGGGCAAGACCGCTCATCGCCATTCGCGAATTCATACTGACGAGAAAGAGTATGGGTGGAATCCAGACCGATCTCGATTGCCGCGTATTGAACAAAGAGGGTGAGCCGATGCCGGGGCTTTATGCCGTGGGCGAAGCGGCAGGTTTCGGCGGAGGCGGAATTCACGGCCTTCGCTCGCTCGAAGGAACATTCCTCGGCGGCTGCATATTCACCGCCCGCCGCGCCTCTCAATCGATTGCGAAAAAGTAAGCTGCCCGGTCGGTCATCTATTTTCAATCGCCCGATGTTTTGAATCCGCTGACAAAAACCTTCCCCTTACAAGTGACGTCTACGAAGTCCGGTCGCAATTCATTACAGCGATGGTTCGCATTAAAGTGTTTTTAGAATTCTCTTATAACTCTTTTAATGCGAATCAAGGGTTGAAAATCGTCTGTGTTGAAATCAAAGGATTTACAGACTCAGCTTTTCAACTATTATCCGGTTGTTGATCGTACCCCCCTGATTCTATACATCTGATTTCTACTCTTGATTCGCATTTTTAGATGTTCTTAAAGACGCTCTAGCGTCCCTCAGGTTATCGTGGCAGCGTCAGAGACAGATTCAACCCCGAAGCGAGGCAATGAAGTTCCGAAAATAACACGCTTGATGAATCGACGATGTATGAGAATGAGAAGCTGTTTCAGACGGAGATGGCGGGTCTTGCGCTCCACCGGGCGCAATCTTTCCGGCGGGCGATGAGTTTCGCTGGTAACAACTCAGAATCAACCAAGTCATGGAGGAAGTATCATGAAATCAAGGGCAGTTCGAATATTATTCACAGCGATCCTCGCGCTGACCATTGCATCAGTCATTAGCTGGATAGCGATTGACCGGGCGAGCGCCGAATCATCACGAGCCTCGTCAACTCAGGATATAGGCGCGGCTCGCGCTGCATTAGGTCACGCCATGGCTGAACACGAAGCTCGCGCCAAAAAAGGGAAAAACCCGGAAGTGACCAGTGCCTTTCGCGCTTATAAAGCAGCAGTAGATGAACGCAGGGCCGAGATTTACGAAAGGCTCAGACAACTCGACCTGCTGATTGCCGAGCCTCCGAGCGATTCGATGATTGATGATCCGGCTCGAAGTTCTTACCTCAACCCTCGCCCTGAAGTGAGCGCGTTCGTGGCTGAGTACGACGACCACCGCGCAGAGTTGAGCGCGCTCACACGCGACTTCAAATCTGTCAACGATCAGGTCAATCTCATGCTGGGTTTGCAGGCCGCCGCTTGTCCGCCATTGACGACGATCAACGGGACGCTGGGGAGCGGGAGTCAGGATGCTCCCTTCACGACGGGACAACAAACGGGGCGAATCCTGAACGGGCTTGGCAACGTCACGTGCGGCAGTTCCAATCCCTGCACTCTCAACACCGCCGTCGGGCTTCGCACCTTCGACGCTTATACATTCACCAATCCCGGAATGACTACTGCCTGCGTGACTGTCAACTTCACCATGACGGGCTGCAATCTCGGACAGGCTATGCAGTTTTCGGCGCGGCTTGGCAGCTTCGATCCTGCCAATCCCTGCGCGAACTATGTTGGAGACGGAGGGGCAGGATTCAGCGGCGAGATCGATAGATCATTTTCCTTCAATGTGCCTGCCGGACAGGATTTCGTCATCGTCGTCAATGCGAACGATATCGATGGCGGTGCCAGCAGCGCAGTGGGCTGCGCTTACAGCCTGACTATAAGCGGGCTACAGTGTCAGGCAATTTGTCCGCCTGCGACGGCGATCAACGGGACGCTCGGAAGCGGGAGTCAGAATGCTCCCTTCACGACGGGACAACAAACGGGGCGAATCCTGAACGGGCTTGGCAACGTCACGTGCGGCAGTTCCAATCCCTGCACTCTCAACACCGCCGTCGGGCTTCGTACTTTCGACGCTTACACATTTTCCAACCCCGGAACGACTACTGCCTGTGTGACTGTGGATTGGACAATGACAGGCTGCAATCTCGGACAGTCTATGCAGTTTTCAGCGCGCATAGGCAGCTTCGATCCCGCCAATCCCTGCGCGAACTATGTCGGCGACGGAGGAGCCGGGTTCAGCGGCGAGGCTGATGGCTCGTTTTCCTTCAACGTGCCAGCAGGTGAAGTATTCATCGTCGTGGTCAATGCGAACGATATCGATGGCGGTGCCAGCAGCGCAGTAGGTTGCGCTTACACGCTGACGATTTCAGGCATCGATTGTAGCGGCATACCCTGCACACTCATCTGTCCGTCGAATATCACTCAGCCCAACGATGCGGGTCAGTGCGGCGCGGTCGTCAACTTCTCGCCGCCCTTTCCAAGCGGCGACTGCGGCACGGTCTCGTGCAGCCCTCCAAGCGGCTCGTTCTTCCCTCCTGGAACCACCACCGTCACCTGCACCGCCTCGACAGGGCCGAGTTGCTCGTTCACCGTCACCGTGCAACCTCCGCCTCCGACGATCACCTGTCCCGCGAATATAACAACGACGGCTCCGCCTTCGTGCAATCAGGCTGCGAGCGTGGTCGTCAACTTCCCGGCTCCTACTGCATCGGATGTCTGCGGAAGCATCACGCTCGTTTGCGTGCCTCCATCGGGATCGAGTTTTCCTGTCGGGACTACTACAGTCACCTGCACCGCTACGGGCGCGGGCGGCCCGTCGAACTGCTCGTTCACTGTTACCGTATTCGGAGCCTGTCTTCAGGATGATTCCAATCCGGGAAACGTCGTTCTGTTTAACACCACGACCGGAGAGTATCGCTTCTGCTGCAACGGCACAGTCTTAGCTTCAGGCATCGGGACGATCAGCAGGAGAGGCTGCGAATTCACCATTCAGCACAACACGCCTGATCGAAGGGTACTCATCAAGGTGAACTTCGCAACAGGCAAAGGGACGGCCTCGATTCAGTCTCCGCCCGGTCAGACTAGATGCACCATCACAGACAGGAACGTCTCTGATAATTCCTGTCAGTGCGGCGGCGTTTAACGTCGCTTCGCTATGCAAGACAAAGGGGAACTGACAGGTCAGTTCCTCTTTGATTTTTATGGGCGTGTAGCGGGGCTTCGCCTGCGGCTTGGTTAGTCCGGTCATCTGTTTTAGGATTGTTTCGCCAGCTTTCTGGCGAAAGGTTATTGCAAATCAAGGAGAGTCGTGTGGCGCAATGCGGTTAGTTCATTGGAAACTAAAAAATTCGACTTTTATTCAATGAGCCAGCAATGTTGAAGCAACTTTTCTGCGATATGAAATTGGAAATCTCAAATCGCAGAAAAGTTTTAAGACTTAGTTTCCGGTAATTAGGTTGCGCGCCCTGAAAGCGCGCAATCCGGAGCCGCGCAGGTTTGTCTTGCGCCACATGTTCAGAGAGGGCCGGATGAAAAAAACAGGCGCGTGGCTGGCCGTTTATGCTCTTGAGCAATTAGGCATTCGATACACGTTCGGCATTCCGGGCGTTCATAACACGGAGCTTTACGACGAATTAAACAAGTCCGAAAAGATCACTCCCATACTCGTCACTCACGAAGGCTGCGCGTCTTTTATGGCCGATGCAGTCTCTCGCACGAGCGATACCATAGGCTGTCTCGCCATAGTTCCAGCGGCAGGAGTGACTCATGCTTTAAGCGGCATAGGCGAAGCTTATCTCGACGGCGTTCCGATGCTAGTCCTCTCAGGCGGCATTCGTCGCGATTCGGGCCGTCACTTTCAGCTTCATGACATCGATCACAGCCGCCTGCTCGACGGCATCACCAAAGCCGCTTTCCTCGTCGACCGCCATGAAGATGTAATCGAAACGATTTATCGCGCTTACGACATCGCTATTGCGGGCGAGCCTGGGCCTGCGTTCGTCGAGCTATCGAGCAATGTGCAACTCTTTTCAGGCGAAGTGAGCGATCTTCCTGTCTACAAAAAGACGTGGAAGCCGCCCGCAGTAGATGATCAGAAAATTCGAGCCGCCGCTGAGTTGATAAAGTCATCCCTCAGGCCGGGACTTTACCTCGGCTGGGGCGCAAGAGACGCGACTCCCATAGCCATAGAGCTTGCGGAACTGATCGCCGCGCCCGTAGCGACTACGCTTCAGGGCTTGAGCGTCTTTCCCGCGAATCACGCTTTGCACGCGGGGATGGGATTCGGAGCCTCGGCTGTCCCTGCCGCGCGAAAAGCTTTCGCCGGGTGCGATCTGCTCATAGCCGTCGGAGTCCGCTTCGCAGAGCTTGCCACGGGAAGCTACGGCATGACGGTTCCTGAACGTCTGATTCACATCGACATCAACCCGAACGTGTTTAATAAAAACTATCCGGCGCGCGTCGCCATCGAATCGGACGCAAGCGAGGGCCTGCGCGCTCTGATCGCGGCGCTCAAAGAAAGCGGGGGCGGATCGCGCGCGGCTTCCGACGTGGAAGAAACGATCAAAGCGGAGAAAGAAAAATTTTTCGCTTCGTGGACTAAAAAGCCGAGTGAAAAACTCGTGAGTCCCGGAATTTTCTTTCGCGAACTTCGCGCCCGCCTATCCAGTGACGCTTACCTCGTCGTCGATGACGGCAATCACACTTTCCTCGCGGTCGAGCAGTTCCCTGTTCACCGCTCGCGTCATTTCATCTCGCCTACGGATTTCAACTCGATGGGATATGCGGTTCCTGCGGCAATCGGAGTGAAGCTCACGCACCCCGAAAAACAGGTAGTCGCCGTAGTCGGCGACGGCGCATTCATGATGACAGGACTTGAGACGATCACCGCCGCGACTCACAACCTCGGCGTGATACTGTGCGTCTTTCACGACGGCGAGCTTGCGCAGATTTCTCAGTTTCAGCAAATTCCGCTCAACAGAAAAACCTGCACCGTGCTTGGCGACATAAAACTGGAAGGCGTGGCAGCGGCTACGGGAGCGGCTTTTGTGGCGATGGAAAATGATGGAGAGGTAGGCGACGCGCTCGATGAGGCGATGAAAATTTCTCTCACAGGGCGACCCGTCATAGTTGATGTGAAAGTCGACTACTCTCGAAAGACGGAATTTACAAGCGGGGTGGTCAAAACGAACCTTGCCCGTTTTCCGCTGGGCGAAAAGATTCGCTTCATCGGTCGCGCCATCAAACGTCACGTGCTGGGTTGAAAAATTAAGGGCGATTTACGATGTAAGCGCAAAGATTTTTTGAGTTGAACGTTTACAAAGATTTGTCTTGACCCGGAGATTCTTCAATCTACAATTGAAACGCTCTCAGAGTTGTAGTAATGTTGCGGTCTTCACAGGCCCCGACAGTTTTGTCACCCTCAACTATAACGGGATAGGTGTGGAGGGAATCAACTATAGCGAACCCGATTTTAGAGTCTATTAAAAGTGGATCGGCTCCGCGTCCGGCCAAGATGGCTGCCGCGAAGGGCATGCTTCCGCTTTCGAACGAAGAGTTGCTCGAAGTGCTGGTAGTGCTGTCGGGCGACGAAGAGGAAAGCGTGCGCGCTGCCGCTGCCACCACTATCGAAACCCTCAAGCCCGAATCCTTCATCACGCTGGTATCCGACGCTCAGGCAAACCCGGATGTGCTGGGCTTCCTGTGCGTCTGGCCGCGTTCGCCGCGCGAGATAGTCGAAGCCGCTATCTTCAACCGCTCGACTCCTGACAAGGCGCTGGCTCACGTCGCGGGTCACACGAAAGAGCCGGGTCTGGTCGAAGCCATCGCGCTCAATCAGCAGGCTCTCATCCGCCTGCCCGACATAATCGAAGCGATCATGGCCAACCCTGCGCGCTCTCCCGAAGCCGAGCGCCGATGTAAGGAAGTGCGCCAGGAATTTTTTGAAAAAGAGTTCGGCGCACAGATGGTCGCTCAGGAAACTCGCGCCCGCGAAGAAGCCGAAAAAGCGGCTCAGGAAGCCGCTTCCAGCACCTTCACCGTCTCAAGCCTCGAAGACCTCATACAACTCGGACTCATAGAAGAAGGCGTCGATGATTCCTTCGTCACCGAATATGAAATGGAATTCGGCCCGTTCAGCGAAACGCCGACCGAGGAGGATGAGCAACTCGACATCGAGCAGATTCTCACCGAAGTCGAGGCCGAGGGGGGCGAGATGCTGCCCGAAAGAATGCCGATCTTTCAGCGCATCGCTTTGATGAGCGTCAAGGATCGGGTGATGTTGGCCATCAAGGGAACGCGCGAGGCGCGCATGATATTGGTTCGCGATCCCAATCGCATAGTCGCGGGCGCAGTGCTTCGCAATCCGCGACTGACTGAAATGGAAGTCGAACACATATCTTCCATCAAAACCGTGCCTGAAGACGTTTTGCGCCAGATAGGAATGAGCCGCGGATGGACTCGCTCATACACAGTCATTCACAACCTCGTCCGCAATCCGAGGACGCCTATATCGGTAAGCCTCGGATTTCTGAATCGAATACTGACGCGCGATCTGCGCAACCTCTCGACGAACAAAAATATCCCCGACGTGATCCGCTCGACCTCGGCCCGCATGTTCATCAAGCGCAGCGGAGCCTGAGTTGACACTTCTACAGGGCGATGACTAATATCGAAATACATTTTGCAGGCGGAGGGAACTATGGGACGTGGCATAATCGGCTGGATCATCATCGGGTTCATCATAGGCGGCATCGCGCGGCTCCTGACTCCGGGGCGCGACCAGATGGGATGTCTGGCAACAATACTCCTCGGCATAGGGGGAAGCTTTCTCGGCGGCTGGCTCGGTGAGCAGTTGTTCCCCGGACGACAAGGGTATCTGGATGGCTACGTCCGCCCCGGCTTTCTGCTTTCGCTCGCAGGCGCGATCATATTGCTGTTGATACTGCGAATGATTCGCAAATGATCGCGCGATTACCTGTTGACGCGGCGATAGTCTTCAGGCAAATCGAAATCGATCAGCACCTCGACGCTGGCTTCCACCCTAAGGACTTCCGATTTATGCGTCTGCACGACCCTGCGCAATCCTTCGTTCGGATCGATTGACAGAATTTCATCCTTCAGGCTGATATCGAAAATCACCGGATGCCCGTTTCGCCCGTCGAACGTGGGGACGAGGATGAGCGGGCGATCTTTTTTCCATCTTTCGATCAACCGTCTGATGATTGCATCTCCGATCTGCGGCTGATCCGCGAGAGCCATCAGGACGGCTTCAGTCTGTTTTGAAACCGCTTCGACTCCGCGTTTGATCGATTCGCTCATGCCCAGTTTGTAACCGGCATTGTGAATGAATCTCACCGCGCGATCCTGCAAAGCCGCGCGAACGTCCGACGCGCGATGGCCCGTCACACAGATAACTTCATCCGCGCCCGCGGCCAGCAGATTATCGACTGCGCACTCGACGAAGGTTTTCCCCTCGAACGATAAAAGCTGTTTGAAAGCGCCCATTCGTTTCGACTCGCCCGCAGCAAGAAATATCGCTGAGATCATCGTCTGAGTATAACGGCTCCGCAGGCGGCAGCGCGAATTGCCGCGCGTGGAGTGCAAATGCTAAGATCGAAAATCTTTAACAACTGAGCGCGCCCTCATCTGCATCCAAAGGCCGTGCATAAACAAGAGGTAAAGATGCTTCGCAAATCAAAACTTTTCATGCTCGCCATCGCCGTCATCAGTATGACGATGAGCGCGGCAGCGCAGGAATTGACTTTCACTTCGAGCGAAGGTCAGGCAGTCTCGCTCGCCAGCCTGCGAGGAAAAGTCGTCGTGCTTCTTTTCGGCGGCGTGCAGGACCCGCAGTGCAGAGATGAATTCAAGGCGCTTCAATCGCTCGTCGAAAGATACCAGGGCAAGCCGGTGAGCATCTTCTGGGTCAGCATCAACACGACAACCGAGATGAGCGAAGAGAAACTCAAAGCTCCGTGCGGCCCGACTCTTTCAGTATCAGTCCTGCGCGATCAGGGGCAGGCGGCTTTCAGGAAATTCGGCGGACGGCAACTGCCGACGATTGTTGTTCTAAATCAGCAGGGCCAGATTCACGGCCAGCCGCGCGGAGGATTCAACCCGAATGCGGATTTCGTCAACGACCTCGCCTCGATCATAGACAGCCTTCTCAATCGCAAATAATTTTCAAAGGCATCATAAAAGCGCGATAAAAGCAGCGCCGACCTTCGTTTGAAAGTCGGCGCTGCGCGCTTGAGGGGTGGCGCTCAGGCGCGCGGCTCTGCTAAAAATGCGGGTGATGAAAAACAAACTCGATGGTCGAGAACTTCTTTCCTACTTCGAAGCTCGTCGCGCGGAAATACTCGAATTCATAAAATGGCTCGTCGATCAGGAATCGATGTCGCGCGAAGCGGAAGCCAATCGCCGAATAGCTGAAAACTACGGCGAGCGACTTTTTCAATCGGGCGCCGAGGTCGAAGTGATACGCGAGCCGCACAGCGGCGCAATTCTCCTCGCCCGATACAATCCTTCGAAGAGCGATAAAAAGCAGTTGCTCGTCGTGGGCCACCTCGACACCGTTTGGCCGATAGGCACGCTTGCAGAGCGGCCTTTCCGTGTCGAAGGCGACCGCGCATACGGCCCCGGCATATTCGATATGAAGGCCGGAGCGACTCTTGCCGCTTACGCCCTCAATGCGATCAAAGAATTGAACGGCAGCGCGACGAGACCCGTCACGTTTCTGATGACCTGCGATGAAGAGACGGGCAGCCATTATTCGCGAGACCTGATCGAAGACGAGAGCAGACGATCTCACGCGGCTTTGGTGCTTGAGCCGCCCATACCCGGCGGCATCATCAAGACGGGGCGCAAGGGCGTAGGCGAATTCGAAGTCATCATTCGCGGTCGTCCCGCGCACGCAGGCAACGATCCGCGCGGCGGGATAAGCGCGGTGACGGAGATGGCTCATCAGGTCTTGGCCATCAATACATTGAATGATTATGATCGCGGAACTACGCTCAACGTCGGTGTCGTTCGCGGCGGAGTATTGTCGAACGTCATCGCCGCCGAAGCGCGAGCCGCCGTCGATTTGCGATTCGAGACGATTGCTGAAGGCGAGCGCATTATCGAAGCGATGCAAGGTCTCAGCCCCGCGCTTAAAGGAGCGCGAATAGAAGTCAGAGGCGGAATCAATCGCCCTCCGCTCGTTCGCACCGAAGATATCGGATTGCTGTTCGATCACGCGAAAGCGATGGCGGCAGAGGTCGGCTTCACTCTTGAGGAAGGCGCGGTAGGCGGCGGATCGGATGGAAATTTCATAGCCGCGTTGGGAGTCCCCGTGCTTGACGGGCTGGGGGTAGACGGAGCGGGCGCGCACGCCGAACACGAACACATCATCATCAGCGACATCCCGCGCCGCGCTGCAATGCTTACAAAGCTGATCGAGACGATTTGATGCAGGGTGAATTATTGAATCGACTAACAACGGAATGATTGAGTACGGGTATGGTATCCAGCATAACGTTGAATAATCTCCCGGATATTGAATCGCTGCGCAGACTCTCGCAATCCGTGGCGATGCTCGACGCCATTCTCTCTCCTGAGTGGGTGTATCGGTACTACTCCTTTAATTCAAAATGGGGGCCTCGATGAGAAACGGTTCGGGCGACGAATACTTTATACTCTTCAACTCTGTCGGAGCCATCCTGAAAGGGTTTGCTCATGAATCGCCAATGAATCCTTATGCGAATGGATTGAGCGAGCCGTGGCCCGGGGTTATTGACAGCGTGCCAATCGAATTTCAGAATTTTCTCAATGATCCTGCTTTCTCAATAAAAGACAACACCTTTTGCATTTGGAGAAAGCCTGGCGATTCATCGTGGCAAACGGGAAAGATCGATTATCCTGCGGGAGACGATCCCGACGGGTCTGAAGAATTACTGTTTATGCTCGATGGCGATGCTTCCACCTATCAGGAATTCGCTCGTGAGTATTATGAAAAGGAAATAGACCTTTCTATGGTCGAGCATATTTACCGAATCTGGCAAAGAAAGCCTCCTGCTTCAGCAGCGAGGATGAATTTGCCGCCGCTCTCGCTCCCCTCGATGGGGGCGAGGCGGCTATTGACTGCGCTACTCTCCCGATTCATAATC